>JAEEGL013056324.1_pt1 | contig 11819 bp, 7 predicted proteins | sample 9134231 | NCBI WGS metagenome assembly JAEEGL01 (sample SAMN16246548, study PRJNA631951) | gut metagenome | biome: gut microbiome; feature: rumen; material: fiber-attached | host: Bos | place: Iran: Karaj | collected 2018-10 | reverse complement strand
GAGTCCTGCATGATCGGAAAAACGGGGGTTTGGTATCTACGGAAAAACCTTGTACTTTTTGGACCCCCAGACATGCAAAAAACCCAGGAATTTCCTGGGTTTTTTGGGGTGGTATCTTTTTTGATCTACCCTTCTGGTGGACGATGTAGGACTCGAACCTGCGACCTTCCGCACGTCAAGCGGATGCTCTACCAGCTGAGCTAATCGTCCGAATGCAAGGGTGATTATAGCGTATGGGTCCGCGTTTGTCAAGATTTTTTTTCGACTGTGGGCAAAAAAGATTCTGACGGCTGCAAGGACGGGGGGGGATTTCTCTTCAACGGGGCGGAACACCGTCTTCCGCAGTGCGGGGTACCGCCCTCCCTCACCCGGGATTTGCCAGCAGATACTCCTCGATGAGGTAGTCCACCACGAGGCCGTAGGACCTGACGCCCTCCCGGCCCATGGCCTTGAGATAGGTGTTGTTGGTGGCCTCCACCACGTCCTGGGCGGGGCCCTCATACTGCTTGTTGTAGCTGACGTGGACGTCGCAGTCGTGCTTGAGCTCCTCGGAGGCGAGCTCCCACAGCTTTTGCGCGGCGGCGGGGTCCTCGTCGCACAGGGCGTTATAGCAGTAGATAAAGGCGCTGTAGTACCCGGAATAGCGGAACAGGGGATCCTCGGAGACCCGGCAGGCCAGGAAGGCGCAGTAGTTGGCCTCGTCCTCTCCCGCCACGGCCAGACCGTGCCCCAGCTCATGGCACATGGTATAGGGCTGATCCAGGGGGAAGTCGAAGGTGCTGACGGTGGGCTCCGCGGTAATGCACATAAAGATCCCGGTGGTGCCCATATAGGCGAAGGCCTCGCTGACGATCAGGGGCTTGATTCTGCCCGCAGGGCCGTCCAGCCGGGGGAACTCCTCGCCCAGGATCGCGTAGCAGTCCTCCGCCTGCCGCGCCATGACGGAGAACTCGGGGATCACCGGGTCGCCGTTTTCATCGCGCTCGATCTGCGTGGAGGCGAGGCTGGCCTGCTCGATATAGTAGGCCGCGGCCTTTTTCAGCTCGGACACAGAGTATTCCCGCTTCTCCCGGCCGATCTGTCTGCCGATGTCCGGGGCGAAGTGATTGAGGCCCCAGAGCCCCATGAAGAGGAAGACGATCAGGGCCGCCCCCTCCAGCACGCCGGTCGCCCAGGCCGCCATGCGGCGGCGCCGGATGGCCAGGACCAGGCTGACGATCAGCCAGATCACCAGCCCCGCCAGCAGAATCTCCCACAGGCAGAAGGGAAGGACGCCCGTCACGGCGCCGATGGCGCGCAGGGCCCTGCGGGAGAAATCCGTATAGAACGAGAACCAGAACTCCGGCAGCAGCCGGGCCAGCAGGACGAGCAGACCCGTCAGCAGCAGAAGGCTCCCGGCGGAGATGAGGCGGCGAATGGGCTTGAACATGGCGTTACCTCCGAAGATGCGCCTGCCCCGGAGGGCTCTCCGGGGCAGGTCGAGGGAATACAGACAAAACTGCGGGCGGACCCGACCGCCGGCGGTTATTTCTTCGCCTTGGGGGAGCCCATCTGCTCGGGGGGAACCACCAGCAGGGAGCAGATGACCACGGCGAGGATCGTGTTGGGCAGCATATAGGTGCCGTTATACAGCAGGGAGTAGAGCCACAGAGAGGGCTTCTCAATACCCATAAAGGACTCGGGCAGGTACTTTGCATAGACGGTGATGCCGCTGAGGAAGTGGATGGCGAACCTGGCCAGGCAGCCGGTCAGAGCGGCGACGGGCAGAAGCCGGTAGTTCTTGCGGAAGAGTCCGGCCAGGCCGACCATGGCGTAGGCCACGCCGTAGTCAAACACGATGGAGACCCAGTCCACCGCGGTGCCGTTGGCAAAGAAGAACTTCAGGATACCGAAGACGAGGCCCGCGCCCATGCCCCAGCCTGCGTTGGACCGCATGGCGAAGATGATGAGGGGGATCATCACGAGATCGATGGAGCCGCCGAAGCCGCCGAAGTTCAGGGCGACGGGGATCTTCAAATAGCTCAGGGCAACGGCCAGGGCAACGCAGATGCCGCCCTCCGCCAGGATCCGAACGGGAACGGAGGCGCGTTTCTTTTTCTCTGTCGCGGCCTTAGCGTCCTTTTTGGCCTTCTCCTCTGCCTTCTTTGCCTGGAGCTCTGCTTTTTTCTCCACCTTGGCGGGCACTGGCTTTTCCTGTACGTCCAGGGTCTCTACCAAACCTTTTTCATTGTCGCTCATTTGTCTCTCTCCTTAAAAAATATAAAAATTCCGACGGATTATGCCGCCGGCGTCGAAAGAGAGCACCCTTTTCCTACGACGGCATGATCCGTATCAGGTTCGCGGGTGAGGGCGCCGTTATCGCCCGGTCTCAGCCGGATCGGTCCGGCCCCCCGAAGAGCAGTATCATTATACCGCAGTCCGCGGCAGTTGTCAAGAGAAGAACAGCGCTCCGGGAACAGGACCGTTCCCGGAGCGCTGCGCTTGTTTATTCGTTGTCACTCCCGCACGGTGAAGTGGATCCTCGCCAGCCGCTGGCTGTTGAGGAAGATCTCCACGCGGTAGCTGCCCGGAACGTCGGGGAGGGAGGGCAGATTGCTGAACCAGCTGTGCCCGTTCCACTTCCACATATCGTTCCAGACCGCGGTGTCGCGGTCTTCGCTGACGATGTTATTGTTCTTGTCATAGATCACGAAGAGGATGGAGACGGTCTCGTCGCTGTCCGCCGGCGTGCGGTTCGGCGTCACGGAGACGGCGAGCTTGTCGCCGACGTGGGGGCGGAGATTGCCGGCGCCCAGATCGTTCTGGGTCCACTCCTCGACCGGCTTGTCCGGGGCGTCCCAGAGGCCGTAATGGCTCGAAGAGCTGTTGACGTTGTTGCGGTTGAACCACTTTTCGGCGGTGGGCTCGGAGGTGACGGAGGTGACGCCGGTGACGGCGCAGCCGTCCGCGCCCTCCAGGGTGAAGGTGTAGACGGTCTTCGGCGCGACGGAGATGACGGCCTCGGTGCCCTCCGGGATCTCGGCCGCCAGGACGGGCTCGCTGCCCTCGCGGGCGGCGAACACCCGCCAGCCGCCCTCGGGCTGCCGGGAGGAGGTCCAGCGCAGATGGACGCCGTCCTCCATGGTCTCGGCCTCAAAGCTGTCCAGCACCGCGGTGGTGTCGGTGTAGTCGATCTGCAGGGGATTGAACAGGCCGTCCGCGGTGAGCTCGAACACGTAGTGGCCGCCGGGCTCGATTCCGGGGACCTGGGCGGAGCAGTAATAGCCGTTCTCGGCCAGGATCGCGGCATCCGAAGCGAGGATCTCCAGCACCATGGGCTCCCCGCTGTCACCGGTGACGGTCAGGGTCCAGGTCTTCGGCAGCTCGGAGCTGCAGTTCCAGCTGACGGAGGCCTCGCGGTCCCGGACGCCGTCCACCTGCAGAGAGTCCGCCAGGACCTCGGGCACGGGGGTGCAGGTGATCTCGGTGACGCCGGTCAGATAGAGGCCCTCGGTGGGAACGATGCGGAAGACGTACTCCTGGCCGGGCTCCAGATTGGTGACGCTGAAGCTGTGGCCAGAGAAGCTGTGGGTGCTGTGGCGGCTGCCGCCGATGCAGTCCACGGACCATTCGGCGGGCTCGGTGGTCTCGTCTTCGGCGCGGATCGTCAGCGTGACGGTGCCGACGGACTGACCGTCGACGGCCTCAAAGGTGACGATGTTGGTGAGCGGCGCCGTGGCGGCGGATACGGAGGTGGTGCCGGAGAGCTTGTGCAGACCGTTCACGCTCAGCTTGACGGTATACCGGGTGCCTGGCTTGAGGTCGGTGAAGCAGAAGGCGCCGTCTTCGTATTTTCCGTCGAAGGAGTTGCCGTAGTCGTCGTGACAGACGGCAGTGAGGCTCTCGGGCTTGACGTTCGTGTTCAGAGTGACCTTCATGGTGTCGGAGGTGACCTCCTTGACCGCCAGATCCCGGACGTTGACGAAGATGTGATAGCCGCCGTTGCCCAGGGCGGTAAACTCGTACACGCCGATGGCGGCCACCAGCAGAAGCATGATGAGGACGAAGGCGACCCAGGCCTTATTCCTGCGGTTTTGGCTCTTCTTGACCTTGTCCGCGGCCTTCTTTCGCTCGGCGTCCAGAAGGGGAGTCTCCTCCTTCTTGTCGACGTCGGCGGGGGCTTCGGCGGGAGGCGCGGCAGCGGCAGCAGCGGGAGCCGCGGCAGCAGCGGGAGCCGCGGCAGCAGCGGCGGTCTCGGCCGCATCCGCGGTCTTCTGCTTTTCCTTTTTCGCCTTTTTGCCCTTTTTCTGCTTGGGGGTGAAGGTGGATTTGAAGGTGTCGTCCAGCTTCTCCACGTCGGTGAAGCTGACGGGCTGGGCCTGCTCCTCGGTCTGCTCGGGGGCCAGGGGAGCGTCGTCGGCCACGATGGGCGGGACGATCAGATGATCGCTCACCGCGTTGCGCCGCATATAGTTCTCCAGCTCCAGACGCATCTCGTCCGGGGTCTGGTACCGATCCTTGGGATCGTAGGCGCAGGCCTTCTGGATAATCTCGGTGAGCTCGTAGTCCGCGTACAGGGGAGCGGGCAGGGCCTCGCCGTCGAGGCGGCGGGCGTCGGCGGCCTTGGCGTTGGTCTGTTCGTCCTCGAAGGGGGCGTGGTTGCCGTTGTACATCCGGTAGAGGATCATGCCCAGGGAGTAGATGTCCACCGTGGTGTTGAGTCCGCCGATGTAGTTGCGCAGCTCCGGGGCGGTGTAGCCGCTGCGGTACTGCTCGGGCAGGACGGCATACTGCATGTCCTCGGTGGAGATCAGACCGAAATCGCCCAGCAGGAACCGGCCGGTGTCGGAGAAGAAGACGTTGCCGGGCTTGAGGTTGCCGTGGACGTACCCCTCCTCCCGCAGGGCGGCCAGGGCGACGCAGAGGTCGATGCCCATGTTGATGCCCCGCAGATGGGAGACGGCGTTGCCGTTGAGGTATTCCTGCAGAGAGTTGCGCCGGGGCAGGACGGCATAGACGTCATAACCCACGGAGTCCTCTTTCTTCTCCATCTGGACGCCGAGGAAGGGGAGGATGTAGGGGCAGTCCAGCAGCTTTTTGCGCTCCTCGGCCTCCTTGACCAGATCCTCTGCCTCCTTGCGGTAGTATTCCTCCGCCTCCGTCTCGTTGGCATAGGCGCCGGTGAGCAGCAGGGCCTGCACCTGATCCTGGGAGGCGGGAACGGAGATTTTTTTGAGTACAAACTCACGTCCGGATTCGGGGTGGATGATCGAATAGCAGCTTACTCCGCCGTGGCTGGAAAAGCATTCGCCGACGTTCATCGCGTCAAGCAGCGGAGAAACCTTGAAATCAGACACGCTTGTACCCTCCTTTTCTGAGAAATCTATATTTTTTCAATCATATCTTATCGCAAAACCAAAAAAAAAGCAATAAGAGATATTGTTTTATTTCGAATAAAATGATATGATATAGGGTAGATAACCAAAAAACAGGGAAAAAACGCCGATTTTGCGATCCCCATACAGGGAGGAAATCATTGATGAACAAGAACGTGTGCCCCAACTGCGGCCAGCTGTACGATCCCGAGCTGCCGAAGTGCCCTCTCTGCGGTCAGGCGCCGCAGGTGGTAGACACGGATAAGCCGGTCCAGCGCCACCGCATCACCGAGGCCGAGCGCCGGCAGAGACGCGCCGAGCGCAGAGACGCCGAAATGGAGGCCCGCCGCCGCCGCAGAGACGAGCAGCTGGCCCGGGACGCCGAGGAAGAGCGTCTTCTGGAAGAGGAGGAAGCCCTCCGCCGTGAGGAGCGCCGCCGTATCAAGGAAGAGAAAAAGGCCCTTCGCCAGCAGAAGAAGCAGGCGGAAGCGGCTGCCGACCAATCCGCCGGGAAGAAAGCCGACGCCCCGGAGGAGAAGCCCGTCCCCGCCCCGCAGCCCGTTCCGGCGGAGCGTCCCGCCCAGAAGGCCCGGACCCGCCAGACCGCCGCTCCGGAGCCTGTCCCCACCCCGGTGGTGACCCCCGCCCCCGTCCGCACCAAACAGCGTCCGGAGATGCAGGAAAAGACGGCTCTGCGGGACCGCGGCCGTGTGCCCAGAGTGTTCCTGGTGCTCTGCACCCTGCTGCTGGCGGTCACGATGATCGTGGGCGGCAGCTATCTGCTGTGGAAGCTCGGCACCGTCAAGCTCCCGATCTACGACAAGCTTGCCGCCATGAAGGACGCTTCCGACCCGAAGGAGGAGAAGCCCGGCGAGACCGAAGAGCCCGAAGAAACGGTGATCGAGTGCCGCTCCCTGGCCATCAGCATCAGCTTCCACGAATTCACCCGGCAGGGCGATACCGTGCTGATCAGCGCCCGCACCGAGCCCGCCGGACTGGTGGAGAGCTATTCCTCCTCCGATGAGTCCGTGGTGGTGGTCGGCGAGTCCGGCCTGGTCACCGCCGTCGGCCCCGGCAACGCCGTCATCACCGCCACCTGCGGCAACAAGACGGTCGAGTGCATGATCTCCTGCAAATGGGAAGAAGAGGTCGCGACCACCGAGCCCATCGATCTTCCCGAGGGCGATCTGGAGCTGGAGAATCCCGACATGTCCTTCTTTGCCAAGGGCGAGAGCTACGTCCAGACCGTGAAGGGCATTGCCCCGGGGACCCCCGTGATCTGGAGCAGTGAGGACGAGAGCGTCGCCACCGTCGACGCCGGCGGCCATATCACCGCCGTGGGTCCCGGTGTGACCAAGGTCTTTGCCACGGTGGGCAACAGCTCCGGCTACTGCTGGGTACGCTGCAACTTCACCGAGGATGACGATGACGATAACCGCTGATCTCGAAGCCAGGGACAGCTGAAATACCGAACACGACAGAAGACTATGGAACAGATCGTATGTCCCGGCTGCGGGACCCTGAACTCTGTAGAGAACCGATACTGCGCTTGCTGCGGTGCGCCGGTCCAAGCGGCCGACGCACTGCTTCACTATGCCCCTGCGGAGGCGTCCGGCGGAGAAGACGCCGACGCCACCCGGGTCTGGACGCCCCGGAAAGAGGGAGGCCTTGACCCCGCCTCGTCTCTGCCCCCGGAGCCGGATCCTCACGCCCCCGTGTGGTCCGACGACTCTCTGCGGCCCATGGCGATGACCTCGGAGCAGGCCTTCGCCGCTCCCCCCGCTCCGGAGGAGCAGAGCCCGCGGGACCCCGCCCTGCCGCCGAAGGACCCCGTACCGCCTCCGGAGCTGCCGGAGCCCTATCCGGAGGAAGAGCCCTCCCGCCCGGGCTTTTTCCGCACGAAGGCCGGCTGGATCGTGATGGGTATTCTGATCCTTGCGGCCGCCGCCGGCCTGATCGTATCCATCGTCGCTATCGCCAAGGGCATCTCCCGCCGCTCGGAGAAGAACACCGACGTAGGCCAGCCCGGCTATTCCGAGTCCTCCCCGGGGAGCCACGACCCCAAGGACCCCGCCGAGGCTGCGGAACAGACCCTGCGCGCCTTCCTGACCGGGCAGCTGGTGGAGGAGAAGGGCGTCGTCCCGGCGGTGAACGCCGCGCCCCTGTCCGCCGGAGCGGATATCGACGCCGACGGGATCTCGGGCCTTCTCATGGCCGATATCCATGACTATCTGGGCGAGGGCACGCCCCAGCTGCTGACGGTATCCACGGCCCGGGTGCGGATGGACGCCCCCGCCTGGGATACGAACGCGTCCTCCTCCACGGTCAACGGCCTGGAGCTGTCGCTCTACCGCTGTGAGGCTGGCACCGTCCGGCCCTATGCCTCCCTGACCCTGGACGGCTTCGGCCCTGGCATGGCCGGCGGACGCTTCCAGCCCTCGCTGGAGCTCGCCCGCAGCAGCGGAAAACATCTCTATCTGCATTTTACCGACCGCCAATACGGCGCCGACCTCGGTGCAGACGTCTACCGCGCTATAGAGGTGGACTTTGAAGGCATGCGCGTCGTTTTTGACAAGACCCTGCCCGGTCCCGCCCTTGGGGAGCAGACGGACCCAGCCGTGTTCGAGAGCGAGGTGCGCTCCCCGCTGCGGAAATACGGCTTCTACCTCAACGCCGCCGGCGTCGTGGTCTCTCTGGACACCGTGCCCCTGCTGCGCTGCAGCCGCGACGAGAACGCCGAGGCCGGCATCTCCGTCTTCAGCGTCAAGGAGCTGACGGGGATCATCACCGAGACCGGCCTCACCAACCCGATCCCCGCCTACAGCCGCTGCGAGGACTATCTGAATTACCTGCAGCAGAACAGGGCCCGGATCGAGGACTATGCCGCCTCCTTCCACTATCAGCGCACCAGCCTCGCGGCCCTTGCCGATCTCACCGGCGACGGTCTGGACGAGCTGATCTACGTCTATACCGACTATACCGCCGACGCGAGCTTCGCCTATTATGAGATCGTCACCAGCTGCGGAGGCTATATCGTGCCTCTGTGGCGCGGCGTCTGGGAGACCGGATACTATTACCCCGTCCAGGAGAAGGTCGACCACGCCGTGGCCGTCTTCCGCGTCCTGGAGGACGGCGCCGTCTACGTGCTGGATCAGACCACCAAGGGCACCGAGTCCGAGTTTATGATGATCCGGCTGAATGCCGTCACCGACTATAAGCTCGTGCCCGAGATGATCACGACCACCGCCGAGCGGAACGCCGCCATGGACAGGGCGGATCTTCTGGTCCTATGTCTGTCGGACAACGCTCCCGCCGACGGCGGAAGGCTCCTGGGCCGGCTGACCCCGCAGAATATGTCCTACGCCCAGGCCGTCTCCTGGCTGCAGCGGCAGATCGAGGAGCTGAAGGACCGCGGCGAAGGCGACGGTCTGGAGATGTCCAGAGACGAGCTGCGCTTCACCGCCGCCGGCGATACCGCCGTCCTGTCGGTGAAGAACGCCTCCTCGGGAGACGTCCGCTGGAGCAGCAGCAATCCCTCCGTGGCCTCCGTCGGCGCCAACGGTCTCGTGACCGCCCTGCGCCCCGGTACTGCCGTGATCACCGCCTCCGTCGGCGGAAAGACCGGCGCCTGTACCGTCACCTGTGTCTGGGAGGGCGACTCCGGGGAGGATCCTCCCTCCGACGAGCCCCTGCGTCTGCTGCGGACGGATATGACCTTCTTCAATCCCGGCGAATTCTTCACCCTCACCGTCCTCAACGTACCCTCCGGCACCGCGGTGAGCTGGCACAGCATGGATCCCGCCGTGGCCACGGTGGACGCCAACGGCAAGGTCGTGGCCGTGGGCAGCGGCACCACGAAGATCATCGCCACCGTGGGCGACCGCACCGGCGAGTGCATCGTCCGCTGCAATATGCGCTGACCGCGCCGCCCCTGCCGACCGCCGCAAGGCCCCTGTGACGATCGTTATTCCAAGATGAACCGAAACCGGACGAGAATGGAGACTGACCTATGGAACCTGCAGCACTTCTGAACGCCCTGCATCTGGCCGAGCGGCTGAAGGACGCCACCCGCCACTGCGATACCTCCGGCGGCCGGCGGGAATCCGTCGCCGAGCACAGCTGGCGCCTGGCCCTGATGGCCTGGTGGCTGAAGGACGATTTCCCGGAGGCGGATATGGACAAGGTCGTCCGGATGTGCCTCATCCACGATCTGGGCGAGGCCTTCACCGGAGACATCCCCTCCTTCAACAAGACCCGGGCGGACAACGACAGGGAAGAGGCCCTGCTCTTATCCTGGGTCGGGACCCTCCCGGAGCCCTTCCGGACCGAGATGGGGGACCTCTATCGCGAGATGGAGGCCCGACAGACCGTGGAGGCGAAGATCTACAAGGCCCTGGACAATATGGAGGCCGTCATCCAGCACAACGAGTCGGATCTCTCCTCCTGGTCGGAGAACGAATTTGCCCTGAATCTGACCTACGGCGAGGACAAGGCCGCCTTCTCCCCGGCGCTGACGGCCCTGCGCCGCGCCGTCCGGGAAGAGACGGAGCGGAGGATCGCGGAATACAGGGAACGGACCGCGGACCGATAATACGAAAACCGAACGCCCGGGGCGGGTCAAACGTCGTTTGACCCGCCCCGGGCGCCTGCTTTTCGGGCGCTTTTTCCAACTGTCAACTGTCCACTGTCCATTGTCAACTACTGTCCGCTTCCCTTCATTCCCAGCACCAGGATCCCCAGGCATTTCCGGTACATCTCCGGCAGCTGCGACAGGGGCAGGGGATTGGTCCCGCTGCCCGCCTCCACGGTGTAGCCCGGCCGGTCGAAGGTCTGCAGGAACCAGTCCTTGTACCCCGCGAAGCCGGAGGCATAGGGCACGTCCTCCAGGGCGTATCCCGAGACCGCGGCGAAGTCCTCTCCCAGCTCCCGGGCTCCCTCGGGCTCCAGATCCTGGAATTTCCAGTAGATGACCTCCCCCTGGGTGTGCAGAGAAAGGGTCAGCTCCGGCCGCAGGAGCCTCGTGAGCTCCGCCATGGCCCGGCTCTCAGCCTGATCCAGGGGAGCGCGGCCCACGAAGTCCCGTGGCCCCGGCTCGTCGTAGCCCTGGGCGAATTTGATCCTCCTGGCCTGCTCCCACAGAGCGGGGTAGTTGAGATTCAGATCCACGCCCCGCAGGTTGGCCTTCCAGCCCCCGGGGAAGGGGATCTGCGGATAGCGCTCCGCCATGGCCCGGGCGGCGGAAAAGCCCGGGTCTGCAGGGGAGAGGGCCCCCGTCACCAGCTCCACGCCGTCGGGATCCACCACCGGCACCAGGTGCAGGGCCGTCCTCTCGTAGAGCTCCCCGGCGGAGAAGCCGAAGATCGTTCCGTTTTCCGAGACCGCCCTGGCATACTCCTCCAGAAACAGCAGCAGCACCGGGGCCGTGATCCACTCGTTGGCGTGGTGGGCCGCGTTGTAGAGGACCCTCCTCCGGCCCCGGCCCAGGGCAGCCTGCCAGAGCTTCCGCCCGTAGTCGCTCTCCCCGAAGGCGCTGACCGTCAGGAAGGGGTACCGCGCCTGCAGTCCCTCTAAACACAGCCGCAGCAGGGCGTAGCTCATAGGCGCGTCCGTCGGCACCACCGGGAAGCCCAGGGGCACCGTCAGATACTGTCCCACCCGCAGCTGCAGCGGGTCGAGATTCGGGTTTGCCGCTTGGATCGCCCGCACCGTGGTCCCGAAGCGCTCCGCGATCCGGGCGTAGCTGTCCCCCGGCACGGCGGCGTACAGCCGGTATCCCGTCAGCCAGGGCAGCAGGGCCTTCTGCGTGAGGACGTCCTCTCTTCCCGTGGGCGGCAGGCCCTCCCGCCGCTGAAACTCCGCCAGATTCGGGGCCCCGGCTCTGCGCAGGGCCAGCTCCGTCAATTCCATACGATCCCCTCCCGTCCGTTTTCCCTCCAGTATATGCGCCGCAGGCCCGCGGAATCACGAACGGAGGCCAACTCTCAATTGACAAATCTCTCCGGGCGAGCTATAATAATTTGTGCCGAAAATATACACACCGGAGGAATGTACCATGTTTGATATTCTCAAGGCAAAGCTTCGCGAGAACCCCAAGAAGATCGTCTTCACCGAGGGCCATGACGCCCGCATCCTGGAGGCTGCCGCTCAGCTGAAGAAGGACGGCCTCTATCTCACCCCGATCCTCATCGGCGATCCCGATGTCGTCAAGGCCAAGGCCGCCGAGTGCGGCTTCGACATCGAGGGTCTGGAGATCATCGACCCCGCGACCTATCCCGAGATGGAGAAGATGGTCGCGACGATGGTCGAGCTCCGCAAGGGCAAGATGACCCCCGAGGAGTGCCGTGCCAACCTGCTGAAGGGCAACTACTTCGGCACCATGCTGGTGAAGATGGGCTATGCCGACTCCCTGCTGGGCGGCGCCACCTACTCCACCGCCGACACCGTCCGTCCCGCCCTGCAGCTGGT
>JAEEGL012867301.1_pt1 | contig 11819 bp, 10 predicted proteins | sample 9134231 | NCBI WGS metagenome assembly JAEEGL01 (sample SAMN16246548, study PRJNA631951) | gut metagenome | biome: gut microbiome; feature: rumen; material: fiber-attached | host: Bos | place: Iran: Karaj | collected 2018-10 | reverse complement strand
TACCGCTTGTACGCTTTGATGTACGTACGCTCCAGTACTGCTGGAATGTGGTGTTACCATCTATTGAAGGCTGATTGTAACGGGTTGTTTCATAAACCTCGTATGTACCTCCGTCAACATAGATAGTACCCTTTGAAGCAGCTCCGGGTGGACGCCAGCTTCCCCAACTCTCTACGATGTAATACTCCACAAGCGGATTTCTTGTCCAACCATATACGCACAAGTAGGAATTTCCGTTGGGCTGATAGTCAACACCGTAAGAAATGGAAATGTTTCCGATCTGCTGGTAGGTCTTTGTACAGTCAAATTTGACACCCTCACGGAATAATGCATTTCCGATGTTCTGCCACCAACACTCAAATTTACCATTGCCGTTTAAGGTCATGCTTGTTTCGCCATAATCCTTCCACAAAGCATAGGTGAAAGCCCCATCGCCGCCTTCGGTGTTGTTGTAGAGCACTGTCGCAGCTTTTGCATTATAATTTCCGAAATACGGAAATCCAAAACATAAAAGTAACGACAATACTACAGCAATAAATCTTTTGCTTTTTCTCATAGCAATTAATACCTCCTTTCGAGTATCAGCATACCACACATTGCCCAAAAAGGAGTGTTATTTCTGTTACGATTACGTAAATATTTATTAATTATTCGGCAATATTTATATATCGACCAGCAACATTTGACCATTGCCCGAAATTGTGAACAACAAATAGCAACAATCAGTAAAAAGGTCAATTATTGCGCAGTTAATCCTCGGGTAATGTTTATAAAATACTCCGTACTCCAGACATCAAGCTCAGATGGATTCTCAATAAACGGCAGCAGATCTATCTTTGCCTCCTGATAATTAATCTCCCTGAACCTGTATCCCAGGTTGGCCTTCACTTCTTCTAATGTCATGTCGTCCTTTGCTTCCACATATCCGAACTTCAAAAGTCTATCCACCAGATGCTTGTGATTATACGGCACTTTCTTTAAAAGATAAAAGACATAATCATATAGATCACATCCCCTCACCCTGCCCATCCATGCCCGGGAGATCGTATGATCTATCTTTTCAGCAAAAAGCGATGGCTTATCATACATGACAATTTTATAGGTAGAGGGATATTGGCATGTTTTAGTCTCATAGCCGGCAAACCGGGGCGGATCATAATTAAGCTCAAATCTTACATTGACGGTGTCGGAATCCGATATGCTTTCCGGGAACTCATTGCCGGGGAAAAGGTTCATAAACACTTCACGGGTATTTTTCTTTAATACAACCGACTTTTTGAAATCAAACGGTTTATCAAGGATCTCAATATTGAACTCCAGCCCTTTATCCGCTAATCCCCGCTCAATGACAGGCAGAATGGACTCCACACGAAAATCCGTATCGGATTTAAGCAGTGAAAACTCCAGATGCCCTGAAAATCCCTCAAGATCAAATTGCAGCCTGCGTGCCTTATCACCATGTAGAACTGCCATATCAAAAAAAACACCCTTTGACATGGCATACATAATATTATCCTGAATGGCCTGTTTAATCCTGTTCTTTACTTCAAATAATAGGAATTCATCTGTCTTATCCAAGGTCTGCTCCTTTATAGTTTTTTAATATAACCCCGCTGACTATCCCCGTCAGCATTCCGGCCACAAGGCCCGATACAACAAGCATCTCTTAGTTAAAGTTACCCTTTTAAAATCTGCTTCATAACTTCTTCCCGAGTATTCTCCTTATTCCCAGTTTTCTCCGGACAACAGGAAATCAAACAGATCTATGATCAATACTCCATTTTCATCATATGCCGGTTTTAGTCCATTCTTAGTGACAATAATCTTCTTAAACGAATCATCTATATTGTACAAACTCCTTTTCTCCTGCCTCTGCTTTCCAGGATCATCCATAGATAATGCCGACTGAATATAATATTTCTTACTGCCTTTTGAAGCAACAAAGTCTACCTCTAATGCCTTCTGTGTGTATATTGCCTTTCCATTAACGTCGATACGATTCGTTTTCTCACTTACATCCACCTCTCCGATATCCACCTTGAACCCTCGAAATCTGAGCTCATTATAAATGATATTCTCCATAATGTGCGACTCTTCTACCTGCCTGAAATTCAATCTGGCATTTCTTACACCGATATCCTCAAAATACAATTTAAAAGGGGATCCGATGTACTTTCTACCTTTTATGTTATACTTCATAGCCCTAGACACAATAAAAGCGTCCTCAAAATATCCGATGAAAGTACTGATAGTGTCTTCAGAAATATCTTTATTAACAACACTTAAAAACGTGTTTGTAATGCGCTTGCTGTTCACCGGGCTTCCAATCATTGACGCAAGAATATTGAAGGTATCTCCCAACTCCATTTTTTTTCGTAATCGATTGTGCTCAATAATATCCTTAAGATAACTTTCTTCACAAAGCATTTCCAGATATGTTTCTTTTTCTTCTTCGCTTGACATCTTGGCTACTATAGGAATCCCACCTGTAACAATATATTCCTTCCATGCCATAGAAGCGTTCATTTCATTACCCTCTATGTACTCAGAAAAAGAAAGCGGAAGAACATGCACCACAGTTCCACGACCTTTAAACTCCGTAGCGATATCTGACGAAAGGAATTTGGAGTTAGACCCCGTAACATAAATATCAAAATTATTATGCCTCAATAGCCCATTCAATGTGCCAACAAAATTATCCAATAACTGAACTTCATCCAACATAAAATAATAAGTTTCATCTTCCCCGGCCATGTCTTTTATATATGCTCGAAATTTCTTAGCATTTACCAGGAATGATCCATTTTTTTGCCTAATCCTCGTTTCCTCAGTCGGATAATATATGTCCAGCAAATCTATGTCCTCATCCGAGTCGAAAGCAAATTTTATGATATTCGATCTTGAAACTCCGGATTGAAGCAGATAGTTGAAATATAGATTATTCATCAAATATGATTTTCCAACTCTTCTTGCTCCTGTTACCACCTTAATCAGACCATTTTGCCGTCTTTCGATTAATCTGTCCAAATATACTTTTCGGCCGTATTCCATATTCTAATCTCCAACTCTCAAAGTCTTTGCGTTTTTCCGATTAGATTATAACACAAACATCCAATTTATGCAATATATCAATCGATTTTCGTATAAAACATTATATCCACAAAATAAAACTGCAGGTAATCACGTGGATTACCTGCATTCTATGACATAACACTTATGCTTTTTCATATATCGATATAATGATGCACTTAAATAATAACACTCATTATACTCATTGTCAATATTAATTGCATCATTATTTCAAAAATGATGTAGTTAAGCAATTGCTGATGTAATTAAAACCGCCTTCCGATACCATCCTCTGAACATTATCAAAGTGTTATCACACGTGTAAACAAAAAAAGCTTCTGAAAGCGCATGTTTACGCCATCAGAAGCCTTTAATCACTGCTTTTTAGTTTTTACGTGTAAGCCACTCGGTATTATTCCGGCTCCCGGTTACGGCAAATCCAGTTCGTTAATGGAATAATCAACAATCTTATCATAACATAAAGCCTTTATTTACTGTTATTGAATTCTTGTCTGCAAGCCATCCGGTATTATTCCAGCTCTAGTCACGATGCTATATATTGGCTCTATATCGTGCTTTCGAGTCTATAACTTGTGGTAGAATTCCACTCATTCTACGTAATTTTGTTTTTTCTAAAAGTTTTTGCAACCAAATTGCAACCAAATACTACCCTTCATATACTTCAACATAATTATCTACCAAATACTTTTTATTGTTATCAAATGTTTTTGGTTTATACCCACATTGTAAGCATGTTTCTAATATTTTGGTACAAAAACTATTTATCATAGCTTCAGTCAGAGAGATAATTTCATCCCCGTCATTCCCAGACTTAGTGTAAATAGCCACCCATTTATCTTTGATATTCAAAGGATTCTCGGGTTTAAAATCATTAATATTAAATATCCAATGATCTTTTTGTGTTACCCAGCAGGCTCCTATCTCCATCAATTCACCCCAGCTAACTGCAGGATGATTCGGATCAACGTCAACCACATTTTTACTTGTAACAAACATCACATATATCATCTCCGTTGATGCACTTCTAACAAAAAAATCCCTTAAATAACCATAAATATCCGTTTCAGGAAGATTTGTCTCAGGATCCGGACCATTCGAATAAATGATATCCTCCTTTGGGACACCGTTATAAAGAAGCATTGAATAGATAACATCTGCAATTAGCTTATCAGCTAAAGTATGGCTTATCATTATCTTTTTCTTATTGGCATCAACGGTAGTCTTAAGTCCTAATATTTCTCTCATATTATTCATTTGGTCTTCAACAATTTTGCCAATCACATCTTTACTAGGCGCCTTATCTCCTTTGAGTTGACCTGATATGTTATCTTTTAATTCATTTGTTACCTTATGAAGTTTTTCATTTAGCTGTTTTTCATTCTTTTTTTGCTTATCTATCTTATCCTTTGTCTTACTTTCCTGATCTAGTTTTGCATATACTGAATGCATTTTTACAACTTCATCAGTCAGCGTTCTCATATGTTCTTTGGCCCATTCCCACCTCGGATCATTTTCATTATATCCCTGCCTATTTGTTCCTGCCATATCTGGAAAAGCAGATTCTTCAAATGCATCAATATATAGATTCCCAACAATATAACTTTCATAGACACGGTTTTTCCCAATAATAGGTAGAACATTTCGTAATCCCATTTTGTTATGAGCAAAAATAGCCAAATAGTTATCCGAAAACTCGTTTATTTCTTTTTTCATTCCACGAGATGTTTGATATGTTCCAATCCATCCATATATTTTAATAGGCAGAGTTTCCAAACTACCATTCGAGTTTTTCATTTCTATCGTATCACTGATTTCATCAATATGTTTCTTTTGAATTATAGGTTCACTGGACAAACTACTTTCTAAATAAGTCTTTTCATCACCAATCGTAATAAACGATGCCAATCTTCCCATCACAGCTCTCTCGTCTGGAACCAGTTTCTTTTCGGTTCCCTTATAAATAACATGAATGTTAAAGTCGCTTATATCATTAGGAAATATTTTTGATAAATTGTTAATAACTGTTGATTGGAGTTTGGGTATTGTTATTTTGGGATTTTCCATAATAACCGCTGTACCATGCTCACTTATTCGTTTCAGTGTATACTCAGACGGTTCCAAAACATGCAGATATTCATCGTCATGCTCAATTCTGTGTGGAATGAAAACCCCAACAGCCCTTCCTCTTTGAACTGTTACAAGTTTAAATCCTTCAGAAATTGATAACGCTGCGAGTTTGCCAACACCTTTCCGCCCCATTTTTAATCTCTTTTTCCCCGAAGTAATTGCATTGGAATTGCTATTACGAGATTCAGCACCCACAACGAGATACTGTTGTCCTAAAACATCAGAGGACATGCCCAAACCATCGTCTTCTACTCTTAATTCATTCTCATCAATATAAACATATACATTTTCAGCATCTGCATCATATGCATTAGCAATCAATTCCGCTAAAACAAAATATATATTTGTGTATAAATCCTTACTAAGAAGTTCTAGCATTCTTGGGCTTACTTTCAATTGAAATTCATCATTCTTCATTTTTCTTCCTCTTCTTATAGCATTCTTTAATACTTAAGCCTATAACCTCACCCAACCTAGGTGGCACCGCATTTCCTATATGCCTAGCGACATTCTTCAAAACAACCTCTACTCCTTCTGGTACAAAAGAATAGTTTTCTGGAAATGTCTGTAACATAGCCCCCTCTCTCAATGTCAAAGCTCTATCTTGAACCGGATGTCCAAATCTTCCAGTACCATAACCTGTAAACTGTGTAGTTATAGTTGGTGCCACATCATCCCATTGCATTCTTCCATATACAGATGAATACGATTTTCCTGTATCTTTTTTATGACAATCTAAAATTAAATTCTCTGGCCAATCTCGCCATGTTCCACCTGGAACAGAATGTCTAATCCTTTCCAGATTCTTTTCTGATAACATAGATGCTATATGAAGATTATCATCATTGTTTTCTTCGCCAGCTCCAATCCTAGGTAGATTTCCTATTACTTCTCTAACTGTAACAGCTGATGTATGTGTTGGCTCAATGAACTTAATTTTTTTTCTTTTTGAAGCCAATAATAATAACCGCTTTCTTCTCTGCGGAACACCATAATCTGCAGCATTAACCACCTTATATGTCACATGATATTTTTCCTCTTCCAGAGTTTTTACAAAATCTTTAAAAACCTGTTCGTTTTCTAGTTCAGGAACATTCTCCATTGACACAATATGCGGCTTGGCTTCTTTCACTAATCTTGCAAACTGATACAGCAGTTTCCAATCCTTATGCTTTTTCCTATTATGCTTATCTTTCTGGTGCCTTGAAAACGGCTGACATGGTGCACATCCAGCGAGAATTTTCACATCATATCCTCGCAGCAATCTTTTTATATCAAGTCCTGTTACTTCCTCTATATTTTTATGAATAAACTGAGCGTTATTGTTATGGCTATATGTATACTCACACGTAGCATCTAAATCATAACCAGCAACTACATCCAGCCCAGCTTTTTCAAGACCACATGTCAATCCGCCAACGCCACAAAACAGATCAACCACTCCGTACGTCATATATTCCTCCCAAGCCTTAAATGTATCGTAATCTTTTAACTATGTACTTTGAAAAATCACATTGGCTTCTTCTATCTAAAAATGTTTTTTCATTAATATTCAAATCAATATAGGGCTTATCATTTCTAAGGAATAAGCCGTTTTTACCATCTTCATTTATAGTAAACGTATTAGCTGGCACAACAATATAAACCAGTTCTCCTATAAACTGATTATTTAATATCAACTCCCAATCATCATTAATCACTTCTTTTTTGGGGTTAATCCAAAATTCATCTCTTGAATCTTGCCTGCTCGAGTAATTAACAGCCTTTCCTATTTTAACCCCATTTTGTTCAAGAAAATCTATCGCCTGTCTTTTCTTTTGAATAATAAGATTTCCTGAATTAGTTCCCGAATTTGTCTCTTTCACGTTTGCTTTGTTTAATGACTTTTTTCCTTTAGTTGAAAAAACGTTTACTCCTATCAACTCCATCAAGAAAAGTGCTTCCTCCAAGTATTGTTCCAGCTCCGGTTTTCTGAATTTATCAACTTTAGGAGTGTTTCCCTTACTTTTATTATCACTATCAAGTCGATTACTCTCGTTAGCTTTTCTTATCAAATAGTATTCAAGGTAATCTATATCCGATCGATTCAAACTGTCATCCGCAGTGGTGAGAATTAATACTCTCTCCCACCAATCTTTGCCTGCAAGATGTTGCTTTACACGTTTTGCTAAATCAGATGATTGACCCACATATACCTTATTCTCCGAAAGCAATAGATATACCCCGAACTTATTACAAGCGTCAGATGAGAGCAAACTATCAATAGATTCTCTGGGGGCCGCATACATTTCTCCTGGATTCCAATTTGAGTCTACTATACTCATGACGCCCTTAAGCGTGCCATCCTCCAATAATAATTTAACAGTCTTTGCTTTCGGATTACCCACAACTATTACCTCTCTATTCTATAATCTTTCTAGCTAAATCGCCGCATCTAAACATTCCGATATCTTATTTGCTACATACCAGAACATTACCGGCGGAATAGCGTTTCCCAAAGCTCTATACTGAGCTGATTCACTTCCAGCCAAAGAAAAGTTTTCGGGGAATGATTGAATACGTGCCACCTCTCTTGGCGTAAATCTTCTATATCTTCCTTTCGTAAAAAGAACAGGGTCTGTGCTATTAAGAGAAACCTTTGCTAAATGGGCGCCTACTGTATTACATGGCTTTGTAACATCCTGTGCACGTCCCTTATTCATTGTTTCTCTGTTTCTCATCATTCCGGCTACAGCTCTTTCGCTAAAGAAATATTTTTCTTCAACTTCATCTTCAATACAGTTCTGAAGCGCAACATAGTCATCTTCTTTAGATATAACCGTGTCAGGAAATTCAAAATCAATATTCAAATCTTTTCTGAACCCAACGATAATAACCCTTTCTCTTTTTTGTGGAACTCCAAATGTTGCTGAATTTAGAACAGTATACTTTACATCATATCCACTATCCTCAAACTCTTTAATAATTAACGGAAAAGCCTCCTTCTTATTAGCAGTCATAATTCCCTTTACATTTTCTGCAATAAAACATTTTGGTTGCCTTTCTCTAAGAATTCTGCACATTTCAAAAAAGAGCATCCCTTTTTCATCTTTAATGCCAAGTCGTTTTGGGTTCTGAGCAACTATTGAAAAAGACTGACACGGAAACCCTCCAGTCAAAACATCAAACTCCGGGAGTTCAGCAGAAGATACTGTCCTAATATCTCTGTTGTCCGGCTTAATTCCAAAATTCTTTTCGAAAATATCGCAGGCACTCTGCTCAATATCATTTGCATACACTATCTCCGTATTATTAGAAGAATAATGTTTTCCTAGATAATCAAAATCGCCTAAAATTCCAACGTCTGTTCCACCACAACCGCAGAATAACGATGCTACTTTTAGTTTTTCCATGTTAACAACTCCTCAAATTCTCCTACCTTTGAAGGATCAAATGTAATATCCGCACCATCGCTTGGTATCATATCAATCTTATCTGCTTTATATAGTCCGACCGGATCTTGAAGAAGGAATAATTTTCTTTCCTTTTTACTCAAAAGCAATCTATATACGTAATATCTATCATGCGTACTACTTGCTGTATTCCACTCATTCTTTGTTAAATGAATTCGATTAAAGTGAAGCGGCTTAGAACTAATAGTAGTCTTTACTTCTATGTATCGTTTTCTCTCATCAAGCTCGACAGAACTTATGTCATATCCAACAGCAAACTGAGTAGGAATACGCTTGATAAGGTGTATCAAATCTTCCCTGCCTCCAAGTTTTACGCGCATACATTCGTGACCATGTACAAGCCCTTCTCCAATGTCTCCAATATCCTTTGTAGTAAAGCTCTCCATGTATGCTTCAACTCTTACCTCAAGAGCTTCTTCTCTATCAAGAAACTCTCTAAGGTCTGGACGTCCATCTGCATGAGAATTCTTTTTCAATTCTTTCAGTTCATCTTCATCATTTGCAATAAATGCAAGAATATCTGTTGAGAAATCAGTATCTTGTATATCACGATTCACATATGCGACCCAGCCCGAAACACAAGCCTTTACCGTTTCAATATCGCCTGCACGATTTGCAATCATTGAATCATATTCATCAAACCACTCTGTAGATTCACAGAACTTAATAATGGTTTCTTCCTCAAGTGTATTTAAGTAGTAAGTCCTGCTATCATACGTTTTTAACAGGTTCGCAATTTCCATATAATCAATAATGTCGCCAGCGTATCTAACAACATCTCCAGTCTGATCATATTCCATCTTATTCTTACGATTATCATTGATTCTTTTCCATGTTGCCTCAACCCCCTCATTATCACGTGTAACACGAAGATCGTTGAAGATACAATGACACGCCTCAAACTTAGTTATTCCAACAGAATTTCCGCCGTCTTTATTAGCAAATCTAAGTAATTGTAGAATATACTGTGCAGGTTTAAATCTAATACCAGCTTCTATTTGCTCCAATACATTCTTGGGCTTAATATGCGCACCAGGATACTGAAAGTTGTATAGAAAAACCTTAAAACTCTCAACCAAATCCTGATTATTCGCAAGTTCAATTGCTCGTCTTCCAGGCTTATCTGTCGTTTCTGTATGTTCTATAAAGCCAAATAGTGCAGATATTTCTGTTCTCCAGTTATTTATTGTTTTTAGTTCTCTGTGCGCATTGCCTGGATACTGATATAATGCATTATTAACTGCATGCACAAACTCATCCGTTGGCCTTTCTCCAACGCGAGCCAGTTCTTCAGCAACATAGATTAAAACATTCTCTATATCGCCCTTAAATCTCGGTCTGACGTGATGAATTCTAAAGTAGTACTCCTCTGGTATTTTGTATTCACTCATTGTTGCTCTCCAATGTTTCTATCACTTTTTTTGCTATCTCCTGTGCCATTATAGGTGGTACCGCGTTTCCAACCTGCCTAAACTGCTGTGTTTTATTACCTAAAAAGACAAAATCATCCGGAAACGACTGCAATCTTGCACATTCTCTTACTGTAGGTACTCTATTATATTTATAATGGAAATGATGCCTATGCCCCGTATCAATAGTTGGAGCCGGTTTGTTACTCGCAAATCTTGTCCATGCAACATGAAAATTTCTGGTATGTGCATATTCTTCAGGCAAATCTTTATAATTTCCACCATCTGGAACCAATGCAATTATCTCTTTAACACGGTCTGAATGATCTGCCGCAACATGGTTACGAACATCTGATGAGTTTTTTCTCATCAACTTCTGATATGCATTAATTGCCTTAGTCTCATATTGCATTACCTCTGCTCCCAATTCGTCAATAAGTGGAGGCAAATCAGATAAGGCCATCTCGCAGGTTACTTCATCCTTTTGTACTTCGGGATAGTCAAAAGCACCTACTCTACTACCAACAAAAACAACCCTTCGTCTGCTTTGTGGAACACCGTGTTCTGATGCACAAAGTATCTTATACTGTATGTCGTATCCCATCTTAGTAAACTTTTCAATAATACTATCTTTTATCTGACCGCCAAATAATCCTACTAATCCAGGCACATTCTCAATTACAAACATTTTAGGGCGTATTTCATCTACTAACCTAATATATGATAGATATAATTTGTTCCTTGGATCATCAAACTTTCTTGGGCCTGAAAGAGACATTCCCTGACATGGTGGTCCCCCAATTATTACATCTATAACTTTATCACCTATTAAGGGCTTTATATCGGACTCGTAGTGTACCTTTGTAATGTCTCCGCAAATTGATTTGGCACCTTTATGATTAAGTTCAAATGTTTCCAATGCCTTAGCATCATTATCAATGCCAAGAAGAACATTAAACCCAGCTTTCTCAAATCCATAAGACAGTCCGCCACATCCACAAAACAAATCTATGACATTATATTTACCCATTATCAGTTTCATCCTTCCGTCTTTTATCCTCTGGCTTTTGTGTATCAGCCGGAATAGCCCATGCTTCTCCAAGTTTAAAGACACCGGGAATTCTTCCTTCAGCGCATAATATTTGAACTCTTCGCTGAGATATACTCCATTTCTTTGCTGCTTGGCTTGCCGTCATATATTCCATTCTTATACCTCAAATTGCTATTTCAACTACTATATATAGTATATTCGACGGGGCGAACAATTGCAAGTGCTTTCTTAATTATTTCTATATTTCCGGTAAAGTGCATTTTGCGCTTTAAACTGCGCTTTATTTTCCTTTTTATTATTCTGCGGATATCATTACTTTTAATCCGATTATTTTCCAGGCGGACTCCATGGCTTTGGTGTAAGCAATGTTGTTTTTCCAATATTCGGGAGTACGTCATAAATAGAATTTGTAACCTTCATAGACATGTGTCGGAACATCAACAATGCCGACTCTTCGCCCGATATCATGCATAAGACCTACAATATAGGCTTTTGTCGGATCCATGCCGGGTATTTTTTCTGCAATATTCCTGGCTGCAACTCCAACATTCATAGAATGCTTGACCCATGGATCCGGGTTCAGTTTCTCCGCAATTTCCAGTTCTTTAATAGCCTCATCTATACTTGGTAACATATTTCTATGCCTTCTTTCTTGCTATCGCTGTAAACTCACCCGGGAGTTTTTCATTT
>JAEEGL012801426.1_pt1 | contig 11819 bp, 11 predicted proteins | sample 9134231 | NCBI WGS metagenome assembly JAEEGL01 (sample SAMN16246548, study PRJNA631951) | gut metagenome | biome: gut microbiome; feature: rumen; material: fiber-attached | host: Bos | place: Iran: Karaj | collected 2018-10 | reverse complement strand
CTTTCGGTCCATGTTCAATTGTTTATATGTGAGCGCAGGAATACGGTCCGATCACTTGCCCTCGCGGCGAGAGAAGCTGACGTAAAATTCCTTGAACAGTTTTTCGATCTTTTTCATGATTTTGATCTCCCTTCGGCCATTTTTTGTTATCCCCTTGGGACGACTTAAGAATACCACCGGAAGGTATAAATATCAAATACCTATTGTTTTGCAAATATCATAGGAAAAAGATATCAAACAGCGCCGCCCTTATTCTTCCGCGACGGCGGCGTCGGCGCACAGAAGCGTCAGCTCGTTGTTGTCCACGCAGGCCACGCCCTCGCTGACGCGCACGCGCACGCCCGTGCCATCGGGAAGCGTACAGCGCAGCTCGCCCCGGCTGACGGCGCAGAGCATCGGCGCGTGGCGGGCGAGGATCCCCACCGAGCCGAAGCTCGTCGGGAGCTTCACGGCCAGGACCTCGGTATCCAGCACGGTGGCGTCCCCGGTCACGACGGAGAGATGAAACAGCTCGTTCGTCATCGCTTCACCTCAGTACTGCCCGCGCTTGGCGACGACCTCGTCGATGCTGCCGCACATCAGGAAGGCCTGCTCCGGCAGATCGTCCACGTCGCCGCCGAGGATGGCCTGGAAGCCCTTGATGGTGTCGGCGAGCCTGACGTACTTGCCCTCCATGCCGGTGAAGGCCTCGGCGACGTGGAAGGGCTGGGACAGGAAGCGCTGGATGCGCCGGGCGCGGTTGACGGTGGCGCGGTCCTCCGCGCCGAGCTCGTCCATGCCGAGCACCGCGATGATATCCTGAAGCTGGCGGTATTTCTCCAGCACCTGCTGCACGGCGCGGGCGGTCTCATAGTGCTCCCGGCCCAGCACGCCGGGCTCGAGGATGCGGGAGCTGGATTCCAGCGGATCGACAGCCGGGTAGATGCCGAGCTCCGCAATGGAGCGGGCCAGCACCGTCGTGGCGTCCAGATGCGCGAAGGCGGTGGCGGGGGCGGGGTCCGTGAGGTCGTCGGCAGGCACGTAGATGGCCTGCACGGAGGTGACGGAGCCGTGGCGGGTGGAGGTGATGCGCTCCTGCAGATCGCCCATCTCGGTGGCGAGCGTCGGCTGGTAGCCGACGGCGGAGGGCATGCGCCCGAGCAGGGCGGAGACCTCGGAGCCCGCCTGGGTAAAGCGGAAGATGTTGTCGATAAAGAGCAGCACGTCCTGTCCGCTCTCGTCGCGGAAATTCTCCGCGATGGTCAGGCCGGAGAGCGGCACGCGCAGGCGGGCGCCGGGCGGCTCGTTCATCTGGCCGAAGACGAGGGCGGTCTTGTTGATGACGCCGGACTCGGTCATCTCGTTCCAGAGGTCGTTGCCCTCGCGCGAGCGCTCGCCGACGCCGGCGAAGACGGAGTAGACGCGGTGCCGGTAGGCCACGTTGCGGATCAGCTCCTGGATCAGCACGGTCTTGCTGACGCCCGCGCCGCCGAAGAGGCCGATCTTGCCGCCGCGGGCATAGGGGGCGAGCAGGTCGATGACCTTGATGCCGGTCTCGAGCAGCTCGGTGGCGGGCAGGATATCGGTAAAGACCGGGGGCTTGCGGTGGATCGGCAGGCGTTTTTCGGCGTTCACGGGGCCCTTGCCGTCGATGGGCTCGCCCACGACGTTGAACATGCGCCCGAGCGTCGCCTCGCCCACGGGCATCGTGATGGAGGAGCCGGTGTTTACGGCCTCGCAGCCGCGGGAGATGCCGTCGGTGGAGGAGAGCGCGATGCAGCGGACGTCGCCGCCGCCGATCTGCTGTACGACCTCCATGACGACCTTGCGCTGCGGCAGGCGCACCTCCACCGCGTGGTACAGCTCCGGGAGCTGCCCCTCGGGGAAGTGAACGTCCACCACCGGGCCGATCACGCGTTTGACAATTGCTTTTTCCATACAAGAAATCCTCCTTATAGGCTCCCTTTTCCCAAGGGAGCTGTCGCGGTGCGTCCCACGGAAGCGCCGTGACTGAGGGGCTTGGCTGTCTTTTTGAGCGCCCGGCTCCCCTGCGAGGGGAGCTGGTATCCGCCGTCTCACGGAAGCGCTGTGACTGAGGGGCTTGCCTGTCCTTTTGCGCGCCCGGCTCCCCTGTAAGGGGAGCTGTCGCCGCAGGCGACTGAGGGGTCTGTTCGTTCTTCTGTGTTGTTCCTTCGGCGCCTCGTACGACAAGCCCTCCGCCCGGTGTGCCCACCGGGCGCCTCCCCCCATTCAGGGGAGGCGGATTCAGGCTTTGTTCTTCAGCGCCTCGGCGCCGCCGGCGATCTCGGAGATCTCCGTGGTGATCGCGGCCTGGCGCGCGTGGTTGAGCTGCAGCGTCAGCTCGCCGATCAGCTCCTCGGTGTTGTCCGCCGCGGCGGTCATGGCCGTCATGCGGGCGGAGTGTTCGCCGGTGCGCGCCTCGAGCAGGGCGGTGTGCACCGTGTTCGTCAGCGCCAGCTCCGCCAGGACGGAAAGCAGGGAATCCCGGTCCGGCTCAAAGAGCCAGCGGCTCCCGTCTTCCCCGCCCGCGGCTTCGAGCGTCATGGGCAGGAGGGACATGCTGACGGGGCGCTGCTGCAGAACGGAGCGGAACTGCTGGTAGACCAGCACGACCTCGTCCGCCTCGCCGCCGCCGTAGAGCTCGCGCAGGAAAGCGGCGACCCGGGCGGCCTCCGCGGCGTCCGGCGTGTCGCTGATCTCAAAGCTCTCCCGGATGGGGAGGCCGAGGCCGGGGATCAGATCCCTGCCCCAGCGGCCGCAGAGCACGAGGAATTTTTCCCGCGCCTCCGCCGCTGCCAGCTCCTCCAGAGAGCGCAGAAGGGCGGAGTTGTACGTCCCGCAGAGGCCGCGGTTGCCCACGATCAGGACGTAGCAGACCTTCTCGTTCTTTTCGTGGCGGCGCAGCAGGGGATCGTCCGGCGGCGCGGCGCCCGCGGCGACCTTCGCGAGCATGTCGGCGCAGCGCCCGGAGAAATCCCGGAGGGAGGAAAAGGCGCTCTGGGTACGGCGAAGCTTGGCCGCCGCGACCATTTTCATGGATTTTGTGATCTGCCGGGTGTTTTCCACACTCTTGATGCGCGTGCGGATGGCGCGCAGATTCGCCATACGATCACCACCTTTGCAGGCTCCCCTGCTCCGGGGGGGCTATGCGGAAGGGTTATTCAAAATTTTCCGCGTATTCCGCGACCACCTGGCGCAGGCATTTGATCTGGCCCTCGTCGAGCTTTTTTCCGGTGCGGATGATGTCGTCGAGCCGGGGGAGCCGCTCGTGCACGAAGCTCAGAAGCCCCTTCTCGAAGCGGGCGACGTCCCTGAGCTCCACCCTGTCGGCGTAGCCCTCGTTGACGCTCCAGATCGAAACCACCTGATCGCAGGCGTCCATGGGGCTGTACTGCGGCTGCTTTAACAGCTCGGTCATGCGGTCGCCGCGGTGCAGGGTCGCGCGCGTGGTCTTGTCCAGATCGCTGCCGAACTGGGAGAAGGCGGCGAGCTCGCGGTACTGTGCGAGATCCATGCGCAGCCGCCCGGCCACCTGCTTCATGGCGCCGAGCTGGGCGCTTCCGCCCACGCGGCTGACGGACAGGCCGACGTTCACCGCCGGGCGCACGCCCGCGTTGAACAGATCGGTCTCCAGAAAGATCTGGCCGTCGGTAATGGAGATGACGTTCGTGGGGATATAGGCCGAGATGTCCCCGGCCTGCGTTTCGATGATGGGCAGGGCGGTCATGCTGCCGCCGCCGGCTTCCTCGCTCAGGCGCGCCGCGCGCTCGAGCAGGCGGGAGTGCAGATAGAACACATCGCCGGGGTAGGCCTCGCGTCCGGGCGGGCGGTGCAGCAGCAGGGAGATCTCGCGGTAGGCGACGGCCTGCTTGGAGAGGTCGTCGTACACGATCAGGACGTCCTTGCCCTGATGCATGAAGTATTCGCCCATGGCGGCGCCCGCGTAGGGCGCGATATAGAGCATGGGGGCGGACTCGGAGGCGCTGGCGCAGACCACGACGGTATAGTCCATCGCGCCGTGCCGGCGCAGCTTGTCCACCACGCCCGCCACCGTGGACTCCTTCTGCCCGATGGCGACGTAAATGCAGAGCATGTCCTTGCCCTTCTGGTTGATGATGGCGTCGAGCGCGATGGCGGTCTTGCCGGTCTGGCGGTCGCCGATGATCAGCTCGCGCTGGCCGCGCCCGATGGGCACGAGCGCGTCGATGGCCTTGATGCCGGTCTGCATCGGCACCGAGACGCTCCGACGCTCGATGACGCCGGGGGCGGGGCTCTCGATGGGACGCGCCTCGCGGCAGTGCAGCTCGTCCCCGCCGTCAAGCGGGTTGCCCAGCGCGTCCACCACGCGGCCGATGAGCTCATAGCCCACGGGCACCTCGGTGATGCGCCCGGTGCGGCGGACCCAGTGGCCCTCCTGCAGATTGTCGTAATTGCCGAGCAGGACGACGCCGACGTTGTCCGGCTCGAGGTCCATGACCATGCCGCGCAGGCCGCCCTTCATCTCCAGCAGCTCGCCCGCCATCGCGTCGGACACGCCGGAAACGCGGCAAATGCCGTCCGACACGCTGATGACGGTGCCGAGCTGGTAGACCTCCGGGTCCTGCGTGACCTTGCCGAGCGCGCCGCGCAGGGCCTCGATCAGCTCCCCGTCGGTGCTGTCGAAGGACGAAAGCTGCTCGCGGGTGCGTTCCAGAAGCCCGGATGCGCTGCCGTCATACACGGTGTCGCCTAGCTGCACGCGCACGCCCGCGATCAGGTCGGGGCGCCGCTCCGTCTCCACGAGGAGCGCCGGCTCCTCGCCCGTCTCGGCGAGCGCCTGGTCCACGGCGGCGCGGATGCGCCCGAAGTCGTTTTCCTCCAGCTCCTCCGGGCTGCTGACGCGCAGGCGGATGCTGCCCCGGCTGCGTACGGCGCTTAAATCGCCCGGGGTGATGTGCAGCCGCTCCGGGAGCCTGTCGATGAAGCGCTCGGCCATGCGCCTGCGCGCGGCGGCGTTCTCCGGCCGCGCGATCTGCACGGCCGCGGCGGCGGTGATCTCCTCGGCGGCCTTCCGGTTGAGCGAAAGGCGCTGCTGGTGCGCCTGACGGCGCAGATCCTTCCCGGCCTCCGCGGCGATGGCCTCGGCGCTCTTCCGGTCGGCCTCGGCGCTCGCGCGGTGGATCTCCTCGGCGCTCGCGCCGGCCTGCCGGAGGATCTCGCCGCGCTCGCTCTCGCCCCGGGCCTTTTCCTCCCCGATGCCGTCGAGGAGCTTATTCGCGTTTTCGAGGGATGCCGCAGACTTCTGCAGATCCCCGCTCACTTTTTCCCGGTGAGCACGGATGCTCTTTACGACGAGCTTGCGGCCGATGAAATACAGAGCGCCCGCAAGGACCGCAAAGTTGATGAGCGCGTAGAAAATGTTCCAGCCGCCCATATCCGCTCATCTCTCCTTCCCAGTATTCTCCCGGTTTCGTTCAGTCCCCGCCGCCCAGGACCCGGGCGGTAAGGAGCGCGGTGAGCTCGCCGCTCTTTTCCTCGAGCAGCGCCTCCTCCTGCGCGTTCTGCCGGGCAAGCGCGCTCTCGCCCCGGCGGCGTTCGTCGTCGGCCTCGCTGCGGGCCTGCCGCAGGGTATCCGCGCGGCGCGCGGCGTCCTCCGCCTCGGCCCCGGCAAGGATGCGGTTCGCCTCCAGCCGGGCTTCCGCCTTCTCGGCGGCAAGGCGCTCGCGGTTTTCGCGCAGGGTCTGCTGCGCCTGTTTTTCGGCGTTCAGCCCCGCGTCGATCTTCTCCTGCCGCCGGTCCAGCAGCTTGCCCACCGGGTCAAACAGAAAGCGCTTGAGCACGAAATAGAGAAGGAAGAAATTGATGATCGTCCATATGAGCTCGGAAATGTTGATGCTTAACATGGACAGGCCCCTCCCGTTCCGGCTTCTTTCAGATCTTGCCGACCAGCATGAAGGCGACCAGCATGCCGTAGATGGTCAGCGCCTCCATCAGCGCGAGGGAAAGGATCAGGGAGCCGCGGATGTCGCCGGCGGCCTCGGGCTGGCGGGCGACGGCGTCCTAGGCGGGGGAGGCGGTTTTGACCGGGGCGATGGCGGTGCCCAAGGCGGTGTCGCAGAGAACGAGAGCGGCGGCGATGGCGATAAGTCCGGATTCCATGAGAGTATCCTCCTAAAATATAGTCTTGTTGTTCCTTCTGGATTATTCTTCTTCCAAAGCCTCGGAGATATAGATCGAGAGCAGCATGGTAAAGACCACGGCCTGCAGCAGGCAGAAGATCAGGCTCAGCACCTGCATGATGAGCGGTGCGAGGACGGGGAAGATCCCGTAGAGCTGCTCGGTCACGTTTTCCTCGCCGTACATATTGCCGTAGAGACGCAGCGCCAGCGACATGGGACGGATGAACTGCTCCAGCAGGTTCAGCGGGAGCATCAGCACCACGAGGATCAGGGGCTTGGCAAAGCTTGCGAGATAGCGCCCTAGCCCGCGCTCCCGGATGCCGATGACGTGAGTGGTGAAGAACGCGATGACGCCCAGGCCGGCCGTCACCGACAGGCAGGCCGTCGGCACCGCGAAGCCCGAAAGATGCCCCGCGCCGGGCAGCAGCCCGGAATAGTTGCAGACGATGATGAAGACGAAGAAGGTGCCGAGGATCGGGAAATACTTGCGCGTGTGCTCCCGGCCCAGCGTCCCCTCGAAGAAATTCCGCAGGGCGCCGACCGCCATTTCCGCCGCGGTCTGCAGCACGCCGGGCTCCTCCCGCAGATTGCGCGTGGCGAGGAAGCTGACGAGCGCCAGCAGCGCGACGATCGCCCACATGGTCGTGACGGTGCTCGTCACCTCCAGCGGCCCGATGCGAAACAGCACATTGGTGGCTTCTTCCATGATATCACCTCGGATCGTATCTGTTAAAATTTATTATACCGTATTTTCCCGGCAAAGGGAAGCCTTCATTTCCAGCGGCAGGACTTTTTTTACGCGGGAGGGCGGGGGGCGGCGCGGCCGGAAGCGGGCTTGCAAAAGCCGCGGCGGAATGGTATGCTATCTCCGCGCCTGTGACAGGCGCGGGCGCAAAAACGCGGATATTCCGCGATTTTTACCGAAATGCCCTTCAGAAAGAACCGGAAAGGACGATGACGATGGACGATTTCCGTCCCGGGCGCTACCGCCACTTCAAGGGAAACGAATACGAGCTGATCTGCACCGCGCGGCACTCCGAAACGGAGGAGCTGATGGTGGTCTACCGCGCGCTCTACGGCGAGCGCGGCGTCTGGGTGCGCCCGGCGGCCATGTGGAACGAGGAGATCGAGCGGGACGGGAAGCGCATGCGGCGCTTTACCCGGATCGGGGACGGCGCGTGAGGCCGCGGGAGAGATGAGCATGGAAGCAAACGAACGCCTGCTTCGGGCTGCGGCGCTCCTCACGGAGTGGTACGCCTCCTCCCGCCGGGCGCTGCCCTGGCGCGAAGCCCCCACGCCCTATCAGGTCTGGATCTCGGAGATCATGCTGCAGCAGACGCGCATCGAGGCCGTGATCCCGTACTACGAGCGCTTTCTGCGGGAGCTGCCCGATATCCGGGCGCTCGCCGAGGCGGATGAGAACCGGCTTTTGAAGCTCTGGGAGGGCCTCGGTTATTACAGCCGCGCCCGCAACCTGCAAAAGGCCGCGCGGCAGGTCATGGCGGCGTACGGCGGCGAGCTGCCGCGCGGGGCGGAGGAACTGAAAAAGCTTCCGGGCATCGGGGATTACACCGCCGGCGCCATCGCCTCCATCGCCTACGGGGAGCCGGAGCCTGCGGTGGACGGGAACGTCCTGCGGGTGCTCTCGCGGCTGCTCGCCCTTGACGAGGACATCATGCAGCAGAAGACCCGCCGCCGCGTCACCGCGCAGCTGCGCGGGATCTATCCCTCCGGGGAGCGCGCCGCGCTTCTGACCGAGGGGATCATGGAACTGGGGGAGACCGTGTGCATCCCCAACGGGGAGGCCAGATGCGGGCTCTGCCCGCTGCGTGCGCTCTGCCTTGCGCGCGCGCAGGACGCCGTGGCGCGCTATCCGGTGAAATCCCCGCCCAGAGCGCGCCGGGTCGAGCAGCGCACGGTGCTTCTGCTGCGCTGCGGGGAACGCTGGGCGATCCGCCGCCGCCCCGGGAAGGGGCTGCTCGCGGGGCTGTGGGAGTTTCCGAACGTCCCCGGCGCGCTCGGGGCGGAGGAGGCCGCCGCGCAGGTCCCCGGCGTGCTCGGTTGCGTCCCGTGCGGGGAGGCGGCGCACGTGTTCACGCACGTGGAATGGCGGATGCGGGGCTATGTGATCGACTGTGCGCAGGAGCTGCCGGAATATACCTGGGCCGCGGCGCGGGAGATCCGGGAGCGCTATTCGATCCCCACCGCTCTGCGGTATTACCGGGAAGCGATCGGAGAATAAACGAAAGCGCCGGCGCCTGCCGAAAGGCAGACGCCGGCGTCTTTTTCCTGTTATGCCGCCCTTCCCGCTTATTCGAAGACCACCACGGCGGGCTGCTGGTATTCCTCGGGGACGGGCGTCTCCTCCTTCTCGCGGCTGAACAGGCCGCAGCCGCTCAGCAGCAGGAGCGCCGCCAGAATCCCGGCAAGAACGGACCTTTTGAAGTGCTTCATATTGTTTCCTCCTTTTCGGTTTCCCGGCGGAGCCATCCTTGCTCAGGCCAGATCGTTCCTGCCCTCGCCCAGCGCAAGGCCGTCCCAAGAGACGTCTCTGCAGCTGCTCAGATAGATGCCGTTGTAATTGCAGTCGCGGACCGCGCAGCCTTCAAAGCTCACGCCGGAGCAGGAGATGAACTGCGCGCCCATGTTCGAGCACTCGTAGATCTCCGTGTCCGCAACGGTGACGTTCTGGCAGCAGTAGGCCATGACGCCGTTGACGCCGCAGCCGAAAAGACCGCAGCCGCGCACCGTGATCTCGCCGCAGTTGTTGAACTCCAGCACGTCTCCCGCGCAGGAGCCCGGCGCTTCCCTGAGGTGCCCCGCGGTCAGGTTCTCCACGGAGATGTTCGAGCAGCACTCGAAATGCAGCACGTCCGCGTAGCGGGGGACGGCCTGCAGCGTGGTCTTGTCCCTGCCCAGACCGATGATATGGAAATTTCTCACACCCGTGATGACGAGGTTGGGGCCGTCGTATTCCGTCTGCCAGCTGTAACTGCTGCCGCCGCCGTAGCCGCCGTAGCCGGAGGCCTGGGAGAAGTCCAGCAGCTCGGTATCCACATAGATCACGGTGTCGCTGCCGACGGCTGCGAGAAAGTCGTCAACGTTGTCCACGTGGAAGACCTTGAGCCCGGTTTCGTCAAGCTCGACGGCGGCGGAGGCGGGGGCCTCCTCCTGGCTCGGGCCGTCGTAGGGCCCGAGAAATTCCGTGCGCTGCATGGCCTTCAGATCCTCGAACGTGAGCGCCGTGCCCTCGTCGTCGACCACGGTGCCGGCTCGCTCCCCGTCGTTGCTGAAGTACATGCAGGAGCCTCCCACCGTATTGCTGGTGAAGGCGCAGCCGGCGACAACGGGGCTGCGGCCGATGATGTGGAAGAGACCGCCGTTGGTCCAGGTGTAGGTGCTGCCGTCCTCACGGGTGATCTGCTCGGCGGGGGAGGCGATCATGTTGTAGCGCACGTTGCAGCCGCGCATCTGCACCTCGGGGGAGTTGACGCTGTGCAGCAGGGTCTGGGCCTTGTTGCCGTGGATCTCGGTGTTGAAGACCGCAAAGCCCGTGGTGGCCTGCGCGAGAAACAGGTCGAAGGCGGAGAAGTCGTTTTTAACGCCGCAGTCGATGATCTTGCCGCCGACAAAGCGCACGTCGAAGCAGCTCCTCGCCTCCACCGCGCCGTAGCTGCACTCGCGGATCGCGGTGTCGGGCGCGGTCACGCGGCGGCAGCTGACCGCTTCGATGCCCAGCGTGCCGCAGCCGTAGAGGTCGCAGTCGGTGACGTTCATGCCGTCGGCGTTTTCGAAGTACAGGACGCCGCCGGCGCAGTAGCCGGGGGCGGGGGTATGCCCCGCCGTGAGGGAGACGAGGTTGACGTTCTCACACCAGGCGAAGTGCAGCACGTTCGCGTAGCGCGGCTCGGTGACGATCCGGGTGTTCCCCTGGCCGTGGCCGACGAGGTAGAGGTTTTCCACGTTCTCCAGAACGAGCTCGTAACCGTCGCCGCAGTCCCGCCAGCGGACAAACTCGCTGCCGGTGTCGCCGCCGTAGCTCCTGGCGTCGGTGAGCTTGAATTCACCGTCGGGCAGCTGGACCACCCGGTCGCTGCCGATAGCGGCGATCAGCTCGTCCACCGTGCGCGCGACGATGTGCTCTTCCGGGACGTTCTCGCCGACGACCTCGGTGACCTCGCTCTCCGGGCTGTCCGCCGGCGCCGCCGCGGCAGCCGTGTCGTCCGGCGCGGGGCTTTCCTCCCCGGAAACGGCAGGCGTCTGCACAATGTCCGTTTCGGAAGCCGCCGCTGTCTGCGCAGCGTCCGCCGCGCCGGTGCCGAAGGCCGTGCCGCAGCCGGAGAGCAGCAGGATCACGGCCAATGCCAGGGCGAGTCCCGCCCGGAGCCGGTATGGTTTTTTCATGATCTGCAGCAACCTTTCTTTCAGGTTTCGCTTTCCGGCGTCAGAGCATCCGGAAAGCCGACGGAAGGGGTCTTTCTTTACTATAACACGATTTCACGGCAAATGGTTGCACAGCCGTGAATTTTTTTCGGCCAATTTATGCCAGCGCGAAATACAGCGCGCCGACAGCCTGCCCGAACTGGGCGACCGTCACGCCCTCGCGCGCGGCGAGCTGCCGCATGAGGGGGGTGTTAGCCATCTCCTCGTCGGCGCTCTCCAGCCGGATGCCGGTCCCCGCCTCGTCGAAGCCCTCGCAGAGCAGCCGGAAGCAGCGCCGGGACTTGACGAAACGCCCGAAGAGGAAGCGCACGGGGGGCGTCTCGCCGAAGAGGAAGCGCATCTCCCGCGCGACGACGGCGAGGTTCCGGCCGATCCGGCGGAAGATCTCTTCCGCCTCCGGCCTGCCCTCGGAGGCGAGCGTCATCAGGTGCTGCAGCGCGGGCTTGCGCAGATCCTCCGGCTCGGTGGGGATGCGCAGGACGCCGTCCCGCCGCTCAAGGAAGCCCTCAAGCAGCGCCGGGTCCCTCTCATAGGCCAGCCGGTAGGCCGCCGCCTGACCCAGGTAGCGGCGTACGCCGGGCATGCCGGAGTTTTCGTTCCGGATGCTGCGCAGATCCTCCGGCGGCAGCGCCGCGGCGGGGCCGCTCCCCAGATCCAGCAGCAGATCGTACATCTCCAGCGGGATCGGCGGGATCGAGCCGTCGGCCAGCAGCCAGCCGGTGCCGAGGTCGGTGCCGAGCGAATGGGCGATCACGCCGCCGCGGATGGCTTCGTCCTCCCCGATGGCGGCCAGCTCCATCGCGGCGGTGAAGGCGGCCATGCTGCCGTCGTTGCAGATGCGGCAGCGCCCGCCGGGCGCGCAGAGGGCGAGGATATCCCGCTTGAGCTCGCGGAGCCGGGCAAACGCGGTCTCGTAATCCAGCGCCGGGTTTTTCCGCATACCGCGGGTCTTGGGCGTCTCGCCGCCCACGATGCGGTCGCCGATCACAACGTCGGGAAAGCTCAGCCCGACGGCGTCGAGCGTCCCGCCCGCGGCCTCGAGCTTTGCCCGCGCGCCGCGCAGAAGGGAGAGGATCGGTTCGATGATCCCCTCGGCGGTGGGGCTCGCCGCCGGGTTCCAGTCAAATTCGTCGGTAAACAGCAGCCGGCCGTCCAGCGCCGCGGCGAGCTTGATGTCGCTGCCGCCCACGTCGAGGCCGACGATCCCGCCGCTTGAGG
>JAEEGL010188721.1_pt1 | contig 11819 bp, 7 predicted proteins | sample 9134231 | NCBI WGS metagenome assembly JAEEGL01 (sample SAMN16246548, study PRJNA631951) | gut metagenome | biome: gut microbiome; feature: rumen; material: fiber-attached | host: Bos | place: Iran: Karaj | collected 2018-10 | reverse complement strand
GCCATCGAGCCAGCCTTGACAAAGGCGGCCTCGTCCGAAGTATCCGGATCCAAGAGCACAGCAAAAAGTGCGCCGCGCTTTTCGATATCAGCATTCAAACGGAGTTCAGTCTTACCTGGTTTCATAACAATTCCTTTTCACACATAATGCGCTAGATAGAGTAAAGATACAATATTTCATCAGGGAGATTCCCGGTCAAGCCGGGAATGACGATACAAAAGCGAGTACGTATGCCGACCCCGGAATAAATCCGGGGTGACAATTCAAAAAAAGGAGACGGACCGAAGTCCGCCTCCCCCTTTTCCTCCTCTCTTTTCCTATCCTCCCAAAGCAAACACTCTAAACCATTTAGAAGGATTTTATTGCTAGGCCTTTTTCACCTAGATGAGGATATCAGATTCTTCTGAAGTTACACCAGTCATAACGACCTCCTTTTTAATTTTTGACGCAGCGGACAAAAGCGCTTCGCGTTCTCAAATCATCCACATCAGCAACAGTCCCTATTTCGACATTAGACCATATCACTTGATAAGAGATATACATATCCGTTGCACGCCCCTTATCTACAACGGCATACCAGAACCGATCTCTAAAGCTGGTTTCATCATTATATGCTTCATACACTTGAGAAGACAACCCAAAACCGGCAGGATTTCCAAGGGACGAACTGAACAAATAATGTATGACTTGCTTGTATTTATCTCCAGGCCATTTTTCCTTATATCCCCTAGGAACATAATATTCAATCAAATGGTTCAATAGGGCATCCCATTCGCTACGATCCGGAATATGCCATCCATCAGGACAAATCCCCTGGTAAAAGCCATTCGCATTCCAAATAGAATCTGCATACGCCATATATTTCTGTTTATCAAGACGTTCACCAGAACTTCTACAATAATTCCAAACACGGGAAGAATCCAGTTCTGATAAATCTCCCCAAGCCTCATTTTGAAATTCCCTTTCTACACACGCTTCGACCGTCAGAAACATTGAAGAATCCAATTTCGTCATATCCTCAAAGCAATAATCAACACCATAACGTAAAGGAGACGGATCTAGGTAATATGAATCCTTTATGCATTTATTTTGAACATCAGATCCGGCATAGCTCAAATTTTCTGCCATCCATACCATGGGCTTACCGCCAATGTCATAAGTCACCGTCTTGTATGTTTTTCCATCACGAGCATCCGTCATTGCATCCACCGAATGCGGCAAGCTTTTATACGAAATACTCCAGTTATTTTTAGAACAGCTCAATATGATATTTTCACTTGAAATTTCCAAAGTCGAGCCTTCCTTTTCAGCAGTGCATTTGCCTAAATCAGACAGACCGGCAAAAAAGTTCGCCAACAACGTCATTCCACGAGACGCCTTCTGATAAAACTTTGTGTTCCCAATTTTTTCATATTCTTCAACAGGAGAGCTCAAATACATATTATATGTTTTTGCCAAAAGAGAACCTTCAGTCAAAAAGCGTTTTTTCAGCATTTCCGTGTTACAGGTTATTGAGCCGCACCGTTCAAACTTTGCCAAGACAGTATCTGCCGTTGTATTCTCAAGGAAGGACTCCATAAAGTTTATATAATCTTGATAATCCTCGTTATCAATACTAGAAGTATCTTCAAGAGGTCCATTATAGAACCCAAACACTTCGGAGAGTTCCTTTTCAGCCTGCAGCTTCGCATCTACAAAATTCATTCCAGATTTGACTAAATGAATTATGCGGCGACCTTCCATGTTGGTTTTTACATTGACCACAATATGCTTAGTCTGTCGAATATCGACAACGGCAATGTTGTACAATTCAGGTTCAATGCCAGGCACGCTAAATCTTACTCTTGCCATTACATACGGACTTTCGGTTACCACGCTGTCTACGACAAAAACGCCATCATCATCATAATCGTAATACTGGCTATCATTTTGTAGACCGAACAAGTCACCACAATACAAGTTTCTTGTCGTATCCATCGTTTCAGAATTGAGTCCAAATACCTTAAGCGCACCCCAGCCTTTAAAATGCTGCACCCGGATATCCTTATAAACAACACTATCCGATTCAGCAGTTGTAGAGTCAGCTTTTTTCGCTACACTATCCACAGTAACTTTTGCCGTATCTGAAACAAGAGCTTTACCATTAGGCTCTTCGGGCGTGACTCCAGATTCGGGAGTGACTCCGGACAAATCTTCGGAACAAGCAGCAAACGCCAATGCAAGAAATGCTGCGGTCGCAATTTTTTGAATATTCATTTTATCCTCCAACAACATTAATTCTTGACGCAACGGACACGATACGGATTCAATCCAAATTCATCGTACTGAGCACGTGCCGAAATGATAATCTTCCCATTCATTTGGAAATAAGCCATGACAGCCCATATTCCCTCAGAATGAACCGATTCAGTCGTATCCATTTTTACAGCATAAACAGAGCCTTCTTCGGGAATGGTTTCTCCAAAACCAGCTCTCGCCATAAAATCGCCACAATCAGCATCTGAACCCAGAGCATTCTTTATATAATCGACCACATCGCTCCATTCTTTTGATCCCGGCAGATGCCAGCCATCAGGACAAATTCCTTGATACATTCCCGCCGCAGACTCGACCGAATCTACAACAGCAATGAGCCTATCGTAATTTATAAGGGTTCCCAAAGACATTCTTCTATCGCATTCAGCATAACCTTCATTTTCTACGCATTGTTCATAAGTGACCATAGCGATAGAATCGGGCAAAGCCATAAATTCCGGCAACGAATAGAATCCGTCTGTAGAGTTATACTTTAAATCTTCGGCAATCCAAGTTTGCGGGCCATCGGCCATCTTATAAGTTACAGTCTTATAAATTTTTCCGTCACGGGCATCTGTCATTTTACCAAATTCAGCTTCAACAGCATCCGACGTCAAATACTTTGTCGAATAGACCCACGTTTCCGACTGGCACGAAACATCTATCACCTGCACATCACTCAAAGGCAATTCCGTACTATAGCCTTCTCGTTCAGCATTGCACTGACCTAAACCATTTAAATTAGCAACGAAATCACCCAAGAAACGTTTTTCATCATCTTTCACATAGCCATTCAAATTGACAACAAAATCAGTCGTGAAGAAATCCTTTATCGAATCCACCGCGGCAAACGAGCCATTTGTAGCAAGCGCATCAATCAAAGGCAGTGACGACCTATCATAAGTCCAATCATACATAAAGGAACTCAATAATCTCACAATCATCAAGTCTTGAGGATTTTCTGCATAATCACTCTTATCAAAATCAAATTGACCATCGTGAATTCCAAACATCGCAAGAATTTCCATATCAGCCTGCTGTTTCGCCGCAGTAAAACGCATCCCTTGTTTGGCCAAATACTGCACGCGAGACGCTTCCAAAAGCGTCATTACATTAATACCAACATTCTTTGATTCTTGCAAATCAACGATAGCCCTATAAATGACCGAATAACGTTCCATATCAGGGTCATAGTCTTCAAAAGACCACTTGCCATCCCACAGCCAATAGCCATTTTCTACATAAGGAGCAAGCTCCAACATGACATACGGGCTCTTCAGAGAGACGCTATCGAAACGGAAAATCCCTGTAGAATCTAGGCAACGGCTATAGAAAAACACACCTGTTGTATCTAAAGTAATCGAATCCAGTTCCATCATTCTTATAATGGAACCTTGTCCGACATCGCTTATTAGTGCATTCGGGTCCGCATTTTCAGAATTGTAGGCAAGGCGCATGGCGCGACCTTCAATTGTGATATTTTCAAGCGACGCCTGAACGTTCTGTTCTTCGGTATAGCCACCTAAAGAACTCGTTTCTTCAGTAGAACCGCCCAAAGAACACCCGACAAACATCATGGCAAAAAGCGTGGCGATAGCAAAGTTTATTTTATTAAAAGCCATGATACTCTCCTAGCCCTTTTTAGCACTCTTTTTTGTTAACGGGAAAAACTGAACGTTTAGACGGTAAACTTCATCTGTTTCGTCATCGCGAGTGGCAATGGCAATGATGCGTTTGCGAAAAGCGGCAATTTCCTGGACGATTTCATCGTAAGCACTTTGCGTGATACCGAGCGTAAGGCCCGAAAAATGGCGTTCATTTTGCGGCACGCCTTCAATTGCATCCAATGCAAACTCGCCCATTTGGCGATGCATTCCGCGGACAGCCAAAGGAGTCACATCCATCGGACCCGTTGTTACGGATTTTTCGGTCTGTACATAATTGCCATTTTCGTCTTTTTGTAACAAGTTCGCCTTGACCAAAAAGCTCAGCGATTCCGAGACTTCGGCGGCAGTGATACCCGGGCGGCAAGCCTTGGCAAGCGCAAGCGGTTTTGCGCCAGGCATCGCTGGGGCTAGTTCACGGAGCACCGGATTTTTCCAGCTGTCAAAATAACGGAAGGAATCACCCTCAAGAATTCTCACCTTGTGGATATCCGCAATCGCAAGCATTTTATTGAAAATGGACTTTTTCTCTTCGTCCGATTTGGCATGGTCAAACTTGACCATTTCGCAAAAATAATCGAGTTCGTAATTTGCAAGGCCCATTGCAGATGCCACACGGACTGTAGCATCCTCGCTCAAGTTGAAGCGGCCTTCGCTTACATATTTAAGGTAAACCGGCGACGAGAACCCGGCCGCCCGCGTAAATTCTTGCCAGGTGAATGCGGACTTCGCCTTCTTTTCGGCGTAATAATCCGCTATATACTGGCGATAACTTGTGTATTCCAACACGTCCTTCATTCATCCTCCCAACAACAGCCTCTTGATTTTTATATCCGTGCCGTTATACGGGATAAAATATAAACGTATTTTTCTAAAAAGTCAATAGTTTTACAATAAAAATGTATTGTTTTTAGCAAAATTTAACAATTTTCATTAAAAGTCTTAAAATTTTAATCATTTTTCACAATATAAATAAAATAACATTTTTTTTTTTGGTAAAACATAGATTTTACTAGATCCTTCGACTCCGGCGCTTCGCGCCTTCGCTCAGGATGACGAGGGAAGAACGCATTAGGCCACGAGAAGGCGATCCCGCAACAAGTGCGGGATGACAGCATAGGGGACGCGTCGGGATGACAGCATAAGAAAGAAGGCGGGGCTAGCCCCGTCTTCCCTTTCCTCCTAACCAATAATTGTATTATGCTTTGACCGTTTATTCTTTTATGCAGCGGACTCGTTTTTGCGATTCCTCATACGAGAACGCCATTCCCCAACTCCCAATACGGACTACATTCACCAAATCCTCCCTCACAGCATAACCATTATTGTAATAAACATCAGCGTAACCCGGAGCCGTCGCAAGATCCGTTCCATACACCGAAAGAAGGCCCGAAGAAGGATCCGGCACAAAATCAGGAGTATGCCCTAGCCACATGATAGAATAACGCGCTGTCAATCCGACACCTGTGGGATTGCCAAACGGAGCAAGGTCATACAGATAAAGTGTACTCGAATTATTATCCGTGCCAAATTCAGCCTTCACAAATGACAGCAGTTTTTTCCAATCACGGGGATTCGGAAGTCTCCATCCAGCAGGGCATACACCTTGATACTTCACTGTATCGCTCAAATCCACCTTAGTCGTATCAAGTTCAACCCAAGGATTAGCCATAGCATCTGTACAAAAGGCCACAGTACCACCATAAGGCTCCGGAACATTATCTCGCCAAAAATCCACACAAGCTTCATAAGATTCATACGCATAGTCAAAAATGAAATAGGAACTATCCAATCCCACCGTTACAAAAGAATTATAATGACAGCCATCATCATCACAAGACGTTCCCTCGCCCCCATCATAGCGCAAGTTTTCTGCCATCCATGTCTGCGATTCACCATCAATATTAATTGTAGCCGTCTTGTAAACTTGTCCATCACGGTCGTCCACCATAGAACCCACCAAATGTTCAGCCTCCTTATTGACCAGATTCCAATTTTCAGAACGACAGACCAAATTATAGGTCGCCATATAATAATCTCTTTTTTCCGGCGCTACCGGGACTTCAACAATCTTTCCTTCATGCTTCGAATCGCATCGTCCAGCATCAAGCGCTGCAGCAAGCATTTCGGAATAAAACTTCAGCGTGCGCAATCTTATTTGATAGTCCTGCGCCCATCCATCGCTTAATTTCTGATACGCCACAGCAGGAACGCTGAAATACCCCCTCAACCCACCAGTCAGTCCCAAAACAACATCGATAAAGCGCTCATCCAGCACAGGATCAACATTCAAAAACGCGCCCCGTTCAGCAAGTGCAGAAAATAATTTGTTTATACTAGAACTTTTCGATGACACACTAATGGGAGATAAGCTAATTACATTTGTAGGCAAAATGTCAGCCAGCGCAGAAATTATCGCCGTATATTCCAAAGTATCCGCAACCCGAATATCATCGGCAATGCCATACATACCAAATGCAGCCAACACCTGGTCCCTCGCCAGTTTTTTCGCCTGGGCAAAAGTTTTTCCCGACTGCACAAGATAAAGGGCTCGCAAGGCTTCAAGATGCGTCAAGATATCAATATTTATTTCATCCGTATCGCGTACATCCACAAGGGTACTATAAGGATAGCCGTTTTCAGGAGCAGGCCTTACCGCATAAATCAAAACATAAGGGCTCTCAAGAGTCACATTTTGGAAAGCAAACACTCCATCGTCGCCAACGACTTCCGTAATCGAAGAATCTGACATCGCAAACGTTTTAGGATCCAGCTGATAAAGAGATACAACAGAACCCTTTTCAAGCCCCGTAACAACAATTCGCCCCAAATTAGAACTATTTTGGGCAGAGGCATTCGTCATGCATGCTTTCCCGAGAATCGTAATATTTTCAAGCTTAGCATACACACCTGTTTCTTCTTCGGCACCGCCCAGCGCACCAAGCGAATCATTTTCTTCTGAGCAAGCTGCGAAAAGGAGCGCCATCAGCGTAGCCAAAGTAATTTTATTGAAATTCATAATATCCTCCTAGTCCTTTTTAACACTCTTTTTTGTCATCGGGAAGAACTGCACGTTCAGACGATAGACTTCTTCCGTTGCTGTTTCACTTGTCGCAATCTCAATGATGTCCTTGCGAAATTCGGCAATTCTCTGCACGATTTTTTCATACGCTTCACGAGTAATCCCAAGCGTAAGACCCGAAAAATGGCGTTCATCTTGCGGGACGCCTTCAATTGCGTCGAGCGCAAACTCACCCATTTGACGGTGCAAACCGCGAACGGCAAGCGGCGTGAATTCCATCGGACCGGTCGTCACGACTTTATCGGTCTGGGCATAGTTCCCGTCTTTGTCTTTTTGAAGCAAATTTGCCTTGACCAAAAAACTCAGCGACTCAGAAATTTCAGCAGCCGAAACTTCAGGGCGGCAGGCATGCGCCATCGCCAAAGGCTTTGCGCCAGGCATTGCAGGGGCAAGTTCACGGAGCACCGGATTTTTCCAGTCTTCAAAAAAGCGGAAGGATTCGCCATCGACGATTTTCGCCTTACGGGATTCCGCGATTGAGACCATTTTGCTGAACGCCGCACGTTTTTCGCTATCGTTCTTCGCATGGTCAAACTTGACCATCTCGACAAAGAACTCGCGTTCGTAATCAGCAAGACACATTGCCTGCGCCGTGCGAGTTGCAGCATCTTCGCTTAAGTTAAAGCGGCCCTCGCTCACATATTTAAGGTAGACCGGCGAAGAGAACCCCGCCGTTTTAGCGAATTCCTGCCAAGAAAACGCAGTCTTCGCCTTTCTGTCGGCGTAGTAGTCTGCAATATACTGGCGGTAGTCCGTATATTCAAGTATATCTCGCATTTTTCCTCCTAACCAACGACCCATTCACTATTGATCGTTTGTTGTTACTTTAAATATAGCATTTAAATTTTCAAAAACCAACAATTTTACAATATATTTTATTGATTTTTATAAAATTTTTAAAGATTTTCTTAATCATCACAAAAATTAAAGTTTTTCACAATATAAAGAATATTGTAGAATTATCCTACTATATTTACTTTATGGACTTTTTTACGAAAATCGATATTCCGGCCGCCGATTGGCAAATAGACTACAACTCCAGCCTCGCATTTTTCGGATCATGCTTTGCCGACAATATTTCAGCACAGTTTGCATCGCGAAAATTCAACGTTTTAGCAAATCCGTTTGGAACAGTCTACAACCCGCTTTCAACGGCCATGCAGATTAAGGCCATTGCAAACGGGAAAATTTTTGGAGAAGCGGACGTTTTTCAGGACATGCGATTAGCAAACGGCGGCGAGATTTGTGGCCCTTGGCATTGCTGGAATGCACACGGTTCGCTCTCGGCAGCGACTCGCGAGGAATGCATTACAAAGTTGAACGCAGCCGCTCACGAAGCGAGAGAATTTTTGCAGAAAGCCGACGTTGTGTTTATCACGCTCGGAACCGCTTTCGTGTACTTTTTAAAAGAGAGCGGCATCGCCGTTTCGAATTGCCATAGGCAAAATCCAAATTTATTCATCCGCAAGATGATTTCTGTAGACCATGCGGCCGAAGCGCTGAAAAGCATCGTGCGCGACCTGCAGAAGATTAAACGCGACTGGATTGCTTCGTCTTCGGCTCGCAATGACGGGATCGGTGACAATCGCGAGCTTCGCATAGTCTTTACAGCCTCTCCGTTACGGCACTTGAGCGATGGGGCACATGAGAACACGCTATCGAAAGCGACTTTGCAACTCGCGATTAATAAAGTAATTCAGGAGATTGCCTCACCAGGCACCCACACTTCTCTCGGAGTAAGTGTAGCTCGTAATGACGCGGGAACAGAGAATATCAGTTATTTTCCAAGTTACGAGATCGTGATGGACGAACTGCGTGACTACCGATTTTACAACGACGACATGATTCATTTATCAAAGACGGCAGAAGGCTACATTTTTGAGCGAATGGCAGAAACTTATTGCAACGAGAAAACACGCAAAGACATCCGCAAGGTGGAAAAGTTCATGAAAATGGCAAATCACCGCATTGTCGATTCGCAGTCGCCCGCTTCACGAGAGTTCGCACAAAAGATTATTGCGCAAGCCGAAATACTCGAGAAAGAGATTGCCGGGCTGAATCTTAATAGCGAGAAATAACTGGGCCCTTCGCTTCGCTCTGGGCGACGAGATGAAAAGAAGACGGGCCAAAGCCCGCCTTCCCTCTTCCTCCTAACAAATTTTTGATTTAATCCTTGATGCAGCGGACAGCGGCCGTTTGATACGGATCCCTAAAATCATTTTGGAAAAACTCTGGATATTGTTCCATATTATTTTCCTTTTGAATAGTCGCGTGTTCCGCAGAAGAGAATTGCAAATCAAACCCATCGTCCCACGACCAACGATTAAAAAATTCCACTTCATAGAAACGCGTGTCAGCGACAACAAAATAATTGTAAAACCCAATATAGCGAATAAGCATCTTATAAGAGCTGCCTAACACAAGGAGATGGCTTTCCATATTGAAGCCAGTCGCAACACTATCATACAATACCGGGACAACAGAATCATAATGAACACCATATTGTTCGCCTAAATTCTGCAACAAAGTCTTCCAATCGTCATATGTCGGAACCCTCCATCCATCGGGACAAATGCCTTGATAAGATCCCTGGTTCGACGGAGTAATGTAATCTTCGTAGTTCCAAGTCCAAACTGTTGAAGCCATTTTGCTTTCCATCGAGTCGCTTCCGTACAAAGCCACATTGCAGGAGTCCACAAGCGCTTCCACAGAACCCAAACCCGACTCACTCATATACGCATCCAAGCACCTCTTACTCATAAAGACCGTGTCGCCTTGAGCATCGACTGCATACGTTTTCATATCATCACTCTTGATATTCATCGCCACATTCCACGGATACGCACGGCCATACGCTTCGCAATCTCCGTTATCCAGCTTAGAGCGATAACAGGTATTGGCAGCATCTGTAAAATCGAGATTTTCCGCCATCCAGGTTTGCGAGGTTCCGCCCCAATTATACGTTACCGTCTTATATGTTTTTCCATCGCGTTTGTCCGTCATCATTCCTTTAGTATGCTCAATCGTTTTAAATCCTAAAGTCCACTTTCCAGAACGGCATACCACCGCAACATCAGATCTTTTTAATATGCCCTTTACCCTTCCGGTTTCATTTTCACGAGCTTCAGTACACCGTCCCAAACTATCCTGACGTGCCAAATAGCCCAATTTATATTCAATCATTTTCATCGAATTCAAGTAATACTGCCCTATATCCTCGCCTTGTATAGAGAATGCCTTAGACGGAGCAAAATAAAGAGGAATATCAATTTTACTAATTTCATAGCGGACACCAAAATCATCCAACCGGAACAGTTCATTCACATAAGGCAATTCCGAGTCATTGCGGGAAAGATCTTCGAACGCCCCCAAATTCTCATATATTCCCAAATTTTCAAGCATCTCTCGTTCCGCCATTTCGCCCGCTTCAGCAAATGATTTGCCTTCTGCAAAGTATTTCTTCAATAGTGGAATTTTCGACGTCGTCAGAGAACTGACACTTACTTTTTTCACATTTCGCAAATCGACCATAGCACTCAACACATTCAAATATTTTTTAGAGCACTCTTCCGATCCCGCAAATAAAGAATCATTACAATACAAAGAAAAAGAACTCGTTTGACTCCCAAAGAGCATTCCCCGATCTAAGCAATCTTCCTTATAGCAAGAATCCAAAGTTTCAATCAACACATACGGGCTCTTCAGCGCAAGATTTTCAAACGCAAAACTGCCACTATCATTACCGACAGACCCCACAAAGTAACGCCCCGTCGTATCAAGAGTCAAAGAATCCAGTTCATAGACAGCGACAACAGTTCCTTGACCTGCAAACACAGATCCTCCATATTTCGAAGAACCGTCATCTGCTTTTGCAGAATCAGCCACCGAAATCAATTTCGGATAAATATCGCCGACCTGCCCAGCTAAGGCATAAACACCTGTTTCTTCAACGGTGCCGCCGGCAACATCGCTTCCCGAATTAGTTTCCGAGCACGCTGCAAACATAAAGGCGAGCAGCATCGCCATTTTGCAGACAAACTGTCCGCTAAATTTTGAGTAATTCATGGTTTCCTCCAACTCTATTTTTTTAAATCTTGTTTTTGCGTCAGCGGGAAAAGTTGCATGTTCAGGCGATAGACTTCGTCTGTAGCGGCGTTTTTCCGAGCAATGGCGATAACTTTTTTACGGCAATCGGCAATTTCTTGCACGATTTCATCGTAGCCGTCTTTCGTGATGCCAAACGTGACACCCGAAAAATTTCGCTTGTCCTGAGCGACACCTTCGATTGCCTCAAGCGCGAGTTCGCCCATTTGGCGGTGCATCGTGCGAACAGCCAACGGCGTTACCCCCATGGGGCCCGTCGTCAAGGATTTTTCCGTTTGTACGTAGTTGCCTTCGCCATCTTTTTTCAGGAATCCGCCTTTGACGAGGAAGTTCAGCACATCGCTGACTTCGGCGGCGGTGATTTCTGGGCGGCAGGCATGTGCAATCGCGAGCGGTTTTGCGCCAGGCATAGGCGGCGCAAGTTCACGGATGACCGGATTTTTCCAGCTTTCGAAAAAACGGAACGCATCGCCTTCCAAGATTTTAGCCTTGTGGGAGTCCGCAATTGCAAGCATTTTGTTGAATGCAGCCTTCTTTTCGGCGTCCGTTTTGGCGTGGTCAAACTTGACCATTTCGGTGAAATATTCGCGTTCGTAATCGACCAAGCGCATAGCATCTGCCACGCGGGCGGTCGCCGAATCGCTCAAGTTAAAGCGGCCTTCGCTCACGTATTT
>JAEEGL017227111.1_pt1 | contig 11820 bp, 9 predicted proteins | sample 9134231 | NCBI WGS metagenome assembly JAEEGL01 (sample SAMN16246548, study PRJNA631951) | gut metagenome | biome: gut microbiome; feature: rumen; material: fiber-attached | host: Bos | place: Iran: Karaj | collected 2018-10 | reverse complement strand
TTCGCCGGAGACTGCACGCTGGGCGATGACTATAAGTCCTACGGCTCCGAGGGCGGATTCGTGGACGTGGTGGGCACCGACTACGGGTATCCCTTCCGGGGCGTCATGGACCTCTTCGGCAATGACGAGGTCACCTTCGTGAATCTGGAAGGCGTCCTTTCCATGGACGGCTACGCCGCGGACAAGCTCTTCTGCTTCCGCGCCTCCGAGGACTATGTGAAGGTCCTCACCGAAGGCAGCGTGGAGCTGGTGACCCTCGCCAACAACCACTCCGAGGATTTCGGCGAGGACGGCTACGACGGCACGAAAAAGACACTCACTGACGCCGGGATCCCCTTCGTGGAGGACCGCAGCACCCTCATGTTCACTTCCCGGAACGGTCTGAAGCTTGGCATCTACGCGGCGCTCTGGCCCTCCGAATACGGTCTGGAGGAGGCCCTTTCAGAGCTTCGGGAAGCGGGGGCAGACCTCATCATCTGCGCGTTCCACTGGGGCGAGGAGGGCGCCTACCGGCCTACCGACGACCAGGAGTACATAGCCCACGTGGCCATCGACTGCGGCGCGGACATCGTCTTCGGCTGCCATCCCCACGTGCTTCAGCCCGTGGAGGTCTATGAAGGCGGCGTCATATACTACAGCCTCGGGAACTTCTCCTTCGGCGGCAACGGCAACCCCCGGGACAAGGACACCGCCGTCATCCAGCAAGAGGTCATCCGGGAACCGGACGGGACTGTCCATCTCGGCGAGACCATCCTCGTCCCCTGCCGGCTGAGCTCCGTGGAGGACGAGAACGACTACCAGCCCGTGATCCTAGATCCCAAGGAGGACCAGGAGGAATACGACCGGGCCATGTCCAAACTGGACGGCACCTTCGACGGGCCGGACCTGGTCGTGGACTACAGTTCCTTCTATGCGAGCCCTGCTCCCAGCGCGGATCCCGGCGCCCCTTCCGGGGAGGACGGTGAGGCCGGCGGAGCCGGATCGGAATCCGGCACGGAGCCGGAAGGCGAGACCGGTACGGAGCCGGAAGTTGAGGCCGGCGAAGACGGCGGATCCGAGAGCGAAGCCGAGGGCGGCGGATCCGAAAGCCCCGGGGAGGAACCCGGGGACGGCGGAGAAGACGGATCTGAAGGCTCCGGCGAGGGATCCGGAGACGGAGAAGAGGGTGGCGGGACCGAATGACCCGCGGCTGGCCCTGAAAACGAAACGCCGCGGCAGGCGCTTTTCTGAAAGCCGCCTGCCGCGATCTTTTTCTTAAGCCGCCGGTCTGACCCGGCGGGGAGGACCCATGACAGACACCCATCTGGAGATCGAGCGGCGGTTCCTCATCCGCCGCCCCGAAGAGGATACGCTCTGCGCCCTGGGGGGCGTGCCCAGCCGCATCCGACAGGACTATCTTTCTGCCCCGGACGACGTCACCGACCGGGTCCGCGCCCGGACGGACGCCGCCGGCACGGTATATACCCGCACGGTCAAGGTGCGCCATTCGGACATGACCAGGGAAGAGACGGAAGTGGAGCTCTCCGAGTCGGAATACCGCAGGGCCCTGCTCGAACGTGATCCCGCCTTGAGGACCATCGAGAAAGAGCGCTGGTGCGTTCCCTTTGAAGGAAAAACGCTGGAGATCGATCTCTTCCCTTTCTGGGAGGACCGGGCTGTTTTGGAGGTCGAGCTCACGGACGAGATGGAGGCTTTCTGCCTGCCGGAGACGCTCCGGCTGGTCCGGGAGATCACGGAGGACCGGCGGTATTCGAACCGTGCCCTGGCCGCCTCGATCCCGGAAGAGGAGATCTGATCTCTGCGCTTCACGAGCAATCACATCAAGGGACGGAGGGGAAAACCGGACGCAGCCGTGCCTTCTGAGCGGGGATTCCGGTGCCAGACAGGAAACGGAGAAGCTTCTCCCGATCCTGCAACCCTTCCGCAATGCCATAAGGAACCCGCCAAAAAGAAAGCATGGCAGGAAAGAAGAAAGAGGAGCGCAAAGTATGCCGAAAACTATTCTGTGCTACGGTGACAGCAATACCTGGGGATGTACCCCGGGTGTCCTGAAAAGGCTCCCGGAGGACGTCCGCTGGACCGGAGTCGCAAAAGAAGCGCTCGGTCCGGAATACCGGATCATCGATGACGGGATCAACGGGCGGACCACGATCTATGACGATCCGGCAAACCAGTGCCGGAACGGGCTTGCGGGACTCGGATATTCCCTTTACCGGGCCAAGCCGCTGGACCTTATGGTCGTGATGCTGGGGACAAACGACATCAACTATACGGACCCGGAAGGGTACCGGCTCGGCATCACGGTGATCGGCAGGCGGGTCCTCGGCGCGAACAGCTTCTATCCCGGATCGAGCCCGGTCTTTCCGGATAGGCCGAAGCTGCTTCTGGTTTCTCCCATCCTGCTGGATCCCGGCGCCGCGGCGTACAAAGCCTCGCTGCGCCTTGCGGAAATGACAGAGGCGGCGGCGGAGGAACTCGGTGTGCCGTGGTTTGATGCCGCATCCGTGGCAAAGCCGTCTCCGCTGGATCTGTGCCACATGGACGCGGAGAACCACCGGAAGCTCGGGGAAGCGCTGGCGGCTCGGATCCGAAAGCTGACATAGACCATACGTACTGCTGCACGGGCGGCCTCAAAAACACAGCATGACCGGAAATTGCAGCAGAAGGACCGTGCAAATCCGAAAACCAGCGCAGAAGCATTCTCACACATGGCCATGTGATCGCGATGGATCCGGACCGCCGGATCCTTGAGGACGGCGCCGGCTCGATCGTCTGTTATCTTCCTCTGTAAAAGCGTAAAACAGCAGAGCAGCCCGAAGATCCATCAAAGGAGTCCTTTTCATGTCCAGGAGCAATTCATCCCGCGGCGGCCGTGCCGAAAGACGCATCCCGTACTTCCGGCTGATCCTGCTGGCCCTGTCCGGTGCAGTGATCCTTACGCATCTTGCAACGCGCGGGAACCACGCGCTGATGGTCCGCCTGTCGGCAAATTTTGTCCGGCCGGCGCATCGCGCCATGTCGCAGTTTTACGCGCATCTCCCGTTCTCTGCCGCGGAACTCCTGATCGCGGCGGGAGCGATCGCGTCGCTCGCCTATCTCATTTACCAGATCGTCATGCTCGTCCGGAAGAAAGAACGCGGCCGGCGCCTTCTGCGCACGCTCCTTACGTTCGCGTCGGCGGGGCTGATGATCTATGCGCTCTTCTGTGGGCTCTGGGGCGTCTATTACTATGCGGACGATTTTGCCGAAAAGAGCGGTTTTGATGATTCGCCGGTCTCTGTGGAACAGCTGGAGGCAACGACGCGGTATTTTGCAGACCTGCTGAACGAATATGCGGAAATGGTGCCTCGCAATGAAGACGGGGTCTGCATTTCCGATAAATCGGAGATCCTTGCGCGCTCTCCGGAAGTGTTCTGCAGTACGGAGGAGCGGTATCCCTGCCTTGAAGGCCCGGACATCGCCGCAAAAGGGATCTTTTTCTCGAGGATCATGAGCTATACGGACTACACGGGCTTCTTTTTCCCGTTCACAGCGGAGGCCAACGTCAACATGGACATGCCGGCCTGTGATTTCGCTGTCACGGTCGCGCATGAGCTTTCGCACCAGCGGGGCGTCGCGAAGGAGCAGGAGGCCAACTTCACGGCCATCCTTGCGTCTCTTGCGTACGGCGATCCGGATTACTGCTACAGCGCCTGCATGCTCGCCTATATCCATCTGGGGAATGCGCTGTACGAAGCGGACCCGGATGCGTACCGCACCATCCGGAAAACGCTTTCGGAACCGGTGAACGCCGACCTTGCCGATCGGGCCGCATACTGGGAGCAGTTCCGTACGCCGGTGCGTACGGTCTCGAACACGGTGTACGAAGGTTTTCTGCAGAGCTACGGCCAGACGCTGGGCCTTCGGAGCTACGGCGCCTGCGTTGATCTTTTCGTGAACTGTTACTATGAGGCAGCCCTTGCATCGCAGGGCTGATACCGGAAGGATCCCGGCGGATCCGGCGCCGGAGGAAGAAATATGACGGCACGATATCGGTATGGAAAACGCGGGCACGCTGTGCCATACTGAATGCGGAGACCGGCTTTGTGCCGGATGATCACGAAGGAGAAGCGCAAAATGAATGTCATGGATCTTTTCAGCCTGAAAGGCAGGGTCGCGATCGTGACCGGCGGCCGGGGACTATACGGTTCGGCCATTTCCGAAGGCCTCTGTGAAGCGGGCGCGCGTGTCGTCATCGCCTCCCGGAGCGGGGAGAAATGCGAAACGTACGCGAAGACGCTCCGCGAAAAGGGCTGGGACGCCTGCGGGATGTCCCTGGACCTGAGCAGCGACGAATCCATCCAGGCGCTGGTCGACGCCGTTTCTGAAAAGTACGGCACGATCGACATCCTGGTCAACAATGCGGTCGACCGTTCGAACATGGTCGGCTTCCCGGATGCCACGCGCGAGAAACTGCAGGCGTCTGCGAGCACGAACCTCAACGGCCAGATCATCCTGTCCCAGCGCGTGATCGAAGTGATGCTGAAGGACGGCGTGAAGGGAAAGATCGTCAACATCACTTCGATGCGCGGCATCGACTGCCCGCATTTCCCGTTCTATCCGCCGGAATACGGCGAACAGGCCATCAACTATACGACGGAGAAATGGGCAATGGTCGGCATGACGAAGTTCCTGGCCGGACGTTACGGTCCGAGCGGCATCCGCGTCAACTGCATCGCGCCCGGCGGCTACAACGGCGAAACGCCCCCCGACCGGGTCAATGACGAGAGCGCGTTTGCGAAGAATTACCGCGCGAACTGTCCTCTCGGCGACTGGGCGCACTACGACGATATCAAGGGGCCGGTGGTCTTCCTCTCATCGGAAGCCTCGGCCTATGTGACCGGCGCGACGCTCGTAATGGACGGCGGCTGGACGATCTGGTAACAGCGAAGGAGGGAGCACGCGTGAGACCCGGTTTTGTACCCGCAGTCGGCACCCCGCTCGATCAGAACGGATTCTTCATCGAAGACAGCTATCAAAAGCAGATCGAGGACCAGATTTCGGCCGGTGCAGTTGCCATCCTCTGCATGGGCTCCATGGGCCAGCAGCCCTACATCAGGACCTCGGAATGCCCGAAGGTTGCGAAAGCGGCCGTAGAAGCGGCGGCCGGCCGTGTGCCGGTCTTCGTCGGCGCCATGGACGTCTCAATCGAACGCGCAAAGGAGCGTATGGCGGCCATGGAAGATCTGGACATCGCCGCCTTCGTTTTCACGACGCCGTTCTATTATGCGGTGACGCCGCGGCAGCAGATCCGCTACTTCACGGAAGTTGCAAAAGCCACGAAGCACGATATCCTGCTTTATGATCTCTCGGCCGTCACGCAGTCCAAGATCACATGCGATACCGTGAAGACCCTGATCCGGACAGTCCCGAACCTCAAGGGCATCAAGTCGGCCGACCAGCAGATGTTCCGTCTGCTGAAGCTCGATCCTGAGGTTCCGGACGATTTCATCCTGGTCTATTCCGGCCTCGACACCTTCGACATCGCCTATAAGTGGGGCCTTGACAACTGCCTCGACGGCATGATGAGCTGCACGCCGGCAAACTCGAAGGCCCTCTTCGGCGCCCTGGCAGCCGGCGAGTATGCCGCAGCCGCGAAGGCCCTCGGCAATATCCTGAGATTCCGCGACTTTATGGCAGCCAATGAACTCTGGGCCTGCTATACGATCGCCATGAACCTCCTGGGTTACGAGGGGATCTTCGGACCCGACTATGTCCCGCTGCACGGCAACGACATGATCCCCAAGGTCCGTGCCGTCATGGAAGAAATCGGGGAACCGGTCATCGCATAAGAGCGCGTCAATCTGCGCAGCCCGCTTCCAGCGGGCCGCTTTTTGTACCGTAAAACCACTCGCCAGGAGAGCGGGTTCACGGACACAAAAAAGCGCCCACCCCGGTTCGGGATGGGCGCTTTTGGCGTTTGATCCGTGTTCAGCCGATTACGGCTTGGTGACCCAGATCCAAATCTGGCTGTTGTCGCTCACGATGAACAGATCCACGAGGATGTTGTCCTTCTCGTTGTAGTAATAGTAGGACGTTCCGTTGCCGAACTGCTCATTCTCCTGATAGACGAAGCCGTTCTCCCTCAGGTACGCGGTGTAGGTGTCGTACTGGTTGGTGTTGTACCCGTACTTGTAGAAGTCATACATGTCGATATATCCGGCCTGCTCCCCGGCTCCGCCGTTGAGGCAGGAGGAGATGCAGGACGCGCCGGTGACCTGCTGGTAGGTGTTGACCAGGGAATAGTAGAAGTTGCCGTCACTATCCTGGGGGCTGTAGGAACGGGAGGACTCCAGCGTATACCACTCGCGGAACTCGCTGACGGAGAAATGCTTGTCGCGGGCCAGCCGGTCCAGATTGCTGATCTTGATGGCCAGGTTCAGGTTCTCGCCTCTGGTGTAGGAGAAGGTGTTCACGCCCACCACTTCGCCGTAGACGTTCACCAGGGGGCCGCCGCTGTTGCCGGAGGAGATGGCGGCGTCCATCTGGATACAGTCGATGAGGCCGACGGTCCGAGAGGTGTTGGAGATGGTGCCGGCGGTGAAGGTGCCGGTGAGGACGCCCAGCGCGGAGCCCACGGCGAAGACCTGCTCGCCGGTGCGGGGCGCTTCGTCGCTGAGGAGCAGATAGTCGTTGCCCTGGAGATCGATCTTCAGGATCGCGATGTCATAGACGTTGGAGAAGTCGATGACCTCCTGCACGTCGTAGGCGCCGCCGTTGGCGACCTGGACGCTCATGCTGGAGCCCATGTCGATGACGTGGTAGTTCGTCACGATGGTGCCGTGGTCGTCGATGAAGAAGCCGGAACCCGTGGAACCGCCGCCGGTGATGGTCTCCACGCTGACGGTGACGGTCCGCTCCTGCACATAGGCGGCCAGTTCCGCGCTGCTCATCTCCTGTTTCGTCCACACGGCGGTGACGACCATGTCGCTCTGGACGTTGGAGAAGTCGGTGTCCCAGGAAAGGATCCGGTTGCCGTTCTCCGCGACGGGAGCCACGGCCGCCTGGCCGCTGCGCACGGTCTGGGCGGTCTCGCCGGAGATCAGGGTGCCGCCGTTGAGATCAAAGATGACGTTGTAGCTGTTCCAGAAACAGCCGGAGCCCATGGCCATCACGAGGACAAGCACCAGCGCGACGGACATGACCCGCAGGAATGTCTTTTTCATATTCTCCCTCCGCTGCCAATCAGAATTTTTCCATTTTCCCGGGTTTCCGGGACCCGGTGCGACAGAACTGTCTTTAATAACAATAATATATTACCCGATGGGGGAAATTGCAAGCACTTTTCGCCATTTGTTTCGATTTGTCACGATTTGCCGGAGAGGGATACGCGGTCGAAGGTGGAATAGTTGGCGTCGTGAAAGTTGATGGGGTCGTTGAGGGCGGTCCGGCACAGGAAAAGGAGCTTCTCCCCCTCCGGAAGGAAGTCCGTGTACTGGAACCCGACCTTCCCCGGATTGCTGTCCCTGAAGTCGTAGATGTCCCGCTCCAGCCGCCAGGAAACGAGGTCTTCCGAGGAGAGCAGGGAGAGCAGGTTCCTGCTCCGGCGCGTCTCCTCGGAGAGGATGCGGGAGGCGATGGAGTAGTACCTCCCGCGGGAGGGCACGTACCGGATCTCGAACTTGACGGCGTTGGCGGGGAACTCCATGCACCGTTCGTACCGCAGGGGTGCCTCCGGATCCCCGGTGTCCACGCGGTAGACCACCGCGAGGCCGAACTTCCGCTCCAGCCGCTCCATGTCGTACCGCATGATGTTGAAGAGTGCCCCGTCCTTCTCCACGAGGCAGCCCTCTATGTTCCCCGTGCTCTCCCCGGCGGGGACGCCGGGCCATGCGGGATCGTACTTTACCGGCTCGGAGAACCGCCAGGCGGACGGGTCCAGAAGATCCGCGTCCTCCGAAACCGACATGACCATGGCCGCGTGGTATCCCCTTCCCCAGGAGCCCCACTCCAGCGTGTTCCAGAGCCGTCCCCCGAATGACACTACGGGCTGGGGATTCTTGTGCACCCCGGGCTGGCCGTTCTTACCGCCGCCGCCCCGCAGGAGGACCGAGGGCGCGGAAAAACTCCGTCCCCCGTCGTCGGACCTGCCGATGAGCAGGTCCCCGTATTCCGTGGAGCATCCCAGCAGATACAGCGTCCCCCGGTGGACGAAGAGCTTCCCCCAGAAGCAGGGGTACACCTCGCAGGAATACCGCCAGGTCCTTCCGTCGTCCTCCGAGCGGAAAACGATCGTGAGATCCTGGGGCCAGTCCGCCCGGAACACGTCCATGGAGGCGAGGAGCGTCCCGTCCGGCAGGCGCACCAGCGAGGGGGAGCACAGCGCCTTTCCGGAGAACGAATAAGCGTCGTCCTCAGGGTGGAGATAGTTCACCACGGTGCCCACCGCCCGTCCGCACTTTCCCAGGCGGACCCGGCTCCGCCCCTTGTCGGAGGCGACGCAGAACTCGTAGTCCCGCCCGTCCGTGAGGCTTTCGAGGACGAACTCCGTCCCTGCTGTCCTGCCGGCGGAGCGGAACCCCTCCTCTCCCTTTTCCCGGAAGAGCACCTCATACTCCCCGGATCCGTTCGGCAGCCACTCCAGGGCGATCCGACCCGCGTCCGGGGCCACCCGGCAGAGATACGGCTCCCCCGTGTCGAAAAACGGCGGACGGTACGGCCGCCAGGACCAGTTCTCATGGGCTCGCATCGGGATCCCTCCCTTCCTTCTGCCGCCATTGTACCGCGCTGGACGAGGCCGGGCAACCTTTTTTCCGCCGGCGGCTTGCGGCGGCGGGCCGGGGGTGCTATCATGGGGCCAGATCGCCGAAACGGGGGACGCCCATGCTCACGAAAGACAGAGAATTCTACCAGTCCTTCTTCAAGCTCACGGTGACGCTCATGCTGGAGCAGGCCGTGATCCTCAGCGTGAACCTGGCGGACAACATGATGCTCGGGAACTACTCCGAGACGGCCCTCGCGGGGGTCGCGGCGGTGAACCAGATCCAGTTCGTCCTGCAGCAGATGGTCTGGGCCGTGGGGAACATCATGATCCTTCTGGGCGCCCAGTACTGGGGCGAGGGCCGGACGGACGTGGTCAGGCGCCTCTCGGCCATCGCCATGCACGGTGCGCTCCTCGTGGCCGCCCTGGTGTTCCTTCTCGTCTCCCTCTTCCCCTACGGCGCCCTGAGCCTCTTCACGAAGGACGCGGCCATCGCCGAGGCCGGCGTGCGGTATATGAAGATCCTCCGCTTCTCCTATTTCCCCTTCGCGGTCACCGCGATCCTCCTGTCTACCGTGCGCATCGCGGAGAAAGTGAAGATCGCGCTGCAGGTCTCCCTCGTGGCCCTGGTCCTCAACTGCGGCATCAACTTCCTGCTCATTGCCGGCCGCTTCGGCGCTCCGGAGATGGGAGAGCGGGGCGCCGCCGTGGGGACCCTCATCGCCCGCTGCGCGGAGTGCGTTCTCGTGGCTCTCTTCGTGTTCCGCCGGGAACAGAAGATCCGCATGCGCCCCGGGGACTACCTGCGTTCGGATCCCGCCCTGCTGCCGGACTTTCTCCGGGTCGGGGTGCCCGTGTTCCTCACGGCGTTCCTCTGGGGCGCCAACAACGCCCTGCAGATCATGATCCTCGGCCATCTGGAGGAGGGGGCCATGGCCGCCTACTCCATTTCCTCCACCATCTTCCTGCTGCTGAAGGCGGCTTCCGTGGGCGCCGCCTCCGCCGCCTCGGTGATCATCGGGAAGGCCGTGGGATCCGGGGATCTGGACCGCATCAAGAGCTACGCCCGGACCCTTCAGCTCCTTTTCGCCGCCATTGGCATCGTGCTGGGCCTCTCCCTTTTCGCCCTGAAGGAGCCGCTCCTCACCGTCTACCGGGTCTCGGACAACACCCGGGACATGGCCGGGACGTTCCTTCTCATCCAGAGCGTGGTGATCTGCACCATGTCCTACCAGATGCCGGTGAACACCGGCATCATCCGGGGTGGCGGCGACACGAAGTTCACCACGATCCTGGATCTGGTGAGCATCTGGGGCATCGTGGTGCCCCTGTCCCTCCTGGCCGCCTTCGTCTGGCGGCTCTCCCCGGTGGTCGTAGTGATCTTCCTCAATATGGACCAGGTCTTCAAGTGCGTCCCCGCAGCCATCCGGGCGAACGGCTGGCGCTGGATCAAAAAGCTTACCCGGGACGTGTGAGGGCCGACCGGTCGCCGCAGTTCGGGTATTTTCAACGGAATGGGATTTCAGAGATGAGAACAAGATTTTATCTGGTCTCGGGGCTCCTCCTGGTGCTCCTGTGCGCAGCCGGGATCTGTCTTCTGGGCGGCACCTTGACCGTGAGGACGCAGATCCCGGTCCATTCAGGCTCCGAGTTCCGTGTGGAGACGGAACGCGGGGAGAGCGTGATCCGGGTGACGGACCAGAGGGTCGAGAACGGCCGTCTGGCACTGACCGTCTCCGCAGTCTCCCGCGGGAGCGACCACCTTTCCGTGACGTACGGGAAGGGCGTCTCCTGGGGCACGGACATCTACGTCCACGTCTTCGGGGTCATGACCGAGGAGACCTTTTTCGGCAGATGCCGCGGCGTGTGGCTGATCCCTGCCTCCGCCGCTGCATATCTCTTCCTGCTCCTGCTCGGCACGGTCCGGACCTATCGCGCGGACCGGAGGAAAAACCTATACCAGTACCGCAACGTAAGACATCTGGGCCTCATCGTCTACCTGGGTTTTCTTCTGGTCTGTCTGATCCAGCTGTGCTTCTCGTTCGGCGGGCTGGATGCCTCCGTCTTCACGCTGCTGAATTCCGCGAAGAGCTTCGCGATATTCACGCTTCCCGCCGCGTTCCTTCTTTCCGCCGTCATGACGGCCAGCAACCTCAGGCTGATGCGGAAGGAGGGTCGCAACTGGCGGAACATGCTAGGATGCATCCTCGGCATTCTCATCTGCCTGGGGATCCTGTTCCCCATCGTGCTCGGGGAGTGGCTCCAGCGCACCAGCGTCGTAGACGTCCACAACATTCGCGGGTTCGCGCTGTATGCGGACCTGTTCATCGAGGCGATGGCCGGCGCGATTGTGGCCTATCTGGAATGCGTGCTGATCGGGACGGTCCTCCTGAGCGTCGCGGCGGCGCGCAGGGTCCCTCCGTTCGACCGGGACTATATCCTGATCCACGGCTGCCAGGTCCGCCCGGACGGCACGCTGACCAGGCTTCTGAAGGGGCGGGCGGACCGGGCCGCGGAATTCGCACGGATGCAGAAGGAGGCCGCCGGCAGGGACATCGTCTTCGTCCCATCCGGCGGACAGGGGCCCGACGAGCCGGTCTCCGAGGCGGAAGCCATCCGGAACTACCTGCTGGGCCTCGGCATCCCGGAGGACCGGATCCTGGCGGAGGACCGGTCGATGAACACGCTGGAGAACCTGCGCAACTGTGCGAATCTGATTCGGGCGCGGGGCGGCGGCAGCATCGCCTTCTCCACGAGCAATTACCACGTGTTCCGGACGGGCCTGCTCGCATCCGGGCTGGGCCTCTCCGTTGAGGGGATCGGCAGTCCCACCAAAAGCTATTTCTGGATCAACGCGTTCGTCCGCGAGTTTATCGCCACGCTCCGCATGGAACAGAAAGCGCATCTTCGCACAGTTGGGATCCTGGGCCTGCTGATTCTGCTGATGGTCGGGATGACGTACGTGACCAACATCCTCTGAGGACAGGTGCTGTGCTCCGGCGGAGGCCGTGGGCCGCATGTCAAAACAGGCGGGACCGTCTTGGTCCCGCCTGTTTTCGTTCTGCCGCATTCACATCAGG
>JAEEGL017223935.1_pt1 | contig 11820 bp, 7 predicted proteins | sample 9134231 | NCBI WGS metagenome assembly JAEEGL01 (sample SAMN16246548, study PRJNA631951) | gut metagenome | biome: gut microbiome; feature: rumen; material: fiber-attached | host: Bos | place: Iran: Karaj | collected 2018-10 | reverse complement strand
GTCCGGAGATGGCATCCGATCACCTTTGCCGCCGCAAACGCGGATGAGATGTCGCGGTCGATCATGCCGTCCACGTCGGATACGGACAGATCGGAGATCCTTCTCCGGACTACATCCGGGACGACATTATAGAAAAAGCCTTCCACCCTGCCACAGTTTTCATCAGCGAGGACGCGGTCAAGCAGGCCGCGGATGCTTTCCTCGCTGGTGAAATCGACAGGGATCAGGCTTGATCCAGGCGCCGCTTTTGCCGCGGGTACGCAGCACACGGGCGTTCCGCCCTCCGCGGAAAGAAGCTCCGCTGCCGCCTTTCCGACAGGTGTCGTTCCGTCGGCGATGAGGATGACTTTGTTTTTCAGACCGGTGTTCAAAATGTCAGTTCCTCTCAGTTATGCCGGTTTTGTAAACTGAAATAACATATATATGAATCCACAATATACCAATTTCAGAATTTGTGAAATACGGCAGAGTGCTTTTTTGAAACGAAAATATCAGCAGGGTTTCGAAAAACAGCTATAACGCGGAAGCACCGGAATCCGGCAGGGGATCCGCCGGGAATAAGTGGGTGCGCTTATGGTGCCGGATGCTGTATTATTAGAGTACGGAAACTGATGAGTAATACTGCGGAAGTTCCCGGCAGGCACCCGGACGGAAAGGGTACGTGCCGCGGAACGGACTGCGGAAAAGCGAGGGCTGCTCTCATGAAAGCAATGCGGAAGAGCGGGATCCTCCTTCCCGTGACAAGCCTGCCGTCCCCGAACGGGATCGGCTGCTTCTCGAAGGAGGCATATGCGTGGATCGATTTTCTGAAGGAGGCCGGCCAGACCTACTGGCAGGTGCTGCCGCTCGGACCGACGGGATACGGCGATTCACCCTACCAGTCCTTTTCGACCTTCGCGGGCAATCCCTATTTCATCGACCTGCAGGAGTTTATTGACCGCGGGTGGCTGAAAAAGAGGGAAGTGTCCTCGACGAACTTCGGAAAAGACCCGGTGTACGTGGACTACGGACAGATCTACAAGGTCCGGTTCCGGCTGCTGAGAAAGGCGTATGAGAGAAGTCCCATCGCGCTTTCACAGGCTGCGCCAGAGCCGGAGGACGTCGCACTGCGGAAGGAGTTCGACGCGTTTGTCAAACAGAACGCCGCGTGGCTTCCGGATTACGCCCTTTACTCTGCGATCAAGCAGCGGCAGGGAGGCAGAAGCTACATCGAGTGGCCGGAGAAGCTCCGCCGGCGTGAAGAAAAGGAACTCGCCAAGCAGCGGGAGAAACTCGCGGACGAGATCCGTTTCTATGAGTTCCAGCAGTTCTTCTTCGCGCGTCAGTGGCTCGCGCTGAAGGCATACGCGAATGAAAACGGCATCGATATCATCGGAGATGTCCCGATCTATGTCGCCTTTGACAGCGCGGACACCTGGGCGAATCCGGAACTGTTCCAGCTGGATGAAAAGGGTTTCCCGACTGCCGTGGCCGGCTGCCCGCCGGACGCGTTCTCCGCGACGGGACAGCTCTGGGGCAATCCTCTCTACCGGTGGGATTATCACAAGGAGACCGGCTACCGCTGGTGGATGCGGCGCCTGAAAAACTGCTTCACCTGGTACGACGTGCTCCGGATCGACCACTTCCGCGGATTTGACGAGTATTACTCGATCCCATTCGGCGATAAGACCGCGGAGTTCGGCCACTGGGAGAAAGGCCCCGGATACGATTTCATCGGCAGCGTGAAAAAAGAACTGAAGGGCTGCCGGATCATCGCCGAGGACCTCGGGTACCTCACGCCGTCGGTGATCCGCCTCCTGAAGCGGAGCGGTTTCCCGGGCATGAAAGTACTGCAGTTCGCGTTCGACTCCCGAGAGGAGAGCGACTATCTGCCGCATAATTACGGCTCAAACTGCGTCGTCTACACCGGGACGCACGACAACGAGACCATGCGGGGCTGGTGCCGGCTCGTGAGCCGCGGCGACTACGGCTTTGCGAAGCGCTATCTCGGATATGTGCCGGCAAAGACGCCGGAGACCGCGTTCATCCGCAGCGCGATGGCGTCCGTCGCGGACACGTGCGTGATCCCGATCCAGGACTATCTGGGACTGGGGCATGAGGCGCGCATCAACACGCCGTCCACGCTCGGCGGCAACTGGCTCTGGAGGCTCGTGCCGGGGCAGCTGACGCCGGAGCTCGCGCAGGAGATCCGCAGGATGACGAAGCTATACGGGCGGCTGTGATTTATTGCGGATACGGGGATTCGCAAAATCTGAACGGATACAGAGATGATCCCGGCAGACGGGATCGATAAAAAGCCCTGAAAGACAGGGCGGCAGAAACCGGAGGGATGGCATGAGTTTCAGGAAGGATTTCATTTGGGGTGCCGCGAGCGCGGCTTATCAGGTAGAAGGCGGATACCTCGACGACGGGAAGAGCCTCGGGATCTGGGACGCTCTGTCCGAGGGGCACATCGCGTACGGGGACAACGGCAACGTCTCCACCGACCACTATCACAGGTACAAAGAAGACGTCGCGCTGATGAAGCAGCTCGGACTGAAGGCTTATCGCTTTTCCGTGAGCTGGCCGCGCGTCATCCCGCAGGAGGGCGTCGTCAATGAGAAGGGACTGCAGTTTTACCTGGATCTGATCGACGAACTTCTGGCGGCAGGCATTGAGCCGATGGTCACGGTATTCCACTGGAACCTGCCGATGTGGGCTCACGAAAAAGGCGGCTGGAAGTGGGACGGTATCGCCGATGCCTTCGCGGAATATACTAAGGTCCTCGCGGAAGCTTTCCGCGGCAAAGTGCGCTGGTGGATGACGCTCAACGAGCCCGCCTGCTTCGGCGGCCTCGGATATGAACGCGGCGAGCACGCGCCGTTCGAGATGAACAGCCCGGAAGTCTGTGCCCGCGTGTACCGCAACATCCTCCTTTCCCATGGGAAATGCGTGCAGGTCCTGCGGCAGTACGCGGGAGAGGACCTGAAGATCGGCATGGCGCTGTGCGGCAATATCTATGAGCCGGACACGGATGCGCCGGAAGATGTCGAGGCGGCATACAGGCGCACGTTCGAGAGCTTCGAGAACGGTCCGTTCAGCTATGGCCTCTGGGGCGAAGCCGCGTACGGCGGAAAGATCCCGGAGATGTTAAAGGACGAAGTCTCCGCGGGAGATATGGAGACGATTTACCAGCCGCTGGACTTTTTCGGCTTCAACATCTACAACACCTGGTCCAGGATGTACCCCGGCATGCCGCGCACAATGATGGACTGGCCCATCACCCCGGACGCGATCTACTGGGCAGTCAGGTTCTTTGAAAAGCGCTACGGCCTCCCGATCATTGTCACAGAGAACGGCATGGCGAACTGTGACCTCGTCACGCCGGACGGAAAGGTACACGACCCGCAGAGGATCGAGTACATCCGCAGCTATCTGTCAGGAATGAAGCGCGCCGTGGAAGAGGGCGTAAACGTCATCGGATATATGTACTGGTCGATCATGGATAATCTGGAGTGGGTATACGGATACACGAAAAGATTCGGCATCATCTGGGTCGACTATCAGACGCTGGAGAGGATTCCGAAGGATTCCGCGTATTACTACGCGGAGATCATCCGGACGAACGGGGAGGATCTTTGATCCGCGCCGACCTCGTCACAGGCTTTCTCGGAAGCGGTAAGACGACGTTCCTGCGGCATTACGCAAGGTACCTTACGGACCGCGGGGAAAAGATCTGCATCCTGGAAAATGACTATGGCGCGATCAACGTGGACCGGCTCCTCCTCCAGGATCTGGAGGGAGAACGCTGCAGCGTTGAGATGATCGTCGGCGGGGACGGACAGGAAGCCCACAGGAGGCGGCTGAAGACCAAGCTCATCTCCATGGCGATGCTGGGCTATGACCGCGTCGTGGTCGAGCCCTCCGGCGTCTACGACGTCGACGAGTTCTTTGACATCCTGTATGAGGAGCCGCTGGACCGGTGGTACGAGACGGGCAGCGTGATCGCGGTCGTACCGGCGGGCGTGGGCGGATCCCCGGATTCGGACGGACCCCCGGGCGCAGTCACGGAACAGAACAGTTCTCCGGGCGAGGACGGATCCCCGGGCGCGGTACAGGGCAGGGCGTCAGCCGCCGCGCGCGAATACTTCCTCATGACGCAGGCTGCGGCTTCCGGGTGCGTGCTTTTCAGCCATGTTAAGGAGTGCGGCGCAGAGCAGATCGGGACGGCGAAGGAATACCTGCGGTCACTCCTTTCGAGATATCACTGCGCTCATGAGCTGCGCTTCCTCGCGAAGGACTGGAACGATCTGACACCGGAAGACTTCGCGATGCTTTCTTCCTGCGGCTTCCGGCACGCGGATCATGTGAAGATCCCGGCGGAGGAGCTCGGCAGGTACGAGAGTCACTTCTACTTCCATCCGGCACTCTCCCGGGAACAGCTGACGGAGGCGGCAGGCAAAGCTTTTGCCGACCCCGCATGCGGCAGGCTCCTGCGGATCAAGGGATGCATCCTTGAGAAAGCGGATGGCAGCTCCGCACCGCGGTGGATCTCTTTTAACGCGACTGCGCAGAAGACGGAGCTGCAGCCCGTGGCGAACGGGCAGGAGGTCCTGATCATCATCGGAGAGGGACTGCATCCGGAGGCGCTGGACCGGTATTTCACATGAGTTTTCAGTGGGCCGCAGTGTGCTAAGATACTGTTATGGGCACCATATTCCATGTCGATGTGAATTCCGCTTTTCTCTCCTGGAGCGCACTGCAACGGCTCCGGGAAGATCCGCATGCCGTCGACCTTCGGACGATTCCGTCCGCGGTGGGCGGCGACGTTGCGACGCGGCACGGCATCATCACAGCCAAGTCGATTCCGGCGAAGAAGTTCGGCATCCGGACCGGGGAGCCGGTCGTGGCGGCGCTGAAGAAGTGTCCTGACCTCGTCCTTGTCAGATCTGATTTCGGGATATATCGCGAATACTCGAAGCAGTTCATATCGATCCTCCACGAATACACGGATATCGTCCAGCAGGTCTCGATCGACGAGGCCTATCTCGACGTGTCACGGATCGTGCTGCAGAGAGTGGAACAGGCAGAAAACGGCATTCGCCCGGGAGAGGCCGCGGGAGAATATTCCGGCCGCCGGATGCAGGGAAACATGGAAGCGGGGGAGGCAGCCGCACGGACAGCCGCGCTGCAGCTGGCATCGGAGATCCGGGATGCGGTGCGGACGCGCCTTGGGTTCACTGTCAACGTCGGCATCTCGAGCGTGAAGATCCTCGCGAAGATGGCGAGTGACTTCCGCAAACCGGATCTCACGCATACCCTCTATCCGGAGGAGATCGAAGAGAAGATGTGGCCTCTGCCGATCGGAGAACTGCACGGCTGCGGCGCGAAGACGGCGCAGAAGCTGGAACTGATCGGGATCCTCACGATCGGCGACGCCGCCCGGACGGAGAAAGCACTGCTGCAGTCCAACCTGGGGCAGAAAGCGGGAGAGTACATCTGGAACAGCGCGAACGGCATCGGCAGCAGCACGGTCCACACGGAGGAGGAGAAGGCGAAGAGCTACTCCAACGAGACGACGACGCCGGAGGACATCACCGCGGACAACTACGAGGAGAAAGCGCCGGCGATCGTGAAAGGCCTCTCCGCCCATGTCGCACAGCGTTTGAAAAAAGACGGCGCGCGCGGAACGACGGTTTTCGTCAGTGTCAAGACGGATGATTTCCGAAGGCGCTCCCGGCAGACCTCCGTCCTGAGCGCGACGAACGATGAAGAGCGGATCTGCACGGCGGCACAGGATCTCCTGAAACATCTCCTCTTTGACGGCGGCATCTTTGACGAGGGGCACGGCATCCGGCTCATCGGCGTCGGCGTCACAGGCCTGGAAGAAGGAGAGTACCGGCAGGAGGACCTCTTCGAGTGGATGCATTCGAGGGAGAGCGGGCAGGAGGCGCCGAGGAAACAGGCGGAACCGGACAGGCCTGAAGAAAAGCCGGAAAAGCGGGAAAAACTGGAACAGATGATGTCCCGGCTCCGGCAGAAATACGGGGAAAACAGCATCCGGAAAGGAACCGGATGATGCGACATAACGAAGGAAGGCAGCGGAGAAAAACCGGCGGCAAGAGCCGGGAAAAGGCAGATAAATATCCGGCCAGAAAGGAAATGACAAGATGAAGATCCTGCTTACGAGAGACGTTCCGGTACAGCTTCTGGAAAAGTACAGCGGCTTTGAGATCACGGTCCCGGATCACCGGATGGATTATGAGGAAGTGAAAGAGGTGGCGGCACAGTACGACGCGATCCTGGGCTTCGGTCTGAAGACAGATGCAGCGCTGCTCGATCAGGGAAAGAACCTGAAGGCAGTCGCCAACTTCGGTGTCGGCTATGACAATATCGATGTGGAAGCGGCGACGGCGCACGGGATCGCGGTCGTCAACACGCCGACGCAGGTGACGGACGCGACGGCGGAACACGCGGCCGCTCTGATTTTCGCGACGATGCGGAACATCGCGAAATTTGACCGGGAGGTCCGAAAAGGCATATGGAACCCGCCGTTCATGCTGGACGGCATGATCTCCGTGAGCGGGAGCGTTCTCGGCATCGTCGGCTTCGGCCGGATCGGCAAGGCGGTCTGCCGCAAGGCGCAGGGCATGGGAATGCAGGTCATCTACTACAGCCGGACCCGGAACAGCGCGGAGACCGAGGCGGAATATCAGGTGAGATACTGCAGCTTTGAGGAACTGCTGCGGACCGCGGACTGTGTGTCACTTCACGTGCCGTACACGAAGGAGAGCCATCACCTCTTCGGAAAAGAGCAGTTCGCGATGATGAAGAAGGACGCATTCTTCGTGAACTGTGCGAGAGGGCCGGTCGTTGACGAAGAAGCGCTCGCGCAGGCGCTTAAGGACGGCGTGATCCGCGGTGCGGGCATCGATGTGTTCGAATACGAGCCGAAGGTCAGCGACGCGCTGAAGGAGCTCGACAATGTCACGCTGACGCCGCATGCCGCGAGCGCGACAGTAAAAGCAAGGACCGGCATGCTGCTGGAGGCGATGGACGGCCTGACCGGAGTTCTTGAAGGAACGGATCCGGCGAATGTAGTGAACAGGAAAGAACTTGCCGGTATGTGAAACCGGCAATGATATTGGGAACCGGTTCCCGCTTTTCCATAGCAGTGCGTGAACAATAACCTTGCACAGACAGCAGAACCGGAAGAAAGGGGAGAGATGAAGCAGCAGAAATATCAATGGCAGAAGCTGACACTGGGCACCTGTTATTACCCGGAACATTGGGACAGGGAACTCTGGACAAGTGACCTGGACCGGATGCTGGACGCCGGCATCCGCGTGATCCGCATCGCGGAATTTGCCTGGACGATCATGGAGCCGGAAGAGGGGAGGTTTGATTTTTCGTTCTTTGATGAGTTTCTCGATGCCTGCGGGAAAAAGGGAATGCAGGTCATCTTCTGTACTCCGACCGCGACGCCGCCGGCCTGGCTCACGGAGAAATATCCCGAAGTGCTGAACGCGAAGAAGGACGGCGTCCTGCTCCGGCACGGCGGGAGAAGGCACTACAACTACAATGCCCCGAAATACCGGGAACTCTGTGCAGCTTTCGTAGAGAAGGAGGCGCAGCATTACGGGCAGCACCCGGCGATCATCGGCTGGCAGATCGATAACGAGCTCAACTGCGAGACGAACGAATTCTACTCCGAGGCGGACACGGCCGCGTTCCGCGTCTTTCTGCAGCAGAAATACGGCACGCTGGACGCGCTGAATGAGGCGTGGGGCGCCGTATTCTGGAATCAGACATACACGGACTGGCAGCAGGTCTACGTTCCCCGTCCGGGCAATACGGGGGCGGTCAATCCGCACCAGCACCTCGACTATATCCGCTTCATTTCGGAGAGCGCCGTCAGCTTCTGCGGCATGCAGGCGGAGATCCTCCGGAGATACATAAAACCCGGGGACTTCATCACGACAAACGGGATGTTCGGGCACCTCGACAACCACAGGATGGCAGGCGAATGCCTGGATCTCTACACATACGATTCCTATCCCGACTTCGGGTTCAGCCTGGACCGTGATCCGAAGACCTCTAAGGATCTGAACGACCGGAAGTGGACGAAGAACCTGACGGAAGTCCGCTCGATCTGCCCGCATTTCGGCATCATGGAGCAGCAGTCCGGCGGAAACGGCTGGACGACCCGCATGGAAGCCCCTTCGCCGCGACCCGGCCAGCTCACCTTATGGGCGCTGCAGAGTATCGCGCAGGGCGCGGATTTTGTCTCATTCTTCCGCTGGCGCACCGCGGTATTCGGAACCGAGATCTACTGGCACGGAATCCTGGACTACGACAGCAGGGACAACCGGAAGCTTGCGGAAGTCAAGGATCTTTACGGGAAGCTGGAGACGCTGCAGCCGGTCTGCGGAGCAGAGAATGCAGCCGCTTTCGGCATTCTGGAGGATTACGACAACCTTTGGGATGCGGAAGTCGACGTGTGGCACGGACGCTTCACATGGGCGAGCGACCTGGAGATCTTTGCTGCAGCAGAACTGACACACATGCCTTACGACAAGGTTTATCTCAGAGATGAAACGACAGTGGAAGACCTGAAGAAATACCCGGTCCTCATCTATCCTCATCCGGTCATTATGACTGAGGAGCGCGCCGCGCTGCTGAAACAGTATGTCTCGGAGGGCGGCACGCTGGTCGTCGGCTGCAGATCCGGGCTCAAGGATGAACACGGACACTGTGTGATGATGCCGCAGCCGGGCCTTCTCGCGGAACTGACCGGGACGGATGTCAGGGACTTCACTTTTGCGTCCGGGACGGAGGAACCGGTGACGGCGCGGATGACGGACCTGATGGCGGCAGCCGGTTCTGCGGCAGCCGGTATCACGCATATCCCCATGGCGGTCTTCAACGACGTCATCACACCGCTCGAGGGGACACGCGTGCTGGCGGTCTATGACAGCAGCTACTACGCCGGAGAAGCGGCGCTCACGGAACACACTGTGGGGAATGGGCGCGTCCTTCATCTGGGCAGCGCTTTCTGCAGGGAGAACACGGAGGCGATCTTCCGGTACCTTGGAATCATCTCTCCTTTCGCGCAGCAGATCACGGCAGAACCGGAAATCGAACTCGTCATGCGGGAAAAGGACGGCAGAAGGTTCCTGTTTGTCCTGAACTTCGCTTCGTCGGAGAAGAAATATTTCCTGAAGCAGGAGTTGCGCCGGATGTATGACGGCAGAACGGAGTCCGGGGCGTGCGTCCTTCCTCCGTTCGGGACAATGGTTTACGAAGTATAACGAAGATTTCGATCAGGAAACCCGGTGGGATCAGATATCCGCTGGAAAATATATTAAGGGTGCTCCGGCCGAAGCAGAAGCCCCGGAAGGGAAGAACAAATGCAGCTCAGAGAAAACGTGAAATACGATATCGCAACAGTGTCCAGCATGGGGATCCGGATCACGCCGGTGGGCCGCATGCCGGTGGCGACGAGCCACCTGTTCGAGATGCAGTCGACGAGCGCGGAGACGAACGTGCTGAACGTCACTTCGTCACTGGGCGGCAATGCTGTGGTCTTGACGAAGTTCGTGAAGGAGAGCGCGATCGCTCAGTTCATCAAGAACGAACTGCGCGCGAGAAATATTCAGTACATCGGCAAGGATGTCGACGCAGGCGGCGCCTGGGGTTACCGCCATCAGATCAATATCGCGGACAGCGGCTTCGGACCCAGAGGACCCCGCGTGCTGAACGACCGCGCCGGAGAAGTCGGGCGCACGATCACGGCGCAGGATTTTGACCTGGAGCAGGTCTTTGCGAAAGACGGCGTGAAGATCCTCCATCTCTCCGGCCTGTTCTTTGCTCTCTCCCCGGAGACGATGAACTGCTGCCTGGACGTCGCGAGGTACGCGAAACAGTGCGGCACGCGGATCTCGTTTGACCTGAATTACCGCGCGAGCTTCTGGAAGGGAAGAGAAGAGGAGCTGCGCAGAAGCTTTACCGAAGTCGCGTCCCTCGCGGACATCCTCATCGGCAATGAGGAGGACTTCCAGCTGGCGCTCGGACTGGAAGGACCGGAAGCAGGCGGACAGGGCCTCGCGAAGAAGATCGACGGTTTCAAGGGCCTGATCGGAAGGGCAAAGGAGCAGTTCCCGAACGCGCAGATCTTTGCGACGACTCTGCGCGAAGTGTTCAGTGCGAACGCACACAATTGGGGCGCTATCATAAACGCGGAAGGCGAATGGTTTGTTGAAGAGCCCAGGGAGATCCAGATCCTCGACCGCATCGGAGGCGGAGACGGTTTTGCGGGCGGACTGCTGTACGGCCTGATCCAGGGATGGGATGCGGAGAAGAGCATGCACTTCGGCTGGGCGACCGGCGCAATGGCGGCTTCCATGACGACGGATTACGCGACCTGCGCCGATGAGGAACAGGTCTGGAGCATCTACAGCGGCAACGCGCGCGTGAAGCGGTAAGCAAGACGAACCCGGAGCAGATATGCGAGGGAAGCGGCAAAGAATACGTAAGGAGCAGTAAGGAATGAAAAAATGTGATATCGGCCTCATCGGCCTTGCGGTCATGGGTGAGAACCTCGTCATGAACATGGAGAGCAAGGGCTTTCACGTCGCGGTGTACAACCGCACGGTGGAGAAAGTCGACCGCTTTATCGCGGGGCGTGCCGCCGGAAAGAACATCACCGGCGCCCACAGCCTGGAAGAACTCGCTTCTCTCCTCGAAAAACCGCGCAAAATCATGCTGATGGTGAAAGCAGGGAAACCTGTAGACGATTTCATTGAGCTTCTGCTCGGCGTCCTCGAAGAAGGAGATATTATCATCGACGGCGGCAATTCCAACTTCGGCGACACGATCCGCCGGTGCAGCTATGTGGAGAGCAAAGGGCTTTACTATGTCGGCTGCGGCGTATCCGGCGGCGAAGAAGGCGCGCTGAAAGGCCCTTCTATGATGCCCGGCGGCTCCGAAGCGGCATGGCCCTACGTCGGTCCGATCTTCCAGGCGATCTGCGCGAAGGTCGAGGACGGCAGTCCCTGCTGCGAGTGGGTCGGCGACAATGGCGCAGGCCATTATGTCAAGATGGTGCACAACGGCATCGAGTACGGCGACATGGAACTGATCTGCGAAGTCTACCAGATCATGAAGAATCTGCTCGGCATGACGCCGGAAGAGATGAGCGAAGTCTTCGCGAAGTGGAACGAGGGTGAGCTCGACAGCTATCTCATCGAGATCACGAGGGATATCCTGAAATACAAGGACGAAGATGGCGAACCGATCGTCGAGAAGATCCTCGACACCGCCGGACAGAAGGGCACCGGCAAATGGACAGGTATCGAGTCCCTGGAAGAAGGCATCCCGCTCACGCTGATCGCCGAGGCAGTCTACAGCAGGAGCCTCTCCGCGGTCAAGGAAGAGCGCATCGCGGCGAGCAAGGTGCTCAGCGGTCCTGCGGCCAGCTTCGACGGCGACCGGGAGCAGATGCTTGCGGATCTGGAAAAAGCGCTTTTCGCTTCCAAAATCGTCTCTTATGCGCAGGGATATTCGCTCCTTCGCAGCGCGGCGAAGACGCATGGATGGAAGCTCCGGTTCGGTGACATCGCCCTCATGTGGCGCGGCGGCTGCATCATCCGCAGCGTCTTCCTGGGGGATATCAAGAAGGCTTTCGACAGGGATCCTGAGCTGCAGAACCTGATGCTCGACGACTATTTCAAAGATCAGCTCGAGGCGGCACAGGCCGGCTGGCGCAGAGTCATCGCAGCGGCCGTGATGAACGGCATTCCGGTTCCCGCGATGGCGGCGGCGCTGTCCTACTTCGACGGC
>JAEEGL016879800.1_pt1 | contig 11820 bp, 11 predicted proteins | sample 9134231 | NCBI WGS metagenome assembly JAEEGL01 (sample SAMN16246548, study PRJNA631951) | gut metagenome | biome: gut microbiome; feature: rumen; material: fiber-attached | host: Bos | place: Iran: Karaj | collected 2018-10 | reverse complement strand
TGCCCATAATGAATCGAGCTATGCAGCGACCAACGGGAGCCGCGCGGGTCAGCGCGACCGCGCCGCGAGAGGCGCGGAACTGCGATCATTCAACAAATTAGGATCGCTCCTGCGAGACATATCCCCGAAAATACAACAAAAAAGCTCTTGCAATGACTAAAAACCAATGCAAAGAGCTTTTTGCTTTGTAATCAGATTATTTGGGTATGGCTTACAAATACTGCCTTATGACCATTCGGCATATCCGCACTCCCGGTTTTATTATGGTTCAGGCTGCATTTACCGCCGAAAACCTATGTCTCCTTAAGTGAATACGCCCTTGACGCGCCTCTTTTCGTTCCTTCGGGATCAATCCCCGTAGATATCCCCTATGTCAGCTCCCAGCTCGCAGGTATAGATGAAGCAGATCTCGTCCCCCTCCTGCGGGTGATAAGACGAGCAGCCGTAATTGGGAAATTCCCCGTTTACGCGGTATTCCCATCCGCTCTGCGGGCCGCAGTCGAATTCATAGATATTGTTTATGCCCTCGACGTATGCGGAATCATACACCGGCGCAAAGCTGGATTCTATATGGATGCCCCTTGCGAGCAGCTCCCTCAAGAGTATGTCATAGACCGAATCCCCGTCCTCGAAGCCGACCTTCGTCTGCGGCAGTATTATTCCGTCCTCGGGAATGAGCTCGGCCTTATCGGGATCGAGTTGATCCATGTTGTTCAGTATCGTTTTGCAGTCGATATAAAGCGTGCAGTGGTGCGTATAATCGTCCTTCACCTCGGGCTTTGCGCAGGAAACGAGGCACAGGGCGATCAGAGCCGCGATCAGTATAAATGCTGTGGCTTTGGATTTTTTCATTTAGCGTTTCTTCTTTCGGGCGATAGCCGCCGTCACACCGATCAGCACCGACGCTGCGGCGAACCCCGCGCCGGCGTAAACGAGCCATCTGTACTTATCCGCGGGCTCATCCTTTTCGGCGCCGTTCTCTTCGGCATTTTGCGTGACGGCAGGCAGGGTATCGTCGGGCCCCGGCGCCGCCTCGGTCACGGCGGGCGCTGCTGTTTCGGTTATCTCCTCTGTAAAAACGGGCTCCGTCTCCCCCGCCGCTTCGGTTGCGGCTGGGAGCTCGGAGGGAACGCCCGTCTCATCAGGCGCGGCTGTCGGTTCGGGTACCGTCGTCGGCGCGGGCGTGTTCGTTGGTTTCGCCGTGGAAGCCGCGGCCTGCGTCGGCGCGGCGGTCGGGGCGGCCATTGCGGTCTGAACGGCTGTCGGAGCGGCGGTATCTGCCGGCTTGGGCGTCGCCGTGGGTGTGGGCTTGGGCGTCGCCGTGGGCGTGGGCTTGGGCGTCGCCGTGGGTTCGGGCGTTACGCCCGCAAGGCTTACGCCCTCCATATCGTAAAGGTCGGCCTTGCCCTTCTTCATACGGTCGTACGCGCATAGGGCATACCCCGCCTGCTCAGTTGCCATACGGTTGGAAACGCCGCCCTCAAGATGGGCAAACATCCCGTCTTCTTTATAGAACGAAAGGAGCGCTTCATGCGCGGATATTCCGTTCTTGATAAAGCGGCTGTCGGTATCCGCGTCCACGCCTACGGTCGATAGCCCCGTTACGACCTGTGCGCAGCTTTCGCAGGTATAGACGCCGACGGTCTCGAAGCCGCCCTTTTCATTCTGCATCTCGGAAAGCTTGTTGACGCCTCGTTCTATAGCCTGCCTCGCCTTTGAATAAGGGGCGAGAGCCGTCAGGACGACTCCCGTGACGTCGGGATCGGCCTTGGTGCCAAGCGACCAGCCGCCTCCGTCCAGCTCTCTTCCCAGCAGGAAATCGACGTAAGCGTTTTTTACAGAGCTTTCGCCGTAAACGGAGTTCGTATCGAGCGCAAGCAGCGCGAAAGCGACTCCCGTGGTCCCCTGCTTTTTAACGAAGCTTTGATCCGTCAGCGGAGCGACTATATCATAGCCCGCAACGCTGCGGGCGTTCCTGCCTATGGAGGTCAGCGCGATCACAAGCCTTGAATTCTCTGTGGCCTTGTTCTTATCGAGCCTGCCGCTGCCGGTTTGGGCGCAGGCGGCGCTCACGACGCCCTCGATCATTTCATAATAGCCCGCGGCGTATGAGCTTTCGGGGCTTATCTTTCCGCTGCGCGCAAGCGTGAACACCGTCCACTCGCCGCCCACGGAGCCAAACCCGGGCGTGCCCCGCATCAGGTAATTCTTAACGGCGTTATACGGCGTCTGATAATCCGCGGCATAAGCCGAAAACGGCAAAGCTGCCAGTATCAAAACTGACAGCAATGCCGCAAATATCCTTGTTTTTATAACGTTCATCAAAGGATGGCGCGTGCGAGCAAGAGCGCGTCGAGAAGCTCGACAGAGCCGTTGCCGTCAAAATCCGCAAGGGCGGCGCCTTCCTCGCCGAGATCGATGATCTCCATAGCGTGACGCATGATGAGGAGCACGTCGACCGTATCGAGCTCGCCGTTCATATCAACGTCGCCCACCTCATACTCTTCGGAGCCGTAAAGCTTTGCAAGGAACGCCTCAAGGCATTCGTTCAGGTATTCCTGAGAGGAATTGGGATCGTAGAACGCGTCGAGCAGATCCATAAGCTCGTCCGCAGCAATATCGAACGCGGTCTCAATAAGCTCGTCGTCGGCGGAGATGGCGGCGATCGCGCGGTGGATGGCCGTGCGGTCAACGCCCGCCATAGGGTTGTCGAATTCGGGGAACATGCCCCAGCCGTCGTTCACGCCATAGTCCATGCCCCAGCCGTAAACGCTGAAGAACCAGGTGTAATCGGAACCGACTGAAACGGGAGTCGCGTCTGCGCCGGAGATGCCGGAAGCGCCGTTTTCAAGGAACATCCAGCCGGAGAAGGTGCTGTATTCGTATTCGGAAAGCATCTCGTCGTCAACGTATTCGCCGGTCCACTCGCCATAGGGCATGCCCAGGTTTTCCTCGGCCCATGCGGGATAGATCTCGAACTGCTCCATAAGATAATCGGCGATATAGGGCTCGGTCTCATAGCAGGCGACGCCGGTGAGATAGAAGGTCTCCATATCGGGCTTTAAGGTATAGCCCCAATCGAGCATATCAAATGCCCTCTCGGTAACGACGTCCAGCGTCTCGCCCTCGTTCACAGGGATGAGCACGGGATCGATCAGATAGGTCCAGCCCATGGTCAGCGCGGAGACGGAAAAGCTGATGTATCCGTCATAGCCGTCGGGGGCTTCGGGGAATTCGGGCTCTTCTGCGGCGAAAGCAGGTATGCAGAGCGCAAACAGCGCCACAATGAGGAGCGCGGAAACAAGACGTTTGAAGAGTTTCATTTTTCAATACCTCCGTATCATTTTGGGACGGATCACGTCCTTTGTTGTTCGAAAAATCCCCGGCAGGTCTTCCGGCTTACGGCTCAAGCCTAATCGCTCCGCCTTCCCGCGTTAAATAACGCAGTGACATAATGGAGCTTTCGTCGCCGATCACGGCAGCGGAGGCTGCTGCGGAATCCGACCGCATTCCTTTATACCGGGTCAAAATCGACAGATTGAATATAACACCGCGCACGGCTTTTGTCAAGCGCGCGCATAAACATTATGCAAGCAGGCCCAGTGCGAAAACGTTCCTGCCCAGTATCAGCAGCGCGCCTAAGGCGGCGGTCATGATGAATATGCCGGCGGCTGAGAGATACCACTTGTTGTTGGCGTTGAACTTGTAAAAGTCCTCCCAGCCTCCCCTGTCGGGGCCCTTGACCATTACCATGATATAATACAGCACGGCATAGAGCAGCATGGGTATCATCGAAACGGCCGTGAACCACCAGCCGACTGCTGGGCCGGGATCGAAAAACATAAAGCCCACGGCGGCGATCAGCGGCGTGATCAGGTGCATATAAAGGCTGTCGCCCTCGATCATGAATTTAACGCCGGTAGAAGGCACGAATATCATGAACACCACCGAGAATGTGAGCATCACGGCAACCGTTCCCACGTGCTTGAGCGTGATCGCCCAGTCCGGCGCCGAAGCTTGCGCGTTAACCAGCACCATCACGTTGAACACGATCATCACAAGAGCGGTCAGCGCCATGAGTATGTTCGACAGGACTGTGAAATACTTGAGCGCGGAATAATCCCTGACCTTCATATTCCCCTTCCCGCCCACGGTGAAGAAGCCTATCAGCGCCTTGAGCGTGAATATCACTATCGCTGCGTTGATAAGCAGCGAGATGACGTTGAATATCATTTTGGGTCCCATAATATCCTCCGCAAGCTAATCGGGCGCTCCGTAAGGAACGCCCGATATTCCGTTTGAATTATCAGTATTCCGCGGCTTCGGTCCAGAACTCGTTGGCGTACATATCGGTGAGGCAGTAGGTGACAAGGCACTTGCCGCCGTCGATCTCGATATTCGAGACCTCGATCTCGCCGTCCACGACGAATTCATTGCCGAATGTGTAGCTGGCCTGATACTCCTGATCGTAGGAGTAATAATCGCAGAGGAACCTGATCTTATCGCCCTTCTTGAGCTCGGCAAGACCGCGCGCCGTGGTATCGGTCTCGTTGTTGGCGTAGATATAGCGCACGCCGGTCACGTAACCATACTCGTTCTCGGGCTTCTCGTCGTCGAAGCAGATCATGATGTCCGCAAGCTCGCCGTTTACAAGGGCGGGAACGCGGCCGATATAGGCGTAATGGTCGCCGTCGATCGACTCGTTCACGATATAGTAAGGAACGATCTGCCCGTCGAGCGCGATCCATGTGCGGTCGTAGTCGATCATAAGATCGCCGTCGCCGTCGAACTCATAGACGTTGTCCATGCCCAGATCGATGTAGCCCGTGCCGTCGTCATAGAAAACGTTGAGCCTTACCGATTCGACCATATCCCACTTGGACTGATCCATATGGAGCACCCTGCCGCCGTTCTTGTCGGTCAGATGCATATCCTCGGGATAGATGGCGTGATCGTCGTAATAGTCGAGATTCTGCAGCACTCTGTCGCTTTCGAACCAGGCGTTCTCGGGATCGGAGAGGGATCTGCCGCCGAGTATCGAGGAGAGCAGCGAGCCCATGTCGATGCCGCTTGAGCTGCCGCCTCCGCCGCCAAGCAGCGAGCCGAGCAGATCGCCCGAGGAAGCGCCGCTGCCGGAAAGATCGCCGAACAGCGAGCCTATGGGTGAAGAGGTGCTGCCGGTGGCTATCTGGCCGCCTGCGGCAAGGCTGGCAAAGCTCTTGACCGCCGCCGAATACCTGCCGTCCATGCCTATCGCGTTATAGAGCGACACGGCGGAATTGACGCTCTTGAAGCTCTTATAGGGGAAGTAGATGGACATACCATAGGAATTGGCCATCGACCTGGAGGTGCGGTTGTACTTTATGCAGCTGTTGAGCACGCTTACAAGGTTGTTCGCTTCGGGTGTGCCGATGCGGGATGCAAGATGGATCAGGTCGACGTGATCGATGCCCGTGCCTGCGCCGAACTCCCTTGCCCCGCTCCTTGCGTTGGCGACGACCTGATAATTGCTGCCGTCAAGCAAAGTGCTTATGTTGGAGGCAAAGCTCGAGAAGGCTTCGGGCACGGTGCCCGCGAATTCGGCGAGATCGACTATCGAAAGCGTGGTGGTATCGCCGGCGTTGTTCTGGCGGCACACGTCGTTGAAGTCGTCGATTATTATCTTGCCCAGCTCGACTGTGGAAGCCGAGGGATTCTGCGAAAGCTTTGTGAGCCAGTTGGTGTAATACCAGCCGCAGCCGGGCTCGGTCTCCTCGGAGCCGATGAGATAGTCGGCATACTGTTCGGCAACCACGGCCGTCTCCATAGTGCCCATAAGGCAGGCGTCAAAGCCTATGAAATCGAATTTCACGCCGCCGTCCTTTAAGGCCTTGTTGATCTGATCCAGGGTCATCGTGCCGGAGAAGTACTGGTCGTAACCGTAACCGGAGAGCGATCCGCCGCCGTGATCCCACATGATGAGCATGTAGCGGTCGGCGGGATAGTTCTTGGAGCAGAACTGTATGAAGGAAGAGAGCGTGGAGGCCTTTGTCATAGCCATCCTGCCCATATCCTTGTTGAGCGCCTCGATGCCGCCCTTGCGCACGCGCCAGAGCTGGTTGGTGCCCGGGGTCATAACGGAGTTCTTCCACTGCTTGGTGCCGCCCGTCTCGACGATTATGTTAAGCTTGTCGTCGTTAAGCGTGGCGTGCAGCATCTCGTTCAGGTCGTTGGTCGCCATGCCATATTTGGATTCAAGATCGGTGCCGCACATATACACCATCAGCGTGGTGGTGTCCTGACCGTTGCCCTTGAGCTTGGTGTATTTGGGCCTGGCGTTGTTGGAAACAACGTTGTTCACGGAAGCGTTTATCGCGTTCTGCACCTGCTGCTGAGAAGTGCTGGTGGATGCGCTTATCGCGGTGGGCGCGTTGAGATCGGCTTCGGAATACTGGTTGAAGCCCTGCTCAATGGTGGACATGAAGTTGGTGGAGCCGCCCGTAAAGTCGCCGCCGCCGCCAACGATATTGCCCAGCGAGCAGCCGCCGCCCGAGCAGGATCTGTAGATGAAGTAAATCGCGGCAAGCGCGACAATGATTAAGATTATCTTGCTTAAGCCGCCCTTCTTGCCGGAGCTGCCGGAGGAGCCGCCGGAAGAGCTTCCGAAAAGACCGCCGCCGGAATTGCCCGAATTGCCGCCGGAGGAGCTTCCGAAGAGGCCGCTGCCGGAGCTGCCCGAATTGCCGGAATTGCCGGACGAACCGCCAAGAAGCGAGCCGAGAAGATCGCCGCCGCCGGAGTTACCCGAATTGCCGCCGCCGGTCAGGAGCGAGCCGATGATGTCTCCCGCAAGGCCGCGGTCATCTTCGGAACCGTTGTTGGGATTCTGCGGGGGCTTGTTGCCCTCCTTGCGTCCCTGATAACCGTCCTGCCTGCCGACCGGGCCGTGGGTCTGGACCTGTTCGCCCTTGCCCACCTTGCCGCTGCCCTGGGTGACTTTCTTCTTTCTGCCGCCCGAATTAGGTGTGTTGTTCATACATAATCCTCCTATTATCAGGATTGATAACCGGATTATAACATATATCGAATGAAAATATAAGGGGGTAAAATAAAAAAATCTCGACTTTGACCTTCCGGTCAACAGTCAAAGAATAAATCAACGCCCCCTGCGCTGTATCGCGGCATACAGGGAGCGATTCATTCGGGATCTATATCGATCGTACGGCCGTGCGAGGCGTCGCACGGTCGTACGGGTTTTGTCGCACGGTCGTGCGGCGCTACCTTCTCAGCTTGTTCTGCTTTCCATCGGGGTATATCTCCCTTAAAATATTATGGCATTCGGCGAACCTCTGGAAATGCACCACCTCGCGTTCCCTCAAAAAGCGCAGCGGCGCCAGATACTGCTCGCAGTCGGTCAGGTTCATGATGTGCTCGTAAGTCGTGCGCGCCTTTTGTTCGGCTGCCATATCCTCCCAGATATCCGTCACGGGATCTCCGGTGGACTGGATATAGCTTGCGGTGAAGGGCACTCCGTTGGGGTCGGCGGGATAAACTCCCCTGCCGTGCATGGTGTAATAGCCCGCAAGCCCCGCGGCCTCCAGCTCGGAGAGCGAAGCCCCGCCGACGGTCTGATGTATCATCGTCCCTATCATCTCCCAGTGGGCGATCTCCTCGGTGCCGATATCGTTAAGCGTCGCTCTTACGCGGTCGTCCGGCATTGTGAAGCGCTGCGTGAGATACCTCATGCCGGCGCTCAGCTCGCTGTCGGGTCCGCCGTACTGCGCCATGAGCGCCTTTGCGATCCTCAGATCGGGATCCTTTATATTGATGGGAAACTCAAGTTTTTTCTGATAGATCCACATATTTTCCGCCTCCTCAATTCTTTTCCCAGGGCCATTTGGAGCACACCCAGCAGCCCTTGTCGGTGGGCGAATGACCGAAGCCGAGCAGGGGCTCGTATTCGGCCTCATATTCGCGTATCAACCCTTCAAGCAGGCGCGAATAGGCGATATAATCATTCCTCGCGTCCTGATCTTCGGGGTGGGTATCAAGATAAAGATTCAGCTCGACGCAGATGAACTGCACCTCGCCGATCCTGTTCAGGAGTTCACACTCGCTCATATCCGCCTCCTAATACTCGCTTACGAGCTCGGGAAACATCGTCCCCTTCTCCGGCGCGATACCGGGACAAAGCCCCGCCGAATAGCTCTGATCCGCGAAATACGCACGGGGCAGCTTTTCGTAAGCCGTCCGATAGCCGCAAGCGGCCATATCGGCTGCGGCCTCCCCCGCTTTTAAGGTGGTCAAGCCGCCCGCCGGATCGGTCAGGCGGCAGGAATCGCATTCAAACATATTGATAGCCTCCTTGTTGTTTTGGGATCCGTACATAATATGTCGAAATTCGTCGGAAAGTGAAAATGAAATCGGGAAACGAATGCAAAATACCGTATCGAAAGCGCGCTTTTCGTACATAATATGCTTAAAACAGCAACGGAAGGAAGTGTTTTTTATGAGGCGCGGACTGCCCTTTATAATGGCGGCGCTGCTGCTTGCGGCTGTGATGATATGCCTTTTGTGTTTTACCGCATCCGGCACGGGGAGCGGCGGCGGGCTTGAAGGAGCGCGGTTTTTGTATGCCGACGACGAATGACGGCCGCGTGCTGCCCGACGCGGGAGGGATATTGGGAGGGCTTCCCCACCCTCTTGAGAACGAGATCCGAAGGAAGGAGCCGCGGGAAACCGTGTATTACCGCTACCCCGGAGCGAAGGAGGACGAAATAAGTGAACGGCTTATAAGCGATCCGTAATTATGATATGACGGAAACGAAAAGAGCTCTGCTTCCGGGCTTCGAGGACGTCAGCGGAAACGTCGTGACAGAACCGAGGGACGACGTCAGCGGTTTCCGGTGGCCGTGGCAGAAGTATTATGAAAAGCCCCCCGCGGTAAAACCTGCGGAGGGCTATATTTATGCGCTGCCGGATCAGTCCTCGAACGCTTCGGAGACCTTCATCAGCCATTTTCTGATCTCGATATGCTGGGGGCAGACCTTTTCGCATCTGCCGCAGCGTATGCAGTCGGACGCCTTGCCGTGCTTGGAGGTGTACCAGCCGTAGTACCTTTTGCCGTTGAAATCCCTGAATTTGGCGGAATTGTTGATAAGCTCGAACATATCGGGGATGCGGATATCGCGCGGGCATTTGTTCTGCTCGACGCAGTAGGAGCAGCCCGTGCAGGGGATGACCGTGAGCGAATCCAGCACGGAACGCACCTTTTCGATCGCGTCAAGCTCCCTTTCCTCAAGGGGCCTGAAATCGCGCATAAAGGAGATATTGTCCTCCATCTGCTCCGTATTGCTCATGCCCGAAAGCACCATGCACATATTGGGGAAGCCAGCGGCGAAGCGGATCGCATAGGAGGCGTTGGAGCCGCCTTTCAGCTCGTCGAACACGGCCTGCGCCTCGTCGGGAAGACCGACGAGCTGACCGCCCTTTACGGGCTCCATTACGATCACGGGCTTATTGTGCTTTTCGCAGACCTCGTAAACGCCGCGGCTGTCGACGGAGGGATCGTTGTAATCGAGGTAATTGAACTGGATCTGCACCACCTCGACCTCGGGATAAGTATTCAGAATTTTGTCAAGCGTTTCCGCCGAATCGTGGAACGAGAGCCCGACGTGACGGATGAAGCCCTCCTTCTTGAGCTCAAAGGCGGTCTCGTAAGCTCTGCAGGCCTTGAACTTTTCAAAGTTCTTGGCGTTCTGCGCGTGCATCAGATAGAAGTCGAAATACTCGACGCCGCAGGCCTCGAGCTGACTCATAAAGAAGGGGCGGATATCCTCCTCCTTCTCAAAATAGCTCTCGGTGAGCTTGTCGGTGAGCAGGAATTCGCTGCGGTCGTGCCGCGCGCAAAGGCATTCCTTTATCGCAAGCTCTGATTTGCCGTTTATGTAGCCGTGCGCTGTGTCGAAATAGTTGAAGCCCGCGCCGATAAAGGCGTCGATCATACGGCTGAACTGCTCTTTATCGACCTCCTTATCGATCATGGGAAGGCGCATGCAGCCGAAGCCGAATCTGCCGTGTATCTCGGGAAAAAACTTGTTGTCCTGCATAATCTTATCTCCTTTTCGATTGTGATATCATTATATACCGATATTCCCTCCGGCGCAAGTGCGGGTTTTATTTTTATTGGCATCTTTAACAAAACGTGCTATAATAGAAGGCGTGATCGAACGGAGGTGCAGTATGAACGAAAAAGATCAGCGCAGAGCCGCGAAGGAGTTTTCGGATCGTTGGGCCGGTTTGGGCTATGAGAAGGGCGACTCTCAAAAGTTTTGGATGGATCTGCTCGTCAACGTTTTCGGCGTGGCTAACTTTACCGAATTCATCGAGTTCGAGGATCAGGTGCATCTTGACCACACATCTTTTATCGACGGCTACATACCCTCCACGAAGGTGCTGATCGAGCAAAAGAGCCTCGGCAAGGATCTCGACAAGCCGATAAAGCAATCCGACGGCTCAATGCTCAACCCCTTTCAGCAGGCAAAGCGTTATATCACCGAGCTGCCCCTCTCCCGCCATCCCCGCTGGGTCGTCACCTGCAATTTTGCGGAGTTCTATATCTACGACATGGAGCGTCCCGGCGGCGAGCCCGAGAAGATAAAGCTCTGCGATCTTGAAAAAGAATACTACCGTCTCTCCTTCCTGACGGAGACGGAGAGTGTGCATATCCAAAGGGAGATGGAGATCTCCATCAAGGCAGGCGAGGTCGTCGGGCTCCTTTACGACGCGTTCTTAAAACAATACGGCTCTGCTGACGCCGAAACGCTGAAACACCTCAATAAGCTCTGCGTCCGCCTGGTATTTTGCCTCTACGCAGAGGACGCGGGCATATTCGGCAAGCACCTCATGTTCCACGATTACCTGTCCCAATTCTCAACAAGGGAGATGCGCAAAGGTCTGACCTCTCTTTTCAAGGTGCTTGACCAAAAGCCCGAGGAGCGCGACCGCTTCCTTGCGGATGACGATCCTCTGCTCGCGGCGTTCCCCTACGTCAACGGCGGGCTGTTCGCCGACGGGGATACAGTCATCCCGCCGTTCACCGACGAGATAAGGGATCTGCTGCTCGTCAAGGCGAGCGCGGATTTCGACTGGTCATCAATAAGCCCGACAATATTCGGCGCGGTATTCGAAAGCACCCTGAATCCCGAGACGCGCCGCTCCGGCGGCATGCACTATACCTCCATAGAGAATATCCATAAGGTCATAGACCCGCTGTTTTTGGGCGGGCTCAAGGCCGAGCTCGAGGAGATATCCTCGATCACGATCGAAAAGACCAAGGTGCGCAGGCTGCGCGAGTTTCAGGCCAAGCTTGCCTCGCTCGAGTTCCTCGATCCCGCGGCGGGCAGCGGCAACTTCCTGACCGAATCATACCTGTGTCTGCGCAGGCTCGAAAACGACGTGCTAAGGCTCCTGAGCGGCGGGCAGGTCAAGCTGGGCGGCGAGATAGCCGACCCCATAAAGGTGAGCATCGCGCAGTTCCACGGCATAGAGATAAACGACTTCGCCGTCACCGTCGCCAAGACCGCGCTTTGGATCGCTGAAAGCCAGATGATGAAGGAGACCGAGGATATCATCTATTCTCAGCTTGAGTTCCTTCCGCTGAAAACAAACGCGAATATAGTTGAGGGAAACGCCCTGCGGCTCGACTGGAACGAGGTCGTGCCGAAGGAAAGGCTCAATTATATCATGGGCAATCCGCCGTTTGTGGGTTACAGCCTGCAAACCAAGGAGCAGAAGGAGGATATCCTTTCGCTGTATGTTGACGAAAAAGGCAAACGATAT
>JAEEGL016387072.1_pt1 | contig 11820 bp, 12 predicted proteins | sample 9134231 | NCBI WGS metagenome assembly JAEEGL01 (sample SAMN16246548, study PRJNA631951) | gut metagenome | biome: gut microbiome; feature: rumen; material: fiber-attached | host: Bos | place: Iran: Karaj | collected 2018-10 | reverse complement strand
GAACGAATCAATTCGGTTGACATATTGTCGGAAGGTGGTATAATAGTTTGCGAGGCTCGCCGTGAGAGGGATCTTCCCGAGATGACGGCCCCGTATCGTAAAAACAAAGAATATCGCTATGGGAAAGTAAAACTTTGCCTGTATAAAAAGGAGCCCATAGAATGAGCATAGCCATCTGCCCAGGCAGTTTTGACCCGATCACCCTGGGACACCTCAACATTATCCGGCGTACTGCGCAGATTTTTGATCGCGTTATCGTCTGTGTGATGCATAACGCAAACAAGCCCAACCCGATGTTTACTGTCGAGGAAAAGCTTGATATGGTGCGACGCGCAGTTAGTCGTTATCCGAATGTAGACGTGGATTCTTCAGATGGCCTTTTGGCAGAGTATGCACGACAGTATGAAGGCGCGGTAATCGTAAAGGGGCTCCGCGCTGCCTCCGATTTTGAGTATGAGTTTCAGATGAATTTGATCAACAAAAAGATCAATCCTGAGCTCGAAACCATGTTCCTGACCGCAAGTGAGAAATACACCTTCCTGAGCTCATCGGTTGTCCGTGAGATGGCAGTTTACGGCGCGGACCTGACTGGGCTTGTGCCAAACGAGATTATGGACGAAATATATAAAAAAGCGCAGATATGGAGGGCAAAATGATGGACAACAACGATGTGATCGAACTGCTGGACATTCTGTACGGAATGGTTACTGAGGCCTGGGGGGTTCCTCTGGGCAACGATAAGTGCATCATCGAAAGAGAAAAGGCGATTGAGATCATCAATGAGATCAAAGCCAGTTTGCCTTCCTCCATCGCGGAATCCAAGCGCCTGGTAGCGGCGAGAGATGAGTTCATCGGCAGTGCCAAGCGCGAAGCCGAAGCTCTGCGTAAGAACGCGGAAGAGCAGGCCAGAAGCATGGTAGAGGAGCAGGAAATCGTACGCGTTGCCCGCGCCAGGAGCGCCGAGCTGATTGCCTCTGCGGAAGCCAAGTCCCGTGAACTGCGCAAAGTTGCGAGCGATTATGTGGAGGACATCATGCGGCAGAGTGAGAGCAGCATCAGCAGCGCACTCGCCACGATTCAGTCTGCGCATAAGAGCTTCCAGTCTTTTAGTTCCGCTGCGTCTTCCAGCCCTGTAAACAGCCAGGGTTCCGACGAAGAATAATCCCTTTCATATACTTGTGCCCATATGCCGGGTTACCCCGACATATGGGCCTTTTTTATCTGCTAAAGCGTAGATATAGTTTGCTGTAATTCAATCAAAAAAAAGACAAAATACGTCAAAAAGTTTCCCTTGATTTTTAAAATTACGTCCCATATAATGGTGGTACGAAGTGGTAGAAAGTGGTGGAAAGTGGCGGTTCCACTCACTGATGGGGGGCATTTCCATGACAGGTGAATACCAGCACTCTCTTGATAACAAGGGGCGTATTTTTATTCCTGCCAAGCTTAGAGACGAGCTTGGCGAGGTTTTTTTCGTGACTCTGTCTATGGATCGATGCCTATGTGCTTACAGCAGTGAAAACTGGAAAAGCTTATCCGAAAAGGTCAGCGCAATGCCCTATGTTAAGCAGCGGAAAATGCGGCCTCTTTTTGCACATGCTGCCCGTTGCGAACTGGACGCACAAGGGAGAGCTCTGATCCCTATGTCGCTTCGTGAGTACGCCGGACTGGAAAAGAATGTGACAGTAGTCGGCTGCAATAATCATGCGGAGCTTTGGGACAGCGAGGCATGGAAATCTGTCTATGCCGAAGAGACCACTCCGGAAAACATTGCCGCCGTCATGGAGGAGCTGGAATTCTGAATGGATCAGCCGAAACATGTTTCTGTCCTGCTACAGGAGTGTATTGATAATCTGAATATCCGCCCAGACGGGATCTATGTGGACGGGACGCTTGGCCTCGGAGGGCATTCCTATGAGATTGCTTCGCGCTTGACTACAGGACTGCTGATTGGGATTGATCGAGATGAGACCGCTATTGAACGCGCTGGAAAGCGTCTTTTGCCATTTGCTGAACGAGTGAAGCTTGTACACGGGAATTTCTGTCATACTGCTTCCATTCTTGAATCCTTGAACATCGAAGCGGTGGATGGTATGCTTTTCGACCTCGGTGTGTCCTCCCCGCAGCTGGATGAGGCGCAGCGGGGTTTTTCCTATCGAGTGGAAGCACCTCTGGATATGCGCATGGATGCTTCCGCCGGTCTGACTGCATATGAAGTGGTTAATCACTGGGACGAGAACCGCCTGAATCGGATCTTATGGGACTATGGTGAGGAACGCTATGCGCGTCGAATCACGAACGCAATTCTTGCCGCACGTTCCAAAAGCCCGATTACCTCTACAACTGAGCTGGTGGAAATCATAAAAAGCGCAATGCCGGCTGTCGCGCTTCGTGAAAAACAGCATCCGGCAAAGAGAAGCTTCCAAGCGATCCGGATCGCTGTTAACGATGAACTCGGTGCCATTGCGACCATGATGGATACAGCTCCGGATAAGCTCAAAATCGGCGGACGTCTTTGTGTGATCAGCTTCCATTCCTTGGAAGACCGTATCGTAAAAAGCGGAATCACAGCAAGAGAGAATGGGTGCACCTGCCCGCGCGAGGCGCCAATCTGCACCTGCGGTTTTGTAAAAACTCTGAAGAGCGTTACTCGTAAGCCGATTCTCCCGAGCGATGAGGAAGTGGAAGCAAATCCGCGTGCCAGAAGCGCAAAACTTCGTGTAGCCGAAAGAGTTTGAGAAAATGAAACAGCTTAGGGAAAGCTTTTTCAAGGTGATCTGTTTTTCGTTCTCAGCTTTCATTCTGGTAATGTTTCTGCTGACGACCATCGATGTTTCAGTCGAAAGGGATAAACGGGGACGTCTGGCCAGAGAAGTGCAGGAACTGACGGAAGAAAACGAACGGCTGACAGCGCAAGTGGAATCGTTATATAGTCTTGAAGCCATTGAGAATTATGCGCGTGAAATACTCGGGATGCGCGAATGTACATCAGGTCAAATTGTATACTTGGATCTTTCGGAGTAAAGGAATGATTCTTACTGATCCCGCATAGGATTATTTGAAAACAATCAAGCGGGAGTCATATGATGGAACGAATGGATTCTTCACCGACACCAAGTCGTCAAATGCTTCGCCGGACACTGTTTCTGATGACAGTGTTCGGCGTGCTTTGCTTTGCCGTTCTGCTGGCCAGATTGTATAAGATCCAGATCCTGGATCATGATCAATATGAAAGCCTTGCCATTCAGCAGCAGCTGCGCGCCGCGCCGACAGCAACGGCTAGAGGTACGATTTTCGACTGCAATGGAGCGCCGCTTGCTATAAGCGCTTCCGTAGACAATGTGTATCTGAGCCCGGCAGAGATCGAGCTGTACGGCGAAGACAGGGAATTAATAGCGCGTGAGCTTGGCAGAATCCTTTCCATAGACCCGGATGAGATTCGAAAGAAAGCATCCGAAAACGGATCATGGTATGTTACCATTGCGCGTAAAATAGAGAGGGAAGTAGCGGATGAGGTTCGTGTCTTTAAAACAGAATACGGTTTGCATGGTGTACGTCTTGAAACGGATACCAAGCGGTATTACCCAAACTCAAGCCTGGCGTGCCATGTAATCGGCTTTGTCGGTACAGACAACTATGGCCTCGAGGGGATCGAGGCCCGTTATGAGAATGCACTGGCAGGTTCAGCGGGACGAACTGTACGCTCCACAAATGCCTTCGGGACCGATCTGATACTATCCGGCTTTGAGGCGTTTGAACCAGGAGAAGCCGGTTATGATGTGGTGACTACACTGGATCGAACGATTCAATATATGGTCGAGAAGCATCTGCGTCAGGCTGTGCAGGATTATGATATACAAAACGGTGCTGGAGCAATCGCCATGGATGTGAATAGCGGAGCGATCCTGGCAATGGCTTCTCTGGACGGATATGATCTGAACCATTTTCTTGATGTCAGTGAAGAAGCTCAAAAGATGATCGAGGCAGCGGATACCAAGGAGGAAGCTGCCAGACTATTGCAAGAGGCGCAGAGCAGACAATGGCGAAACAAAGCGCTGTCGGATACCTATGAGCCGGGATCTACCTTCAAGATCATAACGCTCTCGATGGCTCTCGAAGAGGGAAAAGTAAATCTGAATGACAGCTTCTATTGCGGTGGAAGTGTTAGTGTAAAGGGGAGGACCAGCCCGATACGGTGTTGGAAATCCGGCGGCCACGGAACTCAGAGTTTAACGCAAGCCGTACAGCATTCTTGTAACGCGGCGTTTGTGAATATTGGGCAACGTGTCGGGGCTGAGACTTTTTACCGCTATTGTGAAGCCTTTGGCTTCCTGAACAAGACTGGAGACCCAGATGAGAATCTGAGTGCCAAAACAGGAATCGATCTGTCTGGGGAAAGCGGCAGTATTTGGTGGAGCGAAAACACGTTCTGCAATCCAAAAAACCTGTCACAGCTGGCAGCCGCTTCGTTCGGGCAAACCTTTACCATTACGCCGCTGCAGTTGATAACCGCAGTCAGTGCCTGTGTAAACGGTGGACGACTGATGCAGCCCTTTGTAGTAAAACAGCTTTTGAATCCCGACGGCAGCGTTGCCTATGAGCGCCGACCGACGATGGTACGGCAAGTGATCAGCGAGCAGACAAGTGCAACAGTTCGCAGCATTCTGGAAAGAGTTGTCGGAGACTCCAAAGACGGGACCGGCAGAAATGCGGCAGTTGCCGGGTATCGAATCGGAGGAAAGACCGGTACGAGCGAAAAGGTCAGTCTGGAAGCACAGACCGGAGAGAAAGAATACATCGTTTCCTTTATCGGGTTTGCGCCAGCTGATGAGCCGAGAATTGCGATCCTGGTATTTCTCGATACGCCGTCGAATCATTCGGGCGTCTATATTAGCGGAGGCCAAATGGCTGCGCCGGTTGTTGGCAATATGATGTCTGATATCCTTCCATACCTCGGCGTGGAGGCAAACCAAGACCTGGATGCCGGCATTCGTGCCGATGTCCAAATGCCGGCTATAGAAGGGCTGAGCCTGTACGAGGCCGGAAAACGTCTGGAAGACGTCGGGTTGCGCTGGCGAAGGATTGGGGAAGGGGATATCGTAACTGATCAGCTCCCTGTCGCAGGAATAAGTCTTGCAGTCGGGACTGAGATTATAGTATACTTAGGAGCAGAGCCGTCGTCGGATCTGGAGACTGTTCCGGATCTGAACGGTATGACTTATGAACAAGCACGCGATACTTTGAGTTACTACGGACTGTATTTGCAGACCAACAGTCCTCTCTTTATGGACGCCAGTCAATTTGTTGGGAGTCAGAATGTGGCGCCCGGAGCCTTGAGACGTCATGGCGACGTGATACAAGTTACACTGATCAGCGGAGACGACTCTCTGCTGGGAAAGTATTGAGGGACAGAATATGAAACTGAAAGAGCTGATCCGGGATCTGGATGTTCTGAACATGACAGCGGACCCGGAAATGGAAATCACAGGCATTTGTTATGACTCCCGCGCTGCCAAGCCGGGAAATCTCTTTGTAGCCGTGCGCGGCTTTGCAACGGACGGCCATCGCTATATCCCGAAAGCGATAGAAAACGGCGCCTCAGCCGTTCTTTGTGAAACGATACCGGAGGAAATCCCGGCGATACAGGTGGCAGACTGCCGACTGGGACTCGCCCTGACCAGCAGTGCCTTTTTTGGGTATCCCTCGAGAGAGATGACAATGATCGGCCTTACCGGGACCAACGGAAAAACAACGTCCAGTTATCTGATTAAGCATCTACTGGAAACTACGCTTGGTGCAAAAGTCGGATTGATCGGTACAAACGGCAACATGATCGGGAATGACTTCCTTCATTCGGATCGAACAACACCTGAAAGCTATGAACTGCAAAAACTGTTTCGGCAGATGGCTGATGCCGGATGCACCCATGTGGTCATGGAAGTATCCTCACATTCGTTGACGTTGGAACGCGTAGCCGGGATTCACTTTTCCGTCGGGTTGTTCACAAACCTGACGCAGGATCATCTTGACTTCCATGGAACTATGGAAGCTTATGCGGCAGCGAAGAAGTCCCTGTTTAGTATCTGTGACATCGGTTGCTTCAATCGGGACGATCCTTGGGAACCATTTATGGAAAAGGATGCTCTCTGCCGATGCATTCGTTTTTCTGCTACGGATACCGATGCGGAGCTTTTGGCTCGAAATATCACGCTCAAAGCCGATTGTGTGGAGTTCATTGCGGAAGAAGGGACTGCGGCAGTTCCGACCAGGCTTGCGATTCCCGGGATGTTTTCCGTCCATAACGCCTTGGGCGTTATGGCAGTGGGACGTGCGCTGGGGATATCGCTTGAAACCTGCTCCAAGGCACTGGCAGATGCAAAGGGGGTCAAAGGCCGGGTCGAAGTCGTTCCGACCGATGGTGATTATTCGATCCTGATCGATTATGCGCATACGCCTGATGCGCTGGAAAATGTCCTTAAAACCCTGAAGCCTGTCACACGCGGTCGACTGATTGTGCTATTTGGATGTGGTGGAGACCGTGACCGCGGCAAGCGGCCCATCATGGGACGTATTGCGGCGGAGAACGCGGATATGTGTGTTGTTACAAGCGACAACCCTCGAACCGAGGAACCGCAGGCGATTATCGACGATATCACCGAAGGGATGAAAGACTACACAACACCGACCAAGGTTATCTGCGACCGTGTTGAAGCGATTGCCTGGGCTATTGACAACGTGACCACGGGTGATGTAATATTACTCGCCGGGAAAGGCCATGAGGACTACCAGGAAGTCGGCCATGAAAAGCATCACATGGACGAAAGGGAGATCGTGGCTGCCTGCTTGAAAAATAGAATTCACGCCTGAAGGGCGTAGTCTGGAGATAGGTATGACCATTCAGCTGATAGCAGCTTTTGTTGTGGCGTTTCTTGTTTCAACAGCTTTCGGAAAATTTTATGTTCCCTGGCTGAAAAAGCAGAAGGCCGAACAGATGATCAAGGAGATCGGACCCGACTGGCATAAATATAAAAACGGTACACCCACGATGGGCGGCGTTATGTTTATTCTGGCGGTTACAACAGTGTGCCTGACCGTCGGCTTTGAAGGGATGCTTCACGGGCGCTATGTACATATTTTTGTGTTGCTCTTTGCGCTCGTTTTCGGTCTGATCGGTTTTCTGGATGACTGGGAGAAGGTTCGTCAAAAACAGAATACCGGCCTTTCAGCCCGTGCTAAATTCCTCCTTCAGCTTGTTGCTGCACTTGTATTCGTCCTTTTGATGCGTCAGATCGGCTATCTGCAGCCCAATCTTTTCGTGCCCTTCAGCGGAAGAATCATCCACATGCCCGAATGGCTATACTTTGTATTTGCCGCTTTCGTGATTGTAGGAACGGTTAATGCGGTCAACATCACCGATGGGGTCGACGGTCTCGCGAGCGGTACATCCATCCCGGTATTCCTGTTCTTTGCGGTTTTAAGCCTCGTGTGGGGACGCACATACTCGGAGCTGGGCATCTTCGCTTCCGGCATGGTTGGCGGTCTGGTTGGTTTTCTTACCTTCAACTACAATCCTGCCAAGGTATTTATGGGAGATACTGGCTCACTCTTTCTGGGTGGGGCGATCGCGGCCCTCGCGTTTGCCTATGACATGCCCCTGATCCTGATTACGCTCGGTATCATTTTCATCATTGAGACGCTTTCTGATATTATTCAGGTTGGTTACTTCAAACTGTCCCACGGAAAGCGAGTTTTTCGCATGGCTCCGTTCCATCATCACCTCGAGATGGGCGGATGGACGGGAAAGAAGTGGAAGGAAAAAGAATTGTTTTTCCTCTTTTCTGGCATATCATTACTCTTTGCCATCATATCCTTTATAGGGGTGTATCAGCGCCACCTGTAATGCTATGAGAGTCGGGGAGGTGGGACTATGCGTTATGAAAGCGCCCGCCTCGCCGATTTTTCTGTGCCGGGTGAGAAGCCGCACAGAGGACGGGTGGATATGAATTTCCTGCTTCTGATCTTGCTGCTTCTGGTTTCAGGAGTCGTCATGGTGCTCTCCTCAAGTTTCGCAAGAGCCTATTATGATCCCAGCGGCGTAACAGGGGGCAATGCGGTCTATTATTTCATTCGTCAGATGATTTTTGCATGCCTTGGTATCGGTGTGATGCTGCTTGCATCCTATATGCCCATGGGGTTTTATCGTCGGTATTCTTTCCCATTCCTGATTTTGACCTTGGTGCTGCTGGCGCTCGTCCCACTGATCGGGATCAAGGCGAACGGATCACGCCGCTGGCTAGGTGTTGGCGGGTTGACCGTGCAACCTTCGGAGTTGGCTAAACTGGCGGTTATTCTGTCTTTTTCTACTCTAATACTGAAATACCGGGGAAAAATGACAAGCTTCCGCTACGGGATTCTTCCGTTTGCAGTTGTCTTGTTCGGAATCGTGGGCCTTCTGGTTTTGGAACCGCACTTCTCCGCGTCTATTATTATTCTTGGCATAGGCGCTGTGATGTTGTTTCTGGGTGGTGTTGGAATCGGATGGTTCTTAACGGCTTTCGGCATAGCCAGCGGCGGCTTATTTGTGCTCCTTACGTTCTTTCCGTATGCTTCCAGCAGGATCAATACTTGGCGCGATCCCTTCTCCAGTTCTTCAGATGAAGGGTATCAGATCGTTCAATCGCTCTATTCAATCGGCTCCGGAGGAATCAGTGGTCTGGGGCTGGGTGGAAGTCGACAGAAGTTCCTGTATCTGCCGGAGGAGCACAATGACTTCATCTTTTCAGTTCTCTGCGAAGAACTCGGTTTTATTGGTGCCGCGCTGATTCTGCTTCTGTTTGCTTTACTGATTCTGCGGGGCTACTGGATCGCTCTGCACTGTCGCAGCCGCTACGATTTCCTGGTTTGCGCCGGGATCACGACATTGCTTGCGATACAGGTTTTCCTTAACGTTGCGGTTGTAACCAATTTGATGCCGTGCACGGGGATTTCGCTTCCTTTTTTCAGCTACGGAGGCACGGCACTTTTGATCCAGCTGGGAGAGATGGGGATTATCCTCAGTGCCTCCCGGGATATTCTGGAAGAAAGGTGAAAGAGAGAAATGCGCTTTATTCTGACTTGCGGCGGCACTGCCGGACACATCAATCCGGCGCTGGCGGTAGCCGGCCGGCTGCGCGAGCTGATGCCTGACAGCGAGTTCCTGTTTCTCGGCGCAGAAGGAAAGATGGAGATGGAGCTTGTACCTCGCGAGGGCTATCAGATCCGTCCGATAAAGATTACGAATATCAGCCGGGGACATTCAATTTCCTCCGTTGTGCATAATCTGAACACTGTCAAAAATGTTCTGTCTTCCAGACGTCAGGCAGAACGCATAATCAAGGAGTTCAAGCCTGATGCGGTGATCGGAACCGGCGGCTATGTGTGCTATCCGGTTCTGATGGCTGCTTCCTTGCGTGGGATTCCCACGGCGGTCCACGAGAGCAACGCTGAGCCGGGGCTCACAACACGTCTGCTGGCAAAACACGTCGATAAAATAATGGTTGGTTTTGAAGAGAGCCGCAAGCATTATCCGGATCCGGAGCGTGTTATCGTGACCGGCACACCGGTGCGCGGTGAATTCTCTCACTACTCGCCGGCAGCGGCTAAAAGCGAGTTGGGTCTTCCGAAGGATCTACCGCTTGTGGTATCCGTTTGGGGTTCGCTCGGTTCCGGACATATGAATGAGATCCTGACCGAAATGCTTCCTTTGATGGCAAAGCAGGATGCTTTTCATCTGATTCATTCTGTCGGCAGCCGTGACTTCGCGGATACTTCCGAAAAACTGAGTAAGCTGACGGTCCCGCCCGAGGAATGCAACGCAGATGTCAGGGAATACATCTACGATATGCCGCGCGTCATGGCAGCAGCAGACCTGATCCTCTGCAGAGCTGGCGCCTCCACGCTAGCTGAACTCACGTATCTCGGAAAACCGGTCATTATTGTCCCATCTCCGAATGTGACCAACAATCATCAGGAGAAGAATGCCCGCGTTCTCGAAAAAGCAGGTGGAGCGCGTGTGTTTCTTGAAGGAGAGTTTGATGCGGCGTCCCTTCTTTCGGAAGTGCGCTCTCTGCTTAGTGATCGACAAGAGCTACAAAACATGTCACAGGCAATGCACTCTCTTGCTGTTGCTGATGCTACCGATCGAATCTGCGATCAAGTGCTGAGTATCTGCCACAAATAAAAGCGAAATCCTCGCCATCTCCGGATAGAAATGTTTTCCGGAAGAAAGCGAGGATTTCGTTATGTCTTGTCTTTATTTTTCGTTGACGGTTTTTCCGCTCATGTGGTCGATGCATACTGAAAAAACGAGAACACGATGACCAGCAGAATGGATTTCTTTCTCTATGTACTCGTCGTCGTTTGTGAATTTGTAGCTGAGAGAACGACTGATTTCTATTGCCTTTGCATGATCCTTAACTATTTCGGCGTGTCCGAAAACAACGACACTTTTGATGGTCAGCGCCCAGTCGCCGTCACGGTGGAAACCGCTGTCATATACGCAATACGAGACTTTAGGATTGGTGCGAAGTGCGTCGATCTTGTGGCCGTTCTCACCGCTGTGGAAATAGAGACGTCCGTCAGCTTCGCAGTACCAGTGATTCAGAGGGATTCCGTAAGGGTACCCATTATCGCCGAAAACCGACAGTACGCCTCGCGGTTCGGCTTTCAGGATCTGAATACACTCTTCCTGACTTAACGCTTGTTTTTTTCGCTGCATGGCTCGAAACATGGACATACCCTCCTTTTTCGTATACAATAGCATGAGGAAAATATGATTTCAATAGTTCATATCAATCTTGAGAAAGGAGCATACCACATGCAAGACATACTTCCTGGACGTTATCGACACTTTAAGGGAAACGAATATCGAGTTTTGCTGATTGCGCGACATTCCGAAACAGAAGAGGAAATGGTGGTTTACCAGGCTCTCTACGGAGAATACGGCTACTGGGTACGTCCGGCTTCAATGTGGACAGAGATCGTTGAACGCGACGGACAGAGATTTCCGCGTTTTGAATACATTGGGGAATAGGTTTAAACTGTGCAAGAATGCCAACAACTGCGAGTCTTGCATGTAAAAATGGAATAAGATTTCAAATAAGACTTGGAATTGACAGACAAAGGCAGTATAATAAACTTGTATAAAGAAAGAAAAGGAGATTTTGCCGCATGGATGCCAAGTATCTATCCTACATCCCCCGCGACGATATTTATCTTTTTAACACCGGTAATGCCACCAAAGCTTGGCTTTGCTATGGCTGCACCTATGTGCCGGAACTGAGTGCCTATCGCTTTGTGGTATGGGCGCCCAACGCCAAACGCGTCAGCTTGGTGGGAGAGTTTAACGACTGGAATCCCGATGCTACACCAATGGAACCTCTCGAAGGCGGGATCTGGGCTGTGTTCGTGGAAAGCCTGCGCGACTGTCTGTGCTATAAATACTGCATCGACGGAGCAGATGGACGCCGCGTACTAAAAGCGGACCCCTTTGCCGCTTTCTCACAGAACGGTGTTCAGACTGCCTCTCTTGTCTGGAGTGAACATCCGTTTCCTTGGGGTGACGAGGAATACCTGAAGCGTCGCGCCGGCCGTAATTTCATGACGTCTCCCATGAGCATCTATGAGGTACACCTCGGCTCCTGGAAGAACCTTGATGGCGGTGTGACCTATCACACGCTGGCGGATGCCCTGGCCGACTACTGCACGGATATGGGTTATACCCACGTGGAACTGATGCCGATTACCGAGTATCCGTATGATGGGTCCTGGGGATATCAGGTT
>JAEEGL016012142.1_pt1 | contig 11820 bp, 2 predicted proteins | sample 9134231 | NCBI WGS metagenome assembly JAEEGL01 (sample SAMN16246548, study PRJNA631951) | gut metagenome | biome: gut microbiome; feature: rumen; material: fiber-attached | host: Bos | place: Iran: Karaj | collected 2018-10 | reverse complement strand
GTCTGCTGTCAAGGGACAGTACGCTGAGCACTTGTGCTCGGGCAGCCCTTGACAGCGGACTTCTTTTTGCTACAATCACCCGGCACGGGAAAAGCAGAATTTAATCAGATCGATTACAATTCATAAAAATCCCTCTAAAGGAGACTTTGGATATTTCCATTGTCTACTTCAGGGGAATCATATCAAAGTCAGGCCCTCAAAACTTTGGCAAACCCTCAAAAAGTTTGATTATCCGTTAGAGCGCGCCCATGGCGCGCAAACTTATAAAAGGGCTGCCCATTGCGGGCAGCCCTTAGAGATTAGTTTATCCGACTAATTACGGAACAAATATCTGGACAGCTTTGTACAGCTCGCCATCTTTTACACTGATAGCCATGAGCATATTGTCGGTCAAGTAGTACTCCGTAGCACCTTCGGACCAGCCGGGATAGTTGTTGCCTTTGAAATCCTTTCCGATGATATACTCGTTTTCCATGGAAGAAGCTCCATCCTTTTCAACCATTTTCTGAAGATAGATATCGGCGTTTTCGTTGATTTTCAAGGTTACGTTCTCTTCAACGGGTTTCTGCAAAAGGCCCTCTGTGAACATCGAAACAACGCGGTATTCACTCTCATAGTCCTCTTTTTCAAGGGCATAGTAGAAATTGTCATCGGCGTTCTTGACAAGAAAGCCGTCGAACCTTTTCGTACCTACTACGTCATTCTTAAATACTTCATCTGTATCATACTCAAGCTCTTTGTTGACATCCTCAAATGTCACGGTTGTGAACTGAGTTCCGTTGGTTGAATAGATATCGCTTCCTACCACTGCGCCGTTAACATCTTCCTGACTGATTCTCTCCTCGCGGCACAGGTCGCCGGTAAAGCTGGTCTCATCAAAACTCTTAACCTGCATGAAGAGGTTGTCGTCATCGTCAGCGGTTTCTGTGGCAATACTTTCTTCAGCAGTGGTTTCTGAAGCAGTGCTTTCTGCAGCAACGTTTTCTGCAGCTGATACATCTTCGCCGGACTCTTCTGCCTTGGCACTACCGCAGCCGACGATGGCCGATGCTGTTAAAAGTGTTGTCATAAGTAATGTAATAATCTTTGTTTTCATAATTTTCTCCTCGCTTATATTATCTGCTAAATCATATCACATTTTTGTTTCAGCGATAATTTATACGAGTGAAAAATTATTGTGGCAAAAATTAATCATCATAAAAAGGCAATAAGCCAATTCCGTAATCCTTGTCGATCGCAATCTTGAGCTGTAACCGTTCAAACATGAAGTCAACTTTACCGGTGGCAAGTTTTCCTTTCTTGACCGATATCACTGCTATCACGTCGTCCATAAAGTACTTGCCCGTGGCCGGTTTACCGGTTTGCTTATCGATTATAGGTAAGAGTTTACCTGTGCTGTCCCAGGAAATGATCAGCTCACCTATACTGTATGTTTCCAGATTCTCTACGATAACGGTCCTGCTTCCTGCACTTCCGGCGCTCTGGTAACTTGAGATACTCCATGCGCCTTTTTTAACAAAGAGGGATATGCCATCCATAACAATTCCCAGTTTGTTGCATCGGAAAGATCCGTGATCGGAACTTACATCACCTGATTTTACAGTGCCATCGCTGTTGAGAAGAATTGAAATATCAGGCAGGCCGGGTGTTACTTTAAAGATTCTGAGGCATCTGTCCGCTTCTGCACGGTCTGAGGAAGACAAAAGATCAAAAGTATCCTTCCTCGCCAGAACAGATATAAGATCATTGGTCCGGTCATAAGATATACCCTCAGGGAGGCTTTCATCTGCGATCATTTCTGATATGGATGCCTTATTAATCAGAATGTCGTTAATGAACATATAACACTTTTGTCCGATCCTTCTGAGCTGAGGAGAACCATATTCTGTCTTCTTTGAGCGCATATTACTTCCATCACTCTCATAGAACAAAGTGACTGTTGTATTGGGAAGCTTTACCAGTCCGGTCATAGGTTTCCCGTTTTTGTCAAGGACATATGCAGGTGAACCTTCGGTATCCAAAACTATCACGGTGTTTTTTAGCACAGTTCCGACGCCATTCTGAAGCGAAAAGTTTTTGATACTTCCGTCAGCATTGAAATTCGCTATAACTGAAGAATCACCGTTGTCACCGGCATGGAATGCATCGATTGTCGTAGACATACAGCCGTTAGGTCCATAGTAATACCACTTCGATCCGGTTTTTCTGAGAACTCCTGTTTCTTTCCGGCCATCCGTAAGACTGAAGTAGAAGTAGTAGCTTCCGCTGCCGGTATTAACGAGGGTTCGGCCTCTGGCCATGGTGCCATCGGCCTTCTTGTAGGAAGTCATACTATCAAAGCTCTCTGCTCTTGGATCGCCATATACGAAGGACTCTTCTCCCTGTTCTACGCTTCCGTCAGCTCCAAACCTGTAAGTCTTTCCGCTTATCTTAAGATCTGCATTTATAGCCAGAGCACCTAAAGGTAAATAACCGGTCTCAGACGTATTAAAGTATATCTTTTTCTTAGGACCGGTAACTTTACCGTCAACTTTGTCAACTATGTTCCCAAGTTTATCGACCTGAACAGTATTCATCGTCTTCCACCCGGTTTCCATAGCTCCGGTCTTTTCGTTGAAGAAGAAACAGAAATCTCCATAATATTCCTTCGAAGTTAAAGTGCTGACATCGCCCACAAAAACGCTGGTGCCAAAACGTTTCCACCCGTAATGAAGTGTACCATCTGAATTGAAGGAGTAATATTTGCTTCCGATCTTGTATATACCTTCATCCCTTAGCAGATTCGCCTCTAAGACATAATACTTATCATTCTTATTGTTCTCATTCTTTATTGTAGCCCAGCCGTTCATCAGGACCGAACCGTCTTTGTTTACTACAAAAGTGCGACCCTCATCGTATTCATCAGCGATGGGTTCATCTTCATCAATGGGGCCATAATTGTAATTGACGGTGTAAAGCTCCGTCTTTCCGGGAACATAGATATAATATGTTTCAGGATACTCATAGTTAATGCTATTATTCGGCATATATGCTTTATGATTCTTTGTATCATCAAACATTAAACCATAGGTACCCGGAAACTGAAGCTCAGCATTCCTGCTGAATAAATATTTGTGTCCGTCTATGGACTGAATCCCGGTCATAAGCTCACCGGAAGTTTTCTTAACCCTCACATAGAACAACAAGACAGAATCAAAAAAATCTTCCTCACCAAAAGAATATTCTCCCTCATACTCAATTGGATACGGATACACTTTTATAAATCCGGGCGTATCTGTTATTACAGCACCGCGCTCATCAAGAGCATAGTTTTTACCCTTATAAGTGATCTTAACCGCATCGCCTCCCAACGAAGGATCGTGTCTTACCAGTTCACAGCCGTTATCAGGGTCAAAGAAATAATTCTTTCCATCTATTTTTACAAGACCTGATGCCGGTTTGCCGGATTTATCCAGGTAGATAGACGGAAGTTCATCTCCGGACTTATATATCCACTGAGAGGTGACCTTATTCTGACATTCTGCATCACTATAGAAGAATGTCCCGCCTGTAGGTTTTCCTGCCTTGGCAAATTTAAGGTAAAGCGGTATACTGAACCCTTTCTCATCTATATAGTGGTAATTTGCAGCTGCTCCCTCACTGAGGTCCACAACTATACCCTTAGCATCTACACGATATGCTCTGCCGTTTATCAGGACAACGGCCGGGGCGTTCAGGAGCTTTCCGTCCTTATCTACATAGTATGAAACATTCCCATCTGTTACGATCTTGGGTCCGAGTACTACAGCACCTTTTGCATCAGCATAGTATCTGGATTCGTCGGATTCGAATATCCCTGACAGCGTGATCTTAGCGTCATTTCCGGCTATTACCGGAATATATTTCTTTCCATCGAGCAGGAATTCATCTTTTTGCAATTCACCACTTGGAGTATTGAAATATCTTGCATAACGCGCAAGTTTAGCCGTAGTAATATTATCTTCAGCATCAAAATAAACAAAACCGGTCTGAACAAGGTTTCCTTTAAAGAGGTACATACTGCCATTCACAGTGTGAATGCCATCTTCTGATAGTGCGCTTTCGTCATCATCACGCATATAGCCGGCAGCATCAACCCAGGTGTAGCCCTTTCCTCTGGGAACCCATCCACTTTTTGCCATAGCTCCGCTGTCAGGCATGTAATAGGCCTCTACAGTGCTGTTCTTTCCTTTATTCCAGATCTGCCAGCCTGTCTGAAGCTCTCCGCGTCTGTTGATAACGTAGCCACCATGAGCAACCCCATCCTTGTCACCGTTCCCGCGGACAAGGCAGTAAACATCTTTGGGATTATCCTCCGGCTCTTCAGCAGCATAGTACAGTTTCTTTCCAACTGTGAAAGTTCCTGTTACCGGAAGATGTGTGGCGTCATCGTAATACTTGATATACACTGTGCCATATTCTTTCTTAAGCGCTGCATCTCCATATGCAACAGGAATGTCTTCTTCAGGATCAAAAGCGCAGAAACCTGACAGATACTTTCCATCCAGGAAATAAGGCTCACCGGGGCCCTTTGTGCCGTTGACATATACGGTGCAGCCTGCTGACTTCACACCACCGACAACTGCCGTCACAACAGCCGCTCCGGGGCCATTGATCCGAAATACATTTTCAGCGATTATCTCTCCGTTATTTTCCTTGGTCTCAGTTATCAGTGAGTCCTCTACAGAGACCACCTGATGATCATCAACCAGCCATGACACCTTAGATCCGGTCGGAGCATCCTTGTTGAGCTTCACCTGAAGGGTAAATGATTTAGAATCAGAATCCTGAACGGGATAATCTGTGCTGACTGTAGCCTGTGCAAACTTTACACTTTTGATCTTTAAGGGCGAAGGCTCAACAATACGTACTTTAAACACAGCTTTCAGGTTGTCACCGTCTTTATTTGTTGCTCCTTTAGTCGTTACCGTAATAGTAACTTCGCCGGTTGCAGCAAGCGCTTTGCAGTTACCAAGCGCATCAACAGATACTGTCCCGGGATCAGAACTCTCATATGACACGTTCGTGTCATATGCATCATATGGATGCACTTCTCCTATTACTCTTTTAGTCATGCCCTTACTGAGCTCTAAGGTACCTCCATCGGGGATCTCTTCACCGGTTGAGTATTCGATAAGTTTAAGCTCCTCAACATACTCAGGCTTGACATTCACCAGGAATTCCACCGGCTCAGAATCTGTTACGAAAGTGTCGGCAAACCACATTTCACTGCCGGAAGTAAGATAGGCTCTATACCTTCCGGGCCAGAGCTCTGACGCCGTGAACTTTTCATCAGCCATATCCACCATAGCCCAGATGACTCCACCGGCCAGACCATATCGTAATTTTCTGCCATAACTGTCGCCCTTAAAGACAGCATTTCCATCTCCTTTTTCACCGGGCTCATATTCGTCTGAAGCATCGGTAATTTCCGGTTTTTCTGGTGCAACAGTATCGATGAAAAGAACTATGTTTTTTTCACAGTCCTCGTAAACATTCTGTCCCTTATCGGGATAGAATCTTCCGAAAATATACCATTTCCCTTCCTTAAGGGCATCAGTATTAAGACTCACAGTGTTCTGCATCAGGTAATACTGATTATCATCCTCATCCCTGCCATAGGGTGACGATATTCCATTCAGCGTGCCGAGCAGTTTTGCATCTTTCCTGTCCTCATTTTCTGAGGCATAGATTTCAACCTTGACGTCTTCGCCGTATATCCTGGACTTGACAGTAACACCCGGCTTCGAATCCAAATCGGGCCGAATAAATCCCACTTCGTTCTCTTCTATGTCCGGGTCTTTTGATCCGGATTCTTTCAGAAGTTCCGCCTCCTGAAAAGAACTGTCCTCAGAACCGTCAGTATCCTCTGCTGGCAGAAGCTCAGATGTCTCAGCGCTCTCTTCGGGAGTACCTTCATGAATATCATCGTCCGGCTCTTCATCAGATGTCACATCATCAGTTTGAACATCATCTGAGTTGTCCATTAAGTCCTGCTCAGAGTCTTCAGGTTCTTCGGAAATCACTTCATCATCACTAAACTCATCCAGATCCTCATCCAGATCCTCATACGCATCTTCATCCGCCGTTTCTTCAGCTTCAGATGTATCAGCAGTAGCTTCGCCCGGCTCTTTTTCAAGAGACAGTTCCTGACCGAAATCATCATAGTTGTCGTCATCTGAAGAGAGATCCGCCTCTGCTTCAGGTTCTGCAAGCTCCGAGATATCCTCTGCAGCAAATGCATTTACCGGTGTCATAATTGTCCCTGCTGCAAGAGCAAGGGCAAGCAACCATGATAAAAATCTTTTCCTCATATAGCCTCCTTACTTTCGAATCTGTCAGCCGATTCCCGGATCGTCAATCTGCGGTTCTTTTTGAGCCTAATTAGCTTCTGCATGTACCGCCTCGAGATATTTATCAATATTTACAGTTATCTTCTGGTACTGCTCTTTTTCCTGTCCGCTGTAATCAACTACTCTGTATACGATAAATCCTGTAAGGTTTTCTTTTGTCCACTTCTTGTATGCATCTTTCTGTTCCTTGGGAGTTCCTACAAGATTTCCTCTGTCAGGTAGTTGCTTTCCACCCTCATCATAACGATACTCTTTGTACTCTCCGTTCTTAAGAAGGTACAGATCGTCCCAGGAATCGATCCTTGCGATATTATCCCTGCCGACGGCAATCTCTCCCCGGAATCCTTCATTTGCTTTAAGTTCAAGCTCCTTCTTAAGGGTATATTCTCCTTCTTCTTCGCTCTCATCCACAGGGTTGTCTACATAGAACAGATCGATGAATCTGTTGATCTTTCCTTTGCTGTTGGTGCTCGCTGTGTAGTATGCATCGGCATATATTTTATCCCCGCTTTTAAAGACATTCCTCTTAACTCCGACTGCGTTTTTCACAGTGGCAATTTCAAGGTTCGCAGCGCCACTTTCACCGAGTGAATACTTTGTTTTATTGAACCTGCCGCTGCTCTTAGGTACCGCAGCGACTTTAATTGAAATCCTGGTCATACCTGCAAGAGGACTAAACGTTGTTACATCATTCTCATCAACTTCTCCCACAGTTGCGTAGAAGGTGTAGGTTCCCGGAGCAATATCCCAGAAGCCGTAGAAGTCTCTATAAATATTTTCGTCGGTTATATCGTCCTTACCAATGACTTCTTTTCTCTTCTCAAAGAAGTCAATATCAAAAGTGCCATTGCCACTTGGATCTACAGTTATATCTTTATATGCGCCGTCAGCAATAAAGCCCTGCTCCTCATCTGCAATTCCCAAAAAACTTGCGATGGCGTATGCATCACCCTGGGGTTCATCCATTGAAAGCCTTACTTTTAGTTTCCTGCCTTCAGCTGATGGTGACGGTACATCCTTAATTGAATAAGTGACTCTGTTTGGCACATTTTCCGGGCCATCATAAAGCTTTACCGGGGCCCACAGCCTGTTATAGATGTTCTTCTTGTCGCCTTTGATCGAGAGAGCTTTGGTGTTCTTACTTATTCCTGTATTTGTAACTTTATATACATACTCTGTACCTTTCTTTCTGGACGGCTCTCTCTTATCGCTGGTGTTATCCTTGATGGTTATGGTCGTCTCTCTGGCACTTGGAATTATCTTGTAAGTCGTGTAATGCTCAAACTCTCCGTATATGGTTTCAGCAACCTTGCCGCCCTTTACACTTATGGTGTGGGCTATCAAAGCGTTATCGCCATATTCCGGTTTTTCCAAATTGCAAAGTTCTTCCGTTCCATCCCAATCTTCATCACGGTATTCACCAACCCGCACGCCTGCAACATTCACATAGATAGGCATATTAGCGCTGTATGAGTTCTCCGCATTATCTTTGCCCTCAACATGTGTATCATACGGATCTTCTTCATTACTACTGTTGATGATCTTTCGGTCCGCATCCTGAATAAGTACATTATGCTTATAGCTTGCATCAGTACTTGCTATAGTGAACCTGAGAGTTTTGGACTTTTTGCCGCCATCCCTGGAAGTTGCTTTAACAGTCATAGTGCCCGGTTTTTTCACAACAATCCAGCTTCCTTCGTCGTTGCTTACCAGATCCATTCCGGTAACTTTGATTTCTGCTTCCATTTCATCGCCGAACTGATCAAGAACGCAGATCGAAGCCCCGTTTATGTTGTTGCTAAAGAACTGCTCACCATTTTTAATGGCTTCTTCAGTGATATTGGAATAATTGTAATCATTCTCATCCCAATTCCACCACCTGAAGTAAATTCCTGTCGGCTCCTTGGCAATACCGGTGATCGTGATAGGTTCACTGCAGGCTGAGACAAGATTGTGATCATAATCTGCAGCTGTTGCCATCAGCACAAAGGTATTGTCCTCAGCATCAGGTCTGACCTTATAAGAAGAAGCAAGTGTCACCGTTCCGTTGGCTTTAACAGTAAGGGCCTTCCATAAAGGATCATCAGAGTCAAATTCATCTATGAAATAATCTCCGTACCCATCAGGGCGAGCTCCCTTAAGGATCTTCCAGGTGACTTTCCTGTTTGCAGGTACCCTGTCCATAAACCCGTAATATGATACATTTGCCTTGAAGCTTGCCTTCTTGTTATATGCCTTATAGACATTGGAAGGAGCAGATACTGCAAGATCCGTGATACCATTTACAATTTGGAAGCTGACTGAGGCCTCAGATACTACTCCCGGGCCGGCAAAAGCTCTGGCAGTAAGTGTATATTTACCGGGGGCAAGATAATCTTTTTCTGTATGGTATCCTTCTTTATCCCACCAGTTATCTACTCTTACTGTATCTATATAGATAATGTCGCCGTCAAAATCAATCTCGTAATTGTTGTTATCTTCTTCCCACCTGTCCCAGATGCTCCAGCCTGTGATAACATTGCCATACGGTCCTATAAGCTCTATTCTCTCGAGAACCTTCATAGTTGTAGTCCTGGACCATTTGACAGCTGCTACAGCCACGCTCATCTGACCCGAATATACTTTTGAAGGTGCTTTCTTAGTGAGTTTAAGATTGGTCTCGTAGCCCAGATCTCTGGTAGATGCGACACATGCAGCTTCATTACTTGTCCCTTTTTCATAAACAACTGGTTCTTCTTCAATATCACTGTAGTCCTGATCATAGTAAGTAAGCGTTACGCTCACATCATAATCAACAGCCCAGCCCATTTCATGGTCAGGAAAACTCTCCATCACATAGATCAGCGCTGAGGTTTCAGATGAAGGCACATAATACTCTTCGATTGTTTCTTTATATAGCTGTACAAACTTTTTATTTTCATCATCCCAGAAGCTCAGATTGTTGTTATTTTCGTCATTATCGTCAAATTGAACTTTCTTTGCTGTAGCTGAGATCTTATAGTACAGATTGTCAGAAGACTTAACGCCTCTTGGAAGTCCAAGCTTAAGCCCAATATTAGTATGCGTTGCGATCGAAGGATTCGCCTTTACAGTTGGAGTTTTTCCGGCGATATAATCAGTCAGTTTTACTTTATAAGTATCTATCACCTTCTCCGGTGCTGCGATGCTTGTAAATGCGATCAGTGCTTCATCTCCCGGTTCATAGTTTTTCAGAACGCTGCTGCCATCTACGTACAGGGCTTCATCATCATAAGCGCCAATCAGAAGCTTGTTGTCGAGAACAAGCTGACCCTCTTTCTCATAAGCAGATACTATTCGTATCTCACTCGGATCAGTGCCTTTAGCATAGCTTATGCCTATGTTAAAGTCCGCAGCGTAAGGTCCCGTCACCATATTATCTCTGGCACCGGCCACCTTGATCATATCCTTACCGGTTATGGGAACTGAGAACGTAATGTTTGCTGACTGAGTCAGATCACCTGCTGTGGCAGTGAGACTGACCGTACTTCCGGCAGCGTCCAGTGAATCACCATCAGTAATAAGGGCATTGTCCTCAAATCTGACACCGACTTTTTCTGATATTACATCCTCGCCAAGCTTAAAGACTGCATTGCAGACTGCAGGTGCAAATGCTTTTTCTTCTTTATCTATTACCGATCCGCTAAGAAGCGCAGCTGTAAAAGGTTCTACGTAGCTTAGGAAATAAGTTCCTTTTTCGGGAACAAGTTCTTCTGTATCACCGAATTCATCTACGACAGTGAGGCAAAGCCTTGTTACCGGTGCGGTTTTAACAGTGAGGGCAACTTCAGTCTTATCACCTGTATTCAGCGCATACTCGCCATTCCTGTCAGGGCTTATGCTCTGTTCTCCAAGTTTTACCTCCGTCAGCGTGTTAAAACCATCAGCGGATTCTATAGTTACATAGGGTTTCTCACCATAGGGAATAAACCCTGTAGCAACTGTATGCCCAGAGTCCTCATCAAACTCAAAGTATGTTCCGTATTCCTGTGCTCCTACTCTTAAAGTCACGTCAAAAGAACGTGCTTCACCATCATCAAAAGAATAGTAGTAGCGGCTATCTGCTTCATCATCAAAAGTAACAGTGACTTTAGTCTCCTTATGGGTCATTGGTTCCAGCCTCAGTCCCAGAACCGATCCCCAGTCACCATCTTTATTGCGCGGCACACTTATCGTATAGATTCCAATTTCATCATCTACAAGCTCTGCTTTACCCTGAGGATAGTCAGAGCGGGGAACATTTACTATTTCACCAAACTCGTCTCTGCTCTCGATCACACGATAAATAATATCCCCGATGACAACTCCTTCGCCTTTCGGCGCAGCCTTAAAGAAGATGCGGTCCTCATCGCCAATAGCGTACCAGGTCAGTTCCTTGTCACCTATCTGCTCAGTTATCTTCTCAACATTAGAGCCCGGGTAAATCCTGTCACCATATTGCACTTCACCAAGTGAAAAATCATATTCGACACTGTCATCTCCTGTGAGTTCAACCTGTTTTACAGGCTCAAAGAAAGGATATGCATAGAGTGTGACCATAGCCTGATCATCCTCTTCACATTCTTTGACAGCAAGCTCCATCATGTCCCGGATCGGGGATGGATGCTCAGAGTCATCGGAAACAGCAGGAACAGTTATATATGTACCATCAGCTGAATACTCCGGAAAGTAAACAGGTGGTTCATGCTGTCCATCATAAGACTCAAAAAAACCTGCAAGCCTGGTCATCCGTCCATCGGACAATACAGTCAAATCTGCCTCAGTGGGATTGACAAAGTTGTCTCCTACTTCTTTCTTGTCTACCTTGAGCACTATATCTCCGCTGCCGGAATAATGGTACCAATAGTGTCCTTCCGCCTCATAAGGCTTAAGCCCATTTACAGGAGTAAGTCTGTATTCAAACTCAAACGGATCATAACTACCGATAGTACCCTGTACATGGTCAAAGTCAAAAACAACAGCGTCCTCCAGCGCCGGCGCCTTCGGATCTTCCCCTTGCTCGGTATCCGATTCGTTAACCGGATCAGCGTTCAAGAGCTCTTCATCATATTCTTCAACAGCTTCAATGTCTTCAGAATACTCGGAATCATCGGACTCTTCGCCGTCAGTCATCTCTTCGGCGTCATCGGGCGCTTCGCCGTCATCAGGCTCTTCGGCGTCATCGATCTCTTCGCCGTCAGCTGCATCATCGGCAGGTCCTTCATCGGCTACCTCCTCTGAAGGTAGCTCATCATCTGTGATTTCTTCGCCCTCTGTGCCTACACCGGAATATGTATCTGTCACCTCCGGTTCCTCATAGATATCTGCATCAAAAGAATCTGCAGCCTCCTCGGTGAAGATCTCTTCTCCGGGCACGATCTCTGCTGCCACTACTGTAGACGGCATATAGGTTACCATCATCGCAAAGCAGAGCACTGCTGCCAGAACTCTT
>JAEEGL015651963.1_pt1 | contig 11820 bp, 11 predicted proteins | sample 9134231 | NCBI WGS metagenome assembly JAEEGL01 (sample SAMN16246548, study PRJNA631951) | gut metagenome | biome: gut microbiome; feature: rumen; material: fiber-attached | host: Bos | place: Iran: Karaj | collected 2018-10 | reverse complement strand
CATCTGGTCTTTAGTAATTTCGTTAACTAAACCTAAATTCATCTTTTTTCTCCTTTATCAAAATATAGACATCTGTTCATAATCATGAATGAAAAGCGGAACAGCGCTTAACTAATATAACATAAAAAACCTTTTAAATCAAACCATTTTGACTTAAAAATTCATAGATGCCGCCTTCATCGACTCTGCCGGTATGAAGCGGGATCTGAGCCTTCAGTTCTTCCCTGGCATTGTCCATGATGACACCACTGGTTGCCTTCAGCATGTCCATGTCGTTGTCGTTGTCGCCAAACGCCAGGATCTGTTGCATCGAACAGCCCAGTTCCTTAGCAAGGTATTCACAGGAGCTGGCCTTGGAAACACCTTTGGGAGCGATCTCGAAGCAGTTGGGCGAAGAATAGAAGGCGTTATAGTTGCTCAGATCGACGCCTTTCAGATAGGCATCTTCCCTGTCACGGTCTTCTTTTTTATTCAGGCAGATGACCTTGGAGCGGACTTTATCGTTCTTGGCGTAGTCGTAAAGAACCGGTGTCAGCCATCTGGCATTCATCCAGTCGATGAATTCCTGATCTTCCGGCATCTTGTCGACCAGAAAGGTCTCGCCGTCATAGATTCCTTTGATCAGATATGGTGCATTGATCAAAGAAGCGATGTGTCGGACATCTTCCGCTTTCAAAGGCGTCAGGATCTTGATCTCACCTTTTTTCACGTCCATGACTTCCGAACCGTTGCAGCCAAAGACATAGTCCAGCTGCAGATCACCGAATTTGTCTTCAAATGCCTTCAAGGCAAGAAAACAGGGACGGCCGGAAACCACACAGACCTTATAGTGCGAATCGCAAAGCTTTTTTAAAGCAGTTTTTGTAAGCTCCGTCGCATTGTACTTAAAATCGATCAGCGTTCCGTCAAAATCAAAAGCGACTGCTTTGATCTCTTCCTTATAATTCATTGATGATCTCTCCTATCAGTTTTCTTTCCTCATCGGATAATTCACGCTTTTCCAGAAGATCCGGACGATTCAACATCGTTTCTTTTAAAGCCATCTTCAGATTGTAGCGGGCAATCTCCTTGTGGTTGCCGTTTTGAAGGACATCAGGCACCCGATCGCCGTTGTATTCCACCGGTCTGGTGTATTGGGGATATTCCAATAAACCGTCATTGAAAGATTCTTCCTTCAAGGAATCCGAGGAGATCCCCTCTTCCAGAAGACGCAGAATGCCGTCGATCATAACCATTGAAGGAAGTTCTCCGCCTGTCAGTATGTAATCACCGATGCTTACCTTTTCATCGACATACTTTTCAATGCGGTAGTCGATGCCTTCGTAATGACCGCAGATGATGACAAATTCATCCAGTCTGGAAAGCCGGACCAGATCCTCCTGCTTCAAGGGTTTTGCCTTAGGCGAGGTGAGGACCGTGTAAGTGTAGTCATTGCTGATATTGTCCAGAAGAGCCCGATGGACCACATCGACCTTCATCAGCATCCCGGCACCGCCGCCGTAAGGCGTATCATCGACGTGATGGTGCTTGTCCGTGGAATAGTCACGGATGTTGACGATCTTGATCTCTGCCAGTCCTTTGGCCAGGATCCGCTTGATGATCGAAGCGTTCAGAAAGCCCTCATACATCTCCGGAAACAGAGTCAGGACAGTGATCTTCATAAAAGACCTTCCATCTTGACGATATCGATGCGCTTGTTTTCAAGATCGACATTCTCTACAAAGACCGGCATAAAAGGAACGATGTATTCCTTGCCGTCTTCATTCTTATAGATCCTGAGGTTGTTGCTGCGGATGCCCTCTTCGACCTGCAGGACCTTGCCCATCAGAACATTATCCACATAGACATCAAGATCCTTGAGATCGGAGAAATAGTACTCTCCCTTCTTGAGCTTGTGAATATCTTCTTTGGCCTTATAGAGCATCATGTTCTTGTATTTCTCGACCAGGTTGATATCCTCATGATCCTTAAAGCTGACCAGAAGAAAACCCTTGTGTTCGCGATAGCCGTTGACAATAAACGGTTCATGTTTTTCACCGATATAGACGGTAGAACCTTTTTTAAATCTTTCTTTTACAAAATCGGTATAGGAGTCGACTTTAAGTTCTCCCCTGATACCGAAGGTGTTGACAATCTTTCCTATTAATACGTATTCCATACCTAGATTATATTAAAAAAGAGATGATTATTCACCTCTTTACAGGGCCTCAAACTTGATTGAGATCCTCTTGTTTTCGATCTTAGATGCGACCTGCAGCATTTGACGAATAGAATTTGCCATCGAACCTTTTTTGCCGATCAGTCTGGCAATATCTTCACTCGGAGCGTAGACATAGAGAAGCAGTTCGTTCTCGTTGAGAGATTCCATCTGCTTGACCATGACGGATTCCGGTTCCGTGCACAATGGCTTGACGATGTTCAGAAGAACTTTCTCAAGATCAATCATTATTTGCTTTTCTTGGAATCTGCGAACTTCTTCATCGTACCGTTCTTAGCGAGAAGGCTGCGAACAGTTTCCGTCGGAATAGCACCCTGGTTCAGCCAGTTTAATGCTTTTTCTTCGTCAATATTTACGATTGCAGGTTTCTTTGTCGGATCATAAGTACCGATTGTTTCGATGTCTCTTCCGTCTCTGCGGGATCTGGCATCAGCAGCAACGATACGATAGAAAGGCACTTTCTTGGCACCCATTCTCTTTAATCTCAGTTTTACCATAATATCCTCCTGTTAATTATCTGCCTTACTATAATTGCACAAAATAATATAAGAGTCAAGTATTTTTACTTGACTCGTTAGAATAATTTCAGATCATCATCCCGGATCTCAAATTTCAGATCTTTCGGCTTAAACAGACCATCTTGTAAATGAATATATCGAAGCATTTCGTCCTGATCCATGATGATCGGCGTACGATGATGGATCTTTTCAAACTCACCGGAAGACGCTTTTGTCAGAATGAGGAGCTCATTGGCATCGTTGAAGATACAAGCCAGATAGATGAATTCCTCATCGGTATGGATATAGTACTTCTTCTTTTCCTTGTCCCACTCATAGAAACCGTTGCAGATGACGGCACAGCGCTTGTTTTTAATCTCTGCATAGCTTGGCTTGTCATTGAGGGACTCCACGCGGGCATTGATCTGAAAGGAACGGTTCTGTATGCCCCACTTCATGGTGGTCAGATCGATCTTCGATTCTGCCGGGATGATGCAAAGCACATTGTCGCTTGGAAAGATCTCCCCTTCCTTATACGTCAGGTTGAGCTTTCTGGCACGCTCCTTCAGCTGCTTTCCTTTACGGGAATCCGATGTTTTGAAGTTATAGCGTCCGCACATTACATTCTAAACATCGACTTAAGTGAAGACATGTTTTTGAACAGTTTCTTCATCTTGTCGTACTGGTTGCAAAGCTTGTTGACATCTTCCACTCTGGTGCCGGAACCCTTGGCGATTCTTCTTTTGTGGGAGGAACGCATGATGGACGGATCTTCCCTTTCCGCCGGTGTCATCGACTGAATGATCGCCTTGATGCGCTTTAATTCCGCATCGGCATCCGAATCGTTGATGGCATTAGCCATATCCGACATGCCCGGAAGCATCTTCATGATGGAAGAAAGAGGACCGAGCTTTCTGGACTGTTCGATGGAACCCAAGAGGTCGTCCATCGTGAACTTTCCTTCCATGAGATGGTTGGCCATCTCTTCCGCCTTTTTCATATCCATCTCTTCCTGTGCCTTTTCGACAAAAGAGACGACATCACCCATGCCTAAGATTCTCTGGGCAAGACGGTCCGGATAGAAGGTCTCCAGATCGGAAATCTTTTCACCGACACCGGTAAATTTGATCGGCACGCCGGTTACCGCTTTGACGGATAAGGCAGCACCGCCTTTGGAATCACCATCAAATTTCGTGATGATCAAACCTGTCACTTGAAGCAGATCATTGAAGGCATTCGCCACATTGACGATATCCTGACCGGTCATTGCGTCGACCGTCAGTAAGATCTCTTCCGGATGGATGAGGTCCTTGATGTCCTTCAATTCCTGCATCAGTTCTTCATCGATCTGCAAACGGCCGGCTGTATCGATCAAAGCTGTGTCATAGCCCTTTTCTTTGGCATAGGCTATGCCATGTTCAACCTGGTCAAGAACCTTGACATCCGTGCCTTCCGAATAGACTTCGACATTGATCTGTTTGCCTAATGTCTGTAACTGTTCAATGGCTGCCGGACGAATGATGTCGGCAGCGATCAGGATCGGTTTTCTGCCCTGCTTCTTCAATAATGCAGCCAGTTTTGCCGCCTGGGTCGTTTTACCTGTACCCTGCAAACCGACGATCATGATCGAAGTCAGACCGCTTTCAGCGAAATGAAGGCTGTTGTCTTCATCTCCTAAAAGTTTGATGAGTTCATCATGGACGATCTTGACTAAAAGCTGTCCCGGTTCGACTGAATTGAGGACATCCTGGCCGATCGATTCCTGACGGACCTTCTCCAAGAAGTCTTTGACGACTTTATAGTTGACATCCGATTCCAGTAAGGCAACTCTGATCTCTTTCAGAGTTTCTTCCATATTTCGTTCAGAGAGTTTTCCCTTGCCCTGAACATTCCGCAGTGTTTTTGTTAATTTTTCCTGTAATGAATCAAACATACTCTTATTATAGTACAAAATAAGAATATCCCCGCAAATGCGGGGATATTCTAGGAAACGATCGTCACAGAGTTTCCGATCAGGTTGACGTGATAGTAGACCGTGCCTTCTTTTTCAAAATTATTTGCCTGAAGACGTCCGGAGATGGCTATCATCTGCCCTTCCTGGTAATCAGCCTCTGCCAAACTTCGAAACAAGGCGACCTCAAAGATTTCGGATCCGTCTTCCGCATCTCTGCCACCTTTGTTTACCCGAAGTTTCAGACGGCACAATGGCAAACCGCTGGCAGTTTCTGCCTTTTCCGGTGAGCCAACGATCCGTCCGACCAGATAAAATCCGTTCATGCTCCTCCTTTCTCTTACCTGCTCTTTCAGTCTAAGGCAGAGAAAGGCTTCTGGATTCTCATTTTCTTCTCACTTTTTGTCCACTTTTTCCACAAAAGAAAAGAGGGACAAGTCCCTCTGTATCTTATTCTTCTTCCTCGTCTTTGAGGTAGACTTCCCTTGGCTTGGAGCCGTTGGCCGGGCCGATGACCCCGCGGTCTTCCAGAGTATCAATGAGTCTGGCCGCCCGGTTGTAGCCGATGCCGAAACGTCTTTGCAATAAGGAAGTGGAAGCCTTCTGCTGCGCTTTGACAAACTCGACGACATCGTCGTAGAGAGAATCCTGCGAATCCGCGTTGAGAGACGTTGCTCCCATGACGGTCGTACCGGACATATTGGTCAAAAATTCATAGTAGGAATCTTCGTATTCCGGTTTGGCCTGTTCCTTGACAAAGGAGGTCACTTTACTGATCTCTTTATCCGTGACATAGACGCCCTGCAGACGGATCGGTGCTGTTTCGCCCTGCGGATAGTACAGCATATCGCCGTTTCCTAAAAGACGTTCCGCACCCGTCTGGTCAAGGATCGTTCTGGAGTCGATCGAAGATGCGACCGCAAAGGAGATCCTTGACGGGATGTTGGACTTGATCAGACCGGTGATGACATCGGTCGAAGGACGCTGCGTCGCAACGATCAGATGGATACCGGATGCACGTGCCAGCTGCGTGATACGCTGTATGGATAATTCGACATCCTTGCCGGCGATCGCCATCAGATCGGCAAGCTCATCGATGATAACAACCATGAACGGCAGTTTATTCATCGGTTCCTCACCCTGCTTCAGATTGGCGTTGTATTCATCGACAAAATTATTGAAGCCTTCGATATTTCTTACGCCGGCTGTGGCAAAGGCATCGTAGCGTTCTTCCATGATGACCACGACTTTTTTTAACATGTTGGATGCCATCTGCGGATCATCGATGATCGGCCACAGAAGATGCGGAATATCCTTATAAGGCGTAAATTCGACTTTCTTCGGATCGACCAGAACCAGTTTGACATCATATGGATTGCATCTCAGCAAAAAGGAAGTGATGATCGAGTTGATACAGACCGATTTACCTGAACCCGTCGCACCGGCAATCAGAAGGTGCGGCATCTTGGCCAGGTCACAATAGACCGGCTTGCCCATCAGGTCCTTGCCGAGACAGAAAAGCAGATCGACCTTTCGCTTTTCCATCGGCACATTCTTGATCAGGTCCAGCATGCGTACCGGAACCGGTTCAACGTTCGGTATTTCGATACCGACCGCGCTTCTGCCCGGAATCGGTGCTTCAATACGGATGTCTTTTGCCGCCAGTTCCATTTTGATATTGTCGGAGATGTTCATGATCTTGTTGATCTTGACGGAAGAATCCGGCTTGATCTCAAATTTGGTAACAGAAGGTCCGATATAGGTATTTAAAAGCTGTGCTTCGATATTGAAGTTCTTTAAGATCTCAATGACCCTTTCTCCCTTCACCGCAGCAGAAGTCTTGTTCACGCTGGATGATGAGGAAGACGGCGCATCGAGGAATTCATCGTAAGGTTTCGGCAGATGATAGGCTGAACTGGAACGCTTGCGCCGCAAGACTTTCTGTTCGTTGCTTTCGGCAGGTTTTTCCGTCAGGATATCCGTCTTCACCTCTTCCTTAGGTGCGTTTTCTCTCTTCTTATACTGATCGCCATAGATCTCTCTTTCATTCAGATTGATGAATGTCGGCGAATTGGACAGAACATTGTCATGTTTCTTTCGAACAGGAGCTTTGACTTCTTCGACCACCGGTGGCTCTTCCACCTCAACTTCCAGTTTTTCCAGAAGAGCTTTCTTTTGCCGTTCTGCTTCTTCCTGCTCTGCCAGTCTGGCCATCTCTTCCGCCAGACGTGCCCGTCTTTCCTCTTCTGCCTTCTGGGCAGCAATCCTTCTTTCTTCTCTGTGACGCTTGACTTCCTCGTGTTTTTCGCTGGAGAAGTCTCTGACATCGTTGAAAAGATTCCGATAGACCTGTACCGGAACGATCAGGATAGCTGCAATGATGAATAAAAGGATATCGATGATCAGCGTACCGGTCCTGGTCAGAAGCGAAGTGAAGATGACATAGAGGAAGTTTCCGAATAAACCGCCGGTCATCGTGATCGCTTCATTTGACGCAATCAAGGCAAACGTTGCCTTGAGATACTCACCCAGTTGAACGAAATTAACCGTCTGTGCCAGGATGTAGGCATTTAAAAGGATGACAAAGGCATTAAGCACGAAAAGACCGGAAACGGTCTTTGCGGATTTCGGATACTTTTTCTTGAAGAATACCGCATAAATGCCATAAGCGAAGACACTTAAGAGCGGAACGATATACAAGGAGCCGAAGAGATAGGAAAGCAGGTTATTGAAAAAGATGCCAAGCGTTCCCATCTTGGATACAGTGAAAAAGATGAGCACAGTCACCAGCAAAGAAACGATCAGCCAAACGGTCCGGATCGTCTCTTCTCTTTTCGCCAGTTCTTTCTTAGTTTTCCTTGCCACTTTCTTCACCCAGATTGATCTCTACAATTGCCGGCAGAATCATCGGAGCCTTCCCGGTCGTCTTTATGACATAGCGGGAGATCAGCTCTCTGGCTTCCATTCTGACCTGCATATTTTCATAAGTACCTTCTTCGACATTCTTTTCAATTGTCGAAATCAGGATATTTCCGATCTCCGCCAGAATATGATCGGCATCTTTCAGGTAGATGACACCACGGCTTTGAATATCCGGCCCGCCGATGATCTTCTTGGTCTTGAAATCCAAGACGACACCGCAGATGATGGCGCCGTCGGTCGAGAGCTTTTCTCTGTCCCTCAGCACCATGCCGGAAACATTGCGCATATCGGAAGAGTCGATTGCCTTGTCTTCCAGTTCGATCTGTTCACTCGTTGAAGCGAGCCTGCTTCCTTCAAAGGAAGCAAACTGGCCGTTATCCAGAATGATGATCTTGTCCGGTGTATAGCCCATATCCACTGCGATATCGGCATTGGAGATGAGGTTGGAATAATCGCCCTTGATCGGCAGATAGTATTTCGGTCTTATCAGATACAGCATCATCTTGAGGTCTTCGATCGATGCATGCATCGAAAGGATCTCTTTTGCGTTGAGCTTGACGATGGAAACGCCGGCTTTATACAAGTCGTTTTCCATGGCGGTCGCATCCTTTTCCGTACCCGGAACGACCGGCGAAGCGATGATCACGATATCGGAAGCTCTGAGTTCAATCACGCCGTCTTCGCCGATGGCGATGTTGTTCATCAGCTTGAAGACCTGGTTGCCTGAACCGGAGACGACAACGACGACATCCTTGCGGTCATTGCTGTATTCTTCCTTGGAGATGATGACATTGCGCGGGATCTTGTAGTAACCCATGTCGTCAACCATCTTGAGCAGTTTGACGTGTTCCTCATTATAGAAGTAGACCTTGCGCTTGTATTTGCTGGCAAGCTCCAAAACTTCCATAATGCGGAAAAGGTTTTGCCGATACAAGGTGATCAGAAGACGGCTTTCGCTTTCTTCAAAGTAATGCTCGACATGATCGGTGATTCTGTGTTTCGGTGCGGTGTAGCCTTCCCTGTTGGAACCGCCTGACTCCGACATCAGAACCAGAACGTTTTTCTGCCCCAGATTGGACAGAGCGTTGATATCCATTGAGAAAGCTTTGTTTAAAAAGTCGTAATCGAAGATAAACTCCGAAGTATAAACGATCATGCCTGAATCTGTTTCAAAAGCAAAACCGACGCCATCGGCAATCGACTGCATGACCGGGAAGGTATGCACGATATGATTTGCCACTTTAAATGTGTCGTTGCGCTTTACGATATGGATGTGCTTATTGCGCAGTTTATAGGCTTTGAAATCTTCTTCCAGCAGTTTGGCCGTCAGTGCTGTCGCATAGACTTCAAAATCGGCCTGCGCCAGAAGATGACCCAGAGCGGACATGACATCGTCATGGCCATGCGAGATAAAGATACCCTTGACTCTGTCTTTGTGTTCCAGAAGATAGGTAAAATCCGGAATGATATATTCGATACCGAGCTGTTCGCTTTCGCTCGGATATTTGAGACCGGCATCCAGCACGAAAATGTCTCCATCTATTTCCACGAGGTACATGTTCTTGCCATCTTCGTCAAGACCGCCAAGTGCCATTAAACGTATTTTCTGCACTGATTATATTCCTCCAAAATTCATCTAAAATTATAGCATAGTTTTGCTTTTCATATGGTCCTAATCAAGAAGTCTGAGCCTGCCGTCTTTCAGCTCATAGACCTTGTCGGCAACTTCCTCAATAAACTTTCGATCGTGACTTATGGAAATGATCGTTCCTTTAAAATCACAGAGAATCTGCCGGATCTTAGGACCGGATAAAGGCGACAGATTTCTTGTCGGTTCATCCAGCAAAAGGACTTCATTGCCCGACAGAATCATCTTGACCAGCAGGATCTTGCATTTCTGGCCTTCCGAAAGTTCTTTGATCTTGTGTTCCATCTCTTCACTGGTAAAGCGAAGTGCTCCCAGAAAAGATCGGACCTTGCCTAATTCTTCCTTTTTTCTGCCGTCCCAGAGATACTCGATCGGCGTGATCTCATGATCCAGGAGTTCATCGTAGTTTTGCGGCATGTAGCCGATGGAAACGCCTTCCAAATCTTTCATGAGCTCATAGATCTTTTTTAAAAGCGTCGTCTTGCCCGAACCGTTGTTGCCGATGATGCAGATCTTGTCTTTGCCGAAAACCTTCAGATCGATGTTCTGACCGAGTAGTTTATCCTTAGCATATAAAGCATCGATATGGGCATCGAGTATCACTTTGTTGGGATTGATATGAACTTCATCAAAGAAGATATCGATCGCTTCTTCCGGTTCATAGGTCTCCAGAAGATTTTCCTTCTTTTTCTCAAGGACCTTCTCCTGGGCTTTGACGGCATGCATCTTCTTTTTCAGAAGCTGGCCGCCGTGGGGATCCTGCCGTGAGATCGTTGTCTGGCGGTATTCCACTTTCTGGTAGATCTGCCGCCACTTGTCCATCTGCTTCTTCAATTCGGAACGCTGTTTGGCGGCGATCATGTTGTTGCGTTTGATATATGCCAGACGCTCTTCACTGTAAGTCTGATAGTCGGTTCCGGCATAAGACATGTGCGGTTCGCTTTTTCTTTTCAGCTGTTCCAGATGAAGAATGCCGTTGGCGCAGTTGGACAAAAGTGTCTCATCATGAGAGATGAAGATCATCGGCAAACGGGTAGCGATCATGAACTCTTCCAGCCAGATCAAAGTCTTTAAATCCAGATCGTTGCTGGGCTCATCCAGTAGTAAGATGTCCGGATCTTCATATAAGATCTTCAGCAGCATGATCCTGACTCTCTCGCCGCCGGACAACGTCTTCATTTTCCGATCGTCGATCAAAGAAACGTCGATATCGATCGACGGGATCAGGGTATAAAGGTGATTGTAGTCCAGATCCTCATCGATGTAGTCGATGACGCTTTTCTCCATCTCTTTCGCATTTAGTTTCTGGGGCAGATAACCGATCCGCTCATCGCAGTCAACGCTTCCCGAAAAGGTCACATAGGAATCCACATCGATGCCGGCCATGATTTTCAGCAGCGTCGATTTGCCGTTCCCTTCCTCTCCGATTAAAGCGATCTTGTCCCCTTTTTCCAATACAAAAGAAAAGTCCTCAAGGAGCTTTCTTCCTTTTAACGTCGTAATGGTAAGATGATTAATTTTAAGCATGTGAAATGATCTCCTTCTTCGCTTTAAGAACGATTAAAAACCTATTCAAGCGATCAATAAGTTTTCAGGAAATCAATTCTTCATGCTCTCACTTCCCCTTTTATTCGACCATTTCTCCGTTCAGAGAAAAGGACATCACCTGTGTGATCTTTACTTTGACAATATCACCGACCTTAACGTTGTTTCCGGTGAAATTGACCAGTTTATTTTCCGGTGTGTAGCCGGAATAGACATTGGAATTGCGCTTGCTCAGACCATCGACCAGCACTTCAACAACCTGATCCTTGAATTTCTGGTTATTTTTGTTGGCATAATGCGCAACCAGCTCATTGAGCCTCTGTAATCTTTCTTCCTTGACCTTGTGGTCGATACTGTCTTCCATCGATGCAGCCGGGGTCCCTTCCCTTGGCGAAAAGATAAAGGTAAAGGCATTGTCGTATTCGCAATGTCTTACCGCACTCAAGGTATCTTCAAAAGCTTCATCCGATTCATTCGGGAAACCGACAATGATATCCGTCGTAAAGGCAAAACCCGGAAGTTCTGCTTTCAGCTTATCAAATAAAGCCAGATATTCCTCTCTGGAATAACGGCGGTTCATCTTCTTTAAGATCTGCGTATTGCCGGATTGGATCGGCAGATGGATGTATGGCATGATGTTCTTGTTGTTTTTGATGGCCTGAATCATCGTGTCATCAAAATCCCACGGATGGGAAGTCATGAAGCGGATCCTGGCGATGCCGGTCTTAGCCACATCTTCCAGAAGATTGCCGAAGGTGTAATCGATCTTCAGATCCTTGCCATAGGCGTTGACGTTCTGACCTAAAAGGCAGACTTCCTTATAGCCCTGTTTGACAAGCTCTTCGACCTCGTAGATGATATCTTCCTTATAACGTGAACGCTCCTTGCCTCTGGTATAAGGCACGATGCAGTAGGAACAGAACTTATCGCAGCCGTACATGATATTGACCCAGGCTTTGTGGGACATGAAACGGGTGACCGGAACAGACTCGATGATCTCGCCCATCTTGGAAAAGACCTCGATCTTGCGTTTCTTGGT
>JAEEGL015575697.1_pt1 | contig 11820 bp, 8 predicted proteins | sample 9134231 | NCBI WGS metagenome assembly JAEEGL01 (sample SAMN16246548, study PRJNA631951) | gut metagenome | biome: gut microbiome; feature: rumen; material: fiber-attached | host: Bos | place: Iran: Karaj | collected 2018-10 | reverse complement strand
TTAAGAGAATTAACCCCTTGTATAAAAAGCTTATATCCTTTATTCTTAATCACCTTTGCCCAACGGAAAACTTCATCTTTGTTGTTTTCATAATCTGCTTTCGTAAATCCAAATCTGATAGCATCAATCGAAGTCCCACTATACGGTTTTAGTTGGTCTATGTCGCACATACCATAATCTATAAATTCACTATAAATTGTTTTTCCATCTTTTTTTATATATGGGGTTATCTGATCTACATCTGTAAAAAAGGTGCTATTCCCGTGATATTTGACTTTTTGTGAATCTCGTATGAACCCCATTTCAATAATATCCATATTAGCTTCTGCAAGCCTTGATGCAATCCCGTTTATTTCATTGTCTGGGAACGCACAATCTATGATTCGCCCCCCATCGCGAAGCGTACAATCAAGGATTCTTACATTTTTCATTGTATCATTCCTCTATTCTTCATTACATATGGAGCGACTGCTTTTGCAAAGTCAAAATCATCAGCAGTATCTATATCTATAGCTTCAAATTGATCCGTTTCACTTATAAAAGGTTTTTCCCCTATCCTTTGTCTCAAATTAATGAACACTTCTTTTCTAAAAATATAGAAAGCACCTGTTTCCATATAAATTGGGTCTAGATCCTGAGTTCTAACAATATCTTTAATATTATAATTTAATGGTTTACCATATCTCCACAAATAATCTTGTATGAGAATAGCCGAAAAAGCAGAATCATATTCACCGCTCAACACTTTTTCTATAGTTTCCTTTTTTATAAAAGGCTGTGTTACATGAGCCAGAACATAAATATCACTATCAATCTCTCTAATAAACGAATCAATTATTTCAAGTCCCTTAACCAGATTTCCATCTAAACTCTTATCTCGTCTAAGAAACCTAAGTCCATTTTTATCATAAGGTTGAACGAACGGTATGATTGCATTGTCACTACAATACACATATTTCTCATTAATTAAATCAATACGACTAATCGTTTCAAACAAATAATCACATAATGGTCTTCCGTCTAACTCCATAGTGTTTTTCCCAGGTAATCTTTGATTATTTAATTTTATTGGAATAAATGATACTATTTTCATAATGCCACCTTCTTAATCAATCTAAGAAACTACCAACTGCCTGCTTTAATATATACATCTTCTCATAATCATCTTCATCATTATATCTATAATATATACGTCTTACAGAATCTGGATAATTACGATAGTTTCCTCCACTCATATCCCATATTTCTGTTGATATCTCGAATACTCGTTTAATGTATTCTTTGTCTTTACACAAAGAAAATCCTGCCACGGGGTCCATCCATTTTTTCATTTTTTCATCGAGTTTCATCTTTTTATCAAAAAAACAATAAAACTCTTTTTCAAATCTAAGATAATCTATTGTTTTTTCAATACTTCTCTCTATTTCATTCTGATATTGAGCATCAAGCAGTGATTTTTTATCATCAATCTCCACTCTTGAAACAGGTTTATTCAAAAACATCGCATATGCCAAAAAACCACCAATATCCCCACACACAACACCATCACATAATTGTAAAATAGTTTTTAATCTGTCATTAAAAACCGGATCAAATCTAAATCCCGCAGAAACAACGTGAATACCTCTGCTCCTTGCATAATCACATATCTCATCATTTATATCCGCAAAATATACACATAACCATATCTGATTGTATAAATGACGATAATTATTCAATACCTCGTCAATAAAACACTTTCGATTATATTCTCTATTTGCATTTTCTAAAGTATGTGGAAGAAATGCCAACAACATAGTTCCAATGCACTTCTTTTTTTCTTTCATTACGTTTGCATTATAAGTTACATTTGCATAATTTAAATAAGGACCAACAGTATACACAGGAACCCAAGGTGCCCTTTCATGAATCTTCGATTTATAGTATTCGCCAGACATTATTACTGCTGTTTTATATTCAAAAGTTGGTGAAAAAATAGGCACACTATATACATGTGATACCGTAGGGACATAATGTCCATCCTTTGAATCTATCTCAGCATATTTCTCCAAGGTCTGAAGGTTTCCATAACGATATCCCTCTTCTTCATGTCCTTTTGTATAATAGTTTAATGATATCCCCTTTTCTCTTGATAATTCCAATACCTCTTTCACTAATATACCAAAATTATCAATATTTTCCAACAAATCATACTCTTGACTTTTTTGAGCATATTTTCTTAAAAAAGCATTATGCTCTTTAACACATGTGTCTTCTTGATTGTTATAATCCACAATTAATGGTTTTGTATCATGATACAGCAAGTAGTCTGTGATGCCCGCATTTTCAAGCTGTCCTATCACAAAACACGGATATGCAAGTGTTACAATAATCACATACGACTCCGAATATAAATCTTTTAATTTCTCAAATGTAATAACTTCAACGTCATTTATTCGCTTTCCTATTTTGTTCTTGTCATTATCACAAAAATAAGCCACATTGACTTTTCCATATTTTTCAAGTGCTTCTTTCCCCCTCTTTCCTGCTCCAAAAAGGATTATTCTTCGACCAATTCTATTTGTATAGCTATTATTCATTCTTATATCGCCCCTCGAAATAACACTTCACATTTTTAGCTATATTGCGGTTATATACTCATTTAATGACAACGGATAACCTTCGCTTAAAATATCTGAAGACAATAATACATTAGTATTTAATAATCTATCTAACTCTGGTTCAAATGAGAATTTTATATTGCTAATCTTTTCATCTTCTAAATTCAACTTCATTATCCCATTATAGCCAAATGGAAAAAGGAAAATATAATAGCCTTTTCTTTGGATTTCAACAAAGGAAGCCCCCTTATTTATCACCTCATTATCAACATCATTTGGATATTCCAGATAATGACCTCCGCCAATTTTCAAATCATAGATGTATATCCGTTTGGCAGAATATGGTATCAAAACAATTTTATCTTTGTATACACACATTCTAAGATATTTCATATTCCCGTTTTCTAATACTTGTTCAATATCACTTAAAATATATTGCCCAATCAGCTTACTCATATCATAGTTATACTCTTGGAATACTGTTTTATTATCTCGCGATAAACCAAATATCCAAACATTATCATCTTTAATGCTTATAGCATTTACCATTCGTAATGAAGTTTTATAGAACAACGTTTTTTTATCATTTACATCAACCTTACACACATAAACCTCATTTAAGGAACGTGTTGCACTATAAACAAATTTATCATTTGAAATTCCTCGGACAAATGCAAATTGATTGATAGGCGGCTTTTTGTCATATTGTAAAAAATCAACATTATGAGAGTTCATATTCCAGATTATGATTGGGTTATCAGAACTATATGGAAATATCACAGCATTATCACCACACTGAACTATGTCTGAAATTACATTTTTTGATGCATCATAGTATTTTTTGTGCATTAATTTATTTGTTAACTTATCTACTATCCATAAGTCATACGATGTACGTGCAAATAAAAGCACATGATTTTTAACCTCGAACACCTTCAGAATACATTTATCCTTAATACCATATTTTCTAAAATCCAAATTACCGATATATTCATACAACCCATCTTTACCACCTTTGATTAATGCATCAGTTTTATAAATTGGAATCCAATAATTTTTCTCACTATCAACAACTGCTCCCCAAGCTAATGCCTTCATATGTATCTCCTTATAACAAGCAACAAGCATTCTTGTTTCGATTTATAAATCATAATTTGCTATCATTACAGGTTTTTTCTGTATATAAAATGCAGTCACTATTGGAGATGAATCGCCATAGTATGCATCATATTTAGAGGCCATATCATCAGCCTCTTCGGGTAATAAATTTATAATTTCTAACAAACCTGATTCTACTTCTTCATCTATCAATCCAAATAATTGTCCCGAAAGCATTGGATCCACATTTATCCATTGCTGCCTGTCATTAGGATATAGCATGATTGTTGTATCTATCTTGTTTTTATTTTCTTTAAATGTCCCAAGTTTTTTTGAAACTGCATCTACTAGCACAGCTCTGTGTTCAGATAGTTCATTTGCTCCGATACAGTATATTATGTGCTTTTTGCCGATCTTACTTATTGATATATTTAGGCTTTCTCTTACCCTTATTTTCTTCTGCCATATATCCTGAAGCTTCCTACTGTAGTCCACGCCAAAATTCTTTACGTCATATCCGTCTATTTTCTTAGCATACAAAGACTCCTTAATCAGATTCATCAAGGCATTTACATAGTGTTTCTTTATATTCTCTGACTGGACTATAACTTCGTCAGCATAAATTACTCCAGGCGCAGCTGCATAATGTTTCAAATTGTATAAATCCGGACCATCTTTCTCCCCAAACTCTCCGGTATCCTTGAATGGAATGAACACGAGTTTATCTGTATATTTTCGAAGTGTAGAGGCATAATACTGCGGAGGTACTGTCAGATATGGGTTCTCAGCATCATACGGATTCTGGATATAAATAATATCAGGACAATGTTGTGAGATATCATAGGTCTGCCAATCACTATATACTATATCGGCAGGATAGTGCTCTATCTGTAGACCCTCACGAAGTTCTCCCTCTGATACTTCCACCTGACCCAATGGATCCTTAGTGAGCATGGGGAGTGGAACCACATATAAGTCGAATTCCGATGAAATGATATTTATAGCTTGATTTGACACATCATCACTCATAGATTCTGTATGATGCTTTTCTTGCTTGGTCAGGTTACCTTCCATATATTGATTTTTTCCATTCTTTACATTCAGGTAACCTTCATATGCTTTCTCAAATCCTTTCCACTCCCTATATCCTATAGGAAGAAACAGGATCTCTTTTCGTTGAATGATGTATTTTTCTACAGCATTACAGACATTATTTAACGACTCCGAAAGGAATTCGCCATATATAAAGCCAGAGCCGACAGTACCAATGCTATGATTACCGTCACTACTAGTACTAATCCCTTCCAAGCTCTGTGAACATTGATATATCACCTCACAATACTTCTCAAGTTCACTAATTATTGCCTTGGTGCTCTCCCTGTCTTCACCTTTTACCTGCTCTATCAATGTGCCTAGGTCTATAGCTAACTGCTGACTTGCAATCAGTATCTCTTTCGGATTTCTTTCTAACTCATCGAGTAATCTCTTTAGTTCTTCTAAACATTCCTTAGCTATCAGCTTTAGTGAATTACTTCTGTCCACTTTGGGACGCTCCAGCATTTTCTCATCGAATATGAAATCTGGTAACGGTGCTCCGTTTATTTTCTCCAGATCTTTCTTCTGTCCTTCAAAGAACGGATAAGTATGTCCATCCCATACCTTATGGATCTCATTATAATTTCCATATCTTTCTGACAGAATTGTATTATAATATGCCGGTACTGGCATAGTGGTATCTTCAAAAGGCAGTTCTATAATTTTATCATAATATTCTTTAGGTTCACCCTTGTTGCCTTTAAGTACCCATGGAAATATCTGCCCAATCCTATGACTATCCTCTGGGCATACCTTTGCCATCTCTTTCTCAGCCAAACGATAAAGTGCTATACATAGTTTATTAACCTTCTCTGTATCTGATGAATCCGGCAGATCCGGTAAGGTGGTATGATACTTAGTTTTTATATCATATAGGTGATGCACTATAGTCTGTCTGTCAAAACTGTTCTCCCTAATACCGTCAGCCAGCGTTATCAGGAACATCACCTCTTTGTCACGAGCTTTTTCCTGCTCATAATCATCATAAAGATAATCCTTTAAAAAAATGTCCACCGATGACAGCCAGGGGAAATTATAGTGTTTCTTTAAGTATTCCTCATCATAGCAAATGGTTGAGTTGCCTACTACTCTGGCAAGAAACAGCCAATGATCGCTCTTTCGTTCATAGTCATGTATCGTATAATGCTTGGGGAGTTCTTTGTCACAGACCTTACGAAATTTCTCATAATCATCTCTTCGCATACAGATGTCAAGGTCATCATCCCAGGGCACAAAGCCACCATGCCTGACTGCCCCTAGGAATGTACCCCAATCTGCATAATACCTGATGCCGTATTTCTTGCAGATCCGGTCTATCTCACTCAAGACATCCAGACTCGAAGCCCACGCCTGCTTTATAGCAGTCGGTATATAGAATCCGTTACGGACTTCATCTCTAAAAAAATCTATGCTGTGACTCATTATCTTAAAACTCCCAATAATCTTCTTCATAAATATCTTAGTATATTTCATAATATTTTATCAAATTTCTGACAATTCGTCAATAAAAACAACAAAATTCCAAAGATTTTTTCAGAAAATATTGAAAAATCCATACTAATATGCTATACTTTTTTATAAGTTTTGATTAGAAAACAGTAAATGTTTACTTGGGGTTTATGGACTATGTTTAATCTTGACAAATTTATATCTGAATATGTGACAAAACGTCCTGCTTCTATGTTCCTTGAAGATATAGAGGCTAATAGGGATATTTTAAGCAATAAAATATGTGATAAATCTGTACTTGTTATAGGTGGGGCAGGCTCTATAGGCTCATCTTTCATAAAGGCAATGCTGCCTTTTAAACCTAAATCTCTGGTAGTGGTTGATACAAACGAAAATGCGCTTGCAGAACTCACCAGAGATCTAAGGTCGACCAAAGGCATGTTTGTGCCCGATGATTACATTCCCTACCCCATGGATTTTGCTTCATCTGTCTTTGAAAAGATGTTTCGCAACCGTAAGGGATTTGATATTGTCGGAAACTTTTCTGCACACAAGCATGTCAGATCAGAAAAGGATATATATTCCATCGAAGCACTACTTCAAAATAATGTCCTACACGCACGGAAGCTCTTGGACCTGTTATCAGAGTTTCCACCTGAGGAATACTTCTGTGTATCAACCGACAAGGCAGCAAACCCTGTGAACATCATGGGTGCTTCAAAGAGAATAATGGAAGATCTCATCTTTAGTTATTCTGACAAATTTCCTGTGAAAACAGCCAGATTTGCAAATGTAGCATTTTCTAATGGCTCTCTGCCTGCTGGTTTTCTGGCAAGAATTCAGAAGCTGCAACCTCTGACAGCTCCTTCGGATGTCAAAAGATACTTCGTATCTCCCGAGGAATCAGGGCAGATATGCTTGCTCTCTTGTATGTTAGGGGAAAACCGCGCCATATTCTTCCCTAAATTAAAAGAAGCGCAGATGATGACTTTCGATGCTATAGCTACAAACCTACTCGAATGTCAAGGGTATAAAGTTCTGAAATGTGACTCTGATCAAGAGTCCATAGACAAAGCAGAAGAATTAAAAAACGGAAGCGAATGTTATCCTGTTTATTATTCAAAATCTGACACATCAGGCGAAAAAGCATTTGAGGAATTTGTTACAGATACCGAAACCGCCGACATGGATAGATTTAAAGCATTAGGAGTCATCACAAATAAAACAATACCTAATAAAGAGACGTTAAACAGCTTCCTGCTTAAACTTTCAGAACTCTTTCCAGAATCTAGTCGAATAACTAATAGTTTGCAGGATCAAAAATTGTCATCGGTCAATATTAGCTTCAATAGTGAACCCAGAAAGACTTTTGAAAACACGAAAAAAGTAACTAAAAACAATGTCGTCGCAATACTACATGAATATTTACCAAACTTCGAACATATTGAGACCGGTAAATCGCTGGATTCGAAAATGTAACCAAGTTAATAAAGCAATTCACATGTTATAATATTATTATATATATCTATAAGATATAGTTCAAAAGGGTCAATTATGAGAAAATATATACCTTTATCAATACCTAATTTCGAAGGTAACGAAAGAAATTATGTAGATGACGCCATAGACCAAGGATGGGTTTCAACAGGCGGCGCATATATCACCCGCCTCGAACAAGATATGGCTAAGTTCCTGCACACCGAGAATGTGGCTGCATGTCAGAGCGGCACTTCTGCCATCCACCTGTCACTCGTACAGTCCGGCGTACAACCCGGTGATATCGTACTGGTTCCGCCGCTTACATTTATCGCAGCTGTCAATCCGGTAAAATATCAGTTTGCAACCCCTATCTTTATTGACTGTGATGACAGTTTTTGTATGGACCCTGTAAAACTTACTGAGTTCTGTGAGAATGAATGTAACTTTGATGGGACTACCCTATGGCATGACGGTAAAAAAGTAAAAGCATTAGTTGTCGTCCATGTATTTGGTAACATGGCTGACATGGAATCCATCATACAAACTGCTCATAAATACAACATTAAGGTTATAGAAGATGCTACAGAAGCACTCGGCACCAGGTACATGACACAAACCGAATACGCTGAACATTATGGATTAGATAAATCATCTTCTAATGCCATAATATATATGGGTGAAGCAAAAGTTAAATCAATTAACGAGAATTTTCTTGGTAAATATGCCGGTACTATAGGTGATTTTGGAGCATATAGTTTCAACGGAAATAAAATTATCACCACAGGAGGTGGAGGAGCTGTCACAGCCAAAGATTCAAAAACGGTAGACCACTTAAGATACCTCTCCACTCAAGCGAAGGACGATCCGCACTACTATATTCACCACGAAGTCGGCTACAATTATCGTATGACTAATCTTCAAGCAGCATTGGGTGTAGCACAAATGGAAGAGCTATCCGAGTTTATATCAAGGAAGCAAAAAAACTATAAACTTTATAAAGAACTATTTGATGGTTTTGACTTAGCAACACTTATGCCATTTAGAGAGGGCACTTTTTCTAATAAATGGTTCTACTCTCTCTGCATAGACAGGGATAAAATAAAAGCATCGATGCGTGAAATCATAGTTGCACTTGATGCTAAAGGTATTCAAACAAGAGCTATATGGGGATTGATAAATGAACAGAATCCATATTTAGATGAAGAAACTTACAAACTAGAAAAAGCTACATATTATGCCGAGCGTATACTCAATATCCCTTCAAGCACAGAGATAAGCAAAGAAGAGATACGTTATGTTGCAGATACCATCAAGACATATCTAAAATACATAAGCACTTGATTTTTTGACCGTTATACGCTTCCTTCATTCTATGCACAGTGAGGCTGTTGAATAAACTATATAAGGAGCACATATATGGATAACATACAACAATATATAGCCCGAGATACTCTTACGGTATCCGAAGCCATGCGTGACATTGATCAAAATGCCAGTGGAATATTATTTCTTACTAACCAAGAGAATGCGCTTACAGGCTGTATAACAGATGGTGACATACGACGTTTCCTACTTAAAGGCGGAAAAATGGATGAGTCTGCTTTAAAAGCAGCAAACCTTCATCCTAAGACTGCCAATTCCTTGAATGAAGCAGCCAAGCTATACCATGAAAGAAATTTAATAGTCATCCCTGTAACAGACAATAAAGGAATGATAACCGACTTATTTACTGGGTCAAAGGATCTTACCAAAAACAGAGCTGCTCTCAATATCCCAGTTGTAATCAATGCAGGTGGGCGAGGCACAAGGCTTGATCCATATACCAGAGTAATACCAAAGCCTCTGATACCTGTTGGTGAACTCCCTATCATTGAGCTCATCATGAAGGAATATCAGACATACAGTTGTAATAATTTCCATATCATAATAAATTATAAAAAGGAACTGATTAAAGCTTACTTTGCTGAAAACGAAGAGCCATACAACATTACCTGGCACGACGAAAAAAAGCCTCTAGGTACAGGCGGTGGTTTAAGCCTGCTTCGAGGCATTTTCAACAATACTTTCTTCTTTGCTAACTGTGATGCTCTGCTCACGGCAAATTACGAGAGAATGCTCCAATTCCACAAAGAACACCATAATACAATAACAATGATATGTGCCTACAAAAATATGACATTACCTTATGGTATAGTAGATATGGGAGTTAATGGTGCCATAGAAAAGATGCAGGAGAAACCCCTTATGTCTTTTCTAACAAACACAGGAATATATATCGTAGAGCCCGAAGTCATAGATGATATCCCAGATGATACACCTATGGGATTCCCAGATATAGTAGAACTCGAGAGACAAAACGGAAAGAATGTTGCAGTATTCCCTGTAGGTGAAAGTGATTGGATGGATATGGGGCAGTTATCCGAATTAGAAAAAATGAGGATAAGATTATTCGGAGAATAACTTTTTCAAAATATTATAATAAAATGAGGGAAAAAATTGGCTAAAAAACTTCTTTTTTTAGGTGGCGGTGGGCATTGTCATTCTGTTCTTGATAGTGCCTTATCATTAAATGAATATGATGATTTTGGAATAATTGACAATATTGATAGTTCTTTTTCCGGCATATCTGTAATCGGCACTGACGAGGATGTGGCAAAATTATTTAAAGATGGTTGGGAATATGCTTTTATAACCGTTGGAAGTATAGGTAATACTGAGATAAGAAAACGATTATTTAAAATGGTCAAAGGAATCGGATTAATTATACCAACTATCATTGACAAAACAGCAATCATCGGCTCTAATGTTACAATTAATGAAGGTACCTATATCGGTAAAAGAGCGATCATAAATACCGGTTCTAAAATAGGTACATGCTCCATCATCAACACAGGTGCGATTATAGAGCATGATTGTACAATCAACGATTTTTCACATATCAGCCCAGGAGCTATCCTCTGTGGTCAGGTGACCATAGGTAATGATACTCACATTGGTGCTGGCACCACAGTAAAACAACTCATCAATATAGGTAACAATACATTAATTGGTGCAGGAAGTGTTGTAGTTAGTGATATACCCTCAAATATAAAAGCATATGGTAATCCATGTAAGGTGGTAGAATAATGGGTGTTTACATAATAGCAGAAGCCGGCGTAAACCACAATGGCAATTTTGAATTAGCTTGTAAACTGGTTGATGCCGCAAAAGAAGCCGGTGTTGACTGTATAAAGTTTCAGACTTTCAAATCAGAAAAACTTGTATCACATAATGCTCAAAAAGCTGAATATCAGAAAAACACCACCGGTGAAGGCTCACAGATTGATATGCTAAAAAAACTTGAACTCTCCTATGAAGAGTTCATATCTTTAAAAGCATATTGTGATAAAGTCGGGATTTGTTTCTTATCAACACCATTTGACTTTGAAAGCATTAATTTTTTAAATTCTATAGATATGCCATTTTGGAAAATTCCTTCCGGAGAAGTAACTAACTATCCATACTTGGTTGCATTAGCTAAAACCGGTAAGCCTATAGTTATGTCCACCGGAATGTGTAACCTATTAGAAATAAAAGACGCCATAAATGTACTAACTGACCATGGGACAAAAGATATAAAACTCCTGCATTGCAATACCGAATACCCTACCCCATTTAAAGATGTTAACCTCAAAGCCATGCAAACCATGAGAGATACTTTTAGATACGAAGTAGGATATTCCGATCACACGAAAGGTATAGAGGTTCCTATTGCTGCCGTAGCTCTCGGTGCAACTATTATAGAGAAGCACTTCACACTTGATCGAAACATGGAAGGACCAGATCATAAAGCCAGCTTGGAACCAAGCGAACTTAAACAAATGGTTACAGCCATCAGAAACATAGAGAAATCCATCGGCAATGGCATAAAAATGCCTTCCGAATCTGAAACAAAAAATATACCCATAGCCCGCAAAAGCATAGTGGCGAAGCACCATATAAAAGCTAATGATGTACTCTCAGCAGATAATGTAACCGTAAAGCGACCAGGAACTGGACTTAATCCCATGATGTGGGACAAAGTCATAGGAACCAGAGCAATCAGAGATTTCAACGAGGA
>JAEEGL014629862.1_pt1 | contig 11820 bp, 7 predicted proteins | sample 9134231 | NCBI WGS metagenome assembly JAEEGL01 (sample SAMN16246548, study PRJNA631951) | gut metagenome | biome: gut microbiome; feature: rumen; material: fiber-attached | host: Bos | place: Iran: Karaj | collected 2018-10 | reverse complement strand
GTCAGACTGAGCGCCTACCCGGGGCAGCACTACACCGCCAAATCAGGAGAACTTGAGTTCCCCGCGGGCATTACCAGCAAGACAGTTACCGTCACTGAACTGACGCCCAGCGGCGCGTTCCTGTACTACACGAGCGGAACCGCGGTCAAGTACAGATTCGAAGTCACCGACCGCGCCGGATTCCGCCTGGCCTATGCCGAGCGCAGCAAGACCTGGGGCACCAGCGTTCCCAGCGGCATCTTCAACGAGAAGAGCATCACCGTAAACAGCGGCACCATCACAGTCACGGACGCGGGCTTTACACAGGCTTATCACGCTGTGCCGATGGACGATTACTACGATGTTGCTCCAAAGGCTTATCTTTTGTTCGCCGACGCCGAACTGCGCATGAAAGTTGAGCTTGAGGAAGCAGAGAAGGAAGACGGTTATCAACACATTCAGCTTCTGGTCAACCAGACCAGCAATTGCGACAACAGTGCCAACCACGGCGACCCCGGCACACCGAGCTATTCACGCTACCTGGCCAGTTTCGCACACGACCCAGGCGATAAGAACTCCAGCTACGCCAAGGTCTGCTTCCCGCTTACCTCGGCCAGCGACAACTGCAGCGAGATTGACCCTGCCTGGAACTTCAGCCCTTATAGCAATAATGTGGGCAAGTTGTACACCCAGAAGTTCAAGAGCGGCTACCGCGCCGATGACGGCAGGCTCATTATCGCCAAGAAGAACGAGCTGAATGGCCTCAATTATGTGGGTATCCGCTTCGATGCCAGTGGTGACAACAGTGATACCTGGTATGCCAGGAACACCATTGCCAAAATCCAGGCCGTCGACGGCGCCAACCCCACCAAGAGTGCGGTCAGCGTCAACCCTGGCCGGCACGCGAAGGGTAACACCGTGTATGTCAGCGTGGCGTTCAGCGAGATTGTGACCGTGACGGGTACCCCCAAGCTGAGCACTGATAACGACTGGGGGGACCTTCGCTATATGGCCGGCTCCGGCACCAACGTGCTCACCTTCAGCGGCGTAATTCCACAGAGCGCTACCGGCAGCCTCAATATCACCGGCATCAGCGGCACCGTGAAGGACCTGGCGGGCAAAAGCCTTAGCGGCGGAGTTACCGCAAGTAACCTCGCCACCCTTGATTCCGACTTGGTCTACACCCTGAGCGACTTCCAGTATCGAGACGACAGGTACCTCATCACCTGCCACGACGACCTGCACGGTCTGGTTAGCTACGTGAATGGAGGCAATGACGCCAGCGGCCTTACCTTTCGTCAGGTGACAGACCTCGCTTTCCCCCACAGCGACGAATGGAACAGCAGCTCCAGCACCGAGAACAACTACACCGGTGTCGGCGATAGTGACCACCCGTTCAAGGGTACTTACGACGGCGACGGCCACACCATCAGCGGCATCCGTATCTATAAAGGCGGGAGCAGTTGGTCCGATAGTACGAAGGGTCTCTTTGGCTCTGTCAGTGGTGGCGCCGTCCGGAATGTCAAGCTTTCTGACACCCGCATCACCGGCTATGGAAGTATTGGTGGCATCACGGGGAATCTCTTCAATGCCATCATCGAAGACTGCATGGTAAGCGCTGACGTCTGCATCCATACCGTGGTTGGCAGCGCCACCTACCACGGCGGAATAGTGGGTAACAACCAGAAAACCGTGCGCCGTTGCATCAGCCGCGCCCGCCTGACCGTGTCCGGCGGCTCCGACTGCAAGGACTATGGCGGCATCGTAGGCTTTAATAACGGTAATAATGGTGCAACCGTCACTGACTGCATCGTAGACGGAGCAGTCATACCCGATGTCAACGGCCGCGGTACCATCATAGGTTACAGTAATAAAAGCGGCACCCTCACCCGCAACTACTATCGCGGCTGCACCGTGGCCGGCGTGGCGAACGCCATCGGAGTAGGTCAGGGCAACAGTCAAACCAGCACTGAGACTAGCGATGTGGACGGTGCTTACCCCCTCTACGCCGTCACCCTGCCGGAGCACAGCTCACTGGTGCGATCAAAAATGGCCGACCTCCCCGGCACAAATAACAGGACCTACACCATCGGTGCGGATATCGACGGAGTGCCCTACGCCCGTGCTTCCGTTGTGCTAACCCTCTCTTACGATAACGCTTCAACCCCCAGTGACTACACCATCTCCTCCATTTCCGCCCGGGAGACTGCCAGCGGCACGGCTGTAGCCGTCACCGATAACGGCGACTACACCTACAGTTTTACCATGCCCGCGGCCGATGTCACCCTCACGCCCTCGTTTGTGCCCGCCATCAGCTACATCGATGCGAACGGCGATCAACAAAGGCGCATGCAGAGCGCCTGCACCCAGATTGTGAGCGGGACCACCAGCTATGGCAACGCAGAGAACGCCGAGGCGTGGTATTATGTGAGCGGCAACGTGACCATCAGCGGCACCCAGGGAGTAAGTTTCCTGGATCAGGCCGTGCATATAATCCTCTGTGACGGAGCCACTCTCAACGTCAATGCCACCTCGCTTGACTATTACGGCATCGATGTGACTAACGGCTCCCTTGCCATCTACGCCCAGGCCGGAGGCAGCGGCAGCATAGTGGCCACCTCCAGAGACAGGCCCGCCATCCACTCCAAGACCAATATGGACCTGAATGGCGGCAACATCAGCGCTTCCACTGGCGAAGGATCTTTTGGCATCAGCACAGATGATGGCGGAAGCCTCACTATCCGTCGTGGCAACATTACAGCCACGGGAGCGAACACCGGAGTCCGAGGATTTAACGGTATCACCATCCTCGGCGGCACCGTCATTGCCACCGGCTCCACCATTGGTCTTTTTAGCGTCTCTGGCGACATCATCATCCTGGGAGGCAATGTCAATGCCGCCGGCACTGGTTATGGTGGTTATGGCATCTTCGCCCAAAACCTCCATGACATCACTCTGGGTTGCTCCAGTCCCGCAGACCGGATCACGTCCAGTAGATATTCCTGCAAGTCGCTCACCATAGCCACCGGCCAAACCCTTACTGATGGCACGCATACATACACCGGCACGCTGAGTGACAGCCAGATAAGCGACATTGGCGGCAGGACCCTTCGCAAGGCCTTCGACCCTGCGGAGGGTACGGTGAATCTTACCGCCCACCAGGCTACCCTTGCAGGCCAGTCGCGCTATTGGACCACGTTCTATCACCCTTCGTGGAACTACGCTCTTCCCGCAGGCGCCCGCGCCCTCATACTTAAGACCGACAAGGTCCTCTACAGCGTTGGAAACGGCACCATTGTGCCTGCTAACTGCGCCGTGGTGATCATGGCAGATGTCGCTTCCCTTACCCTGAACGCCACCAACGCAAATGCGCCGGAGGTGAGCGGCAACATCCTGCTTGGTACATCGGCAGCAACGGCGGCGCCTGCCGGAGCGCACGTTCTCAGCAAGGTAAGCGGGAACTTCGGTTTCTTTGGTTTCACGGGAGAAATCCCAGCAAATAAAGCCTACTATGTGGAATAGATATACAGCAGCCTTTATTGGCGCACTTATGCTGGCAGGGTGTCAGATAATGGAAGAAGAAGTGATTCCCGAGAAGGTTACGGCAGGCTACACCCTCATCGTTGAGGCTTCCAAGGATGCAGACACCAGGGCCCTGTCCCTGAGTGGCAGCACTCTGAATACCTATTGGCGCACCGGCGAAAAAGTAGCCGTGTACCTTGGCGGAACCAAGCTTGGAATGCTTGAGGCAACCGTCAACGCCCAGGATAACAAGAAGGCCACTCTTTCCGGAACCCTGGATTCGGTTGCCGGCGTAGTGGAGAGCTCGGTCCTCACCCTTCTCTACCCCCGCGCCGACTGGAATTACACCGGCCAGAACGGCGGAGCCCCTGCCACATACTCCACCATTTCCACTATGTACGACTTTGCTACGGCGTCGGTAACTGTAGCTACGGTGGACGATGTGAACCTGACCGTCACCACAACAGGCAACGCGGCATTCGCCAACCAGCAGAGCATATACCGCTTCGGCTTCCTGGTTGACGGCGCAGGAGAGCAGATAACAATCAAAGGTTTCACTGTCTCCAGCGTCAACAACGCCCTGGTGCGTACCCGCACCTGGGACGGTGGTGAATGGACGGACAATCCAGGCTCCATCACCGTCAACGCTACGGGCACCATTAAATTGCCCTATGTGTCGCTTCTCAACACGCGTGTCGGTTCGGGTAACGGAGATACCTATTCTTTCTCTGTTATTGGTTCGGACGATGCCCTGTACCTCGGCAGTAAGGACATTCCTTCATCAGTAATGGACGTCCAGGGCAAGTTCATCAGCGCCCAGAGCATATCCATCACCAAACAGGCCATGGCCAGAAGCGGCTCTGCCGCGGAAGTCTGGTAGGGGGTTATCTTTTGACATTATGAGAAGATCGATTCTTGCCCTTTTGATTGTGTTATGTCCGCTGACCGCGAAGGCTTGGCGGCCGGATTTCTCCCTCAACAAGGATTTATATTCCATTGGCGTGCTGGGGGGAGTGGTCGGTTTCGGGACGGAACATCAGGGCATCGGCTTCGGGGCCAACGTAACTATCTGGGGTGTGTCGGCAGATTTCGTCTGCTATGGCCCGGAGCACATCAGCACGGAGGAGGAGCGTCAGTGGAACGACAGGGAGACGTTCACCGTCAACCTGGGCTACCACATCCCCATTTTCAAGTTCCTGAGCGTCTATCCTATCGTGGGCTACAGTGAGCGTAGCACCGGAGTCACGGACGGCTCCAAATACAGCTATGACTACGATACCGACACCATGATGGAGACCCGGTTCAACAAGTATACACGTGATTGGACGGAGCACAGTTTCAACTATGGAGGCGGCATCGCCATCAAGCCGACCCGGTGGCTGACCATCCACATGGTCGCGTCCCGCTACGCCATCTACGGCGGCATCGGCCTGGACCTCTCCAAGCTCTGGTAGCCTTCTATCTGAAGCGCAGCGTAGCGCCCGCTGAGCGTGCCCACAAGTGTGGAAACATAGTCGGATAGATGCTCCCGGGCCGGTTTCGAGCAGGCTGCAAGTATGAGCAGCAGTACCAGGCTAAAGACCTTCTTCCGCATCGTAGATGGTCTCTTCTTCGTCTTCGTCTTCTTCGTCCTCGTCGCCTTCGTCATCTTCGTCGTCGAAGTCTTCGTCATCGTCGTCTTCCCCGCCTTCGGAAGAACTGCCGGGGAGGCGGCGCTTGTCGTCAGGAAGGTCTTCGAAGGCTACGTAGCCGTTCTCAAATTCTATGGGGTTGGGACCCTTGCTGTCAATCAGGGAAGGGGAGGAGACTTCTCCCGGCTCGCTGCCCTCGAGGGTGACGTTCACGCTCTTGCGGGACTGGATGTCGTAGAAATAGACAAAGGAAGCGACGCCTTTCTTCACGGCTTCTTCGACGGTTACCCTGTCCACGGTGCCGAATCCCAGGTCGGTAAGGGCATACCTGGCGATCACGTCCCCCTTGTCGTCGAGAGCCTTGAAAAGGATAGGCTGGTCGATGGGGAATTCCATGTCGGCGCGCATCTGCTTGTGGAAACTGTAGAGGGAGTGGCTCCCGTTCACTTTGTAAACGCGGAAGAAGCCTTTGATGCCTGTCAGAGTAACCCGAAAAATGTAAGTCATTTCAATGTCCGTTCTGAAACTGCTGGCTAATTTAAGGAAAAAACGCTATATTTGGTACAGTATGAGCCCGGTTTCGGATACATATTTGAGCATAGAGGCTGAATCAGAGGGCCTTTACAAAGACCGTGGAAGCCGTTTCCTCGCGTTCGCATTTCCCGCGGAGAGCGAAGATGAGGTCAAGGCCAGGCTCGAGCAGCTGAGGCGTGAGTACCATGACGCCCGTCACCATTGCTGCGCCTACCGCCTCGGGAAGGACGGTTCCCTGTGGAGGGCCTCCGACGACGGGGAACCTGCCGGAAGCGCCGGGCGCCCCATACTCGGGCAGATAGACAGCGCGGGCCTCAGCGACGTCGCGGTCGTGGTAGTCCGCTACTTCGGCGGCATCAAGTTGGGTGTCCCGGGGCTCATCGCTGCCTACAAGGGCGCGGCGGCGGATGCTCTGGGGAAGGCGCTGAAGGTGGAAAAGGTGGCAGGAAAGTGGTGGAGGGTCGGTTTCGGCTACGACAGGATGCCGACGGTGATGAAAGCCTTCAAAGACCTCGGCCTGAAGCAGCGGACGCTGGAGACCGCCCAGGAATGCTCCGCTGAAGTGCGGGTCCGGGATACTCTCCGGGAGGCATTCCTCGAAAGGATGAAGGGATGCACGCTGGAAGAATTGCAATGATTTTTATCCGAGGGACTTTTTTTCCTCGGATTTATTGTGTAGATTTGTTTAGTCAAAAGACGAACTGTACTAAAATATAAAAGAATGGCCAAACACGTTTTCAATGCAGGTCCCTGCCTGCTTCCCCAGCCGGTTTACCAGAAAGCCATAGAGGCGATCAAAGATTTCGCCGGCACGGGTGTCTCGGTACTTTCAATCTCCCACCGCACCAAGGAGTGGGATGCCATCATGGATGGGACGCGGGCTCTGTGGAAAGAGCTCCTCAACATACCCGAAGGCTATGAGACCGTCTTCCTCGGAGGCGGTGCCAGCCTGGAGTTCCTGCTGACTCCGATGAACTTCCTCGAGAAGAAGGCTGCCTACCTCGACACGGGGGTATGGGCATCCAAGGCCCTCAAGGAGGCTAAAGGCATAGGCGAGGCGTACGCGGTGGCGTCCTCCAAGGACCGCAACTACTGCTACATCCCCAAGGATTTTGTGATCCCTTCTGACGTGGACTATTTCCACATCACGACGAACAACACCATCTACGGAACCGAGATCCGCAAGGACCTCGACAGCCCCGTGCCCCTCATCGCGGACATGAGCTCGGACATCATGTCCCGTCCCATCGACGTCTCGAAGTACGCGATGATCTACGGCGGCGCGCAGAAGAACGTGGGCCCTGCCGGAGTCGCCTTCTGCATCATCCGCAAGGACGCCCTCGGGAAGGTCAGCCGCTACATCCCCACCATGCTGGACTACCGCGTCCATATCGACAAGCTCTCGATGTTCAACACCCCTCCGGTGTTCTCGATCTACATCATGTACGAGACGCTGAACTGGATCAAGTCCATGGGAGGAGTCGCCGCGGTGGAGAAGCTCGACCTCAAAAAGGCCGATACCCTCTATGCGGAAATCGACCGCAACTCCCTGTTCAGGGGCACTGCGGACAAGGAAGACCGTTCCATAATGAACATCTGCTTCGTCATGGCGGAAGGCAAGGAGGACCTTCAGGACGAGTTCCTCGCCTTCTCCAAGCAGTTCGACATCGTCGGCATCAAGGGGCACCGTTCCGTCGGAGGCTTCCGCGCCTCGACCTACAACGCCTGCACCCAGGAGGATGTCGATACCCTCGTAAAGTGCATGCAGGAATTTGAAAAAATACACGCATAGGCCATGAAGGTACTTCTTGCAACCCAGAAACCCTTCGCTCCCGCCGCGGTCGCCGGGATAAGGGAGATCATCGAGACCGCGGGCCATGAGTTCGCAGCTTTCGAGAAATACGCCGCCCAGGAGGACTTCGTCGCCGCGGTAGGAGATGCTGACGCCCTCATCATCCGTTCCGACAAGGTTACCGCCGAGGTGATCGGGGCCGCGAAGAAACTGAAGATAGTCGTGCGCGCAGGCGCAGGTTTCGACAACGTGGACCTGGAGGCCGCAACTGCAAAGGGAGTCGTCGTGATGAACACCCCGGGCCAGAACTCCAACGCCGTGGCCGAACTCGCAATCGCGATGATGGTATTCATGTCCCGCACGCAGTTCACTCCCGCCACGGGCACGGAGATCCAGGGGAAGACCCTCGGAATCCAGGCTTTCGGCAATGTCGGAAGGCTCGTCGGCGCCAAGGCGAAGGCCCTCGGGATGAAGGTCATGGCCATAGACCCGTTCCTCCCGGCGGAGAAGATCGTCGAGGGCGGGGCTGAGCCCGCTGCGTCCCTGCAGGACCTTTATGCGGGTTCGGATTTCGTCTCCGTGCATATCCCCGCTACCCCCGAGACCATAGGCTCGATAGGCTACGACCTTGTCGCTTCCATGCCTAAGGGCGCTACCCTCGTGAACACCGCCCGCAAGGAGGTCATCGACGAGGAAGGGGTGCTGAAGGCTCTCCAGGAGAGGCAGGACCTCAAGTACATCACCGACGTCGCTCCGGACAGGCTCGACGAGTTTACGCAAAAGTGCGGCCTGCGCTTCTTCGCGACGCCCAAGAAGATGGGCGCCCAGACCGCCGAGGCCAACGTGAACGCGGGTCTTGCCGCGGCAAGGCAGATTGTCGATTTTTTCGCGACCGGCAACCGTCGTTTCCAGGTAAACAAGTAGCGCGGGATGGTAAGAGTAAAACCCTTTGCGGCCGTAAGGCCCCCGAAAGGCATAGTCAGCGAGGTAGCGGCCCCGCCCTATGATGTCCTGGACTCGGTCGAGGCCAGGGCCATGGCAGGGGAGAAGTCCCTTCTGCACATTACCAAGCCGGAGATAGATTTCGATCCCATCCCCGACGAGAAGGAGAAGAAGGTCTATGACCGCGCAGTGGAGAATTTCAAGGCCTGGCAGGACCGTGGTTGGCTGGTGCAGGACGGCAGGCCCTGCTACTATGTCTATTCTCAGACGATGGGGGAGAGGACGCAGTACGGGTTCGTCCTGTGCGCACACTGCGACGACTACGCCCGTGGGCTTATCAAGAAGCACGAGCTGACCCGCAAGGACAAGGAAGACGACCGCATGGTCCATGTCAAGATACAGAACGCCAACATCGAGCCCGTCTTCTTCGCTTTCAAGCACCAGGCTGAGCTGGAGGGTATACTCGCCGAAGTCGCCTCCCGTCCTTCTGAATATCGCTTTACCGACGAGAACGGCTTCAGGCATGAGTTCTGGGTGGTGGACGACGACTCGGAGGTGGCGCGCATAAGCGAGCTCTTCACGTCCAAGGTCGAGGCCTTCTATATCGCCGACGGCCATCACAGGAGCGCCGCGGCAGCCCGCGTGGGCGCGGAAAAGGCCGCAGCCGACCCTTCCCATACCGGGGAGGAGGAGTACAACTGGTTCATGGCCGTGTGCTTCCCCGAGAGCCAGCTGAAGATTCTGGATTACAACCGCGTGGTCAGGGACCTGAACGGTCATTCCGCGGAAGGATTCCTAAAGGACCTGGAAGGGGATTTCGAGGTCCGGGAAGAGGGGACTGAGCCTTATCGCCCCGCCGAACTGCACGAATTCTCGATGTACCTTGAAGGGAAGTGGTATTCCCTGAAGGCCAGGCCGGGACGTTATGACGACTCCGACCCCATCGGGGTTCTGGACGTAACCATCCTTTCGAACCTGGTGCTGGACAAACTGCTGGGAATCAGGGACCTGCGCACCGACAAGAGGATAGATTTCGTGGGCGGGATACGCGGTCTCGGAGAACTCTCCTCGAGGGTTGACTCCGGGGAGATGAAGGCGGCTTTCGCCCTTTATCCCGTCTCGATGAAGCAGCTTACCGACATAGCGGACAGCGGCAACATCATGCCCCCGAAGACGACCTGGTTCGAGCCGAAACTCCGTTCAGGGCTCGCAATACACAAACTGGACTGAGATGAGAGTAGATTCCGCGCTGGTAGGCAAGACGCTGAAGGAATTCTTCGGCTACGACTCCTTCAAGGGGCCGCAGGAGAGCATCATCAACCATCTGATCGATGGCGGTGACGCTTTCGTCCTGATGCCTACCGGCGGCGGAAAATCCCTTTGCTTCCAGCTCCCGGCCCTCATCATGGAGGGGACGGCGATAGTGATTTCGCCTCTGATCGCCCTGATGAAGAACCAGGTGGATGCCATCAGGGGCTTCGTGTCCGGCAACGAGAGCATAGCGCACTTCCTGAATTCGTCCCTGGGGCGGGCTCAGATAGACGAGGTGCGCGAGGACCTGCTGAAGGGACGCACGAAGATACTGTACGTCGCTCCCGAGTCTCTCACCAAGGAAGAGAACGTCGCCCTGCTGAGGGAGATCAAGATATCATTCTTCGCCATCGACGAGGCGCACTGCATTTCCGAATGGGGTCATGACTTCCGCCCCGAGTACAGGCGGATAAGGGCGATAGTGGATGCGATAGGCCGCACCCCCATCATAGCCCTTACGGCCACGGCTACCCCCAAGGTCCAGAGCGACATCCTGAAGAACCTCGGGATCCCGGACGCGAAAGTCTTCAAGTCCTCCTTCAACCGCCCGAACCTGTACTACGAGATAAGGGACAAGGTGGACGCCGAGAAGGACATCATCAAGTACATCTACCAGAACCCCGGCAAGTCGGGTATAATCTACTGCCTCAGCCGCAAGAAGGTTGAGGAGATGGCCCAGCTCCTGTGTATCAACGGGATATCGGCGCTTCCTTACCATGCCGGCCTGGATGCTAAGGTCAGGGCCGAGAACCAGGACAAGTTCCTGATGGAAGAGGTGCGGGTGATAGTGGCGACCATAGCTTTCGGTATGGGCATAGACAAGCCCGACGTACGCTTCGTCATCCACCTCGACATCCCCAAGAGCATCGAAAGCTACTACCAGGAGACGGGACGCGCCGGACGCGACGGGCAGGAGGGCCGCTGTATAGCCTACTACAGCTACAAGGACATCCAGAAGCTGGAGAAATTCATGCAGGGCAAGCCTATCTCCGAGCAGGAGATAAGCCGCCAGCTGCTCTCCGAGGTGGTGGCCTACGCCGAATCCAGCCAGTGCCGCAGAAAGTTGCTTCTGAACTACTTCGGCGAGGATTACGAGCAGGACAACTGCGGCAGCTGCGACAACTGCATCAAGCCCAGGCGCAGTTGTGACGGGCGGACGGAAATGTGTCTTGTGATCGAGCTGATCGAGAGCCTGCCCGAGCACTTCAAGCTGGAGCATCTGGCCGGAATCCTGGCCGGGAAGGCCACATCGGTGATAAAGTCCTACAAGCACGACGAACTTGAGTTCTTCGGGGCCGGGGACGACCATTCCGAGAAATTCTGGTGTGCGGTCATGCATCAGGGCCTGATCAAGCACCTGCTGGAAAAAGAGATAGAGTCATACGGCCTGATCCATGTGACCGAGGAGGGGCGTGAGTTCCTGAAGAATCCCTACGAGCTCACCCTCGTGGAGGACAGGGTGTTCACAGGCTCCGATTCCTCGGTGGACGATGAGGACGAGGAAGAGATAGCCGCTGCCGCCGCGATGAGAAGCGGGGGTGCCGACGGAGACCCGGTGCTCCTGGCCATGCTCAAGGACCTGCGCAAGGATATGTCCCGCTCCCTGAAGCTCCAGCCCTGGATCATCTTTACCGATCCGGCCCTTTCCGACATGTCCATACTCTACCCGGTCACCCTGGAGGAACTCAAGGGATGCCAGGGAGTCGGGGACGGCAAGGCGCGCAAGTTCGGTGCCCCGTTCGTGGACCTTATCCGAAAGTATGTCGAAGAGAATGAGATAGAGCGGCCGGAGGATTTCGTGGTGAAGTCCGCCCCTTCCAAGTCGGAAGGCAAGATAGCCATAATCAAGGGCATAGACAGCCGCATGGAACTCGAGGACATAGCCTCCTACCGGGGGCTCGGGATGGACGAGCTGATGGACGAGATAGAAGCCATCGTGGCCACCGGGACCAAGCTGAACCTCGATTACTACATCACCGAGCATTTTGACAGCGATATAATCGAGGAAATCTGCGACTATTTCCGCCATGAAGCCGAGTCCGACTCCGTCGAGGATGCCCTGCGTGAGCTCGGCGACGATTACGACGAGATGGAAGTCCGTCTCGTTCG
>JAEEGL014326681.1_pt1 | contig 11820 bp, 12 predicted proteins | sample 9134231 | NCBI WGS metagenome assembly JAEEGL01 (sample SAMN16246548, study PRJNA631951) | gut metagenome | biome: gut microbiome; feature: rumen; material: fiber-attached | host: Bos | place: Iran: Karaj | collected 2018-10 | reverse complement strand
GAGCAGTCTGGAAGCTCGTCGGGCTCATAACCCGAAGGTCATAGGTTCAAATCCTGTCCCCGCTACTATGTGCCTAGATAGCTCAGTTGGTAGAGCAGAGGACTGAAAATCCTCTTGTCGTTGGTTCGATTCCGACTCTAGGCATCTTTTTTATTAATCCCGAGATGTTCGGGATTTTTTTTTGTTTATAGCATTTATGATATGATTAAGGAACTGACTGTTAGTAAAACGGTTGTTTGAGGAGTAATTGGTTATGAGTAAGAGAATTATTAAGAGAATGATCGCATTGGGACTTACTGTAACAATGCTTACCGCCTGCGGAAGACAGGGACTGATAAATAATTCAGGTGTCGATTATTCTATTAGTCAGGAGCAGGGCAAATATCCGGTAACCTGGGATCTTGAGTCTGTGTATGCAAGTGAAGAGGAATGGCAGGCGGACTACGATAAGGCCATGGCCATGCTTTCAGGCTATGATAAATTCAAGGGGAAGTTAAATAACGCCAAGACAATTAAGGAGTATTTTGATTTCGCATATTTTACAGAGCTTACAAGTATACAGAGAAAGCTGTGGATGTATGCTAATCTTGGAACAGGGCTTGATGCTACGGACGCAGTCTTTAAGAACATGCAGGCGAAGCTTGATCAGATGGACAGAATTGAACAGCAGAAATGCGGCTTTGCAGATACGGAGATTTTTGAGCTTTCCCTGGAAGAGAGAAAGGAAATATTCTCTGACCCCATTTTCAATGGGAATGAGTATTGGTTAAGGCATTATGTGGATCCGGACTATGAGCCTCTTTCCGAGGATGAGAAGCTGGTGGTATCCACGCTTTCCATGGGAATGGGATATGCTGAGGATATATTTGATATTTTGGATAATGTAGAGCTTCCTTATCCGATGATCAAGATGCCTAACGGTTCCATAGAGGAACTGAATGAAGAATTGTACTATAAGATATTGGGAAGTTCCAAATACAGCGAAGAATTCAAGGTAGAGGCTATTAAGACTTACCTGACCAGATATAAAAACTTCGCAAATACATTTGCAGCCCTCCTTGAAGAGAATTGCTCCCAGGCCTATGCATCAGCGGTCCTTAATAATGAGGAAACAACGCTGGATGATGCTTTTTCCGATTATGATCTTGATACGGCTGTATTTGATATGCTGATCAATGCGGCGCACAAGGGTATTCCCGAGTATCAGAGGTACCTTGATCTTCATGCGGAGGGTCTTGGACTTACTGAGCAATACAGCTATAACATGTCACAGCCTGTATCATATTATTACAGGAGCAGGATAGGATATGACGAAGCCGTTGATGAGGTTATAGATTCATTATCAGTTCTGGGAGATGACTACATCGATCATTTTAAGGAGATTATTTCAAGCGGTCATGTGGACGTGTATCCTGCCGACAACAAGAATTCAGGAGCCTATGAGACCAAGCTTTCTTCAGAATATCTCCCTTGGGTTTTGTTCAACTATGCGGGATATGCCGATGATGTCAGCACTATTGCCCATGAGATGGGACATGCGGTCTATGACATGTATTCTTCGGAGTGTCAGCCTGCGGCTTATCAGAATCCTACAATATTCACTCAGGAGGTGGCTTCCACCACTAATGAGCTGCTGTATTACACCTATATGATGGATAATGCTGAGTCTGATGATGAGAAGCTTTTTTACCTTGAATGTGCGATCAACATGTTTGCCGGGACATTCTTCACTCAGATGATGTACTCAGAGTTTGAGGATTATATGTACAAGATCGTGGAGTCCGGACAGGCCCTTGATGCAGAGGATCTTAGCGATAAGTGGGCGGAGCTTACGAAGGAGTACAGAGGCGACAGCGTTAAGTACTTTGAGGACTCCAAGTATCAGTGGGCCTCGATTCCGCATCTTTACTACGTATATTACGTATACCAGTATGCAGCTGATGTGGCTTATGCGGCATCAATTGCTGAGAGAATCTCCGGTGAAGAGGGGGCTTCCAAGGAATATGTGGAGTTTTTGAAAAAAGGAAATTCAGCATCCCCGGTAGAGCTTCTTGGAATGGCAGGCGTGGATCCTTTGTCGGAGGAGACCTATGACTATGCGCTTTCTTACTTCACTTCGCTTGTAGATGAGTACGAAAGACTGATCAAAAACAGGTAATAATTCTTTACCAAGAGTTTTTTCGTTTTTTATTGTTTATTAGTTAATGTATGGTATTATGTAAACAGCAAAAAAGCGGAATCTTGATGATTATTCGGAGTTGTTATGCATAGATTTGATAGAGAAGAGCGCGAGATCTTAAGGCGCGTACTGGATATAAGAGGGTACGATTCGGATGCTTTTGACCCTGAGATATTAAATGAGCTGGAAGCGGATGAGGAGTACAAGGAGCTGCTGATCAAGCATGCTGCCGATATTCTTTCCTCCGAGAAATTCTTAACGCTCAAGACTTTTATTCAGCATGGAAATGTTACGGTGTTTGAGCACTGTATCCATGTTGCTTTGTGTGCGATCAAGCTCAACAGAAAGCTTGGCATCAATGCCAAGGAGAGACAGATGGTAAGAGGAGCGCTCCTTCATGACTATTTCCTCTATGACTGGCATGACGGAGAGGCGCCGGGAAATATTCATCCCAAGCTCCATGGATTCTATCATCCGGGAATCGCTCTTAAGAACGCCACAAGAGATTTTTCTCTTTCAGAGAGGGAAAAAGAGATAATTCGCAAGCACATGTGGCCGTTAACTGTTAAGCCGCCGCGCTGCAGAGAGGCATGGGTTGTCTGCTTGGCAGATAAATATGCTTCCACACTTGAGACACTTAAGCTTAAGAAGGGAAAGATAAGAGTTAATTATGCCTGAGTTATACAGGGAACTTATTAAACTCTCCGACAGTGATATGTATCCTTTTCACATGCCGGGACATAAAAGAAACCTTGAGAGCACCCCGATGAAGGGTGCTTTTCGATGTGATATTACAGAAATAGACGGCTACGACAACCTTCATGACGAAGAGGGAATAATCCTGGAGGCTGAGGAGAGGGCCAACAGGCTCTATGGCGCAGAAAAGACTTATTTTCTTGTGAACGGGAGTAGCTGCGGAGTTCTTAGTGCTGTATCCGCGGCAGTAACAGAAGGGGGCAGGATCCTTGCAGCAAGAGGGAGCCATAAATCTTTTTATCATGCTGCGTATTTAAGGCGGCTGGATATCAGCTATCTTCCTTATAAGCAGGACGTTAGGTACGGAATTCCTGATAGTTACACAGCGGAGGATGTGAGAAGAGCACTGGGGGAAAGCATGTCTGCCAGCACAGAGGCAAAACCTGACAGTAAGCAAGGGGGCAATATTGATTTCGGTGACATATCATGTGGAAATGCAGGAATTAGAAAAAGTTCCGGAATCCAGGCTGTGTTTATAACATCCCCGACCTATGAAGGAAAATGCTCAGATGTCGCAGGAATCGCCAAGGTCTGCCACGAATATGGAATCCCTCTTATCGTGGATGCTGCTCACGGAGCGCATTTTGGGCTAAACAAGAACAAGGAAAGTGGGGAAAACGGTTACACAATCCCTGATAGCGCTGTGCATCAAGGGGCGGATATTGTGGTGCACAGTGTTCACAAGACGCTTCCTTCCATGACACAGACAGCGCTGATACATGTCCGGGGAGACCTTGTTGATAAGGAGCTGCTGAAACGCTTTTTGCGAGTATATCAGTCCTCAAGTCCTTCTTATGTACTTATGTCCTCAATCGATCTGTGCATGAAGGAAATTGAGGAAAATGGGGAGGAGTTCTTCTCAAGGCTCCTGTATTTTAGGGAAAAAATACGAAAAGCCTGCGAAAAATGCAGTATCTTAAAGGTTGTAGGCAGAAGTGACATAGAAGACCCCGCAAAAGTACTGATTTTTGTAAACAAACATGCCATGACAGGCAAGGAACTTTATGATATACTACGCGAGGAATATTCACTGCAACTTGAAATGTCAGGAAATTACTATGCTTTGGCCATTATTTCGGGGTGGGATAAGGAGACAGGCATAGACAGGCTAATTGAGGCAATTAAGGATATTGATGCTCGATTAATCGCCAAGGAACCGGGAACCAATGTTTCCGGCAAAGAAGATTCCGGCGATAGCGGCAATGTTGACGGCAGGTGTACGACAGTCTCTTTGCCAAAAGTTGCAGAACCGCTGTATAAGGCCTGGGACGCAGTGAAGGAGAAGGTTGTTTTAGAGAAGGCATCCGGCAGGATTTCGGGAGATTTTGTTAATCTGTATCCACCCGGGATACCGCTTCTTGCGCCGGGAGAGATCGTTTCAGAAGAGATGATCCTTGAATTAAAGGGATACCTCAGCAGGGAGATGAACCTGCAGGGCGTGGAAGTATCTGATGACGGTAAGGCCACGTTGCAGGTATTAAAATACTAGTGCGAGCATAGAGACATGCTCATTACGGGTCTTAGCAAAAAACTGAGTATTGGGTGATTTATTTTTTTTCAGGAAGGACTAATATGCGTAAGACCAAGATTATTTGTACTATTGGACCTGCCAGCGAGAGCGAGGAGAAGCTCAGAGAGATCATGCTGGCAGGTATGAACGTAGCAAGATTTAACTTTTCACACGGCTCACATGAGGAGCACAAGAGAAAATACGACAGAATCAAGAAGCTTCGCGACGAGCTTGAGCTTCCTGTGGCAGTAATGCTTGATACCAAGGGACCTGAGATAAGACTTAAGGACTTTGAGAATCACAAGGAAGAGCTTGAGGCAGGTCAGAAGTTTACTCTTACTACAAGAGAGATCCTCGGAACAAAAACGGAAGTTTCCATCACTTACAAGCAGCTTCCAAGCGACGTTAAGAGCGGAAATACTATTCTTATCGATGATGGTCTTATCGAGCTTAGAGTCGATGAAGTAACAGGCGAGGATATCGTCTGCACAGTAGTTAACGGCGGACCTGTATCAGATAAGAAGGGCGTAAATGTTCCCGGTGCGGAGCTCACAATGCCTTATCTTTCAGAGCAGGATAAGAGCGATATTATTTTTGGCTGTGAGCAGGGATTTGACTTTGTAGCTGCTTCTTTCGTAAGAACCAGACAGGATGTTCTTGATATCAGAGAGATCCTTAAGGAAAAGAACAGCCAGATGAAGATCATTGCCAAGATCGAGAGCATGCAGGGTATCAACAACCTTAAGGACATCCTCAAAGAGGCAGACGGAATCATGGTTGCCAGAGGTGACATGGGTGTTGAGGTTCCTTTTGAGGACGTACCTGTTATCCAGAAGGAGATGATCAAGCTCGCTGAGTCTGAGGGTAAGTACGTTATCACTGCTACACAGATGCTGGATTCCATGATCCATCATCCCCGTCCGACAAGAGCTGAGGTTACTGACGTTGCCAACGCTATTTACGACGGAACAACAGCAATCATGCTCTCAGGTGAGACTGCTTCAGGAGATTATCCTGTTGAGGCGGTTAAGACCATGGCAAGAATTGCTGAGCGTACAGAGGCTGACATCGACTACGTAGGAAGACTTCACAAGAGAGACTATGCACCTATCGATGCAACTACAGCTATTTCACACGCTACCTGCAATATTGCAGCTGAGCTCAATGCAGATGCTATTCTTACAGTAACAATGTCAGGCTTTACTGCCAGCATGGTTTCCAAATACAAGCCAAACTGCCAGATCATCGCCTGCACCATCAATCCTACTGTTTGCAGACAGGCTAACCTTATGTGGGGCGTAACTCCTCTTCACATCAGACAGGAGGATACAGCTGACGAGCTCTTCAGAGAGGCTATCAACTCAGCCAAGAATGCAGGCTATCTTAAGGCCGGCGACAAGGTGGTTCTCACAGCAGGAGTGCCTCTTGGAATTCCTGGCAGAACAAATATGATCAGAGTGGAAGAACTCTGATATTGAATTGATGATGGAGATATGGGGGAAGATATTACCTTCATCATTTGGTTAAAATAATGGATATATAAAGGGATTTCGATTATGGGGAAGATATTTCTTTTAATGGGAAAAAGCACATCCGGCAAGGACACGATATACAAGTCCCTGATCAAGGATGAAGAGCTGGCACTTAAGATGGTGGTTCCCTACACCACAAGGCCTATGAGAGATGGAGAGACTGATGGGGTTCAGTACTTCTTCAAGACTGAGGATGAGTATCAGGCTCTCAAGGTTGCAAAAAAGATAATTGAGGAGCGTACCTACCATACCAATTATGGACCATGGCGTTACTTTACTGCTGATGATGGACAGATTGATCTCTCATCAGGCAATTATCTTGTCATCGGAACATTGGAGTCCTACTGTTCATTCAGAGACTACTTTAAGCAGGAAAATGTGGTTCCGCTTCTTATAGATGTGGATGCGAAGATTCGACTTGAAAGAGCTATGCACAGGGAAGAAAAGCAGGAGCACCCTAAGTACGATGAGATGTGCAGACGCTTTTTGGCTGATGAAGAGGACTTCTCGGAGGAGAAGATCGCAGAGGCCGGCGTTACCAAACGTTTTTTCAATAACGCAGAGATCGAGAGCTGCATTCAGGAAATAACGGGGTATATCAAAAGTTTTTTATAAAGTGAATTATTAGAGCCGGGGCTGTCCTGTAGAGTGGGGCAGCCCCTTTTTGCGTATCCATTGGCATGAGAGATGTGATACACTAAGTGAAGTGAGTATTCATGCGTGTTGGAGGGAGTGAACATGTCAAAATGTCCATATAGACTGTGTTATTTCACATGGTCACATGATCAGATGCTTCTCAGGCGAAGAAATGAAGATGATACCAATGATGATATTTTCTTTGAGGGGATCGATTATATTGAGATTCCGACAATGTTTGATGAGGTTGAGGTGGAGAAGCCTACAGCCTCTGATTTAGAATATCTTAAGACAAGAACTGAAGTAGATAATAAGCAGGTTACTGTATTAAAGATAAATGATAAAAGGTATTATGTGGTTTCTGTCTCTGTAAAAACTGAGCATAATTTTTTGGATGTGAATGAAGTATCATTTTTCGTAGGATTTGTGCCGGTTAATCCTGATGATAGTGAGGACATGGATCTCTTTTTTGACATGTTTATGGATGGATACGACTGCTTCAAACACTCAGAGGATTATATTCCGACAAAAGACAAAGAGGACAATATAAAGATTTGTGCTAAGTACGGATCTGTTTTTGCCAGGATGAAAGACAAAGAACACAGATTGAAGCTGGTCTCTTTGTTATCAGATCCGAGGGATACATTTTACTTATCTATGGCTATGGAGAAGCTGTGTTCAGCGAGGATTCCGGAGATGGAGCCCCTGCTTCTCAGGTATTTAAACAGCGATGATATAACTGATGCGGAGCTGGGAATCAAAGAAGGTGCGGAGTACTATTTTTACGGACGTTTTATCAGGAAGAATCTGAAATTATCGGCTATAGCGGGAATAAAGTATTATCCTTCTGCCAAAAACATTGAATTACTTAAGAAATATGAGAATGATGAGGATATTTTTATCCGGGATCGTGCAAGAAAATCTATTGCATATATGAGCATAAAAAAGTAATCGGGGGAGGCCTAAATGATTACTCTGGAGAATTTTTATAGAGGAATGCGGGAGTCATATGATATAGATCTTCTGCAAATGGAGGTAGGTGGTGGAGAAACAACTTATGAGGAAATAGAATCGATAGCTCAATTTCCGAATGCCAAGAGCATCATAATATCGGGACTTCGCCAGGAAACCTTTGAGTATTTTATCGATAAGTTTGGCAATCAATTTGAAGCTATCACCTTTTGGAAAAACAAAGCAGTTAAAGATTTATCTTCTTTGGCTAAGCTGGAAAATATCAAATACATCAGCTATTTTTATAACCAAAAGGCCTCGGATCTATGGAACATGAGCGGAAATAAGCAGCTGACGGGCCTTAGTATAATGGATTTTTCAAAGCTGAAATCAATTTCACAGATTGAGACATCAAAATCATTGAAGTACTTCAGGCTTGGAAATGAAGTTTTCGACAAAATGGAGATTGACTCGTTAAAACCACTGAAGAATACTGATATTACGCACTTTGAGTGGATAGGGAAAAAAGTAATTGATGGGGACTTTAAATGCCTGGCAGAGGGGAATATTAGGGTACTGGATATAAATCCAACAAGGTTTACGATGACGGAATTGGCGGAATTATTATCGTGCTTCCCGGCAACTTTGGAAGGAAGTATAACTAAACCGTATGTGACCGGTGGCATTGTCAGCAAAGGAGAAAAGACCGTTTATTATCATTTATGCAAAGGAAAAAAGAGATGTATAAAAGGTGTTGATGATGAACGGTTTGCTAAATACTTGGAGGAGTTTTCTACTTTATTGGAAAGCTATAGAGTGCCCCAGTAGGGACACAATCTTTGAGTAAGATGGTAATACCTCCCTTTTCTGACATTTCAGCTAAGATTCTGTATATTTCAGCTGCTTCATATTACGTGGAAGAGTCATCATGATATGATGACAAAAAAGAAATTGTAATTGGAGCGGTTGTATGAGTATAAAAAAGATTCTTTACAGGTGCTGCGGGGCTGTACTGACTATGGCGCTTTTGTGCGGGTGCGGAGCGCAGAGCGATAATATATCAAGTGCAGAAGAAAGCGCTAACGCAGGCACTGAGGCAAGGGACCTGTCAGAGGTGGATATTACTCTTTTGTCAGATGATGTCAGCGAGGTATCGGTAAATAAGGTCAAAGATGCATGGAGCAGATTGTCGCAAGTCGCAATACTTCCGGACTATGAGATAGCCATAGGGCCTTCCAGCAGACATGAACAGAGTGATGGATTGATCAATTTTACCGAATTAGAGATTGCATCTGATGATTTCGAAGTGATATTTACTGACAAGTGCACAGACTTACCATATTGGAAAACAGTGGGGCTGTCGGAATGTGCATTTGGCTACGCACCTGTTAATGCAGAGGATCAGGTAAAAGAATACCTTGAGGCAAGGGAAGAAAAAACTTTCCCATTATTTGCTCTGTTCTTTTGTGAAAAGTACTCAGAAGATAGTGATATTCAGATGTCCAAGGACTGTGCGTATTACCTGACAAAATATGCCCTGGATAAGTATTCCTATAACGATTTTGCAGAAAATGAATACAGAGCAGAATGGCTGATGATTGATTCGGACAAAGAGTTTAGGTTTGATGATGTTGATAAAGCCGTGGAGGCAGCTACAGCACATAAACAGGGAACAGCGATTTATGTTGAGTGTGAAGGGAATACCTGGGAGATACATGAAGTTGAATGGCTGAAAACTGCTGATGATGTTTATTCCATGTTATATGATGCAGAAGATGGGATAAGAAAGCTTTGCAAGAGAATCGCGGCAGAATCAAGCGTTGTAGATGAAGCCAGCTTCAGGAAAAATGTTAAAATTATTCCGACAGATAAATCCGATAAATCCACAAGCAGGGATGGGGTAATAGTTCTTAAGCATCCTCTTTCGATTATTCATGAGTACGTTCATTGTACGCTTAGCTACTCTCCGGAAGAATGCTGGTTTGTTGAAGGGCTGGCAGAGTACTACACCGCAGACTACGATGATGAATATGTGTACAGACATAACGTGTGGGATGATGTCTATCAAAGTTGGTATGATGAAGGTGTTATCCCGGATGAATATATGGCTCTCATTGAACAGGATGGAGCCCTTGAATACGAAGAGGCAAAAATAGATTATTATCAGAAGTTTAGGGAAAAAGATAGCGACAAGCATAACCAGTATTCCTGTCTGTCTTATGCTATTGGTATTACGGACCTGATTTATTATGGGACAGAATTTCGTGAGAACGCAAGGCAAAGAACTGTCAGAGAAATTTATAAAGGCAACGGCACCAATAATAAATTAGGAAACTACCTTACATATGAATCCGCAATGGTTGTGACAGCAGATCTTATCGCAGAGTACGGCGTTGACAGCATAATCTCATCTAAAGGCTCTTTTGAAGAAGACTTTGGAGTGACATCGAACGAATACATACAGAACTATATAGACAACAAACTATTTATGCATTTTATAGAGGAGTGAGCTATGGGAAGCCTTAAAAATCATAATATAAGAAATTTCTTTAAAGGAGAAACTTATGCCAAAGGCCTAGACCGAATGGAAAAGATCAACGACGGAACCGGCAATGTCCATGACAAATGGAAGGAGCAGATAATATCGGATATTATCATCCTTGCCATTTTCATTGGGCTTGTAATCTTTATTTTTACAAGATAAGTTTGGAGAAATGCTTATAAATGATTGACTCAGATGACAAGGACAGCCTGCGTGATATAATAAAGGCGAGAGAAAACAAAACTGTAGACTTCAGAACAATTGATATGATCAATACATATACCGGTGCGCATATACCAACAAAAAATGCGGAAGGAGGGCAAGTGAAAGTGTGTCAGGGACTAATAGATTTAATGGCAGAAGAACGTGAAGTGGGCGTTGAACAGGGAGAAAACAAGCTTGCCAGACTCCTTAAAGTTATTAAGCCGGGTAGTAAGGATTTTGACAAAGCACTTAATGCTACATCTGCTGAGAGAAAGAAACTTTACAGGAAATATGGCATTGTTGATTGATATATTATTGTGATAAAACCCACGGAAGTAGGTATCCGTGGGATTTTTTGTGCATTACAATTGCATTTATATTTTTACATATAAGGTAAAACAAAGGGCTGTAACAACACACATCCGTGAGTTTTATCAGAGGCTTCTGGGATTATACTTAGGTTATCTATATTTCCCGGAGGCTTTTTTGTATGAATAAGATCGATATAAAATATCCAATCCTTATGGTGCATGGAATGGGCTTCAGAGACCGTAAGTACCTGAATTACTGGGGAAGGATCCCGGCGAAGCTTGAAGAAGCGGGCTGCAGAATCTATTACGGCAATCAGGACAGTTCCGGTTCTGTGGAATCCAACGCGGCGCATCTTGCGGAGAGGGTAAAAGAGGTCCTTGAAGAGAGCGGCGCGGAGCGCATAAATGTTATCGCCCACTCCAAGGGTGGGCTGGATATCAGATGTGCTATTTGTGAATACGGCCTTGGAGACAAAATTGCTTCCGTTACCACCATGAGCACGCCCCATCATGGGTCTGTCACAGTGGATAAACTTCTTAAACTTCCGGATTTTCTTGTGAAATTCGCAGGTAAATGCACAGATATAGTTTTCAAGGTTCTTGGGGATAAAAATCCTGACTGCTACAGCGTTTTTCATTTGTTTACCACAAAAGAAGCTGAGAAATTCAACAACGCTCATCCGGATGATCCTCGGACTTATTATCAGAGCTATGCTTTCCAGATGGGTTCGCCCTTCAGTGATTTCTTTATGTGGTTCCCAAGCCTTGTGGTGTGGATGCTGGACGGGCCAAATGACGGACTTTTGTCCACAACCTCTGTACAATGGGCCAATTTCAAGGGTATTATAAAAAGTAACAGCAGGCGCGGGATTTCTCACTGCGACGAAGTTGATATGCGCAGGATGCGCTTCACCAGGAAAAAAGGTGAAGGAGTTTCGGATATAACTGATTTTTATCTCGGGGTTGTAGAAGGTCTCGCAGGTATGGGGTACTAAAAGGAGAGAAATGTATAACATTGAGTCAGGCAGTTTTTCATTAGAATTAAATAAGTAGTAAGGCAGAGGGACTTGTGATATGACATTACTTGTAATTGACACGCAAAAGGGAATCACGGACGAAAGGCTCTACGAGTTCGAAAGGGTGAAAAGCAACATCAAGGAGCTGATCGCTCTTGCCAGAGAAAAGGGCAAAGAGGTTAT
>JAEEGL013088995.1_pt1 | contig 11820 bp, 7 predicted proteins | sample 9134231 | NCBI WGS metagenome assembly JAEEGL01 (sample SAMN16246548, study PRJNA631951) | gut metagenome | biome: gut microbiome; feature: rumen; material: fiber-attached | host: Bos | place: Iran: Karaj | collected 2018-10 | reverse complement strand
TATTGAACATGCCGCGATGCTTCTCCATGCCGATATAGACCACGTTTTTCATGAAGGGGAAACGCTTGCTCTCCAAGTGTCCGCGCTGGCAGTCTTTCAGCTCAGGCAGCATCTTGTAGGTCATATCGACATAGTCGCACTCCCACGTACCGTCGGTGATACAAAGGGTGTGCATGTCGGAGTTCTCGCAGAGATACTCCAGCTCGTTCTGCTTGTAGTTCGTGTTCACCGTCACCAGCACGGCACCGATCTTAGCGGTGGCATAGAGGAACGTCAGCCAGTCGGGCACGTTGGTAGCCCAGATGCCTACGTTTGATCCTCTCTTTACGCCGATGCTGATCAGACCTTTGGCCAGATTATCTACACGCTCGTTGAACTGCTTCCAAGTGAAGCGGAGGTCACGGTCGGAATAGACGATGTATTCCTTGTCGGGCGTTGTCTCAGCCCAGTATTCGAGCCATTGGCCGAGCGTGCGCTCATGAAGCTTATAGCCAACGCTTCCCGTCTCGGCGGGGTATGTCCTGTCTGGCAGCGGACGGCCAGCCATATCAAGGCGTTGCCCCTTGGGAGTGGCTACCTGAGCGCTGTTGTCTTTATTATCCATTGAAAATGATTTTCTATTTGTTTATATGTATGCTTTCCCCATCGTATTATTGTTATCTACTCCCCTCCATTTAAGGGAGGGGCTGGGGGGAGGGTCTTTTTTAAAATGGAATATACACGACAGCGAGAATCTTTGCAGGTTTGCCGGCGGCACCGTGTACGTGGTGCTCCACAATCGAGTCGTAGAAGATGCTGTCGCCCTCCTTCAATACATATTTCTCCTTGCCGTATTCAATCTCAATTTCACCGTTCATCACGTAGATAAACTCCTCGCCTTCATGAGCCGACAGCTTGAAGTTCTTCTCCTCCGAGGGCTGAATGTCGATGATGAATGGTTCCATAGAGCGACCAGCCTTCTGACGGGCCAGCGAGTGATAGATCATGTTCTTACGGGCATCTGTGGCATTGTTTGAGAAGCTGATGCTCTGATCGCGCTCACGCTCTTCAGCACGGCACACCACCGGACCTAGTTCATCATTGTCATCAAGGAATGTACCCAGGCGCACACCGAGTGCACGGGCAATTTTGATTAACGGACCCAACGAAGGCAGGTACTCATCGTTCTCAATGCTGGTGATCTGTTCTACCGACAGACCGCTGCGTTCGGATATTTCCTCAATGGTGAGCTTTTTGGATTCTCTTATCCCCTTGATCTTAAATCCTACGATTGTGTGATGATTCGACATAATATAAAAATTGTACGTGTAAATATAAATCTGTTTAATTTTGGGCGCAAAGATAGAAAAAAAAATCGAAATAACGAAAATTTTTAGGGCGAAAAGTACACTTAATTATCATAAACCATGATGAAAGCCGCCAACATAAAGATTTTTTGAAAAAATAATGATAAAAATTTGGCCATATCAAAAATAGTTAGTACCTTTGCACCCGCTAAACGACCAAGGACGTTTCGACAGCGTTCGAAGGCAGCACAAAATGATGCACCCGTAGCTCAGTTGGTAGAGCACCTGACTCTTAATCAGGGTGTCCAGGGTTCGAGCCCCTGCGGGTGTACAAAGAGACTCTAATTTGGGTTAGCAAGCGATGGAACCACAATTCCATCGTTTTTTTATTTTGCAGAGTCAGCTTACAAAAAGCAAGAAAAATATTTGGCTTTTCATTCGTTTTTTCGTAACTTTGGCTTCGCCGAAATTACTTAGCACTCAGAAAAGCTCAAATAAATTTGGTTTTTCATTCGTTTTTTAGTAACTTTGCGCTTTACAAGCGCGAAGATACTCCGTCTCGGCATAAAAAAGATTAAAATCTTTTGTTCTGCTCTCGACTTTACGTATCTTTGCCATCGAAAACGAAATAACTGAACCAAACGAAAGAAAAATGCTTGTAAAAACATATTGTGCAGCCGTCAACGGACTGGAAGTGACTACCGTTACTGTCGAAACCAGCATGTCACGCGGCACAATGTTCCATCTCACAGGACTGGCTGACACAGCCGTCAAGGAAAGCTACGACCGAATCAAGGCAGCCCTTATCAACAATGGTATGGTAATGCCTGTGATGGACATCACCGTCAACCTCTCGCCAGCCGATATCAAGAAAGAAGGCTCTGGCTATGACCTGCCTTTGGCCATCGGCATTCTGGCTGCAATGGGCAAGGTGAATGAGGAACGGCTGTCACAATACATGCTGGTGGGCGAACTGGGACTCGACGGCCGACTGCAACCCGTTCGCGGAGCTCTCCCCATCGCTATTCGTGCCAGAAAAGAGAAATTCAAAGGACTGATTGTGCCACAACAGAACATCCGAGAAGCCGCCGTTGTCAACCAACTGGAGGTGTTTGGTATGGAGTCGCTCACCGATGTCATACGCTTTCTCAACGGTGATGCCAGCTACGAGCCCACCATCATCGACACCCGCCGCGAGTTCTACGAGCAGCAGAGCAAGTTCGAACTGGACTTCAGCGATGTGCGTGGCCAAGAGAGTGTGAAGCGTGCCTTGGAGGTGGCCGCTGCAGGCGGTCACAACCTCATCATGATAGGTCCGCCAGGATCGGGCAAGTCTATGCTGGCCAAACGTCTGCCCTCCATCCTGCCTCCACTTTCGTTGGCTGAGAGTTTGGAGACCACCCAGATTCACAGCGTGGCAGGCAAGCTGAGCCGCGACACGAGCCTCATCAGCCAGCGTCCTTTCCGTGCTCCTCATCACACCATCTCGCAGGCAGCTCTCGTAGGCGGTGGAAACAATCCTCAACCTGGTGAGATCTCCCTCGCACACAATGGGGTTCTTTTCATCGACGAGATGCCAGAGCTCGCGCGCTCCGTTCTTGAAGTGCTGCGCCAGCCACTCGAAGACCGAAAGATCACCATCAGTCGTGCGAAATACAATGTGGAGTACCCCTGTTCCTTCATGCTCGTTGCCTCGATGAACCCCTGTCCTTGCGGCTATTATGGCGCCCCCACACATCATTGTGCCTGTACCCCTGGCCAGATTCAGCGCTACATGAATAAAATCAGCGGTCCCCTACTCGACCGTATCGACATCCATTGTGAGATTCAGGCGGTACCCTTCGCTGAACTGTCGAAGATGCAGCCTGGCGAGTCATCTGCGAAAATTCGAGAGCGCGTCATCGCCGCCCGTAACATACAGACAGAGCGTTTCAGCTCCCTCCCTATCGGGGAGAGCGGGGGGAGAGGCCGCATTCATTGCAACGCCCAAATGACGGAACGGATGCTTCACGAGTTCGCTGAACCCGATGCAGCCTCCATGGATATGCTTCGTATGGCTATGGAGCGTCTGAAACTCTCTGCTCGTGCCTATAGTCGCATCCTCAAAGTAGCAAGAACCATTGCTGATTTGGATAACTCTGAGAAAGTGCAATCACAACACATCGCCGAAGCTATCGGCTATCGCAATCTCGACCGTGGTGACTGGGCTGAGAGAGGGATATAACAAAGGTATAAGTTCTATGGACGAACAACAGAATATCATTATTTATCGCACCGCCGATGGGCGTGCATCTGTGGCACTTTATGCCAAAGATGGTAAGATATGGCTGAACCAGCAACAGATGGCAGAACTTTTTGCCACCTCGAAGCCGAATATCAGCATGCATATAGCTAACATACTGAAAGAAAAGGAGTTGAACAAGTTTTCAGTTGTTAAGAATTTCTTAACTACTGCCGCCGATGGCAAGAACTATAATGTCGTTTTCTACTCCTTGGAGATGATTATCGCTGTAGGTTATCGTGTGAGAGGATTGCGAGGCACCCAGTTCCGCCAATGGGCAACGGAGCATTTGACAGAATACCTCGTGAAGGGATTCACAATGGATGATGAACGACTGAGAAATCCTGATGGTCGCCCTGACTACTTCGATGAGTTGCTTGCCCGTATTCGTGACATCCGTGCATCAGAGAAACGATTCTACCAGAAGGTGCGCGACCTGTTTAAACTGAGCAGCGACTACGACAAGACAGACAAGGCTACGCAGATGTTTTTTGCTGAGACACAAAACAAACTTCTCTATGCTGTGACTCATCAGACAGCTGCCGAACTGATAGTTACTCGTGCAGATGCATCACAACCCAATATGGGACTGACCACATGGAAAGGTTCCATCGTCCGAAAGGGGGATGTCATCATTGCCAAGAATTATCTACAAAGTGATGAAATAGATTCTTTAAACCGCCTCGTCGACATCTTCCTTACCAGCGCTGAGGAACGGGTGAAGGGGCGTAGAGACCTCACTCTTGACTATTGGCGAAAGAATGTAGATGGTCTTTTGACATTTCAGGAGAAAGACATCTTGCAAGGGCGTGGTTCTATATCCTATGAAGAAGCAGAGAACATCGTCCGTATGAGATACGATACTTTCAATGCCAAGCGCAGACTCCTCGATGCTCAGGCGGCAGATGCAGAAGACTTAAAGATGTTGGAAAAACTTGAGAAGAGTATTATCAGCAATCTCACTAATCAAGATCATCATAGCTGATGTAGAGGTGAAGAGAAGAGGTTCAGAGTTAACACATCGCCGAAGCCTTAGGCTATCTCAACCTCGATAGATGCAATTGTCCGCAGCTTTTCGAAAAAAATCAAATTTCCTCGGACAATTGCGATGAGCAGATAATGATAAAGGATAGACAATAACAAATATGTATTCAAAGACGTTTGGTTATAATTTCTTTACAGGCTCTTCCATCTTGTTCTGGCTGGCGACATTGCCAGTCGCCGCTGGCGTGTTTCTCTCCATAATCTTCAACTACACCTGGATGGTACCCACGATGGTGTACTATTTCCTATTGCTAGCTGCTGGCTATTGGGTTCGCAATCATCGAGCATCGCTTATTATCGACGAGACAGGAATCACGCTGTACGACTTGTCGGGTAATGTGACAGACTACATAGAGTGGGAAGAAGTTGGGCATGTCCATACTGACGTAACGAGAGGTTTTGGCAAGAACAAAGTAAAAGGTATAGAAATAGTGAAAATCGAAACTGATACCGACGCCAGCCTCTCTTCGGACGATGATGACGATGACTTTGACGATGATGATGACGATGAGCGCACCATGTTCATACAGACCAGCTTCGGCAAGATTGCAGCCTGCAAAGCTGACATTGTCAAGGCCATTGAGAGTGGCATTGACTGCTACGTTCATCACAAACGTAAAAGAACTTTTCGTTTCGACAACGATTCAGAAAGCCTGAATTCGATGAGAGCCGGGATAGGCGTGCTGCTGGTATCATTTGCTATTGGGTGTGTCTTTTTTGCCTATCAATACGGAAACCTCTACCCGGCGTTTTATGAAGAGCTGATAGCCCACTCTTTGATGGATGGAAGCAACACTTCTGGCAGTTTCATTTCCACGCTAGTCTGTTATGCCCTTCCCATCATAGGATTAATCATGTTGTACGGTTTCCCTTCATCCCTGATGATTGGTCAAGTCAAACGCGCCTTGATCCTTGCAGCGGTCTCGCTGGCATTACTTGCCATCGGCTATTTCCTCATCATTCCTAAGCAACAAAAGTTATTCCAGAATTGCAGAGATTTGAATTTTCAGCATCCTGACACCGTGACCACCGTCGTCAGTCGTCTTCACACAGGAAAAGGTGGTAATTACATGTCTTTCCGCATCACATACGATGGTAGCGGCTACGAGGTCAAAACGAGATATGTTAAAGATGCCGACGAAGGGATGCCCATGCGCGTTGTTGTCCAGAAAGGTTCATTGGACATACCTGTTGTTACGATGATTGAGATTAAATATAGCTATTTCTACTGGAAATACCATATTCTCGGTGACACCTACAACGAAATGGCCTATTTTCATGCTGACAATGGCGACCTCCAACAAGCCTTGAAGACTATTGACATAGCTATTGCCACAGACTCTACTATTGCCAACTACTACGACAGCAAGGGTGAGTTTCTTCTTCGCAATGGCTACAAGGATGAAGCCGCACGCATGTGGGAGAAAGTCATCACGCTTGATCCGTTCTTTTTGCTAAACCACCATAGTTGGTTGAATAAGGAGCTCACCAAACTCGGTATCTCAACCACTCCTCCTCGAAAAGAAACCAAACTTATAAAGAGAGGGCAGAAAATTAACAAGGCTCCCACCCTCCATCAGGAGTCCAAAGCACCTGTCCGCCCAAAGAAGTCCAAGGATTCGACCATCCATTGGGACAATATAAACAGACCTGACAAATGGACAGAGGAGTCGCTCACCATCAATGGTAAGAGTCTGGGACGCTGGACCATCCTTGAGAGCGCATCTGTAGATCCTATTGACATCACCCTCGACTATCATCTAAGGAATATAGCGCCCAAATACGGCATGCTGCTGGCCTATCAGAGGGAACCGGCACGTGTGCTCATCTTAGTAGGCAACAGAAACAACAAGCAATTCGGGAACTATGTTTCTGTAAATCCCCCAATGGACAAAGAAGTGAAGATTTGGTTCGACAACAAAGCCTTGTTCGTCCACCCCAAGCGTAGTGCTGGTCTCAATGGTGTCTATGAGCTAAACCAAGAAGAGAGCCTTCAATTCATAAGAAACGCTAGAAAAGAAGCAGAAAGCGTGTCGTTTGTCAGTGTACGAAAAGGCACCCATGTCGTTATTGTACATAACTTTTGATAAGCATAATGAAAGTATAAACTATAAGATTGTAACAATGAAGAGAAGATTGATTTGGTGCTTTGTTTCGATACTGACGGTGCTGGTGGTGGCGATTGTCGGGGGTAGCTTTTATATGCTGGACTTTTCGCTGTCGCCAGAGGCTGAACGGGCTGATACGGCGAGCTACTATCGGCAGCTGTTTGCCGACTATCCTGAGACACGGCCTTGGATTGACAGTCTGAGAAGGATTGACGCACTCAGAGACACTTTTGTTATTATGCCTGAAAACGGTGAGAAGCATCACGCCCTCTATGTGAACAATGGTAGCAACAAGACAGCCCTCATCATTCACGGCTGGCGCGACTGTGCCATCAAGTTTCTCTACCTGGGCCGTCTCTACGAACAGGAGCTTGGCTACAATATTGTCATGCCCGACCTCCATGCCCACGGCCTTAGTGAGGGCGACAGGATCCAGATGGGCTGGCTCGACAGGAAGGACATGCTCCACTGGCTCTCCATCTTCCAGACCGACACGATGGTAGTACATGGTGTTTCGATGGGAGGGGCAACGACTATGATGCTCTCAGGCGAGAAGCTGCCAGAGGACATCAAAGACCTGCATTTCATTGAGGACTGCGGCTACACCAGCGTTTGGGACGAGTTTGAAGGAGAACTGAAGAATCAGTTCGGCCTGCCTGCCTTCCCCCTGATGCACGCCACCAGCCTGCTCTGTAAATTGCGTTATGGTTGGAGTTTCCATGAGGCTTCCGCTATTGATCAGGTGCGCAAATCCAATTATCCGATGCTGTTCATTCATGGTGGCGCCGACGCTTTCGTTCCTACCGAGATGGTTTACCGCGTTTACAAAGCCAAGCCTTCGAAGAAAGAGTTCTGGATTGCCGAAGGAACCGATCATGCCAGATCCTACATGATGCATCGCGACGAGTATCTTCTCCGCATCAAAAACTACCTAAGCCGAACCGACTACTCATGTGACACAGAAGCCATCTCACCCAATGACCAACAACAGCAGTAGTATTTTCCAGCGCCCCGTCTGGGTGGCACTCTTTGCCTTCACGGCGGCCTTCCTGTGGGGATGGGCCTACCCGCTCATCAAGCTGGGTTTCGACGAGTTTCAGATCAGTCAGGACATGACGGGCAGTAAGATGCTCTTTGCTGGCATACGCTTCTGCCTTTCAGGCATCATCATCCTCACCATTGCACGCCTCTCCCACCGCTCCTTTGCGTGGAAAAATCAGAACACGTCCCATCACCCCGCTCGGCCAAAGGACGCTTGCTACCAGCGGGACGCAAGAACACCCATCACCCACCACCTCTTCCTTCTCCTCTTTGCCCTGCTCAACACCACGCTCCACTACGCCTGCTTCTACATCGGCCTGTCGCATAGCCAGGGAGCACGTGCGGCCATTCTCAACTCGCTGAGCGTGTTCACGGTGGTCATCTTGGCCTGTGTGTTTTTCAAAAGCGACAAGCTGACAGCGAGGAAGATGGCAGGATGCGTCATCGGCTTTCTGGGCATTCTCGCCCTCAACCTCGACGGCAAGGACAGCGGAGCCTTTACGTTGCTGGGCGACGGTATGATTATCCTCAATGCCCTCTGTGGTGCCTTTGCAGGACTGATGACGCGCGGCGTGGGTCAGCGCATCGATGTGTTCGTAGGCACAGGCTATAGTCTCGGCGTGGGCGGCGCGCTTCTCATCATCCCTGGACTGCTCACGGGTGGCACCCTACCCCATGTCTCGCTCTATGGTCTTGTGATTCTCGCGTTGCTTATCGTCATCTCTACCGTGGGTTTCACGCTCTACAACAAACTGCTCACCTGTAACCCCGTGGGCAAGGTGGCCATCTGGAACTCGCTAATCCCCGTGGTGGGTGCCGTCACCTCATGTCTCTGCCTCAACGAACCCTTCCATACGAAATATATCCTCGCAACGGCTCTGGCCGCTGCGGGGATATATATCATTAATCGGGGGAAAAAGTAGGGCTTCTTCTCGTTGTCCAAAGAGATTACCCACTCGTTGATTTCTACATTTTCTTCAGACGGATAACATCGCCTACATCTTCTTCAATCGGATGACGCGGCTGGCAAACTGACGGCCCAGGGTAGCGTCGATGCCCGTCTCCATGAGGAACTTGCCGCTGAACGTCTTGCCTTCGAAGTAATGGCTGCGCTCGGCACACTCAAACTCGTTGAGACGATAGCTGGCGTTGGGATCGAGACCTGCCATGTGCCAGCGCGGAGTCTCCAGTCCGATGTAGTTCTCAAACTTATAGCAGAAGAACACGGCCTCCGACTTGTCTTCCTTCACAAACATCTCGCTGCAGAAGCCGTTGCCCTCATAGGGCGACAGCAGGCGATACTGATCGCCCAGCTGGACGATGGGGCGTATCTCCTTGTAGAAAGCGAAGGCTTTCTTGGCGTACTCGCGCTCCTTTTCGTTCAGGTCGCTAGGTTTCATCTCCATACCGAGGCGCCCCGTCATCGCCACGTCGAAGCGAAACTTCAAGGGAATCACCCTACCCGTTTGGTGATTGGGTGAGGCACTCACGTGCTGAGCCATCGCCAATGTGGGATAGAAATGGCTGGTGCCCCACTGGATGAAGAGGCGCTGCTGTGCATCGGTATCATCAGAGACCCAGAACTCGTCGAAGTAAGGCATAGCACCCCAGTTCACGCGTCCACCGCCGCTGGAGCAGAGCTGTATGACGAGGTCAGGATATGCCTTGCGGATGCGCTCCAAAGCGTTGCGCAGTCCGAGGTGATAGTCCACAAAGAGGTGGCTCTGTCGGTCGGCTGTGAGATAGCTGCTACCGAAGTTCTGCATCGACATGTTGCAGTCCCACTTGATGTAGTGCAGCGTGGGATTCTCCTTCATCAGGTTGTCCACAATTGAGAACACGAAGTCCTGCACCTTGGGGTTCGACAGGTCGAGCACCAGCTGGGTACCGCCACGTCCCTTCGAGAGTTCGCGCGTGGGGTGAGCCACCACCCAGTCGGGGTGCGCCTCAAAGAGTTCGCTGGTGCTGTTGACCATCTCAGGTTCAATCCAGATACCAAACTTCAGGCCTCTATCTTCAGCAGCCTTCACCAGAGCAGGCACGCCGTTGGGCAGCTTCTCTGTATCGGTCACCCAGTCGCCCAGCGCCTTATCGTCGTAGGTGCGACGGTATTTGCGTCCGAACCAGCCGTCATCCACCACGAAAAGTTCGCCGCCCAAATCTTTGATACCATCCATCAGCTGCTCACATACGGGCTGGTTCACGTTCATATAGACGCCCTCCCAAGAGTTCAGCAGAATCTCGCGCAGCGCCTGTCCGTTGTGCAGTTGACCGTTGCGTCCCCAGCGGTGGAAGGCACGGCTCACGCCACCCTTACCCTCTTCGCTGTAGGTGAGCGCCAGTTTGGGCGTCTCAAACTTCTCACCCTGCTTCAGCGTGTAGGCAGTGTGCAGGTCGTCGATGCCAGCCAGCAGCGTGTGGCGGTATTTGCCACGCGTCTCAATGCGCAACTTGTAGTTGCCCGTCCAGCAGAGAGCAGCACCAATCACGCGACCGCTGTTCTCCTGGGGCCGTCCGTCGAGTGAAATCATCACTTCGGCACGATCGTCCATCGCCGTGCGCACACCGTCGTGGTTCACGATGACCTTCAGTCCTGCCGTCAGCGGTTCCTCGGTCATACCAGCCTCCTGTCCCCACGAGCCGTGGAAGTGAGTCAGCCAGGCACCCTTGTCATTCACCGTTGTCCATTGTCCGTTACCCTCCTGTCGCCAGGTCATCACGCCGCTGGCATACTGTTCCAAACGGATGGGTTTCTTCTCGCCATTGCGTATCACCGTCCAGGTCTCAATCACGTCGCTGCGGTCGTTGGCCTTGTAGCAGAGATCCACAAAGAAATCATACTTCTTGTCCTTCAGCGCGATGATGGTCACGTCGCCCTCCTGACGGCAGCCGGTGACCACCAGTTCGGTTGACATGTTACCATCAGCATGGGTCACGCTCAACGCTGTCTCGTCGAAGCTGTCGCGCCCAAAGGCAGGATAGGCATCGTAGTTGATGCTCATGGCATCATAGACCTCATGAGCCTGGTCAGGACGAAGTCGCGAACCGTAGTAGTGAATGCGCGGCGTCTGCCCTTCGTTCACAGCGAGCATCAGCGTGGTCTTGGGTGTGTTGACAAACACATCTTTTGCCTCAACGGCCTGGCACATGGTCAGGGCAAGGGCAGGAATCAGAATTTTCTTCATCTTAGTTCTATTTTTTAGTTGTTGATGTTAGCCATAATCTGTTAACGCATGCCCCATGAGCATGCCTCATTCAGGAATTCGACTGCAAAGATAATGAAAAAAGGTCAGCCTGCCATCGTTTTTCCAAAAAAATCTGACGCGACACCCGAAAAGAGCAACACAGGTTGTTAATGTTCCATAATAAAAGAGGTACGCGCCTTGACTTTTTACCTTTGTTCGCATCAAATAAAAATATGCACAAAACCTAAAATTAAAAAACAACAAGCAACATGAAAGATTTCAATTATTACGCACCAACGGAAGTGGTGTTCGGCGAGAACTCAGAGGAGCAGGTGGCGCTCATGGTCAAGAAATACGGCGGCACGAAAGTGCTCGTACACTATGGCGGACAGAGTGCCGTGCGCTCAGGACTGATTGACAAAGTGTGCGGTCTGCTCCAAGAGGCAGGCATCAGCTATGTAAAACTGGGCGGTGTGGTGCCCAATCCTCGTCTGTCGCTGGCTCAGCAGGGCATAGAACTGTGTCGGAAGGAGGGTGTGGACTTCCTGCTCGCCGTGGGCGGTGGCAGCGTCATCGACTCGGTGAAGTGCATCGGCTATGGTGTGCCCTACGAGGGCAACGTCTGGGACTTCTATCTTGGCAAGGCCAAGCCGGAGAAGATGTTGCCAGTGGCCTGTGTGCTCACCATCCCTGCCGCTGGCAGCGAGATGAGCGAGTCGAGCGTCATCACCAATGAGGACGGCGATGTGAAGCTGGGCTACTCCAACAACCTGTCACGTCCCAAATTTGCCATCATGAACCCTCGTCGCACCATGACCCTACCGCCCTATAAGACGGCTGCCGGCGTGACTGATATGATGATGCACACCATGGAG
>JAEEGL011843278.1_pt1 | contig 11820 bp, 12 predicted proteins | sample 9134231 | NCBI WGS metagenome assembly JAEEGL01 (sample SAMN16246548, study PRJNA631951) | gut metagenome | biome: gut microbiome; feature: rumen; material: fiber-attached | host: Bos | place: Iran: Karaj | collected 2018-10 | reverse complement strand
GGATAGAAATTCTCCCAGTGCTTTTCGACAAGATATTCCAGCACGGCAAGCGCGTCGGACAACCCTTTTAATCCGTCAAGGGAGAACTCCGCGATGCACAGGTAAATCGCGACACGGAGATCGCGGGTCGTTTCCCACAGCTTGAGGCAGGCGTTGCGGAGGCCGTGCCAGTCCGGGTCGGTTCCCTCGATGATGGAATCGCCCATGGCACTGGCCGGTTTTCCCATCGCCAGTTCATCCAGCTGAAGATAAAGCTGGTTGTATTCTTCCAGGGTTCCGGCTGGATGATCACCGGACACGGGAACAAGCATTTTTTCAAGATCCAGCATTCATTCAGCCCCTGCTTCAGTTCGTTGAGAGTTCCCTTGCCCGAACTCATTTTGAGGAGACGGACGAGGTGCAAGCCTTATTAATGACGATAATATACCAAGCAAGGCGAAAAAAGTCAAGAGAAAAAATAGGTTTTTCGGTCATTTTTTAAAAAATTTAAAAGAAGACACTCCCTGAACAGATTGGCTATGTGGAATCATTGGTCAAGACCTTCAAAACAGAATGGCTCGTACGGCATTTATTATTTTCCCATCCCCCACGACAGCACATCACCCCAAGTCACCACCAGTGCAGTGCGCCGATGAACTCACCCATCAGTCCCCTCACCTCGCATAATTCTTCTTCCGCAGCCCCAGGAACTTCCTCTGCTCGTTCCAGTCGACGGGCAGACGATGGGAGAAGATTTTTTTTGACGGAGAAGTCAAACGCGGGTGGGTCGCTCATGATCTCCTCGACAATGTCCGGCGCGAGGTTGACCATGCTCAGGGTTTTGTAGAAGAGGGAACGATCCATTGACTCATCCTTGGCCAATGCTCGGCCAACTGGCTCTGCAAGGAATCCGTAGGCCATTTTTTTCTGCGACAGGGCGCAAGAAGTGGTCTTCGAGGAATCCGGCAAGGGGATGCTCGCCAGTCTGTAATCGAGCTGGGACATTTGGGACGTGTTTTTAAAAAACCTACGCATAGGCGAGAAATAGACAGTTTGTTGTTCTTGTAGCAGAAAAACGATATAAAAGAGACTTCCGGTTTTGCGTCCCAGACGTCCCACGGTGCATTGCATTACGGAACTGACGGATGAATTCGCTCAATGTCATCTGCATTAGGATGAGTGCGCGGAGAAGCTTGAAAAATCTTACCGAATGAAAAACAAAAATATTACCGAATGAAACTTGAAAATCTTACCGAATGTGCTATGTTATTACATGATACACAACAAAATTGAAAGGAGAGCACAATGCATCGAGATGATTACAAGCCGCGTCTTGTGGACCGACAGGTCGAAGAGTATCTGTCGGCTATGGGAGCCGTTGTCATAGAGGGGCCCAAGTGGTGCGGGAAGACCTGGACGTCTTCCCAGCATTGCCGAAGCGAGTTCATGACGGGAAGCCCCGAGGGCAATTTTCAGAATAAGCAGTTGGCGGAGCTCTCCCCGGAGACTGTGCTTGTCGGTGAAACGCCGCGAATGCTGGACGAATGGCAGGAGGTCCCCGCTCTTTGGGATGCTGTCCGAGCCGAGGTTGACAAACGCAACGCGAAAGGGCAATTCATTTTGACCGGGTCCGCAACGCCGAACCGCAAGGGGATTCTTCACAGCGGAGCGGGCAGAATCGGCAGGATTCGGATGCGTCCGATGTCGCTGTACGAGTCCGGCGCATCCTCCGGCAAAGTGTCGTTATTGTCGTTTTTCGAGGGCGGTTTCACGCCTTGCCTGAACGGGGAGATTTCAATCCAGTATTTGGCGGAGCTGATTGTTCGCGGCGGCTGGCCCGGTAACCTTGATACCCCGGACTCCGCAGCCGGAATCATTGCTGGGGAGTACATCAGGGCGTTGCTGGAAAATGACGTCTACCGCCTTGATGAAAAGAAACGCGACCCCCACAAGATGAACTTGCTTCTGCGATCCCTGGCGAGGAACGAAAGCACCACGGCCTCGGTCAAGGTGCTGAAAAAGGACATCAGCGGGGTTGACGGCGAGGACATTGATGACGACACGATCACGGCGTATCTGGATGTGCTGAGACGGTTGTTCATATTAGATAATCAGCAGCCGTTCGCTCCGGCTACCCGTTCTTCCATCCGTATCAAGCAGGCGGAAAAACGCCATCTCGCCGACCCATCCCTTGCCTGCGCTCTGCTCAAACTGACGCCGCAGGGATTAGTCAACGATCTGGAAACGTTCGGTCTGCTCTTTGAAGCAATGTGCGTTCGCGATTTGCGAGTTTACGCCAATTCGTTTGGGGCCGAGCTCTACCACTATCAGGATTACAAGAACCAAGAGTTCGACGCAGTGATCGAGCTTCCGGACAAACGGTGGTGTGGCATCGAAATCAAGCTGGGAGCCCATCAGATTGATGGAGCGGCGGAAAACCTCCTGCGCATCAATTCTGCCATCAGCAAATCGGACGGCAATCCCGCCTCGTGCCTGGTCGTAGTCTGCGGTCTCAGCAATGCAGCGTATAAACGCCCGGACGGAGTGTTCGTCGTGCCGATTACCATGCTTAAACCGTGAGCAACCAAGACGGCAGAATACGCCTCATCTCCCGGCATGGGCGGTGGGCGTATTCTTTACACTAAGCAAAACAACGGTTCCGACGGTTCCAGTTGGATCGAAGTCTGTGGTTTCCGGTTTTGGAATAACAGGCAGAGCCTGGATCGCATTAAGGAATCCTGTCAAACCATGCGTCAGTGACAGGGTGAAATGTGAAGCCGCAGTTTTTGCAGTTCGTAAGGCTATGTTAAGGCTGTGTTGAAGATGTGGCACACAAAAAAGCGGGTCCCTGTCCAACCACACACCAGGGGTGTGCCTTACAGTGCCGTGCTTCACGACGACACGCCAGTGAAGGCATCTTCGGAGGAAAAAAAGGCATGAAAATGGCGGGCGTCTGTCCAACCAAGAAACAGACGCCCGCCGATGTTTTGCGTTTTGAACGCGGGCTCGAAAGCCCTGTGCAAGGGGTTTTCCCTTCGGGGGTCGCTTCGCTCCTCGGTGAACTCGCTAATGCGAGTTCGATCCGTTTTATAAACGCGAGGCGCGGACAGCGGAGGAAATACCTCGGGCAATCGGATGAATTACATCATGCCTGTAAATTTTTATGCTCAAAAACAAGAAAATTTTCTGTTTTGTGCTTGTAATTTGCCTTTTTGATGCTATTTTATACCAAACACGGGCAAATAAACACAAACAAGCAAAGGATCGGTAAAAAATGGCACGAACGACACGCGGACGGCTGTATAAACGAGGGAAGAAGGGAAACTATTATCTCCAGTATTACCAAAACGGCATAGAGCACCGCGAAGCCTTGCGAGACGAACACGGCGAACCGATAACCGGGGCCGATGCCGCAAGGGCCGCCGCAGATCGCATTCTTGCCCCGCTACGCTTTAAGGATGACGCGCAGAAGCTCCGAACGCTTGTAAGTGAGCTTTCCTCTTTGGAAAAGAAAGCGGAAGATGCCACCGCCGCACTGAAAAACCAGGCCGCGACACTTGAAAACGGCTGGGAATGCTTTTTGAAATGTCCGACTTGCCCGGACACTTACACGCGATACGGGCAGAGCGAACCGCCGCACGACAGCCGCGCTTATATATCCAGGGGGTACTATCGGAATTTTGTTTCCTGGACGCAGAAGCATCACCCGGAAATCATACTTTTAAGCGAAGTATCCGAAGGTATAGCGCAAGAGTACATTAACACGCTGAAAGAAAAGTATGGATCAAACGGGCGGCCAGTTAATGAAAGATTGCGAATACTGAAACAGATGTATTTTTCCATGCTGGAAGATGAAAAAATAGTTATGCCGCGCGACCCGTTCAAAAGGATAAGAAGGCTAAAAACATTTACAACCACGAAAGACGCGCTCACGATAGAGGAAGTCCAGCGGCTTGTAAGCGCCGCCAAAGATGCTGAAATGCGGAGACTAGTTTTAATCGGTTTTTGTACGGGCTTGCGGCTGGGGGATTGCTGTACGCTCCAATGGGGAGAAGTGGATCTGATAAGACGTGTTATTTCACGGATTCCGAATAAAATGTGCGACAGGGTACAGAACCCGGAGAATGTACGAGTAAAAGTAGGGATTCCCGCCCTTTTGATGAACGAGCTTTTAGCAATTCCAGCAGAACAGCGAACCGGGCCAGTATTGCCGCATTTATGCGAACAGTACAACGAACGCCACACGGGGCTTTATAAGCAGATCAGAGCGCTTTTCAAAAGCGCAAAGATTGTTACAATCAAGCCAGGGAGTAAAGACGCGCAACATCCGCACGGGATTATTATAAAGGGCTTTCATTCGCTCCGGCATACATTCGTTAGCCTAAGCGCCGAAGCCGGGGCCCCGCAACACGTTATACAGCGGATTGTCGGGCATAGTTCACCATTGATGACGATGCATTACACGCACCTGGGAAACGCCGATCTATTGCGAAGCGCCGACAGCCTGCCAGCCTTGCCCCTGGAGACCGCGCCAGGAAAGGAGACCGCCGGGGCCGCCGCCGTGATCGATGTTTCGCCCCTGGAGACCGACGATCAGACGGAACGCGACCGGGCAGAACTCCGGGCGCTTGCCGACACCCTGCCGCCGGATCAGATCCGGGAAATACTGAACCATTACCGGGGAGCTTGAACCATGAACGAATACGAAGCCTATTTTTCGAGTGTTGCAGAGCGGCGTAAACTCATTCTTGATCTTGTGCTACATTTGCCGGTGAAAACGGCCTTTTTCTGGGGAGATGATACAGTAGCTCGATTATCAGATCAAGACCGGGAGACCTTCAAAAGCTATCTATCAGAAGTCCGGGAACATCAAGAAATCGTTACCGAGTGCAAAAAGACGATAGGAAAACGGTTTGATTACTGCCAGGAACGTGCCGCCAGCACAGAGCCGCCAGCAGACGAAACGCCGGTTTTAATGATCTGGGGCTTGTTCGATGAGTTGTTACGACTTTCCGCGCTTGCTATGCAATCTGTAACGCTTTCCGAGAAGATCAGCCGCTTGCTGGAGAAATACAGCGACGAAGAAAAGGCCGCCGCCGCACATCAGAGCTTAAAAGCGGAATTTGAAGCTCTCCGGGCCGATCTCCGGGCTGATCTCCAGGCCGAAATACTCCCGCTCCGGGAGATCGTAGAAGATCAGCACCGTCACGCCGGGGAACTCTGGGCCACTGTTCCCGAATGTGCGCGAATAGTTGAAGATATGGCGAAGGCTGAACGCGCAGACGGGAAAGATATAGATCTTCCGGGAAAACATGATACTTTCAAAAGGAAGATTTCCGCATGGTTATCTAAACACGGCAAGCGTCAAATAGGAACCCCGAAAAAACCATATTCCCCGCTTGCCGACATAGCCGATGCAATAGCAAGTGTTTACCCCGAATTTATTGCCGCGACGATTTACCGGCAGATTGAAAAAGCCGGTAAACCCGCCGACGATATAAAGAAATCGAAGCACGAAAAGAAACGAACATAAAAACATTTTTGGGATGCTTTTGGGATTTTGAGAAAAAAAACGGGCTATTTTTGAGCCGGAGACGCACCGCCACGCGCACCGTCTCCGGCTTTTTTCTGCATTTTTTGGGAAGGGGCTATTACATTTTCGGCAGTTCCAACACGCAACAAAAAACGCAAGGAGATGCCAAAAATGGAAATCAGAACCAAGCTCACGCCGCAAGTGATCGCCGCCGCCACTGGATTACTACAACCCTTCATCCCCGATCTTTCCCCGCAGGGGCTTGTTTCAGCCTTGAAGGAGTACAACGCCAGCAAGCCGAAGCCGGAGCCGGATAATCGGCCCATGACCCGCCAAGAGGCCGCCGAGCTGCTGAAGTGCTCCAGAAACACGATCAGCCACTATCTTTCAATCGGCAAGCTCCGCAAGATCACGCTTACAGCAAGATCATGCCGGATCGATCCCGCGAGTGTTCGCGCCCTGCTTTCCGGGGAGACCGCCAGCGCCAGCCAGGAAGGATAAGCCGAGAATGCACACGCAAGACGATATAGCCCGATACTTGTACGCGCTTTCGGCAGACTGTACCCGCGATTCCTGGATCAAGATCATGAGCGCTTTTAAGTCAGCCGGGGGAGATTACGAAACCTTTCGCGCCTGGAGCGCCACCGCGCCGCACCGATTCGACGAAAGCGATTGTAACAGCGCCTGGAACAGCATCACGCCTTCCGGGAATTCCGAAGGAGCCGCCGGAATGCTCCGAAAATGGGCGAAAGAGACCGGGGCCACCTTCGACGATCAGCCGAGCCGAGCCAGGAAAGCACCGACGGCACCGACGGCCCCGCCGCCCCCGCCGCCCATTCCTGGAGCGATCCCGCCCCCGCCGCCGATGCCATCACCAGGAAACACGCCGCGCTTTTCAGCCGCCACTACGAAGGGAAAAGAGATCTCCCCGCAGACGATTATAAAACGTGCCGCAGAACTCCGCGCCGAGGCCCTGCCATATCTCGAAAAACGAGGGATCACGGCAGACACCGCCGAACGTTTTAATATCGGTTTTATTCGCCGTTTTGAAGAAGCCGGAACGATCGAAGATCGCATTATTATCCCTTACCCCGGAGAGCCGTATTACACAGCCCGAAGGTTATCCAAAGCGAACGCCGGAGACAGGAAAAAGTATTTGTACCCGCCGAAAGAAATAGCCGGCGAAAAACGATTATTCAATCTTCCCGCCCTCACGAACGGAGAAAAGGCCGTATTCATTACCGAAGGGCCGATAGACGCGATCACCCTGGAGCAGTCCGGCGGGGCCGCTATAGCGAGTAACGACCCCGGACAGATAAAAGCGGCGATCGATGCGGCGATCGAAAAAGAGATAAAGCTTACTGTTGAAACTTTTATCATTATCCCGGACGAAGATCGAACCGGGGAGCAAAAAGCCAAGAAAAAGCTTGAAACGCTGAAAGAGGCCGGATTTCAAGCGTATATCTACCATGTGCCGGCAGAGTATCACGACATAAACGACTTTTTCTTGAAGGCCGGAACCGATGCTTTTTCCGCCTGGATGCTGGGAGCGAAATGCCCATTATTGCAATACTGCATAGACTTTGCCGACGTGCAGGACGAAACGCCGGAACTTCCGCCGCTGTTGATTCACGATTATTTAAGATGCGGCGAAAAAATGCTTATTGCTGGGCCGTCGAAAGCAGGAAAGACCTGGTTTTTAATCCAAATGGCGCTTGCTATCTCCACCGGGGGCAGCTGGTACGGAAATCCATGCGAGAAAGCACCAGTTTTATACTTCAATCTTGAACTTAAAACTAATGCTTTCAGAAAAAGAGTTATAGAGGTTTCAAAAAGGCTCGGAATCCGCATAAATCGTTATATGTTGCATATTGCGAACCTTTGCGACTTTGAAAGCCAGTATAAAAGCGATCTAACGCTTTTGATCTCGTCTATAATCGAACTTGCCCGAACGATTAAAGCCAGGGCGATTTTCATTGACCCCATTTATAAATGCGGCCTTAAAGACGAAAACAGCGCCGAGGATGTTGCCGAGTTTTGCCGCCTGCTGGATGAAATAACGGACGAAACCGGGGCCGCCGTGATCTATTGCCACCACTTTTCAAAAGGCATTCAGTTTGAAAAAAGCTCGATCGACCGCGCCAGCGGATCCGGGGTATTCGCCAGGGATGCAGACGCGATCGCGACAATAACAGAACTTGACACGCCGGACGGATCGAAGGGATACCGAGTTGAAGCAACCTTGCGAGGATTCAAGACCCCGGAACCCTTTGCGATCCGTTTTGAGTACCCGATACACGCACACGCGCCGGATCTGAAGGATTGCCCGTTGAAAAACCCGAAGCGCCAGGGAAAGAAAACCGCATCAGCAGACCAGGCCGTAGAAGAAGAAGCCGCAAAAAAGGTGATACTTGATCTTGCCGCGACACTTTGCCCCCTCAACAAAACAAAGCTTGTCGAAGCTGTAGCGCCGAAAATCCTGCGAGGCAAAAACCGCGCCGGAGATCTTATAGATCAGCTCATAAAGGAAAAGCGGCTTATCTGCAAAACAGACAAAGGGCACTTTAACAGCAAAACGATCACACTTCCGAAGCCCGACGAAACCGACGAAGAATCCGACGAGGAATCCGACGGCGATATGTTTTGAGGTAGTTTTTTAGCGTTTTGAGGTAGTTTTTTAAGTTTTTTACCGCTTTTTATAAAAAACCAAATAACAGAGTTTTTTAGTTTTTTATCCCGGGGAGAGACTATATATAGTCTCCCCGGATGTAAAAAACTGGGAAACTGTTTGCGAGAGGACGAAAACACAGCCCCCATGAAACAGTATCAACCACCGCCGCCGGGATCCACGATCCGCCATGCCGCCGCCTTCCTGGAGCGACAAAAGGACAAAGCGCCGCAGGCCAGCCGCCGCGATCTTCCGCGCTGGATCACGCGACAACCGCCGACGGCCTGCCGCCCTGGATCATTCCGATCAGCAAACCCGCCGCGCCGCCGATAACGCGACGAACGCGACAAACACAAAACACAAACCCGAAGGAGTAGCCCGAACGATGAAACGCAAACCGAAGCCACAAGCGCCGCCGCCAGCGATGCCACGCGAAACGCCGCACACCTGCCAGTTTTGCCGCTGGAGATATACGGAGATTCACTGGTTATCGCGCGATATCTCAAGATTCGGATATCCAACGCCGAGCAGATATGTCCGGCGCTATTACTGCCGATACAACCCGCCGCAACCTGGAAACGGATTGTTTCCGGCTGGGCTGGGATTCACGGAGAAGGATTCGACGTGTTCCAAATGGGAAAAGGACGTAACCGACACGACAGAGGCCCCGAAGGCCGAGAAACTGCCCGACGGCGTGAGATTCACCGAAGGGAGCGACGGAGATCTATTTCCCGATCTACCCCGAGGCTAAAAGGTACTACGGAAAACCCACCCCCGACCGACTACCACCGGGGAAGTAGTCGAAACATTCGGCACACTTTCTTTCTTTGCCATGATCGCGCGGCGGCCGTTTTTTTTGATGCCTGCCGCCGCCGGATGCCGCCGAGAATCGCCGCCGGATGCCGCCGCTTGCCCCTGGAGCGACGAAAGGGCCGCGCCCCTGCGTCGATGCGGATTTATCGGAAAACCCCGTAAAAACGGCTTGAAAACGAAAAGGAGACGTGATATATTATCGTCGCTCCGGCTGGAACCGGGGCAAGGGCTATATCCGAGGCGGGGCCAGCAACCCCGCCGAAAATCGGCATGACCGCCGAGGCCCCACGGATTTTTTTCTTTTTATGGGCTTGCCGCTCTGCGTGAAGTGAGGCCGCTAACCTCGCAAGGTGTTCCAGCACCGACCGCCGAGCGGCTTTTTATGCCCGGAAAGGTGTTTCACCATGAAACAGACCACGAACAGCAAAAACAGCACCAGGAAAGCAACCAGGGCCGCCGCTAGGATGCCAGCGCCGCCGGATGGATCAGCCGCCGCGCTCGATGCCGCCGCCCTTCCTGGAGCGCCGGACGCGATCCGCGCCGCCGTCGATGCGCTGAAGGCCGCCGAGATGCCCGACGATGCCGACGCAAGCGATCCCGAAACGGAATATCTTGACGAACTCCGAAAAGAGGCGGAATCATTCGAGGATAGATATAATGCACCCGAAGTCCTGCACGATTACAAAGTAGAAAACTGGTATGATTTTTGCGAAACTCCCGATCTTGCTTTTTCTGGGTACGACGTGAAGAAAATTGCCGAAACAGCATACCAGGAAGCGACCGAAAACGCAGTCCGAACACTTGTTTACAATTTTCTGCGGTTGAACTATAACGACCGCGCCGCGCTCGATCTATTCGCCGCCGCCGCTCGTTTCAGCGAAGCCGGCGAAAAAGAGATCGACGGCATATTAAACGATACCCGCGACGATATCAGCGAGAGGATCCGCAAGAACTTTTCCGAGGCCCTGCCGCCGGACGTGCTCGAACGGATCATAAAGGAGATTCACCGCTAAAAGATCCACGATCAGACCGAGCCAGCCGGGGAGCCTTGCCGCACTCCGGCTTTTTTTGGCCAGGATTGCCGCCGGAAGCCGCCGCGCCTGCTGTTCCCTTCCTGGAGCGAGAAGTGCCAGCGATCCGCGCCGCCAGCGATCCCCGGCAGACCGTCGAAACAGCATCCCCGGACTTGCAAAAGCGGGAAAGACGTGATATAGTTCTTCTGCAAACATGAGGAAACCAGCATGAATAACGACAGCCCGGCCCCTTTAATCCTCGGATCGATTACCGCCTTTATCCTTGCCATCTATTGCGGTTTTTGGTATGCCGCAATCGTGCCGGGGCTTATTCTTTTCGGTTTTATCGTTCTGTATCTTCAAGACCGGGCAGAAAAGCAGGATAAAAAAGGCAAGAAATAGCCCGAACGCGACCCGCCGCCGATGTTCCCGGCCTGGACGGACGCCGAACGGATGCCGCCGCCCGAAGCGAGGAAAAGAAAAACGAGGCGAAAAGAAAGAAAATCCGCATAAGCAATTCATTTATAGCGAGTTATAAAACTCTACGTCGCATAATAGGCATTATGTTAAATCGTTTGAGGTTAAGCTGTAGCACTTTTTAAGTGTAGTGCTACATAACGAGCAGTAAAATATAACACGATATCGACTTGAAAAATCGGAAAACGGAGTTATATTATCATAGACCCGAAAACACCAACCCTGAAAGGATCCCGATTCATGGAAAGCCCTTATCCGACCCGAAAAGAAGAGGCCGCAGTATTCAAAGAGGCCGTAGAGCGCCTAAAGATCAAAGGCATAGACGCGCCGCGCTGGTTTGGAGTTGCCCGGCAGACCCTTGCCAGCTGGACGAGTGGACGCACGACGATCCCGCGAGAAGCTTTTATAATCCTGCTGGAAACGGATAATATCAACTACCGCCGGACGCAAGAAAGATTCGATCAGATAGCCGCGACTGTTGAACGGCTGAAGAAACAATAACCGCGACCGCGCCAGGGAACTGGATAGCAAGTCCCAAAAAGGGAGCCGCCCCCGTTATGAAGATCACACGGGAGCGGCTTTTTTTTCTTTTGTTCTGTATTGTGCGTATTATTGGCAGTACAAACAAGAAATAATACGCACAAGAAAAACAAGAAATAAGCTCAAAAGATAGGGCTTGAATAGGGCGCGTGTTACATCATGCCGCCCATGCCGCCCATGCCGCCCATGCCGCCGTCACCCGGGACCGCCGGTTTTTCCTTCTCGGGGATCTCGGTGATGAGGCATTCGGTGGTGAGGAGCAGTCCGGAGATGGACGCGGCGTTCTGGAGAGCGCTGCGGGTGACCTTCTTCGGGTCGATGATGCCGGCCTTGAGGAGGTCGACATATTCGCCGGTGGCGATGTCATAGCCTTCGGCGCCCTTGCCCGCGAGGACCTTGTTGACCATCACGCTGCCCTCGAAGCCGCCGTTGGAGGCGAGGGTGCGGAGCGGTTCTTCGACTGCGCGGCGGACGATGTCGGCGCCGACGGCCTCGTCGCCTTCGAGCTTCAGGGAATCGAGGGCCTTGACCGCGCGGAGCAGCGCGACGCCGCCGCCGGGGACGATGCCTTCTTCCACGGCCGCACGGGTGGCGTGGAGGGCGTCTTCAACGCGCGCCTTCTTTTCCTTCATCTCGGTCTCGGTGGCCGCGCCGACGTTGATGACGTCGACGCCGCCGGAGAGCTTGGCGAGGCGTTCCTGGAGTTTTTCACGGTCGTAGTCGCTGGTGGTCTCTTCGATCTGCTTGCGGATCTGGTTGACGCGGGCGAGGATGTCGGACTGCTTGCCGGCGCCTTC
>JAEEGL011518190.1_pt1 | contig 11820 bp, 9 predicted proteins | sample 9134231 | NCBI WGS metagenome assembly JAEEGL01 (sample SAMN16246548, study PRJNA631951) | gut metagenome | biome: gut microbiome; feature: rumen; material: fiber-attached | host: Bos | place: Iran: Karaj | collected 2018-10 | reverse complement strand
GTATATACAAGTGGCAGACATCTTTCATCGTTTAAGATGGAAGCAATTCTCGTTACGTCATGGTTGTCCGCAAATGAAAGGAGATGTGCTCCCCTGCAGACAGTCCAGTCCTCAGGTCCGAAGAGTCTCATGAGAGAATGCATGATCTCGAACATGTTGGCTGAATTGAATGAGGAATAGATTCCCTTATAGCACTGGTAGTTTGTAAGTGAATGAAGATGCATGTCATTAAGCATTCTGCCGTATTCACCGTGAAGGACCTCGCCTAAAAGGAAAAACTCATTCTTCTTGGAATCAGTAAATTCACGGAGTCTCCTTAAGAATTCGTGATCAAGGCAGTAAGCAACATCAAGTCTTAATCCGTCGATATCGAAGAAATCGATCCAGTAATTGACTTTATCCAGGATGTGATCGATGACTGCGGGATTCCTGAGGTTGAGCTTTACGAGGTCGTAATTGCCTTCCCAGCCTTCATACCAGAAGCCGTCGTTATAGTTTGAATTGCCGTCAAAAGAAAGATGGAACCAATCTTTATAGGGTGAATCCCACTTCTTTTCCTGAACATCCTTAAATGCCCAGAAACCTCTGCCTACATGATTGAAAACGCCGTCCAATACGACCTTTATGCCCTCTTTATGGAGCTTGGTTACAACCTTTTTGAAATCTTCATTAGTACCGAGTCTTGTATCGATAAGACCGTAATCTCTTGTGTTGTATCCGTGTGTATCTGATTCAAAGACAGGTGAAAAATAAATGGCGTTGATGCCGAGTTTTTTCATGTGAGGGATCCAGTCTAAGACTTTTAATATCCTTGATTCGGGAATGCCGTCATTTTCGAACGGTGCGCCGCAAAAACCCAAAGGATAGATCTGATAAAAAACTGCTTCTTCAAACCACATTTATTTGTTTCCTTCTTTCTTCTCTTTTCTCTTAAGTTTAATGCAGGTAATGAATCCCGCAAAACCCATTATAAAGATAATCGAGGCAACTGCTATACCGCTGTATTTTTCAAAAAATCTGGCCCAAATGGAAAGATTGCCTTCATCTCTGTGGGATAATGCCCATTCAAGTGCAAGCATTGATACCATTGCATCAACGGCACCGAGCTTTCGCAATGAAAGAGCAGTAAGTGATTTATGCTTGTGAGCCTTGAACATGTTGATGATCGCAAGAGTTACCTTATATGCGACATAAATGCCGTAACCATATACCAGGATTCCGGGATAATCGTGCGGAATATTTACTTTTACGATCAGATATACAGCAAATGCAAATACCGCATCGAGCAGGATGAGATTTCTTGAAAACTTACGGTAATTGACTCTTTCGCTGAATCTCTTGCTCTTAAAAATAGCTCCCCTTCCTGCTCTGTAAAGGATATTTATTCTGAGCATGCAAAGCAGGACATGGTATATGGACATTATGAAAGGCCAAAGCGACAATGACAAAACTGCCATTGCCGACAGAAAGCCTGAATATACGATATCGAATACTACTGAAGGTAAAGAAAGAGTAACCGTCTTACGTTTGTAATCGGTTACATAATCCCAGAAATGCCTGAACTTAGACTTCTGCGGCTCAGCAGATTCGTTATGTTCAGTATCGTTTGCGATTACTTCTTTGTCCTTCTTCATATATCAGTTGCGCATTGAATGAATAGGTGCAGGGATCCTACCGCCTCTGTGGATGAAATCAGCACATGATGCACGGTTAACGTCCATAATAGGAGCCGTACCGAGAAGTCCGCCGAACTCAACGCTGTCACCTACAGTCTTACCCGGAACAGGAATAAGTCTTACGGCTGTTGTCTTATTGTTGAATGTACCGACTGCCATCTCATCTGCGATGATGCCTGAGATTGTTTCAGCTGTCGTATCACCGGGAACAGCGATCATGTCGAGACCTACCGAGCATACGCATGTCATGGCCTCAAGCTTTTCGAGCTTTAATGAACCTGATCTTGCTGCAGCTATCATACCTTCGTCTTCGGATACGGGAATGAATGCACCGGAAAGACCGCCAACATAAGAAGATGCCATGATACCGCCCTTCTTAACAGCATCATTGAGCATTGCAAGTGCAGCTGTCGTACCCCATGTGCCGCATGTTTCAAGACCGAACTCTTCAAGAAGTCTTGCAACCGAGTCACCTACAGCAGGTGTAGGAGCCAGTGAAAGATCGATGATGCCGAAAGGTACTCTTAATCTTTCGGATGCTTCTCTTGCAACAAGTTCACCTACTCTTGTTATCTTGAAAGCAGCCTTCTTAATTGTCTCTGCAACTGTACCGAAGTCTTTTCCCTTAACGCCTTCAAGAGCATGCTTTACAACGCCGGGACCTGAAATACCGACGTTGATGACGCATTCAGGTTCACCGGGACCTAAGAAAGCTCCTGCCATGAACGGATTGTCTTCAGGCGCATTTGCGAAAACAACGAGCTTTGCACAGCCTAAAGCACCGGATTCTTTGGTAGCTTCAGCAGTCTTCTTGATGATGACACCCATGTCGCGTACGGCATCCATGTTGATACCGGATCTTGTAGAAGCGACATTTACTGATGAGCATACAAATTCTGTTGCGGCAAGCGCATCAGGAATTGATTCGATAAGGACCTTGTCTGAATTTGTATAACCCTTCTGAACGAGTGCCGAGAAACCGCCGATGAAATTTACACCGCATGTTCTTGCAGCTTTATCGAGGACCTGTGCAAAAGGTGTATAATCCTTTGCTCCGCAAGCTGATGCGACAATTGAAATAGGTGTTACGGATATTCTCTTATGAATGATCGGAATACCGTATTTTTTGCTTATGAGCTCACCTGTTTCAACGAGTTTTCCTGCATATTTGCAAATCTTGTCATAGATCCTGTTGCAGGATTCCTCTACTATGGGAGCTGCGCAGTCCATGAGCGAAATTCCCATGGTAATCGTACGTATATCAAGATGCTGATCGTTGAACATCTGCATCGTTTCAATTATTTCGCGGTCGTTGATCATATGAACCTCTCAAAAATCAGATTGTATGCATGGCATTGAAAAGACCTGTGTGCTGGATGGTGATCTGCACACCGAGTTTTTTACCGAGTTCACCGAGCTTTTCGGAGATATCTGATTCTTCAATTACAACATCTTTAAGATCTACCATCATTACCATCGTAAAGATGTCATCAAGGATCGTCTGGGATATGTCTTTGATGTTGATTCCGTAATCAGCAAGAAGTCTGGAAACATCAGCAATGATGCCGACTCTGTCCCTTCCCAATACCGTAACTACAGCTGTATTCTTTTCCTGATTCATAATTGAAACACCTCCTGCTATTTATAGCTTTGATTTTATCGCTAAAACGGGTAAAACAACATTGATATTCAAGTTTTCGAACAGCTAAGCAAAGAAACGGCAAGTTTATTGGCGCATTTTATTCCGTCAATTGCAGACGACATAATTCCGCCCGCATAACCTGCACCTTCACCGCAAGGATAAATGCCCTCAACGGACGTACTCTGAAGCGTTTCAGGGTCCCTCACAAGCCTTACGGGAGATGAGCTTCTTGCTTCAACTGCAGTAAGAACCGCATCAGGATCATCAAACCCTTTGATCTTCCTGCCCATTAAGCTTACGCCGTCCTTGATCGTATCAAGAACAGTTTCAGGGAAAACATCCGAAAGATCCCCGCAGTAAACACCGGGCAAAAACGAAGGCTTAACTTTGCCGAATTCAGTCGTAGGTCTGTTCTCCATAAGATCACCGTATCTTACGGAAGGTGCCTTTCCGGTGCTTCCGCCTGCTTCAAAAGCTTTATGCTCCAGTTCTTCCTGGAATCTGATTCCGTCAAGAACGCCGTCTCCATAGTCATTGCTGTCAACAGGAACAAGCAAAGCACTATTGGAGTTATCCAGGTCACGGGCGCGGTAACTCATACCGTTCGTACATATACTCCGGCTGTCGCTTTGAGCAGCAACAACTTCGCCGCCCGGACACATACAGAATGTATAGAGCTTACGTCCGGTAACCGTATCTACTGAAAGCTTATAGATCGCAGGTGTGATATCAGAAGAATAGGCAGAATCAAACCCAAATTGCGAAGTATCGACAGAAGATCTCAGATGCTCAATTCTGACGCCGACGGCAAAGGGTTTTGACTTCATGTCCATTCCGAGTCTGTTAAGCGCTCTGAACGTATCTCTGCTTGAATGACCGATCGCCAATATCAGACAATCACACGGTAGCTCATGAGTACCGTTGTTATCTTCAATTGAGATGGACTTAAGTCTGCCCTTTTCCGTTTTATATCCCAGGAATGTAGTGTTGAATCTGACTTCGCCGCCAAGTGCAATAATGTCTTCCCTGACGCTTGTAACGACCTTTCTTAGCCTGTCTGTTCCGATATGGGGATGAGCATCGTACATGATGTCCGAAGGCGCCCCGTGGGCTATCAGAGACTGAAGAACGAAATCTTTTAATCCCGAACTGATTCCCGAATAGAGTTTGCCGTCAGAAAACGTTCCTGCACCGCCTTCACCAAACTGGATATTGGAATTTGGCTTAACCTTATCTTTACCCTGCTTTACGGCTTCAGTGTCCTTTATTCTCTGATCCATCTGAGGACCGCGCTCAAGAACAATCGGTCTCAACCCGTATTTGGCAAGGATCAGAGCAGCATAAAGTCCTGCAGGACCTGTGCCGACAACGATAGGACGCTTATATTCATTTTCGGCGTCAAAATCATTAACATATGGAAGACCTGTTGAATTTACCTCTTCAGTCTTTTGTTGTTTGGATTCAGACGTAATGAAATCAAACCTGTAATTAATATATACTTTGCCATGTCTTGCATCGATAAACTTTTTATTGATATCAAGGACCTTTTCGCCGTCTTCAAGCTCTTTTAAACCGGCCCTCATGGCTTTGGTGCCTGATCTTTTTATCTCTCTTACGATCAGGACTGAATCGGGATTTTTGGATGAAGCAAGCTTATCCTTACATACTTCAGGTTTGACTTTGATCTCAAACATTCTGAGATATACCTTCCGCTGCAAGTGCTGCCGAAGTCCAAGCCCACTGCAGGTTGTAACCTCCGCAGATTCCGTTTACGTTAACAGCTTCACCAATGATATAAAGACCGGGACAGCTCTTAACCTGCATGTTATCGTCTAATTTCGAGAGCTTAAATCCGCCTGAAGACACCTGTGCCTTATCAGCATCTCCGTAACCGGTAACACTTACGGGGAATGCGCATAAGAGATTTGAAAGCTCGGCTATCTTTCTGTCATCGAGTTCACGGAGCGTCATCTTGTCGCACTTTAAGCCCATGCTCTTCATTACGAATTCGGTGATGTTTCTTAAGAGCATTCCGGACAGAGCATCAGCGCAGTTTCTGTGAGCATACATCTGACGTCTGATATAGATCATCTGGAAGATCTCACCTGCTGATTTACCGGTAAGATTAAGAACCGCCTTGATGTCAGTTTCACCATTATCAATAAGCTGGACAACGCTGTCTGATACGTCCATGACACAGATTCCCGAGACGCCGCCTTCTTTGGTAAACAGTATCTCTCCTTCAGACTTTGCCTTAATAACGCCCTTGCTGTCGATTATCTTAACTTCTCCCCTGCATCTGATGCCTGCAAGGCCCTTGATACCGGGAGTATCGGATGTAAGTGAAGTAAGTGCGGGTCTGAAAGGCACGAAGAAAGACTCATCTGCCATGCCTTCAAGGATATTTACGACATCACCCGTGGAACCTGTCGACGGATAAGTGATTCCGCCGGTTGCTATGACAACGTTTTTAGCCAGGTATTCCTCATCTGAATCAGTCTTGATCTCATAAAACTTGTTTCTGGAAATTGATGTAACGTGTTCTTTTAAAACAGTCTCTATCTTACTGTCAGTCAGATAGAATCTTAATGCATCTACTATTGTTGAACTCTTTAATGTAGAAGGATAAATGAGCGTGCCTTTCTGCTCAAGAACAACGCCGAGAACATTCTCATAGAAATCAGCAGTCTCAAGATAGCCGTATCTGTTAAGGCTCTTTTCGAGCTTAAAAGCATCGTCTGTGTTGTACTTGGAAATATCAATAGCGGAATTTGAGAGATTACATCTGCCGCTTCCTGTAAGAGCAAGCTTCTTGCCTACTCTGCTGCCGCCTTCAAGGATAAGGACCTTCTTGCCTGCATATGCAGTCCTGGCAAGTCTGGCAGCACAGTAAAGCCCTGCTGCTCCGCCGCCGATGATCACACACTCGTAGATGTTATTACTCATGATCTGTTCCCCTAGCCAGTTTTAATGTTCTTCCGTACTTGGTGTTATCAAGCGGAACACAGCCTGTCTTATCAGTAATTATCTTAGCCAGTTGAGCTATATCAGACGGATCGCCTGTCTTTAATTCCAACTCAAGTTCACAAATCTCATCTGTCTTTGAACCGTCTGAATTTGATATCAGACCATAGTCAAAGCACGCTTCCATTGTACTATCACCGTATTTGAGATTATAGACTGTCCTGTTAAAAGAATTCGTGCACAAGGGATACAGATCTTCATCCTTTAGTCCTGAGAAAACTTCGGAAAGCATGTCTGAAGGATCGTCAGAAGAAGCGAGAGACTTAAAGCTTTCAATAGAGAACTTCCCGTCTTCACTCTCAGCATTCCACTCATAACGTTTATGGTAACCTTCAGAAACACCGCCGCCGTATTTAACGGTGAATTCGTAATTATCCTTATCAGAGCCTTTACAGTGTCTGATCCTGATCATGCCGCCGCGTCCGGTGATCTTCATGTCTGAAGTATCAAGGTACGTGTTTTCAAGAAGCACGGGCTCAGGCTTAACAGCATCGGAGCAATACTTCAGGAAATCTCCCGAGTCTGCCAGTCCGTATAACAAGTCCCTGCTGTCAAAACTGAGCTTAACTTCTATTTCCATAATCAGTCCTTAGGTTATCGTATGAACACCGCTCGTAGATACAACGCAGAGCTTATTGCCGTCAAGGAAATTCATCCTGATAATATCCTCATCAACTGAATAATCGTTGGTAATTACACCCGACGTGTTATAGACAAATACTCTGTGGTCTACATTTATTGCATAATATCCGACGCCCTGACATACACAGATAATGTTTGAGCCGATATTTGAGTTATAGATAATGCTGTCGGAAGAATTGATTATCGCAAGCTTATTAAGCTGGCTTACACCGTCAGAATATGTGACGAAAAGGTTATTTCCGACCTTTTTAACATAACCGATGGCAGAGAAATCAAAATTCATCCTGGAGAGATTGTTGTCCTTAACCTCATATAGTGAGTTTGAAGTAAAGCAGCAGAGCTTATTGCCCACATAGCAAATAGAAGCAAAAATAACGTTATCTTCCGTGGTATATACCGCATAGTCATCAACTTCGTAACCCTTATTTGTCTTGTTGATCGAGAATACTCTGACATAAGGTACGATAACAGCACCGCTGGTATTGATCGTTGATACGGCGAGAAGAGTTGAATCGGAATTAAATGCACAACAGACCGGGAAACCGGAATTGTAAGATGTCCATTCAGCGATCTGATTTCCGCTCTTATCGAAAAGAACAACGGCACCAAATGACTCTTCACTGCCGCAGATAACAGAAACAAAACCGTCATCGGATATCTGAACTGACTTAACCGGATTGGTGGTAGGTTTGCTGTACCATATGCCGTTTTTATCAAGTACTGTAAAATTGTAACCGTCACGGTCAAAGACAACAACATTATTACCGAACGTAACACACTGTGGATTTTGGTATGAAACAGCCTGAGCGAATATCTCATCACCGGAAAGATTAAGATATGCAATTCGTTCTGAAGTTATCTTTATAACCCCGTCTGCATAAGGATATAGTTTTTGCGCTTCTGAATACTCACATGAGAAACCGCCCTGAGCAGAAAGCTTGATCTGGGCATCCGCACCTGACATGGAATCGATCTTTTTGGAAACAACGAATATAAGAACGATACTGACAATAAGAAGTGCGGCAAAGATCATGACGGCAATGGTTAGCCCCTTACGGATCATTGCCTGCGAAATGCTGCCGTCTTTCCTATTCTCAGAAGGCTTCATGTTTACCGGTTTATCAATCTTTTTATTCGTATTATTCTTTTTGTTCATCTTATACTTCTTTCGGCATGTCGTAGATACCGTTAACGTTATTGGAAATAGCCTCGTTTAAGAGTTCATAAGCTTTCCAGCAGCCGTAACTGTATGTGTCAGAACCGCCGTCATTAAACAGTTCTCTCGAATATATATAGAAATTCATGTACTCGCCGTCCTTAAATACATATAGCGAGTCGATGTCTCTGGTATAGAAATCATATGTCGTCGTAACATAATTCTTATCAAGTAAAACCAGAGAAAGAACAGGCCCCGATGCCGTATTTACATTGGCACCTGTCTCGATTCCGCCGATTTCAATGCAGGCAATGCTCTCAAAGAGAATGGAACAATAAGACCTTCCTGAATAATCTGATACCTGTGCGTTACGACCATCAAGAGTAACGATTACACCATCAGATGTAATGCTCTTCCCTTCCGGTACTTCCAAAGCTAACTTAAAAGTCGTATCTCCGTATATACCGGTAATGGATGCGATGTCTTTTACATAGCAGTAGCAGATATAAGGATCAATAAGAACCAGTTCTTTAAGCTCGATACCATCCAACTGATGTTCATCAACCATAAAGTAAAAGTCGGTACCAGTTATATGACCATAATACAGACCATTAATGCTTCTGCTGAAATAAAGTTCCGTCTTATCTCCGTTATTGGTGGTAAGTACAAAATGGAAATTGGGATCATCCAGACCATATTCGGCAAGATCACCGTCAGTAACAGCAACATACTGGGAAATCTCAAGACCGACAATTGCATCGATCAGGTTTCCAAAATAATGACTGGCAGCATGATTATATGGTTTATAGATCTCAAACTCTGCAACACCTGATGAGGTAAAAGAAACATTCGTATCAAGTGACAACCCGTCATTCTTTCTGTCGAAATGTACTGTTTTCAGGTCCTCGTAATTTATATTAAGAGCCTTTGAGTCCAGGAAACTCAAAACTGTGGCATTTGCACCACTGAGTTTTGCAGCAGCAACCGTATATATATCCTGTGAACCTGAAACATTCAGATAACAGTTGCTTCCGTCAGGTGTTTTATTGCCGAGATATACAGTTGTTACAGTGCCGTTTACTGTGTTAATGGTTATCGTAAAAGCAGGATCATCAAGACCGTAGTCTGCAAGATTTCCTGCTGAAGAAACTTTCGCATAACCTGAAAAAGAAGTCATTAATGTAACATAAGAGGCAAGCTTTGTCTGTGAATAACTCTCAGAAGGTTCCTTATCGTCGCCCTGATAATCAAAACTTATTACGCCTTTGGAATCGGAAGAACAATTAATTGTAACGGTATGACCGGTTTCACGGTTATATACGGAAAGACCGGCAATATCCGCTGAATTAAAGTAAACAATATCTATCATCCCGGTTCCCGTTGACTCTTCAATATGGTTAGCTTTGATCTTATCGACAGCAAAATATACTATTGCGCTTATAACAAGTGCAATAAATATAATCGCAGGAACAATAAGATTCTTTACAGACTTCATATCAGAGATTCTTCCTCTTTGTATATACGTAAACAGCCAAAGCGATCAAAACAACAGGAAGAATGATCATAAAGATAACCATCATCATGGTTGCCGATGAAGTAGTAGCTTTTGTGTTATCAAGTGAATAGTTATCAACGTTCTTAACAGCTACATTAATCGCATTTGCTGATTTTGAACCGGTAAGTTCTCTGATACAGGACTTAAAGAACTCAACGTTAACATCATTTACGCCGTAACCTGATATGTATTCATCAGATGAGAAATTAGCAGTTCCGAATACAAACATCTTAGCAGGATCTTCACCCTGACCTGCCGCATACATGGCAACATAATACTGACCTGTCGTATCAGTGCTGCTTTCAATAGCGTTTCCGTTTGTATCAAATTCAGTTAATGAAGCTTTGTCGCTTGTTCTAAGCGCAGGTATACCTGTGATGCTTGAATTCGGATTATTATAAGAACTTATAGATCTGCTGTAAGTAGCATGATAATAAGGCACAGAATAATAATCACTAAAATCGTCTGTTGCAATTACGGTATGATCAATAACGTATCCGCCTCTCTGAAAGCCCGGATCATTCTCATTGATCATCGCAGGGTCGATATTAATGCCCATCTGGTTAACCAACTGGTTTAGTCTGTCAAACCTCTCGGTAACGTTTCTGATGCTGAAATTAACGGCAATAAAGATCTTTCCGCCCTTACTAATGTAATCAGACATAGCAACATACATCTTCTCGGATATATCTGCATTAGGACCGTTTAAGATCAAAAGATCGCAGTCTTCGGGAATAACAAAATTATCAGATGAAGGAAGCTCTTCAACAATGATAGACATAGAATTCAATACCTGGGTTATATAGAAGCTGGTATCTTCTTTTAATCCGGATACGATATATGCTTTGCACATATTTTCATTTGTGAGCATATTAATAGTATTGGTGAAGACATATTCCGTATTGTTACTGTTAATATAATAAGTGCCGGTGTAATAATACTTTTCCTCATCATATGAATAGCAATCGAGCGGTGTAATGATCTTAATCCTGCCGTTATATTCAACGACGAAATTGCTGGCGTTTGAAGCAAGATCATATGCATTTGAAGGATCCAGTTCATTTATGATGGTCGGATTCTCTGTAAGATCATAATATTCGACCGTTATCTTACCGTCAGACTTCTTAGCATAATCGTCAAGCAAAGGAATAATATACTGATAAGGTGTGCCGGAAACATTATCAGGACGGCTGAACAATCCGACAATCCTTACATGAGTATCAGGTAAAAGAGAATCAATGAATTCCTGACTTTCCTGAGAGATCGTGTTCTGACCAAAATCAGAAAAATCAAATGTCAGAATCTTACCAAAGATTCCGTCAAACAAAATATTAGTAACAAGAACGATTCCAATAAGCAATGCAATGGAACCTATTGAATAGAGTTTGAGCTTATGAGCTCTGTCATCTGTTCTCTTTTTGTTATTAGCGGGTTTATTACTCATTCTAATCACCAACCTCCGTCAAGCCTGACTCCAGCGCTTCTTTTCGAGTACCCTGAATGTCAGATACATAAACAGGACACCGACAGAAACAAGAAAGATCAGAGCAGAAACTGAAAAGATACCAAGACGGAAGTCCTGTGTTTTAACAAAAGGATCAAGCCAGGATATTGCCTTTTTGATCGCATTTGAGAATGCCAATGCTTTATATGTCTTGACTCCGAAAACCGTAGCAATCGAATTAGCAGCAGTACCTGCATATTCTGAAATGACTGAAAGAAGCTGTGAAATGAGAATTAACACAAACGAAACGATAGCGGAAACTATCTGATTGTCGGTAATCGCAGAAGCAAAAAGTCCCATGGAGATAAACATAAATGCCATGAAGAAGAATACGATGATGGTACCGATTGCACCTACACCAAAAGTGCCTCCGCAGGCTACAGTTACGATAATGTGGATGATTACATTAATGAACATAACCGCGAACAGTGCGAAAGCAGCAAGGACCTTACCTACAACAACATTAAATAGGCTTACAGGTGTTGTGTAATACAGAATGTCGGTACCTCTCTTTTTGTCTTCAGCAAGAAGTCCCATTGTGATAATGGGTACGATAATCACAAAAAATGATCTGAGTGAGATAACTTCGCTGCCGATATTTACTGATCCGGAGCTATACTG
>JAEEGL011338124.1_pt1 | contig 11820 bp, 9 predicted proteins | sample 9134231 | NCBI WGS metagenome assembly JAEEGL01 (sample SAMN16246548, study PRJNA631951) | gut metagenome | biome: gut microbiome; feature: rumen; material: fiber-attached | host: Bos | place: Iran: Karaj | collected 2018-10 | reverse complement strand
TGCGTGCTCCGGTACGAGACCGACCTTTTCAAGAACCTCCGCAACGCGATCGTCGATGAAGCGCTTGTCGCGGATGCCGCGGATCTTCAGACCTTCCGCGATGATCTCGCGGACCGTCATACGCGGGTCCAGAGAGCCGACCGGATCCTGGAAGATCATCTGGATCTTGGTCATCAGCTTGTTGTGGACGACCTTGTCCTTCTTCAGCGCTTCCATCTTGGCGGTGTCGCCCGCTGCCTTCGCTTCGGCATAGCTCTTCTTCCAGCGCTTCATCGCGTCGATGCCCATGCCGATGCGCTTGCCGCGGAAGAACACGTCGCCGTCCGTCAGCTCATAGAGCCCGATGATCGAACGGCCGGTCGTGGTTTTGCCGCATCCGGATTCTCCGACGAGACCGAATACTTCGCCCTTCTTGATGGTGAAGCTGACGTCGTCGACTGCCTTGGTGCTCTTGAAGTACTGCTTCAGATGCTCAACGCGGAGGATCGGCTCCTTCTCGGGATCAAAGTCGGGGGTGTAGTTGTCGACACGGAGCAACGTATCGAGCTTGTTGTTCTTCTGCTCTCTGCCGGACAGATTCTCACTCATTGATCTCACCTGCGCTTTCCTCGTTCAGCTTCTTCATGCGTGCGATACGATCCGTAACGAGTTTCGGCGGATCGACTTTCGGCGCATCGGGATGGAGCAGCCACGTTGCCGCATAATGCGTATCCGTGATCCTGAACATCGGGGGCTGTTCTTCCAGATCGATCTGCATCGCGTACTTGTTGCGCTCTGCAAACGCGTCGCCCTTCGGCGGATAGATCATGTTCGGCGGGGTACCGGGAATCGCGTCGAGCTTTTCCTTGGTATCGAGGTCCGGCATGGAAGACAGCAGCGCCCACGTGTACGGATGACGCGGATCGTAGAAGATCTCGTCCGAGGTACCGGATTCGACGATCTTGCCCGCGTACATGACCGCGATCTTATCTGCCATGTTCGCAACGACGCCGAGGTCGTGCGTAATGAAGATAATGGAGAGCTGACGCTGCATTTTCAGCTTGTTGATCAGCTCGAGGATCTGCGCCTGGATCGTAACGTCCAGAGCGGTGGTCGGCTCGTCGCAGATCAGGATGTCCGGGTTCGCGGCAAGCGCGATCGCGATGACGATACGCTGACGCATACCGCCGGAGAACTCGAACGGATACTGACGATACCGTTCTCTCGCGTTCGCGATACCGACTTCCTCCATCAGCTCGATGGCGCGGATCTGTGCTTTGCGCTTCGTGACCTTGTGGACGCGCTTCGAGGACTCGTCGCACAGATACGTGACCATCTCGTCGGACAGGCTGTCGTAGTTCACCTGCTCGGACGCGTCAAGCTGGCTCTGGAAGGAGTCTCTTGCGCGCGTCATGGCAAGACGGATGTTGTTCTGGTACAGATCGATATCCATTCTGTCCTTGAACATACGGTTCTTCTTGCCGGGGTGCTTCATCTTTTCGACTTTCAGCGCCTTGCCGTACGTCGCGACCGCGGAGGTCACGTTGGACTTGAAGGTATACGCGATGCTGTCCTTGTTGATCGCGAGCTTGTCGAGCGCGTTCTCGATCTCGGCCGAGCACTTCTTCGCTTCTTCCTTGGCGACCTTGTAATCGATGCGGTTGTCCTTGATCTTATCCAGCGCACTGCTGAGGTTCTCAACAATGCTGCCCTTCTTGGCGAAGGACTTTTTGTCGGAGTTTTCAAGGCCCGCGGCGACGTCCTTGCGGAAGCCGTCGAGGAACTTTTCGTTGAAGATCGCCTGCGTCTTCGCGTTCAGATCGTCGTTGTTGCCGTTGTACTCGGTCTTCACGCCGTTCAGTTCGCAGTACGCCAGCGCGTAGAAGTCGGGACGCGTCGTTTCGAGCGCCGCCTTCAGCGGGACCAGGAGCTCCTTGAGGATTCCGTCGGTCTTGTCATGCTTGCCCGTGGAAACGTATCCGGGGATCGCTTCCTGGAACTTCTGCATGAGCGCGGGAACTTCGCTCGAATGCTCGTTGATCAGGTATTCGTTGTAAACGTTGGCCGCGTCGGCTTTGATGCTCTTCATCTCCTTGGCGACCTTCTTGGGCTCCTTGTCGATCGAGTCGATCAGAACGGCTTCGATGTTCTTGACCATCGACTCGACGCGCTCACGGGAGTAGTTGTACTTACTCTCAAGCTTGCTTCCGTGCTTCGTGACCTTGTTGAAGACGTCGAACTTCGCGTCGACGTTCTCAACGCCGGCCTCTTTCATTTCCGCGCGCAGAAGCTTGGCCTTGCTCTTGTAAACACGGCCCGCTTCACGCTGGTTCGCTTTGCCGTTCAGGATCATGGCCTCGGTCAGCTGCTTGCCGATCCGGACGATCGGGTTCAGGCTGGAAAGCGGATCCTGGAAGATCATGGAGATACGGTTGCCGCGGATCTTGTGGAAGTCTTCTTCGTCGATCTTCATCAGGTCCTGGCCGTCGTAGATGATCTCGCCGCCCTCGGGGATCGCGTTCTTCGCGAGGATGCCCATAATGGCTCTGGCGGTAACGGACTTACCGGAACCGGATTCGCCGACGATCGCGAGCGTTTCGCCGCGCTCCAGATCGAAGGAGATGTCACGGACCGCCTTGACCGTACCGTTGTTCGTGCGGAACGAAATGATCAGGTTTTTAACTTCGAGTTTCTTTGCCATTATTCATCAGCTCCTCTCAGAGAAGGATTGAAGGCGTCGCGCAGACCGTTGCCGAACAGGTTGAACGCGATCATCATCAATGCGATGACCGCCGCCGGAATCAGCAGGATGTGCGGGAACTCAGAGAGGAACTCCTTGCCGTCTGCCATCATGGTACCGAGAGAGACCGCGCCGCGGCTGTTCAGGTTGACGATGCCGAGGTAGGAGAACGTGGACTCGCTCAGGATAACGCCCGGGATCGCGAAGACCGAGCTCGTGATGATCGTGCCGATCGCGTTCGGGAAGATGTGGCGGAACATCAGTCGGAGGTCCTTTGCGCCGAGCGTTCTTGCCGCCAGGATGTATTCCTGATTCTTAAAGCGGTAGAACTGCGTACGGACGAGAGACGCCGTGCTGATCCAGCCCGTGACACAGAACGCCATCAACAGACCGCCCAGAACCGACGCTTTGCCGGTGTTGACCAGATGCAGCTGGAACAGGACGACGATGATATACAGAGGCATACGCCAGAGAACGTCGACGACACGTTCGAGGATCAGGTCGACCCAGCCGCCGTAGTAACCTTCGATCGCGCCGAAGATCGCGCCGAAAACGAAGCAGACGATCGCAACGCCGAACGAAAGGATGAACGACGTGCGCAGACCGTATGCCATACGGGTCGCGATGTCGTAGCCGCCGCCGTCGGAACCGAACACGAAGGAGGGTTCATGACCGTTCTTGTACTGATAGTAGTTATAGTACAGAACACGGATGCTGTACATCGAGCCCATCTCTTTGTAGTAGCGGATGTTGCCATCCTTGTCGCGCAGGAAGTTGTCGACAACGCCCTTTTCCATGGCCTGTTCCAGATCCATGCGCTTGCCGTTTTCGTCGACCGGCCAGCCCTTCTTGGTCTTGTACCAATAGTTGGCGTCCGAATCGTCTTCACAGTAGGGGTTGTTCTGATCGACCATCGGGTACAGCACCTGTACCTCGTTCTCCTCCTGCCATGCAAGGATCCGTTCGTATTCCGCTTTGGGAACCTGCATGTAGCGGAAGCCGATGATGTGGTACGTGCTGACGCGGGCGTCACGCTTCGTGACCTCTTTGCCCGCTTCTTCCACGACGCGCTCCTCGCCGATCCACAGGATCGGGCTGTAATAGGAGCCGACGCCCTCTTCCCAGCTCTCGTGGCCCTTCTTGACCATTTCCGGGTCTTCGGCGTTCATGCCGACCGCAACGAGCTGGACCAGGTACTTGTCGTTCAGACTCATCGTCTTCGCGCCGTCAAAGATCGGCGTTTCTCCGATATAGAGTCTGGGCGTCATTTTCTTGTACGTCATGTCGGACGCTTCGCCGAGCTTGTAGACGGAGAAGAAAGGAACGATAATCGCGTACAGCAGGATGATGGCAAGAACGATCGCCGCGGCAACGGACGCCTTATTCTTGCGGAAGCGGATCCACGCGTCCTTGAAATAGCCGATCGGCTTGGTTTTCAGGGCCTTGTCGTGCAGCTTCTCATTCTCCTGCACAAAGCGGAATTTTTCCGCCGGAATAGATTTGTAAATATTCTCTGCCATAGCTTATCTCTCCCCCATCTTGATACGCGGATCGAGGAATCCGTAGCTCAGGTCGGTAACGATGCCGCCGAGAAGACCGATCAACGTATAGAACATTGCGGTGCCGACGAACAGGTCGTAGTCCAGCGTCGACAGCGCTTTCAGCGTCAGATCGCCGACGCCCGGGATCGCGAAGATACGCTCCAGAATCATGGAACCGCCCATGACGCCGAGGAAGGTGCCGATGACGACGGGAAGGATCGGGACCATCGCGTTCTTCAACGCGTGATGGATAACCGCCTTGGACTGCGTCAGGCCTTTCGTTCTGGCAAGAAGCATGTACTCGCTCGTGAGCGCTTCCGTCAGCTCCGCACGCACGGTACGCGCAAAGTACGCGATCTCATAGAACGCGCTCGCCATGATCGGAAGCATCAGGGAGTAAACCATCTTCCACGTAAACAGACCGCCCGCTTCGGCCTTGGAATACATGACCAGCGGGAACCATCCGAGTTTAAACGATAAGAAGTATTGCAGGAAGAACGCCAGAACGAATGACGGAACTGATATGAACAAAACGATGACGACCGAAACGACGTGGTCGATCCAGGTGTTCTTTTTCAGAGCAGCAAAAATGCCCAGCACAATTCCCAACGGCAATCCCAACAGAATCGAAAGCACGTTCACAAGAATCGTCGGCGGCATGCGCTCGAAGATAACTTCCGCGACGGGCTTCATATATGAAACTTTCAGAGAAGTACCGATGTCAAATTTGGTAAAGAGATTACGGAGATAGATTCCGTACTGGACGAGAACAGGCTTATCCCAACCAAGCGCCTTACGTCTCGCCAACTCCGTCTGGCCCTGCGGACCCAGCGGAACTTCCGATTGCAGCGTTTTAATCAGGCAGAACGTGATCGTCAGGATGATGAAGAACGTTATGACCAGAAAGAGCAATCGTTTTAAAACATATTTAAATGTTCGCATAGGACTCTTTTCCTTATCAAAAGATTTACAAGCCGCCCGCGGCTGATAGGATTAAAAGAGTGCAATCTCGAAGCCGGAAATCCGGCTTCGAGACTGCAATGTCTTTCTTTAAGGCAAACGATTTGATTATTACTTATAGTCGATGTTGCCGCCCTGGCTGGCAACGAAGTCTGCCCACTCCTTGTCGTTGTAGTTGAACTTCATCAGACGGATTCCGCCGTAGCCGTACATGATGTTGTAATCTTCGGTTGCATACTGGATCTTCTTGGAGAAGAGCGAGCAATCGGTGTACGTGCCGTACGGGATGCACTGGTAGGAGCTCAGGATCGCGGTCTCAATGTAGCTCAGGATGTAGAGTCTGAGGTCTGCATATTCATCCGCACCGAACTCGCCGGCAGGCTGGATGGCCTTTGCCCAGTTCTGGATGGTTTCGGTTCTGTCTTCGCCGTTGAGCGGGATGGTGATGGTTTCAACCGTCGGATCCCAGCCGCAGGACTCATGGATCTTGGTCATGCCGCCCATGTAGTCCGGCTCGCAGTAGACGCGGATGGTGGAGAACGGATAGAACGCCGCACCGCCCCATGCACCGCGGATCATTTCGATCTTGCCGAGCGCAACGTCTTCATAACGGGAAGCAATGTTGCCGAGGAACTCGAAGTCGATCTTGCCTTCGAAGCCCGTGCCCTTGGTCGCTTCCGCGACGAAGTCGTTCAGGTATTCCTGCTGACGGGTGTCTTCTGCGCTGATCGCAGCAGCAGACGCTTCGCAGCGGATGTGAACGAGCTGACCGTCGGTGTAGTTGCCGTCCGCGATCGCCTGCTCATAGACCTTCTGGAACAGAGCTCTTGCCGCTTCGACGTCATAGCCGTTGATGGAAGCATATGCTTCAACGTCATCCGCAAACTGTTTGCCCTCGCCGTATTCTACGCCATAGAGACGGAGAACTGCGTCGCGGCCTTCCTTGGTGTTGCGGTACTGAGACTCGGTGTTGTTCTCGATGTCATAGTAGTACAGGTTGTTGAGCAGGAAGTACGCGGGCTTGAAGCCGGACGTGCAGTCTGCGCAGAACTGTGCACGGTTGATGGACAGCGAGATCGCCTTGCGGAAGTCGTCATAGAAGAGGACTTTCTTGTTCTTGCCGTCGTTCGCTTCTTCTTCGAGTGCTTTCAGCTTCTCGAGGTCGGTTGCGAAGATGTAACGGCCGGTGTAGGTTTCATCCGTCTTGAGCAGGTACTCAGACATCTTGTAGTTGACAAGGTCGTCAGCGGTCAGGCTGATTTCATCGAGGTCGCCCTTGATGAACGCCATGAGCGCGGTTGCATGCTCAGGAATGATGTCGTAAACGACGCTGGTCGGCGCATACTGGCCAACGTGCTTGCCGTCGGTCCAGCCGTACCAGTTCTCGTTGCGGGTGAGAACGAACTGCTTGTCAGCTTCGAAGCTCTCCAGCTTGTACGGACCTGCGGACATGTAGGTCTCGGCAGAGGTGCCGTAGTTGGTCGCAATGAGGTCTTCCTTCTTTTCCTTGCCCGCCTCGTAGAGCGGCTCGTAGACGATCCAGTTGCTGGTCATCATGGACTTCATGTAGAACTCGGAAACCGGGGTCTCGAGGATGTAGTAGAGGGTGTAGTCGCCTTCTGCAACCAGACCGACATCTTCCCACGGAGTCTCGGCGAAGGTGCCGTTGATGTAGGTGCACCATTCTTTCCAGTCTTCGGGGTTGTCATCGCCGAACGCAGCGCCCATGAAGATCAGGTCAGCCTTGATCTCGTCGGTGACTTCGATCCAGCCTTCCTGTGCGCCCCAGGTCGTGAAGACGTCTTCACCCGCTTCGTTTACGAAGTAGGGAGCATAGCCGCCCTCATAGTAGTCCTTCGCAGCATCACCGAAGAAGGTGCTGGGCTGAGAAAGGTCAATGTAGAACACGTCTGCTTCAACGGACGCATTCGCATTCTCATAGATGGGCTGGCCCGCTTTGTCGTTGTTGTAGTAAGCCTTCGCGTTCTTGATCGCGGTGTCGCCCTCGAAGTAGCTGTTCGCACGATAGTTCTTCATCGCCGGATCCAGCATCTGCTGCATGGAGTAGATGTAGGTCTGTGCGGTGATCGGCGTGCCGTCTGCCCACTTCGCATCGGGGTTCAGCTCGATCTTCCAGATCATCTTTTCGGTCGGGAGGTTGCCGTCCGCATCGGGCGTGAGCCACTTCTCACGATCCGCATAGGTCGCGGTGACGTCCTCGAGGCCGGTTGCGCCTTCGAATACCCACTCGAAATTGACGCCGTCATCCGCGATGGTGGTATCGCACAGAGGCATCTCGATGTAGCTCATCAGCGTGCTCTCGTTGTTCATCTCCCACGCATGCGGGTTCCAGTTAATGGGGCTCGCTGCCATGGAGAGGTGATACGTATAAGTCGCTTCCTCAGTGGGGCCGTCCGGCTTCTCCGTAGGATTCTGGTCCGGCGATTCCGGTGCTTCGGTTACCTGTCCGTCAGGCTCCGGGGTCTTTTCCCCGTTCTGGCAGGCAACAAGAGCGAAGACCATCAGCAATGCCAGGATCAGGCACACAAGACTCGTGGTTTTTCTCATTTCTTGTTTCTCCTTATCTTTTTTATATCACGCTGCGGGCTTTCGCTCTTGCGTGTTATACGGTGGAAAACGGCGGATCCTCCGCCCGAAAACCGAACCCGGAAAAATGCATAATGCGTCAAAGCAGACTTCCATCGATTTTCATGACATGATTATAGCCTATGTCCGTAAGAATTTCAACTGTTTTTTTCATTTCAAGGGTTTTTTTCTGCGAGAACGCCCGCGAAAACCGACAAACCACCCGTTTCCGTGATCGTTTTTGCGTCTGTTTCCGGTGGAAACGGTTGAAAATGCTTATGCCGGGTTTGCATAAACCGTATTTTTACGCATAATCATTCCGTTTTCCCGACATCCGCTCTTGTGCCGCAAACCGCGGTGTGGTATACTGTTTGCGGGCAAAACCGCCGCTTTCGCGGCCGCGCGATGCCCGTTCGGCGATTTTTTCTTCATATTATATTGTATGAGCCGCGCTGCGGATCATGAGTCCGTACGGACGCCGTCCGCAGCCGTTCGATCGGGAGGTGTCTGTGCGCATATCGCAAACCGGAAAAACCGCGGTCCTGTCCGGCGCGCATGCGGCGGTGGATTTCTGCTGCGCGCTGCTGTTCTTCAGCGCGCTGAAGACCGATCAGCTTCTGATCGGCGCGGTGCTGTACAACGCCTGCGCGTTTCTGTTCCAGCTTCCGCTCGGCATCGTCGCGGACCGTGCGGACCGCAATCTGCTGTTTGCCGCGATCGGCTGCGCGCTCGTGGCGGCCGGATCGCTTCTGACCGCGATCCCCTTCGCCGCAATGATCGTGGCGGGCCTCGGCAACGGCGCGTTCCACGTCGGCGGCGGGATCGAGGTGCTGAACGGCTCCGGCGACAAGGCGGGTCCGCTCGGCGTGTTCGTCTCCCCCGGCGCGATCGGGCTCTTTCTCGGACGGTTTTACGCAAAGACGCTGCCCGCGCTTCCGGCGATCGTGTGCGCGCTGATGGCGATCTGCGCCGCGGCGATCCTGCTTTCGGGCAGAACGGAGTTCAAAGAGGGCTCGCATAACGCGCCGCTCTCCTTCGCCGTGCCGAAGGGCGGCGTGCTCGCGCTCGTGCTGCTGTTTCTCGTCGTGGCGCTGCGCTCGTTTACGGGCTTTACCGCCGCGTTCTCGACCGGCGATTGGCTTTCCGGTCTGCCCGCGGTCCTCGCGGGGCTGATCCCGGTGCTGTGTCTGGCGCTCGGCAAAGCGGCGGGCGGCTTCCTCAGCGACCGGTTCGGCGCGATCCCGGCGTCCGTCGTGTCGCTCGGGCTCTGCGCGGTGCTGCTGTTCTTCCCGCTGCATCCGGCGCTGACGCTGCTTGCGCTGTTTCTGTTCAACATGTCGATGCCGGTCACGCTGTTCGCCGCGGCAAAGGTGTGGCGTTCCGCGAAGGGCACGGCGTTCGGACTTCTGACCGCGGCGCTGTTCCTGGGGCTCGTCCCCGCGCTGCTCCGCGCGCTCCCGCCCGCATCGCCCGTGATCCACGGTCTGCTCGCCGCGCTCTCGGCGGCGCTGCTCGTGCCGGGACTGCTGCTATGCCGTACGAAATAGCGCTCGTCCTCGCGCTTCTGCTGACGGAAGCGATCGAAGTGCCGGTCTGCCTGCTCTCGGGCATGCGCGGAAAGGAGCTCCTCGTCGTACTGCTCGCGAACGTGATGACGAATCCGCTCGTGAACGCGCTTCTGCTGCTCGGCACGGCGCTGACAAGTCTGCCGTACGCAGCCATGCTCGCGGTGCTCGAAGCCGCCGCGGTTGTCGCGGAATGGCTCGTTTACCGGTCTCTGACCGGGGTGAAACGGCCGTTCCTCGTTTCCCTCATCGCAAACGCCGCTTCCTTCGGAGCGGGACTGCTCCTCACAAACCTATTCTGACAGGAGGTATTGCCCATGTTTCGTCTGCTTTCGGATGCCATCGCGCCGCCGTTCCTGCTTGACTCGTCCCCGACGGACACGACGTACATCTGGATCATCGTCCTTTCCGTTTTCATTCTCGCCGCCGTCGCCGCCATCGTGCTGGTCAAGCGGAAAAAGTAACCGGATCGAAACGCCGCCGTCCGGGCGGGGTTCCTCAATACAAATCGCTCACAGGAGGTAACAACCATGAACATTCTTCCCGACATTGCTTACGAACCGGTCGAAACGAGCAGCCTGCCCACGATCATCCTGATCGTCGGCATCGTCTTTGCCGTCGCCGCCGTTGCGATCACGCTCTGCGTCGCGCTGGCGAAGAACAAAAAAGCGAAAGGAAAATAAGCTCGCATGAACAACCGTGAATGGAAACGGATCTTTACGGATACCGATTTCGTCCACCGCAGCGGCACGCCCGAGGAGCTGCGCGTTGCGGAATACCTGAAGGCGCACTGTGAACGGCTCGGCGCGGAGGCCCGGCTTGAGTCCTTCCCCGTCCCCATGGGCGAGATCGAAGAAGCGCACGTGTACGCCGACGGCCGGGAGATCCCCGCGAAGGGCTTCTTCTGCTGCGGCAGCGGCGAGGTCGAGGGCGAGCTGTACTACATGCCCGCGCAGGACAAGGTCTCCGTCGCCGGCGCGAAGGACAAGATCGTGCTGATGGACACGTCCGGCATCGGCTTCTTCGGGTATCAGGACCTGATGAAAGCCGGCGCGAAGGGCATCCTGTTCCAGTACGGCGATCTGCACAACGGCAACCGCGACATCGACGAGCGCGACCTCAGAGCCGCGGTCGTCGGCGACGAGCGGAAGGTGCTCTGCGCGATGCTGCACGTTTCATCCGCCGTGGAGCTTGTGAAAAACAAAACGAAGCGGATCCGCATCGCGATCCGCCAGCGCGAGTACGAGGGCGAATCGCACAACGTCGTTGCCGAACTTCCCGGAAAGCGCGACGAATGGATCACGCTGACCGCGCACTACGACACGACCGCGCTCTCGCACGGCTCGTACGACAACATGACCGGCTGCGCGGGGCTTCTGGGCGTTCTGGAGGCGCTGAAGAACAAACCGCTGAACTACGGCCTGCGGTTCGTGTTCTGCGGCAGCGAGGAGCGCGGGCTTCTGGGCTCGAAGGCGTACGTCCGCGATCACGAAGCGGAGCTCGACAAGATCGCGCTGAACGTCAACCTCGACATGATCGGCACGATCATGGGCAAGTTCCTCGCGCGCGTTTCCGCCGAGGAGAAGCTTGCGCATTACATCACCTACATGGGCGCGGAGCTCGGCTTCCCGGTGGACGCGAAGACCGGCGTGTATTCCAGCGATTCCACCCCGTTTGCCGACAAGGGCGTGCCCGCGCTTTCGTTCGCGCGGATCGCGGGCGGCAGCGTGGCGCCGATCCACTGCCGCTTCGACCGGCCGGACGTGCTCTCGATGGATCAGCTGCGGAAGGACATCGCGTTCATCGCGGAGTTCACCCGCCGCATGGCGGCGGCTGCCGTCTGCCCGGTGGACCGCGAGATCCCCGATTCGGTCAAAAAGGAACTGGACGAATACCTGTTCCGGAAGAGAAGATCGTAACGTATACGCAAAAGCGGGACCCCGATCGGGGTCCCGCTTTTCTTTTCCGGGTTCAGCGGATCCTTGCCATTGCGTAATTCTGATAGTCCGGATCGTCCGTCACCTCGCGGATCACGCGGAAGGTCTCCGGAAGGACGACCTCGGCGTCCGGATCGTTCAGCTCGACCTGCAGCATCGCCGTGTCCTGCCAGTTCGGATAGAAATCGACCTCGTACGCGTGCGCGTCGTCGACGAGGCAGTAGCGCGTCTTGCGGATCGGCATGCACATGGGATCCGCTTCCATCATCAGCTGCTGGTAGTCGTCGAGCGACAGACGCTTTTCGGTCTCGATCCTCGATCCGTCCGTGCCGGTGCAGTGCGTGGTCAGATAATAGATGTAGCTGCCGTCGCTGCCGCGCATGCAGATGCGGCGCTTTTCGCCCCGCACGTCGGTGAGGTACGTCTGGATGATCTCGACGCGGCGGCACGCGGGATTCGCTTCGAGCCACTCGCGGTCCGGCTTGTCGACGAGGAACCGCCTTGCGTGCTCG
>JAEEGL011003110.1_pt1 | contig 11820 bp, 15 predicted proteins | sample 9134231 | NCBI WGS metagenome assembly JAEEGL01 (sample SAMN16246548, study PRJNA631951) | gut metagenome | biome: gut microbiome; feature: rumen; material: fiber-attached | host: Bos | place: Iran: Karaj | collected 2018-10 | reverse complement strand
GTCATTTTGTCCGATGCCGAAGGTTTGCGGTTCGAGTCCGCAACCCCCCAACGACCCCCTGAAACGACCCGCCGCCGAGCGAAAAGCGCAAGGACACGGTGGAGAACGGGAACTCACGCCAGAGGCGAGGGAGGATAGCGCAATTGTCAGAGACAAGGCAGCGCGTCGGCAATCTTTTTGGTGGTCACACAGCAATCAATTGACCGCAGATTAGGCCACAAAACGACCACCGTTCCTTTTCATTTGGGAGTGTTGCATAGGTAGTTGTTGTGCGGTGGACTGAAAATCCACAGGCAATGGTGCGACTCCATTCGCTCCCACCACCTTGCGGTAGATTGGCGGACAGCAAAGTTTCCACAGATTCCTTGTTGATGACCACCGCCAATCTGCCATTTCTTTGGTAAATACTTATGGTCATCAATAAAACAAGGAATGTTATGAAACACATCTGCGATTGTGGCGCTCCTGCCACTTATCATTTCAAGAACGGAACTTGGTGCTGCTCAAAGTCAAGGTGCAGCTGTCCAGCCTACAAGAAAAAGCACTCCGCCATAATGAGTGGCATTCACCAGAAGTTCAAAGAGAAGTATGGTGATGGTTGGTTCAAAGGCGGCAGAACAGTAAAGATTTCACAGCGAACAAGTTATCCTTTCCGTGGAGATCATGTTTGCGTTTATTGTGGCGGCTATGCTGACTTTCAACTGAAAGATGGACGATGGTGCTGTCACGAAAAGAGGGGCAGTTGTCCTGAGATTCGTAGGAAGAATTCGGAAGGATGTAAAAAGGCGTATGTAGCTGGACGAAAGAAAAGTCCAACCTTAGGTCATGTTGCTTGGAACAAAGGATTGACCAAAGAAACAGATGCTCGTGTTGCTAAAGGAGTTGCAACCAACCTTGCTGCCTATGCAAAAGGACGAAAAGGAACTTGGTTTGGGCGGCATCACACCGAGGAACAAAAGCGCAGGCTCCGTGAAGTTCGTTTAGAGCAGCGTGCCAAGCATGGAATGAAGATTTACTCACCCAATGTTTCAGAAACCGCTTGTGCTTACATTGACCAATTGAATGAGTCAAAGGGCTGGCACTTGCAGCATGGCTTAAATGGCGGAGAGGTGAGAGTTGACAATTACTTTTTGGATGGCTACGACAAGGAGTTGAATATCGCTTTTGAGTATGATGAGCCAGCCCATTACACAGAGCAAGGAGAGCTTCGTGAGAGATGTTTTCAGAATGAATTACATCCATCGGAAACTTGGATGTCGGTTCTTTCGCTACAACGAAGCGCGCAAACTGCTCTATGAAGTTCAGTTTTGATTTTTCAATTTCCGTCTGTGCGTGGTTTTTTTGCGGCTTCGGCCGTGTTTTTAGGGCCACAATGCAACTCACGGAAAACAACCATTGAGGTGCTTGGTGCAAGCACGCCTTTCAGGGATCGCAACCTTGGGGAGGTTTCCGGTTCGGAGCCGGGCGGTGGTTCCTCTTCACTTTCAGCGGGACATGCAGCAATCCATCCAATCAATGAATAATGCACACAAGTCCAAGTTGGCCAATCGGAATTCCGGCAAGGGTGCTGGTTCACGGCGTCCGGATAAGGCCACCTCAATGAGGGAATGCAGGTTCGAATCCTGCCTTGGTCAAAACCCCGATTGAGCGAGCAATCGTTCAATCATCAAACCCGTCCCGCGTCATTTGGTGCTCATACAGCAACAAACAAAACCTTGACTGAAAATCAATGCACGGGCGAAAGCCCAAGAGCACCGTTTCCTTTTCAATGAGCCCACTTAGACCAATTGGCAGAGTCAAGGGACTTAAAATCCCTTCAGCGTGGGTTCGAGTCCCTCAGTGGGCACCAATTTGGGTTCGTGGCGTAATTGGCAGCACGCGCGAGACTAAGGATCTCGTGGGGAAACCCGTGGGGGTTCAAGTCCCTCCGAGCCCACCACTTTTTCACAATGGCGTTGTGGCTCAATGGTAGAGCGCGGGAATCATAATCCCTCGGTTGTAGGTTCGATTCCTACCAACGCCACCAAGTCAATTTTCGGGTTCGTAGGCCAACTAGGCAGAGCCGTTCGCCTCAGAAGCGACGCAGTGTAGGTTCGAATCCTACCGAGCCCACCAACGATTTGCCACCTTGGCACAGGGGTCAACTGCACGTGTTTCGTAAACATGAGATCGCTGGTCCGAATCCAGCAGGTGGCTCCACATTGACCTTTTTCGCAAGTAGTTCAAAAGCCACACAAAGGCCCATCGTGCGAAGTAAGAGGCATCTGAAAAGCTTTGGGGCCGGCTGCCGAGAGAGTCCTGAGCGCCCTTGAAAAGATCACTTCCGAGGAACGCGAGCATGGACCGCATCGAGAGGATTGGTCGCCTTCAGGAAAGAGGAAGCAACTTCCAATCAAGGGATGATAAGCCCCTCCCAACGGGGAGTCGCAGAACAGCCACGGGTGATTTCCGTGAGATATGCGGGTAGGAACCCCGCCTTGCGAAACATCTTCATGGACGGGTGGTGAAGCGGCCCAACACGGCGGTCTGCAAAACCGCTATTCAACGGTTCAAATCCGTTCCCGTTCTCCAATTTCACTTGCGGTCATACAGCAAGACATCAACATCCACCATCAATAAACCCACGCCGGCAAGGATTAGCCGGCAAGACCGCAGTTCCTTTTCACAATGTAGTTCGCCGACCGAAGACCGAACCGGCAACGGCGAATGACAATCCGCGACGATGCAGGTACGACGGTACTCGGTTTGGTGGCATCGAAGTAGGACAGGGCAAGCCCGAAGCCGCTTGATTGAAGGGTTGATAACCGACCCAATGCAAGTGGATTGCCAAGTGCTCCGGATTGGGCGCGAAATTCTTTTAAGGGGGGACAAACGGACAGCAACACCTAACTCGAAAATTTCCACCACCAATGGGCTGAAACGGGACTTTTCAAACATTGCCCATCCCCCTGTCTCTTTTCAATGCGGTCACGCAGCAATACACATCCCTTCGTAAGAGAACCTCAGTCCGGGCAAGGACACAAGACCGCAGTCATCTTCATCAAGGGCCCGAACCAGCATCGATTGGCACACGGAGCACCAGGTGCAACCCGGCAACGGACATCCGCCGTAAAAGTAGTCCACAAACACAAACGTCGACAACGACTACGCAATGGCGGCATAACATAAGCCCGCCACGGTGAAGGGATGACGCAGATGGTCCCGGAACCGTCATTCATCTGCAAAAACAACGCATTTGCGACATCGGCGTTGTAAAACAAACGAGAGGCTAGGCACAAGGTTGTTGATATAAGTCATTCCCACTTGTCAACGCAATGCCTTGGCGAGATCGCTAGCGGTCAAGCACGCCGAATGAAAGGACGGGGAGATGGTTGTAAGCACAGATCCTGGATGTGACGGTGAGCAAGACCTGGGGGCAGCACCCAGCGGGTCCACCATTTATGGGGCTGAAACGGCTTCCCAGTGATTAAAGCCGATAGGGGACCTTCACAGGGACCCGGTTCAACTCCGGGCAGCTCCACCAATCACCTCCTATAATAACATCAGTTCTTTGACACAGTGCATCTTTCAACTTGCCGAAAGGATAGGAATCGCCCGCAAGGGAAAGTCCGAGTAGGCAATTCAATCAAGACCCCGCCCCACGCAGGGGAGCGACCCAGAGAAGCGCGAAATTCGAGGCAATGCCGAGTAGGAAAATCCCCTTGGGGATGGAGCCGAAACAGTATCCCGTATAACGGTAATTTCTCTTGAAACCGTAGTCGTGGACCTTTTCAATTTCATTCCTGAACGGAGATGAGAACCGGGAAGGATGAAACGCCAGCAAGGGGGCGGACTTGTGCCCTTGAGTCAACATGGCAGAATTATGCCGGATAAAGCTGCCGGCTCCCAGGGTTGACTTCATGGATGTGGCAGGCCTCTTGAAACCCCGTGAGGGTAGGTCAACCGTTCAACAACGACATCCATGGAAATGAATAGGCAGGCGCAGGCCGCTCCGCAGTGGTCGATTCTCAGCGACCCGAGACGGAAGACAGCGCGTTGAACGCCGCATCCGGTAAGCGGCAACCTTTTACCGAAGAAGCGGTCCGGAGGGATAGGAAGACCCGATGTTGCAACATTGACTTCCGACTCCCATGACCCTAGTGCGATGAAGCGCAGTTCGATTCTGCAAGCCGTAAGGGTTCGACTCCCTACGGCGCTGGACGATGACGATGCGTCAGCCGTTGCAACAGCCCGCATCCGATTCCTGCAAGGGCCAAACCCTCAATAGCGCACCAAGTCCGAGGTTCCTTTTTCGCAAGGCACGTGGCGGGATGAGATCCGATACCGGCCTTGCAACCCCATGCGTTCCGGGTGAAGGGAGCGAGTCCATCACGACATCGCGGTGCCACAAGCTGAAATGGAGACCGAGGCGGCCCACACGTGGGCGAAGTGGCAAACGGGGATGGACCTTGCGAGTGCAACGATCGCCGGGAGTGGAGACACGTCTGGCAACCATGCAATAGTTCCTCACAAGATAGTTGACTAAGGGCAAATGAGCCCATGCCGATCCTCCGGCCCTCAACCGGACCCACGGTAAATCATGTTGCATTCCGCATCCGGTAAGCGGAAACCTTTTCCGGCGATCAAGCCGGCCTTCAGTATTCCATGCTGCGGTACAATGTTTTGAATCCATTTAGAGGGGTAGAGTAGGTAGTCAACTCCTTGGCCCCATAAGCCAATCATGTGTGTGCAATTCACACCCCCTCCACTTTCATGCGGACATACAGCAAACCATACACGGTTAAAGAAATTGACTGATAATCAACGACGAGCCGGTCCAACTCCGGCAGTGTCCGCAGTTCCTTTTCAAAGATGCGCGATTGACATATTGGCTTGTGTACCGGACCGCCAGTCCGAGGAAGGGAGTTCAATTCTCCCATCGCGCTCCATTTTATCCCCACCAAGGTTCAAGCGGATTCCTTGTGTTTCTGTTTGAGGTTCAAGCCTTGGTTGGGGATCTTCGGTAAATACTAATGAACCTCAAACAAAAGGAAACACGACTATGGACGCATACAAGTATTATGCCATTTACCAGACTACTTGCAAGGTCAATGGCAAGATCTACATAGGTCAACACAGAACCAATGACCTTAATGATGCTTACCTTGGATCTGGAACACTCATCAAGGAAGACATCAAGCGCTATGGAAGGGATGCTTTTGAAAAGAAGATCCTTTTCACCTTTGACAATTTCAAGGAGATGAATGACAAGGAGAAGGAGTTGGTCACGCCCGAGTTCGTTGCAAGAGAAGACACCTACAACCGAATCATCGGAGGACAGTTGGATGACCACGAGGCTAGAAAATTGGGTGCTATGGTTACCAACAAACTCAAGAAGCAAAATGGAACAGCCAATCATTACTGGATAGGAGATAAATCCTCACAAGAACAAGCAGAGATCATTACAAAAATACAAAAAACAAAAGCACGACATTTTGCAGAAGGCAAATGGCATGGATCTTTTTTGGGCAAGCATCATACTGAAGAGACAAAACAAAAGATTAGAGAATTCGTCCAAAGAGAACATCCGCATGCTGGACAAAAGAATCCAAGATATGGGAAGCATTGGTGGCATGATCCATTGACCGGTGAATCACATCCATTTCATGATGATGAAGTTCCACAAGGTTGGGTTCGTGGAAGACAACTGTCAGAAGCAGCTTTACAAAACATCTTAGAGTCGAATAAAAAGCATCCTCATAAGCCCTTCATGTGGGTAACCAATGGAACTGAAAATAAGCAACTTGATCGTGATTCCACCATTCCTAATGGTTGGGTTCGTGGTAAGTCTCACAAAGTTCATTAGCATCTTTTAGAATTAGACCATATACCTCTGCGTAGTTTAGAAGTAAAACCCTTGCCTTCCAAGCAAGTGTCCCGGTGGCGGAATCCGGCGCGGAGACCATGTTTTTCGTGGGGTGTCGCCGAGCAGCGATGGCCGCGGACTGTAAATCCGTCACACTAGAAACATCGTAGGTGCGAGTCCTACCCCCACGACCATTTTCAAGTCAAGAGGCCAAGTGGCGGAATGGCAGACGCAGCGGACTCAAAATCCGCCGCCCATAAAGCGTGTGGGTTCAAGTCCCACCTTGGCCACCAATTTCAAGGCATTGTGTTCGACATGCTGAAAGATACAGACACGAGGGATGGCAATTCACGTCAAACCCGAGACCGCACTTAGAGGCACGCGAGCCATCGTGCAGGTGAGAACCCTGCTGCGGCACAATGTTTTGAATCCTTCCAAAATGGAGAGCGGATGATTGCTCGTGTACGACCTCTCATATCTCGATCGCATCGAGAGACAACTCCCCTTTGTGAGATTGGGGAAGGAACTACCTGCAGGGGTTTAGAATCCCCGGGCAGCTGCGGAAAGCGCGGCTTGCCGGGTAGACGAGCCGCATCATTGTGGGTGCATTATGTCGTGCTGGTCAACATGGCCGGAACGATCCCCACCCGGATGCACGGAAGCCGCCACCATGGGGTTGACCTAGGATAGCACGCCATGGTGGTAACAGGCCGAAAGCGACCGCAAGAGGCGCAATACAAGATGCGGGAAATCACCGGCTTGTCCGCGATACTCCGCACCTCTTGTTCTTTTTCCTTTTGAGCACTCGAACCTTAGCGGGGGAGAGTAAAGGATGAAGCCCTCCGAATGGGGTGCGAACCATCGCCAACATAGGATATGAGCTGAGGCGCTACTGCGATAGGTCAGTCAAAGCCAAGCCTTGAGGTTAGTAACATTCGGATAAGCGTTCCTACATCGCAGCAATGTCGGGATAACAGGCAACGCCCCGACAGAATTCATCCGCTCATTATTTCATGATTTCCGAGGGCTTGTCCTTCGGGAAATTTTTGACGATGTTGCCTCGGTGCAATAATAAAAATGCGTTCGGCCAGACTGCAGGCGAGAACCAAGTGAAACTATGGTTGGGTGTTGAGTTGTCCTTCCGAAGTTTCGTCAGAGCAAGAGCCAAGTCACTCAACTGAACTTCCGGATAACAGGCTCCGGAACAAACGCAACGCATTCGTCAAATTTCTTCTCTCCTCCGCTGAACAGGTTTTGGGAGAGTCCTTTTCAGATGGTGACTGTAGCTCAGTTGGTAGAGCGGTGGATTGTGGCTCCACATGTCGCGGGATCGTACCCCGCCTTTCACCCCAATTTCAATATGCGCCATTGGTATAACGAATCGTGCCCAGGTCTACGGAACCTGTGAAGTTGGTCTGACTCCAGCATGGCGCGCCATTCTTTCGACGGGTGCTGGTCGGAGCAGCTTGACCTTCGAGGTCAATGGCACACTTTCCTGCTGCACGGCTCCATGAGCGAGTGTTGCCCGTCTTTCAATTTCTCAACGCTTGTAGGGCGGTTCGGAGAAATCCGAATGCTTGACCCGGATGCATCGCAAGGTGCATCGGCCACGTGACAGTGCTCCCCCGCAAGAGCGGGAACCCTGTCAAACGAAGGCCAGCTCGCCTGGGCTCATGGGGTCGGCTTGGGAATCCCTTTTTCAATTTCCGTCGATACACTAGGTCAATCCAGGGTCGTGGCGCAACTGGCCAGGATTCCCGCAGAACGGGCAGAAACCCGTACCCAGCCTTTGTTGACGTCCTGTGGAAAGCATGGGAACCGACATTGGAACGGTGGTGTGAACATCAGGGAAAACGCATGCTGAAAACTGCCGGGAATATGTACGCCGGCGTGATATGAAGCGGGGACGGAAGCTATTTCATCCGGTAGCACCCGGCGAAGGTCAATACGTTGATCTCCGATGCAATGAGGGGGAATTTGCAATACCCCGGTGGCAGCTTGATCGTCATGGGCAAACATTTCAAGGAAACACCCCTGTGATTGGAACCATCCGTTTCAGGGACAAGCCCATTGGAATGAGGTTCATGGCGGTTGATGAAAAGAATAGGTCAGCTTGACGTCCGAATAAGGCATAGCCACCATGAAAGGCAATCAAGGCCTGGATCCAGGAAGGTCGGGAAAAAGTCCTTACCCGATGGAAATCATTGCATGTGAAACCTTTTGACCAAATGGAGAGGTGGCAGAGCCTGGTTTAATGCGCTCGGTTGGAAGCCGAGTGGGCCCTCAAAAGCCCCACAGGTTCGAATCCTGTTCTCTCCGATGGGGGTATCTGCCAACAGGAGAAGCAACCGGACTCTCATTCCGGAAATCTGGGTTCGAGTCCCAGTGCCCCTGCCATTTTCATGGCCCATTCGTCTAAAAGCAGGACGCCGGGTTTTCATCCCGGTAACGACGGGGCGGTACCGTCATGGGCTGCCAATGTGATAGACAAACAAGACACGATACATCGTATGAGGGTTCGAAGCCCTCCATTGTTCCCAATGATGGTTAGGAGGTTGACAAGGCTCCGTCCGCAAAAATCAAAAACTGTCACATGGCGGTAATCGCTATGTTCCAAAAGAGCGGTGTCGTTTAATTGGTTTTTCATTTTCAATCAACATACGCGGTACTCCTCTTGGGGCAATCCGGATGCCTTCCAATGAGAATCACGGCCGCGTGTGGGGTCGTTGCTACTGGGACGCCGGTTCGATTCCGGCCGCGCTGGTGTGCGTGAGCAATAAATCCAGTGCGTCGATTTGGGAGCAAGTCAACGACCCAATCTATTTCAAGATGCCGGCTTAGCTTCAATGGTAGAGCAACGGTTTTGTAAACCGTGGGTTGTGGGTTCGATCCCCTCAGCCGGCTCCAATTTGACCTTTTGCCTCAGTACATCCAATTGGCTAGATGGCCGCTTTGGTAAAGCGGATGTTGATGGATCGTGCCCATCCTGGGGCTCCAGTTTTGCGGGACACCTGCTTTCCGGGCAGCTGATTGAGTTCATTCATCGCTCAATCTAACCGCTTTCTTGACCTTGTTCGGTAAATACATTATGAGGTCACCGGAAATGACCTGATAAAGGAAACATCAGATGAATAATGAAACGCATACCTGCGTCTATTGTGGTCAACCCGCAACACACCAATTCAAAAACGGAAAGTGGTGTTGTTGCGAAAAGAGACAAAGCTGTCCAGCAAATCGAGAACGAGTTGCCAAAGCGATTACTCTAAGGCACAATGAAGCCAAGGAGAAATATGGTACTGGATTCTTTAGTAAAGGTAGCCTGATTGGAAGAAGCGAGATACATGTGTCACATGGAGATCATGTTTGTGTTTACTGTGGAGGTCATGCCGACTACCAGCTAAAAAATGGCAATTGGTGCTGTCATGAAAAGAAGAATAGCTGCCCGGAGATTAAACGAAAGAACGCCGAAGGAGTCAAGAAAGCACATCAAGGAAAACCGGAATGGTTCAATAAAGATACTCATCATGTTTCATGGAATAAAGGCTTGGTTATGCCCAAAGGTGATTTCACTTGTCAATTCTGTGGTATTGAGTTTTTGAATCGAGACAAAGCATTTCGTACCTACCATGAACGACATTGTGAGAAGAATCCGGATGCGTTGCCAATCCACAAAAGAGTCTTTACCGAGAAGGATAGAAAGGTCCTTTCAGAGCGCGCCAAGAGGAACAAAATTGGTGGTTATGAGAATGGCTGCAAGGGTGGTCATGGCAAGAAGGGATACTACAAAGGCTTCTATTGTATGAGCAGTTGGGAGTTGGCGTTTGTGTATTATCATTTGAGTCAACAACATCCGATTGAGCAATGCCGAGAGCACTTTGAGTATTTTCTTGATGGGAAGAAAAGGACATACACACCTGATTTCAAAATTGACGGAGTGTATTATGAAATAAAGAACTACATGCGTCCAGAAACCCAAAGCAAGATAGATCAATTTCCCAAAGACAAGAAGTTGGTTCTTATACTTGGTGAGAGTGAAAACAAGAAATACATTGATTTCATAACCGAGCGTGAAGGACCTGATTTCTGCAAGAGATTGTACGAGCATTGATTCATCAAACAACAAGAAAGGAACAACTCAAATGGCAATGCAATTCATCAATGTCAAAGATGCGCTTCCTCAAAAGGAGTGCTGGTGCTTGGTGTGGGCTCCCAACTACTATGGGACATCCGCACATGGCAACCCGGCGGGATATGTTTTCACGAAGTTTCGCCCCAACTACAAGATCCCTTGGGGCATCGAAGGATGCCAGAGCAAGCCGGTGGTGGAAATGTGGATGGAACTGCCGGAAGATCCAACAAAGTAGATTTCACGCCCCTGTGGTCTAGCAGATGGGCAACTCCGTCCTAAGGAGTCTTACGCGGGTGCAAATCCTGCCAGGGGTAAAGTTTCACAAAATTTCCACATGGTTCAACCAGCAATGGGGCAGGGATACCACAGTCGGGTCCCAGCAGCGGCAAACAGATCTGGCATAGCCGAACTAAGAACGGTGAGTAGCAAGGGTAGCTCCCAAGTGAAAGCAGATGCCGGTTCAAGCCCGGTTGTGGAATCCTTTTCAAGTCAACGGGGAGTAGCTCAGACTGGGAGAGCGCTTGGTTCGGGTCCAAGAAGTCGGAGGTTCAAACCCTCTCTCCCCGACCAACAACTTTGACCCATTCCGTTAATTGGACAAACGCGGTGGTTTCTACCCATCTCCTGGGGGTTCGAGTCCCTCATGGGTCGCCAACATCAATCATTTTCACAATGTCCCATAGTTCAAACCAAAACAGAACGGTTGCGAGACGCCAAGGGAAACCAGCGTACCAGTGTCACAGAAGCCGGAAGGGCGTGATTGCAGCTTCCCTTCTGGGGAGGCAGGTGACCGGTAGGGTGTGCGGATTGGAGCAAGGTCAAACTGCAATGGCCGGCTTTGCTTGACAAGAGCCTTCCGCAGTCAATCCCGAAAGCAACAGGCGTGTCCGCGGGGAAGTACCGGGGACGGGACACCATTTTCAAATGGGCCGGTGGTGTAATTTGGTAACACACATCCCTCGCACGGATGAGTTCGCGGTTCGAGTCCGCACGTGTCCACCATTTCAATGGGCCGATAGTTCAGTGGTAGAACGCTGCACTGGCAGTGCAGAGGCGGCAGTTCGATTCTGCCCGTGTCCACCATTTTCATTCCTATAATAAAGTCAACAACACAAGGAAACACATCATGGCTGCGAAGAAGACAAAGAAGGACATGAGCGAGAAGATTGCGATGTGGGAATCTTGCATTCAGGTGATGAAGGATTCCATTCGTGATCAGGCGGCGCAGGTTGCAAGCGGAACGGTTGACCTGGAAAGTTCCGAGTTCCTGGTCATCCTGGAATGCATGGAGCTGACCCGGCGCGAGATTGTTTCATACAGATCGCTGCTTGACGAGGTGGATGACAAGTAGGATTTCATTTACGGGGGAGTAGCTCAATTGGTAGAGCATCGGCTTTGCAAGCCGGGGGTTGCCGGATCGTGACCGGTCTCTTCCAAAATTTCAAACACACGAGGAAACACATCATGGCAGAAGAATTCAGACCGGAAGAGGTCAACCTCGACATTGACGCACTCTTTGACAGGCTCCCGATGATTCTTGCGGACGACAAGGACATCCAGAAGAGCATTGACAAGTTCAATGCGGAGTGCGCCAAGTACAAGATCACGACGCAGTCCGTCCAGAAGGAAGCACAGATCACGATTCAGTATGTGGACAGCACAGGCAAGACCAAGACCAAGAAGCTCGACGTCCCGCTGCTGGCCATCTGCCCAATTCCGTACATCCCGATTGGGTCAATCAAGCTGGACTTCGACCCCAAGAAGTAAGCGAGAGTTTCACGCCCGTCCTTGACCGTTTTATGGGTTCTCCATTCACCCTTCCTTTCCGGTCAAGGCGGGCTTTCAT
>JAEEGL010561643.1_pt1 | contig 11820 bp, 13 predicted proteins | sample 9134231 | NCBI WGS metagenome assembly JAEEGL01 (sample SAMN16246548, study PRJNA631951) | gut metagenome | biome: gut microbiome; feature: rumen; material: fiber-attached | host: Bos | place: Iran: Karaj | collected 2018-10 | reverse complement strand
CTTGATATATAGTTCAACGGCTCGTTTCTTTTCCTCTAGTTTATACATGACAATCTCCTGCCCCTTTCGGTCCAGGATTTCGTCCGCAGCCCCGCCCAAAGATTTTTCCGTTACCGTCTTACCAATTTCTCAGCACTCTTAGACCGCTTGAAAGTCACGCAAAAAAGAACATAGGGCCTTGAAAAAGTGTTTTTCCTGAATATATGCCCCGGTCTTAGTGACTTAATTGTTAGAGCCTCCGGAGGCTCGATCTCGACTATCCCTCCGGAGGCTCTAGCTTAACTCTCCGCCATAGCTTAGGCCCTAGATTATATGATCTGTAATAATGCCATACTACCCCGCGGAGAAGAAATAAAAAGGCGGCAAGCCCTTAAGCCTACCGCATTGCCTTATTGTGACAAACTGACTTTTATTGAAAAGCAATCCCGCCTGTATAAACAATAAAAAGAAGCGCACAGTCATCAAACTCAATTCTATAGCCATCTTTTAATTCTAGTCTTCCAATCGGACTTCTATTCGACGCTGTCCCGACCGCATAGCTACCGATATAACTACCAGCTTCGTCATAGACATTTAAGTGATCTGCTGCGCCCTTTACTGTTTCAATCCTATATACGCCAACAGGAATATCCTTCCCAATATAATATGTTCCAGGATAAATAGTTGCGGATTTCGCTAGGCCACGAGCTAGCTTTTCGGCTTGAATTGCCGTTTCCAAAGCGATTAATTCCTCATCAGAGTATTGACTTAAATCAAAACCATCAGCTAAAGAAGAATAAGTTCCAATTAATAGAATGAATAAGAGTAACACTGAGACAATCTTCTTCATTTGTTTTTACTTCCTTCCTTATAATTTGGCAACTTTGACAAGAATAATATAACATGACCTTCGGTCAAAGTCAAGGCAAATAAATAATTAAATCCCCTTCTACTGCGCGAGACGCAGATCGCCGCCTGTACGGATCCCCAAAGCAAAAAGGGCATGCGCTGGATCGTCGGCTTTGCCATCTGCGCGGCGCTGGTCTTCGTGATCGGCTACGCGATAAACAGTTTCGTTCCCGGCGCGCTGATCGCCGGCATCCTGCTGGCGCTTGCGCTTTTCGCTTTGGGGGCCTGCATCGGCCTTCGAAGCCCCGGCAAAAAGCAGCTGGACGCCCTGTGGGGAAAAAGCCGTTCGGGGGAGGAAAGCATAGAAGCCCTGCTTGAGGAAATGCTTAAGTGCGTCTGACGCCTTTTCCCCGTCTTTTAAATGCGCCGCAAGGCGCATTTTTGCTGCCGGCAAGTCCGTAAGGCGGGTCCGTTTTCAGGCTTTCCCGTAATTTTTTTCTTCCGGGGGCGTTTGTTGCCCCTGCTTTCCCTTTGCATTCACGATTTCTTAACCGTGATATGCTATGATAAAGCCACTATCAAAAAAGAGGTATACAGCTATGAATGTACGCACACGCTTCGCGCCGAGCCCCACCGGGTATATGCATCTGGGAAACCTGCGCACGGCGCTATATGAATATCTTTGGGCGCGCCGAAACGGCGGCACCTTCATCCTTCGCATCGAGGACACGGATCAGGTGCGCGAGGTGGAGGGCGCGGTCGACAAGATCTACGCCTCCCTGAAGACCGCAGGCCTCAATCACGACGAGGGCCCGGACGTCGGCGGCCCCTGCGCGCCCTACGTGCAAAGCGAGCGCATGGGCATGTACCTGCCCTACGCCAAGGAGCTTGTAAAGCGCGGGCACGCCTACTACTGCTTTTGCAGCAAGGAGCGCCTGGACGCGGCCAGGGCCGAGGCCGAGAGCCGCGGCGAGACCTACAAATACGACAAGCACTGTCTGAGCCTCACGCCCGAGGAGGTGCAGGCAAAGCTTGACGCGGGCGAGCCCTACGTGATCCGCCAAAACGTGCCCACCAGCGGCAAGGCCAGCTTCGACGACGTGATCTACGGCCACATCGAGGTGGACTGCTCCACGCTGGACGACAGCGTGCTGATCAAGCAGGACGGCATGCCCACCTACAACTTTGCAAACGTGGTGGACGATCACACCATGAGCATCACCCACGTCATGCGCGGCAACGAATACATTTCCTCCACCCCCAAGTACAACCTGCTCTACGACGGCTTCGGCTGGGAAAAGCCCGTGTACGTCCACCTTACGCCCGTGATGATCGACGGCTACTACATGGACAAGAAAACCGGCGAGTACCTGATGGAAACCGACGAAAACGGCAATCCCGTTCTGGACGAAAACGGGCAGCCCAAAAAGGCCGTCATCCGCCGCAAAATGAGCAAGCGGCAGGGCGACCCCACCTTCGAGGAGCTGCTGGAAAAGGGCTACCTGGTGGAAGCCGTGGTCAACTACATGGCGCTGCTTGGCTGGAGCCCCAAGGGCGAGCAGGAGTTTTTCAGCCTTCAGGAGCTTGAAAAGGCCTTCGACCTGGAGGGCCTGAGCAAGTCCCCCAGCGTCTTCGACATGCAGAAGATGAACTGGTTCAACGCCGAGTACGTGCGGCGCTTAAGCCCCGAAGCCTATCTGGAGAAGGCAAAGCCCTGGCTGGAGAAGGAGCTTGGCGAAGGAAAATTCGACTTGAAGCGCCTGTGCGAACTGCTGCAAAGCCGCACGGAGTACTTTGCCCAGCTGCCCGAGATGGTGCGCTTCCTGGGCAAAATGCCGGAGTTTTCCAACGATTTCTACGTAAACAAAAAGCAAAAGAGCACGCTGGAGAGCGCAAAGGCGGCGCTGGAGGCCATCGTTCCGGTGCTGGAGGGCATCAGCGACTGGAGCGAGGAGACCCTGCACGACACCGTAATGGCGGAGATCGCCCGCCTCGGCCTCAAAAACGGACAAATGCTCTGGCCGCTGCGCATCGCCGTTTCCGGCCAGATGAACACGCCCGGCGGCGCGTTTGAAATCATGTACCTGCTGGGCAAGGACGAGACCGCAAGGCGGCTTGCGTCCTCGCTGGAGAGGCTGAAGTAAGGCATGAAGTATCCGGATTACGACAGAAGCTCTCTGTCCATCACCGCGTCGCTGCTAAAGCACTTCGGCGGGCAAAGCGCCTATCCCACCCTGCCCGAAATCGACAGGCGCTTAAGCGAGGGCGGCATAAACAAAATCGTGCTGCTGCTTTGCGACGGCATGGGCGAATTGCTCCTGAAGCGTCATCTGCCCGGGGACGCGTTTTTGCTCACGCACGACGAGGCGGCCGTAAGCGCGGTCTATCCCTCCACCACCACCGCCGCCACCACCAGCATCTGGACGGGCGTGTCCCCGCTGGAGCACGGCTGGCTGGGCTGGAGCCTGTACTTCAAGGAGTGCGCGCTGCAAATCGATACCTTTATCGGCACGGAGAGCCACCGGGGCGAGCGCTTCCCTCTGGGAACGCCCGCGCCAAAACTCATGCCCCTGCCCCCGGCCCTTGGCGGCAGCGAACGGGTGGAGACCCATATGATCTTTCCCTTTCCGTCGGCTTCGATGGCGGGCTGCACAAAGCCCCATGTGATCGCCGACTTTGAGGATATGCTGTCCTGCGCCCTGGGGCTTTGCCGGCAGGAGGGACAAAGGCTGATCGGCATTTACACCAACCAGCCGGATCACACCATGCACAGCGCCGGCGTGAACGCGCCGGAGACCGTGGGCCACTTCGAGCGCCTGAACCGCGCGATCGAGCGCTTCGCCGCACAATTGCCCCGGGACGCGCTGCTCGTCGTCACCGCGGATCACGGGCTGGTGGACGCCACAAGCCCGGTCATCGTAAACGAGATCAAGGCCCTTGACGAATGCCTGTGGATGCCCCCCTCCATCGAGGCGCGCGCCGCGGCGATGTTCGTAAAGCCCTGGCGCAGGGCGCAGTTCGAAAGGGAATTCAAGGCGGTCTGCGGGGAGGACTTTTTGCTGATCTCCCGCGAGGACGCGCTGAAGACCGAACTTCTGGGGCGCGGCACGCCCCATCCCAAGAGCGAGGACTTTATGGGCGATTACCTTGCCTGCGCCACGGGCGAGCGCTTTTTGCGCTACGACACGCTGGGCTGCAAGGTGCCAAATCTCATTGGACAGCACGCGGGGCTGACCGACGAGGAGATGACCGTGCCGGTCATTCTCGCCCGGGGCGGAAGGAACTAAACCGTGAAATACGTACTGTCACTGGGGTCGGAAGCGGACAGACACTTTTTAAGGCGCGCCGCCGGGACGCTTGAGCAGCTGGACGGCGTAAAGAGCGTGCGGGTAAACGCGCGCAAATGCAGTCTGCAGGTGCGCGTGGAAAAGGACGGGCCGGACGAGGCAAGCCTGCGCGCGGCGCTGGACGAAATGCAGCTGGACGCTGCCAGGCCCGCCGCAAAAGGCAGGGCGGCTGCAATCGCAAGGCGGACGCTCGCGTGGGTGTTTGCGCTGTTTGGCGTGTATCTGAGCCTCGCGCTCATCCTGCCCCTGCCGCTTTGGACGGTGCTGAGCTATCCCGTAAGCTGCGGCATAGCGCAGATGGCGCTGATGCTCGCGGTGTGGGCGCTTTGCGCCGGGGAACTCAGGCCCGGCGCGCGCCTTAAGGAAAGCGGCGCGCCTGCGTCGTACGTATTTGCGCTTTTGGCCGCGCTGTGCGCCGCGCTCTACAGCCTGCCCGCTCTGATCGGCGACGCCGCGCGGGTCAGCAGGGGCGAAGAGGCGCTCGGTCGGCTGTTCTTCAGCTGCGCGGCGCTGCTGCCGGTGCTGATGAGCCTTGGACGGCGCACCCAGCAGCGCCAGCGCAGGCGTCTGAAGGCGCGTCTCAATGTGGACGAGAACTTTGGCAAGGGCGCGGATCTGCCCCGCTGCGTGAAGCTGGCGGGACGGCTGGGCGCGGGCGCTGCGATTCTGGCGCTGCTGCTTGCCGTAAGCGGCGTGATCTTCTGGCGCGCGATGGGCGAAAGCTACGCCTACGCCGTCAGCTGCGCGCTGTGCGTGCTGGCCGTGGCCTGCCCCGGGGTACCGGCGTCCGCGGCCTCCCTGTGCGTGCTGCGCGCATCGGCGCGCCTTGCCGCCATGGGCGCGCGGGTAAAGGACGCAAAGGCGATTGAGCAGTTGGGGCATGCGGGCTGCGTGCTGATCCGCGAAAAGGGCGGCTTGACCGACGGCGCCGCGGAATACGGCGGCTGCGTGCTTTCAAGCGGCATGAGCGAAGGCGCGCTTTTGTCGCTTGCGGCCTCCGCGCTGCAAAACCGGAGCGACGCGTCCTCCCTGGCCATCGTTGAACAGGCGCGGCAGATGAGCATCCCCCTGGACCCCATTTTGGAGGAAGAGGGCGAGGGCGGCTGCAGGGCGCTGATCGGCGACACCCGCGTGCTGGTGGGCGATAAACTGTTTCTGGAAAAAAACGCGCTGGACGCTTCGGCCTGGGTAAGCCGCCTGGAGGAGCTTTCAAAGCAGGGCTGCTACGGCATTTTCGTGGTCACCGCGGGGCAGATTCAGGGGCTGATCGGCCTGCGCAGCCGCCTGCGCGCGGACGCGGCCAGGGTGATAGGCGAGCTTCACGCGCGGGGCGTCGAGACACAGCTGCTGGCCGATTCCCGCAGCGAAGTCTCTCAGGCGCTGGGCGTGCGCGCGGGCGTGGACAAGGTGATCTACCCCGAGGACGCCGAAATGAACCAGCGTCTGCTGGGCGCGGAGCGTTTCAGCTTTCTGGTGCTCAGCCAAAGCGAAATGGAGCTGCCCGCGGGCAAGGAGCTGCGCGTGTGCATGACCGAAGGCGCATGGGAAAGCGCCCGGCTCGTTTGTCCCCTCTCGCTTCTGCCGGACGCGGTGGACGCGGCCAGGAGCGCGCTTTCCAACCTGCGCCGCCGCCTTGCGATCTACGTCGTCGCAGAGCTGGTCAGCCTTCCCCTGGCGCTTGGGCTTTTGCACGGACGGCTGGACATGAGCTTAAGTCCGCTGCTTGCAAGTCTCATCATGCTGGCCCTCAACTGTCTTATGCTGGTGGGCCAGAAGACCGCGCCGTCCCAGCCCGCTGCTGAACGCTGACGCGTTTTCTTATTGAAATCAAACCACATAAAAACGGAGGTTTCAGATCATGTTAAAAGGCATCTCTCCCATCATCAGCCCCGAGCTTATCAAGATTCTCATGGAAATGGGACACGGAGACGAGCTGTGCATCGGCGACGGCAATTTTCCCGCCGCATCCATCGCTCAGCGCCTGGTGCGCCTGGACGGCCATGGCGTAAACGAGGTGCTGGACGCGATTTTGGCCCTGTTCCCCCTGGACAGCTACGTGGAAGCGCCCGTTACCCTGATGCAGGTGGTGCCCGGAGACAACGTGGTACCCGTCATCTGGGACGAGTATAAGGCCACCATTCAAAAGCACGAGGGCGACAAAAAGATCGAAAACGTGGAGCGATTCGCGTTTTACGAGCGGGCGCGCAAGTGCTACGCTGTGGTCGCCACGGGCGAAAGCGCGCTGTACGCCAACATCATCATCAAGAAGGGCGTGGTAAAATGAACCTGCAGGAAGCAAAACGCTACTGTCCCCACTGCCGCAGGCTGTTTGACGGTCCCAAGTGCCCCGATTGCAAAAGCCGGAGGACCCCGCCCAGGGACCCCGAAAACGGGGATCTCTGCTTTCTGACCGAGCAGGCGCAGATCTGGAGCGAACCCCTCAGGGACGTGCTGAACCAAAACGGCATCCCTTGCGAAATGGAGGGCCGGCTCGGCAGCGGCATATCAACCCTTGTGGGCTACAGCCAGGAAAGCTACCGTTTCTTCGTGCCCTACGAGTGCCTGCCCACCGCGTGCGACCTTGTGGAGCAGCTCTTCGGCGGCAAATACGAGCCGGAACAGGAAGAAGCGCAGGAGGAAAGCGCTCCTGAGGAAGAAGAGGAATGATCTTCTATCCGCGTAGCGGCAGATACACTGACGGCTGAGGCTTCATATACCTCAGCCGTCAGCTGTTTCATAAAAGCGCCGATGAGACCGTCAAAGCCCAAGGGAAGCAAAAAGAACCCTGGCAACGGCATCGGCCATGCACAGCTTGTAATGCAGCCGCGTCGGCTGGGGCGGCACGCTCAAGTGATACGCCCGCACATCCTCCGGCGTCGCCACGGCAAAATAGACTTCTCCCGGTACGCTGTCCGGGTTGTTGGGATCGACGTTTCCAAAGCTTCCCGTAACGCCCACGGCCAGATCCGCCCGGTACAGTTGCAGCGCAGCCCGTGCCATGGCGCACGCGGTCTGGGGAGAGTACACCCCCCAACGCGCAAGCACCTCTTCGGGCACCCCGTGCAGCAGCTTGGCTTCGTTGCTGTAGGTCACCAGCGCGCCCTTCAGCACGGCGGAGGAGCCCTCAGTATCCGTGATCAGCGAAGAAAGCTGCCCGCCGGTACAGCTTTCCATAAAGGTGATGGTCTTACCAAGCGCAATCAGGCGGCGCGTGAGCAGGTCGTACCTGCCACGCACCGCCTTTTCGTCTGCGATCCCCGCCGGGGCGGGGAGCTCGCGCACAATATTGCTTTGTTCCATGCTACCTGTTAAAGTAGACCAGCTCGTCCTGGGGTTTTTCGGCGGGCTCGTTGGAGAGCTCCTTCAGCACCACCGCGTCCCGGCCGTGTACATCGCTGTACTCGGCGTTGCACTGGGCGGTGATGGTCAGCCACTCGGCCTCCTTCGGGCGCTTTTTGGCGTAGCGGCAGATAAAGCCGATGCCGCCCACGTCCGCGGCGCAGCAGGTCATGGCGTAACGCCCCGCAAGGTAGCTGCGCGCCGGCAGTCCGTCCACGGTAAAGGCCTGCGCCTTGATGCGCACGGTGCGTCCGTCGTAGCGCTCAGGGTGTTCCATGCAGTCGATGTACCAGATGCCAAAGTCCTCGTCCTTGATCTCGATCACGTCGGCCTTCATGTCGTAGGGCAGGTCTTCCTCCCCCACGCCGTCGTCCGCGCTGCCGTCCACGTTTTCAAACAGCAGGTTGCAGCTGTTGTTCATGGCCTTGATCACGCGGCGGAAGCGGCTCTTCTCCGTTTTCTCGGTGCAGCGGTTGAAGATGACCAGATCCGCAAGCTTTGGCGCCTCGCTGATCAGCTGGCGCATGTTGGTCAGGTAGTTGTCGAAGGTGGTGGCGTCGATCATGCACACCATCTGGGCCAGCTCCCACTCGTCCGGCTTTTTGACCTGGAAGAGGTTTTCGATGCCCCAAACGCTGTTGTACTCGATGATCACCCGCTCGGGCAGGTATTTGGCCTGCAGGGAGGCGAGGAAATTGGGCGTCAGGTCTTCAAACTCCTCCACGTTCTCCAGCACCGCGTTGGCTTTGCGCAGCAGCTGCTTGTCCAGCTCCTCGATGCCCTCTTCGCACTGCAGAATCAGCGTGCGCTCGCCGCTTGAAAAGTTGTCGTCCTCCAGCATGCTTTTGATCAGGCTGGTCTTGCCGCTTTCCAGAAAGCCGCACACGAGATACACCGGGGTTTTGTAATCTTGGTATCCCTGCTCTGACATCGGTTTTACCTCACAGCTTCAGCAGTTCCTTGATCGCCTTGCGTTTGAGCCCCACGCCGATCACGCACAGGCGGCCCGTATAGTCGGGATTGCACGCGCGCACTTCGCTCTCGCCGGGCGTGTAATCGAACTCGACCCACTTGCCGTCGGTGGTGGGCATAATGCCCTTCATGCGCAGTACCATGCCGTACTTCTCCTGATCCTCGATGGCCTTGAGCGCCGCATCCAGGGTTTCGGGATCGAGCTTGGCCGCGGTCTCGATGCCCATGTCGTCGAAGACCTCGTCCGCGTCATGCTCGCCGTCCGCATGGTGGTGATGATGATGGTGATGATGGTGGTGGTGCTCCTCTTCATCCTCGTCGTCATCGTGATGATGGTGATGATGCTCATGCTCTTCCTCATCGTCGTCGTCATCGTCGTGATGATGGTGATGCTCGTGCTCATCGTCATCGTCATCATCGTCGTCATGATGATGGTGGTGATGCTCGTGCTCGTCGTCATCATCGTCGTCATCGTCGTGATGGTGGTGATGATGATGCTCGTGCTCCTCCTCGTCCTCATCCTCGTCGTCGTGATGATGCTCGTGACGGGGGTACAGGCTGTCCACGTCAATCAGCTGGGCGGGATGCTCCACCGCGTCCATGATGATAGAACCGGTGATTTCGTCCCAGGCGGTGGTGATGATGCGCGCGTCCTGATTGAGCTCGCGGATCATGTCGAAGGCAGCCTTCAGCTTTTCTTCGCTCACCAGCTGAGAGCGGCTGAAGATCACGGTCTCGGCGCACTTGACCTGATCGATGAAGAACTCGCCGAAGTTTTTCAGATACATTTTGCACTTGGCCGCGTCCACTACGGTCACGCTGCCGCCCAGCGACACCAGACCCGTCTTTGCGATGTCCTCCACCGCCCTGCGGATGTCGGAAAGCTTGCCCACGCCGCTGGGCTCAATGATCAGGCGGTCGGGATGAAAGCGCTCCACGATTTCGCCGATGGCTTTGGTAAAATCGCCCGCCAGCGTGCAGCAGATGCAGCCGGAATTGAGCTCGGTTATTTCAATGCCGGAATCCTTCATGAAGCCGCCGTCGATGCCCACCTCGCCGTACTCGTTTTCGAGCAGTACGCATTTTTGGCCGGCGAAGGCCTCTTTCAGCAGCTTTTTGATCAGCGTGGTTTTGCCCGCGCCGAGGAAACCGGAGATAATTGTTACGTTGGTCATAATAGCACCTTCCTTCTTAATCAAGGGCTATTGTAGCATTGAAAAGCTAAGAAACAAGCACTAAACGATTAAATATGGGAACGATGAACGGGATGCATCCATGCAGGACCGGCGCGTCAAACAATCCAAAAGCGGACCGGAGGGGACAAAACCCCTCCGGGGATAATTAGTAATGGAACTTGTGATCGTTTAAACTGCTCTCCTCAGTCTTCTATTGTCCTTAAAAGGTTCTGTTTGCACTTCACGCTGTATTGCAGCGTATAGGAGGCCGCACCCGCATCCAGAGCCTGCTGTATTTCGGCGATCTCTCTGGTAACATCTTCAAGATTTCTATACCAGGCGAGAAATGTGTTCTGGGCGCCCCAATAAGACATGTCCTTCCCGTCGGAAGCAAACAATGCGTACTTTGGGCTGTTTTTGCCGCCCTTATACTGCTGAGAGCGGCTTACTTTTGCCGCGTTGATGATGACGCCTTCATGCGGTGAAATGATCCTGATCGTTTCCGAAGCTTTGGCCGCTTCAGGATCTGCCGCGGTGTTTTCGCCGCCGAGCAAGCTGTCTATTGAGATGTTCAGCTTTTTTGAAAGGATCAAAAGCTTGTCGACTTCCGGATATCCTTCTCCAAGTTCCCATTTTGACACAGCCTGTCTGCTGACCCCCAGCATTTCTGCCAGCCTTTCCTGTGAGAGACCATTCTTCTTTCGAATCGTCTGCAGGTTTTCTCCAAAACTCATGACGTTATCCTCCTTGCAAAAAGGATTCTACCGCGTCAGCCGTACTTTTGCCACCAACCTCAGCTTGCGTTTGCGCAACCTGAAGTTGCTTTTCCGGTTTTTGCCTGATTTCCGGATCAATATCTTATAAAAGCAAGCTTCACGGGGTTCTCCGGTCAATTTATAACCGAAAGCTATAAAACGAGGTACTGCTCCAGCGCGATCTCCCGGAGGACATCTTCTGTACTTTTTCCGGTATTATTGCAGATATGGCCCTGATTTTCGGGCATGGCTTCCAGTTTCTTCTTCAGGAAAAGCGCCCTTTCGATCAGATCGACGTCACCCCGACGCCGAATGCGTCTCTCGATTTCACACGCGTCAGCAGTCAAAACGATATAGTACAGGGAAGCATGATTCGCCTCTGCCAGCTTCCGCACCCGTTCAAGCTCGTCTTCGATCACGTAATCTATTACGACATCAAGTTTCTCCTCAAGCGCCCGCTGCGCTGTTGCGATGATACAGTCCCAGTTAAATCGCAGGATATTTTCCCACAGAACCGGTTCTGACGCCTGCCCGTCCACAAAGAAGTTCCCCTTATCGTCCGGCTCCACAAAGCCTCTATGGAAATCGTCTCCGTGGATGACATAAACCGTTTTGCATTCTTTGGCAGCAAGGGATTTGGAAAAGGCCTCTGCAAATGTTGTTTTTCCGCAGCCGCACGCACCGGACACAAAAAAGATTCGTGACATTCTTTCTCAACCTCGCAGTTTCTTTGACAAAAACAGGATCAAATCGTCATCGACAGTGCAGACGGTCTCATATTGAACGCATTGCCTGCCCCGATACCAAACTCCGGAACCGTCGGGAATATAGCCGCGTTTTACGTACAGTCGCTGGGCAGCGCCATAACTGTCACAAAGCCCGACGCCAAGGCAGACCGTATCCGAATACCGACTTGCGACCTCCTCTGCCACGTCCATCAATCTGTTTCCGATTCCTCTTCTTTGATATTTCTTCAGCACGTTGAAATCGACGATGATGGGCCAGCGCTTCTCCCTGAACGGGCCGTCATTCGCCCGGCCGTACACATAAGCATAACCGGCAGGATGCCCCTCATAGTCGGCGGTCAGGGCAATGCATTTCCCCTCAGACTGATCCTTCAGTCTTGCCAGATATCCGCTTATCTCCGGATGCCATCCCTGCGCTGTAAATTCATCCGTAAAAACCCCGGCATCGGACAGCTCCATATTGCGGATCATGAGCTTTTCGTCTTCGTAGTAAACCATAGGCTTGATCTCCTTTTCAGGCGCTGCCGGCACTTCTGCTTTTCCCTGTTTGATATCTGCTTTACGGTATCCTGCATTCATTTTAGAAGACCGGAATTGGTCAATGGATCCTCTTTAAAAAGAAGTATTCGGAATAGCCGTCTTCGACATTCTCATAATG
>JAEEGL016634911.1_pt1 | contig 11821 bp, 10 predicted proteins | sample 9134231 | NCBI WGS metagenome assembly JAEEGL01 (sample SAMN16246548, study PRJNA631951) | gut metagenome | biome: gut microbiome; feature: rumen; material: fiber-attached | host: Bos | place: Iran: Karaj | collected 2018-10 | reverse complement strand
TTTTTACTTCTGCGGGAAATCCGCTGTCTTCGGTTATCGGATTCGCGATCGCGTTATTCCTTGCCTTTCAGAAGAAATCTCTTGTAACCGTTGCGCTTGCCGCAACGATTGCGGCGTATCTGACGTCTTTTCTGCCGATAGGATGAGGGAGAACCTGCGCAGTCATCCGGCTCCGCAGAAGCAGGAAAACGGATATACATATTGACAAGGGAAAAACTGAAACATATAATTATGCAAAAATAGTGTATACAAATACAAAGGAGATATTGATATGAAATTCAAAAAAGAAGACATCAAAAAAGTGGTTTTGGCTTATTCGGGCGGATTGGATACGTCCATCATCATCCCGTGGCTGAAGGAAAACTATAATAACTGCGAAATCATCGCGGTAGCCGGTAATGTCGGCCAGGCAGACGAGCTGGACGGACTGGAGGAGAAGGCACTGAAGACCGGCGCATCGAAGCTTTATATTCTGGATCTGACCGATGATTATGTGGACAACTATATTATTCCGACCATGAAAGCCGGAGCGCTTTATGAAGAGTATCTTCTCGGAACCAGCACAGCACGTCCATGCATCGCAAAGGGCCTTGTAGAAATTGCGAAGAAGGAAAATGCGGATGCTATCGTGCACGGGTGTACCGGAAAGGGAAACGACCAGGTTCGGTTTGAACTGTCAATTAAGCATTTTGCTCCGGACATGAAGATCATCGCGCCCTGGAGAGAGTGGGATATCAAGTCCAGAGAAGAGGAAATTGATTATGCGGAAGCACATAATGTGCCTTTGAAGATCAACAGGCAGACCAACTATTCGAAAGATAAGAACCTCTGGCATCTGTCGCATGAAGGGCTTGACCTGGAAGATCCGGGCAATGAGCCGCAGTATGAGAAACCCGGATTCCTTGAAATGGGCGTTTCCCCGCTTCAGGCACCCGATGAGCCTACCTATGTGACGATCGATTTTGAGAAGGGGATTCCGGTTGCGCTCAATGACAAGAAGATGAGTGCCAAGGATATTATCCTGGAGCTGAACACCATTGGCGGGAAGAACGGAATCGGGCTGCTGGATATCGTCGAAAACCGTCTGGTTGGAATGAAGAGCAGAGGGATTTATGAAACACCTGGCGGAGCGATCCTTTACAAGGCCCACAGCGTGCTGGAAACTATCTGCCTGGACAAACTGACCATGCATGAAAAGCAGCGGCTGTCCATCACCTTTGCGGAACTGGTTTACAACGGACAGTGGTTCACTCCCCTTCGTGAAGCGCTGAGCGCTTTCGTGGACAAGACGCAGGAGCGTGTGACCGGCAAGGTCCGCCTGAAGCTTTATAAGGGGAACATGATCAACGCAGGAGTCTGGAGCCCGTACACGCTCTACAGCGAGGAGATGGCGACGTTCGGCGAAAGCTCCTATGACCATGCGGACGCAAGCGGGTTCATCAATCTCTGGGGGCTGCCGATTGCCGTTCAGGCCAGGGCTGACCAGAAAAGAGAGAATAAAAAGTAATCAGGAGACATTCCTTCATGGCAAAAATGTGGGCAGGAAGAACCGACGGGATAACATCTTCCATCGCGGATGAGTTTAATTCTTCCATCCGTGCAGATGGCAGAATGTACCGCCAGGATATACGGGGGAGCATCGCGCACGTCGCGATGCTCTGCCGTCAGGGCATACTGACCGAGGCAGAGGCGGACGCGCTCAGGAGCGGGCTGGAATCCATTCTTTCAGACCTGAATTCCGGTTCCCTCCAGATTGATTGGCATGCAGAAGATATCCATATGTTCGTGGAGCAGATCCTTACGGAACGCATCGGGGACGTTGGAAAAAAACTGCATACGGCCAGAAGCCGCAACGATCAGGTCGCGCTGGACCTTCGGATGTATCTTCGGGATGAAATCGACTCGATCATCGGGAAACTGGTGGAATTCATCCGTGTGATCACGGATCAGGCGGAAGCAGGCAGGGATCTGGTGATGCCGGGATATACCCATCTCCAGAGAGCGCAGCCTGTTCTGTTCGGGCATCACCTTATGGCATACGCGTGGATGTTTCTGCGCGATATCGGCAGGCTGAAGGACTGCTGCCAAAGGATGAACAGCAGCCCGATCGGAAGCTGTGCGCTCGCCGGGACGACATTCCATACGGACAGGGAATATGAAGCATCTCTGCTGGGATTCGGGGAAGCGTGCGAAAACAGCATGGACGGCGTATCCGACCGGGATTTCTGCCTGGAACTGCTTTCGGCGTGCTCGATCCTGATGATGCATCTTTCCAGATTCTCGGAAGAAATCGTACTCTGGAGCAGCTGGGAGTTCCATTTCGTCGAACTGGATGATGCCTATACGACCGGCTCTTCGATCATGCCCCAGAAGAAGAATCCTGACATGGCGGAGCTTGTTCGCGGGAAAACCGGCCGTGTATACGGGGATCTGATGTCCATGCTCACGATCATGAAGGGACTTCCCCTTGCATACAATAAGGATATGCAGGAGGACAAGGAAATTGTATTTGATGCCTGCGATACCCTGAAAATATCGCTTGATGTCTTTGTCCCGATGATTCAGACGATGCGTCCCTGCCCGGAGAATATGTATACCGCTGCCCAGCGGGGCTTTATCAACGCGACGGATCTGGCGGATTATCTGGCAAGAAAGGGGATCCCTTTCCGGGATGCGTACCGGATTTCCGGATCAGCAGTAGCCTACTGCATCAGGAACGGTTTGGTCCTTGAGGATATCCCTCTGGAACAGTACAAGTCCTTTTCGGAACGGATCGATACGGATGTATACGGGGAGATCTCGCTTGAAAACTGTGTTAAAAAACGGATTTCTCTCGGAGGAACTTCCCCGGAGTCCGTTGGCAGGCAGATCCAGCACGTAAAAGAAAAACTGAAGGAAATGAGCGTATGACAAAGGTTTTTATTGATGGGAATGCCGGGACGACCGGCCTTAGAATCCATGAAAGGCTGGCGGTTCGCAAAGATATCGAGCTGATCCTTCTTCCGGATGAGACCCGGAAGGACCCTTCTGCCAGGCATGAAGCGATGCTGCAGGCGGATATCACGTTTCTCTGCCTTCCGGACGATGCCGCACGGGCAAGCGTGATGCTGTCTGAGGGTTCAAAGACCAGGATCATCGATACTTCAACGGCCCACCGGACTGCCTCCGGATGGACGTACGGGTTCCCGGAACTGTACGGAAAGCGGGAAGAGATTGCAGGGGCGAAATATGTAGCGAATCCGGGATGCCATGCAAGCGGGTTTATCTCGCTGGTTGAACCGCTGGTCCGGGAGAAGCTGATCGCTTCCGATACGGCACTGACCTGTTTTTCAATTACCGGATACACGGGCGGCGGGAAAAAGATGATTGCCGGCTATGAGGATCCGCAGAGAGATCCGGCGCTGGATGCCCCGAGACAGTACGGCCTTACCCAGATGCACAAGCATCTGAAGGAGATGTCCTATATCAGCGGACTGGCAACGGATCCCATATTCTGCCCGGTTGTAGCTGATTATCCGTGCGGGATGGAAGTTACGGTCGGTTTGTTTGCACGGGATCTGAAGGGAAAGATGGCGGATATTGCTGATCTGTATCGCTCGGTGTACAGCGGCCCGGTTGTATGCTATCAGGAGGAATGCAGCGAAAACGGATTCCTGACGGCGAATGCGTATTCCGGCTCGGATTCCATGCAGATCACGGTTGCAGGGAATGAAGAAAGGATCCTGCTGGTTTCCCGGTTCGACAACCTGGGCAAAGGCGCAAGCGGAGCAGCGGTGCAGAATATGAATATCATGCTCGGGATTGCGGAGACGGAAGGACTCATCCTCTGAAATCGATATTGAAAGGAAAAAGTTTGAAACAAAATAAAGGAATAGAAACATAGAAAAGAGTACAGCAAACAGACCATCGGTGAGGATGGTAACAGGCATCAGAAAGGGATCAGGCAGTAGCAGGGTCCTCTGAAAGATCTTTGATAATAAAACCTCTGCTACGAAGGAGATCCAGGGCCTGTTTTGTGGACAGGACACGGTCTTTCTGAGCGGGATATGGCTCAGCGGAAAGATAGCCATCAGAGTTATAAACTTCACCGTATGAAAGGATGTGCCAGATAGCGGTCAGGAGCATCTTGCAGACAGCGATGATGGCCTTCTTATGACCACGGTGCGCTTTGATTCGACGGTAACGTGCTCCGAATTCAGGATGATCTTTGGAACGGATCAGGGCATTGGCAACCTGGACGAGGAGCGGTTTGAGACAGGATCCGGCCTGAGAGATCCGGGTGGATTTGACATGTTTGGCGCTTCTGTCGTTTCTGGGGCAGCAGCCTGCCCAGGAAACGAGGTGTTTGGAAGACGGGAAAACAGACATGTCGGCACCGATCTCAGAGAGGATCGCGATAGCGGTCATGGGATTTTTATCCAGACCTGGGACAGAGCAGATCAGGTTCAGATGAACGGCATAAGGTTCGGCAAGGCGCTGGATTTCCTGCTCAATTCGAGACTTATGCTCCTGAAGCTGATCAATATGATCGAGACATTCCCGCAGCTTGACAGCCTGTTCGTGTGAAACAGCGCCGTCAACGGCATCCTGGATCACCTCAACAGATGTTTTGCAGCGGTGGTTTATGAACGGCGCGACATCGAACTTCTCACCGGGATGTGCAAGGATGTATTCGGTAATGGATCGGGAAGTCTTTCCGAACACATCCGCGAATACATCGTCCAGTTTGAGGTTGGAGACAGTGAGACAGTTCTGAGCGCGGTTCTTCTCGCTGGATATCATATTCGTCAGCTTTCCACGGTAGCGGATCAGATCGCGGAGCTGACGGATATCCGGCGGGGGAATGAAGGAAGGCCTGATCATGTCGCACATGAAGAGATCACAGATCCATCGGGCATCCTTTCGATCGGTCTTGTTGCCTTTCTGAGGCTTGGTGTATTTGGGGTGGGCAAGAACCACATTGCAGGTTTGCTCAAGGACATTGAAAACCGGGATCCAATACTTGCCGGAAGATTCCATGCAGACATCCGAGCACTGGTGGGAATGAAGCCAGAGAGACAGCCTCTGAAGGTCTTTGGTGAAAGACGAGAAGCGAGCTTCATGATACACAGTACGCTGTTTGTCGTCGGTAATCCCGATGCAGGCGTAGATCCAGGTTTTGTGGACATCGAGTCCACAGCAGTTGTTGCGGAAGATTTTGAACACAAACAGTCCTCCTGAAACGAATTGCAGGATCAGCAGGGACTGGCTGTCCGGCGAAATCGAGTCAATTTCGGAAGAGATAAGTTTACGGGCTACGTTTTGCGCCAATCATTGATGCCTTAACGGACAGCCGACACCATATAGATATGCGGGGTTTGCCGCTATACAGCCCCGCCACTCACCTCCTCGGGTTCTGTAGTGTGCTGAGCCTGCAGAAACAGTTTAACGGGGAAAAACAGGCAGCGAAAGGATCTGGGTTTCATAACCTCATCGATGCCTTTCGCAGAAAGGTAGTTTATAGATATGAACGAAGTATTTGGCGGGGTATGTGCTGCAAAAGGATTTATTGCATCGGGCGTACACTGCGGGATCCGGAAGGGCCACCCCAAGAAGGACCTTGCGCTGATTGTCAGCAGCGTTCCCGCGGCAGCGGCTGCGGTCTATACCAAGAACCTGGTGAGGAGCGCGCCGATTGAGGTTACCAAGGCACATCTTGCGAACGGTTCGGCGCGGGCAGTGATTGTCAACAGCGGAATTGCAAACACCTGCTGCGCGGACGGCATCGAAATCGCTGAAAAAATGTGCGTACTCGCTGCAGATGCGCTTGGGATTCCTGCGGATGATGTGGTTGTTGCCTCAACGGGAGTGATCGGACAAAGCCTTCCGATCGAACCGATTCAGTCCGGGATGCAGCCTCTCGTGTCGTCTCTCAGCAGGGAAGGAGCGGATGCTGCCTGCGAGGCAATCATGACGACAGACACCGTCAAAAAGCAGATTGCGGTTGAGTTTACGGCCGGAGGAAAGACCTGCCGGATCGGAGGCATGGCCAAGGGCAGCGGCATGATTCATCCGAATATGGCAACGATGCTTGTGTTCCTCACTACGGATGCCGCGATTTCTCCGGAACTGCTGCACGAAGCGCTGCTCACGGATGTCGCATCCACATTCAACATGACCAGTGTGGATGGGGATACCTCAACGAACGACATGGTGACGATCCTGGCAAACGGGCTTGCCGGGAACGAATGCATTGTTGAGAAGGATGAAGATTTCAAGGCATTCATGCAGGCGCTGAACACGGTCACGGTATGGCTGTGCAGGCAGATTGCCGCGGACGGGGAAGGGGCTACGAAACTGCTTGAATGCTATGTGGAAGGAGCCCCGAACGAGCAGACGGCAAAAACGGTCGCGAAGAGCATCATATGTTCCAGCCTTGTGAAGACGGCCATGTTTGGAGCAGATGCGAACTGGGGACGGGTTCTCTGCGCAATCGGATACAGCGGCGCGGATGTAGATGTCAAAAAGATCTCTGTCCAGTTCCGGTCGAATGGCGGAAACATTACGGTATGCGAGAACGGCGCCGGAATACCCTTTTCGGAAGAAAAAGCGAAAGCGATCCTGCTGGAAAAGGAAATTGAGATCCTGGTCGGACTTCATGACGGGACTGCGTCCGCAAAAGCCTGGGGATGCGATCTGACATATGACTATGTGAAAATAAATGGAGATTACAGAACATAATGAACAGTGACAAAGAAAACATCACAAACGCACGCAGGGCGCGTGTTCTGACGGAAGCATTGCCCTATATCCAGAAATACTACGGAAAGGTCGTAGTTGTTAAGTACGGCGGGAATGCTATGGTTGACCCTTCTTTGAAGCGCCAGGTCATGGAGGACATCGTTCTGCTGCATCTGATCGGGGTCAAGGTCGTTCTTGTACACGGCGGAGGACCGGAAATCTCGGATCTCATGAAACGCCTCGGGAAGGAAGCGAAATTTGTCAACGGGCTGCGCGTGACGGATGAAGAGACCGTCGATGTGGTGCAGATGGTTCTTGCGGGAAAAGTGAACAAATCCCTGGTCAGCCTTCTTGGCAGCCACGGCGGCCTGGCGATGGGCATTTCCGGCCTGGACGGGAGGCTGATTGAAGCGGAATGCAAAGATGAAGCACTCGGATTTGTCGGGAAAATCACAAAGATCAACATCAAGCCGGTGACGGATCTTCTGAATGCGGATTATATTCCGGTCATTTCCACCATTGGCGGCAGCAAAAACGGGACCGTTTACAACATCAACGGGGATACTGCGGCAGGCTATATCGCAGGAGCGCTCGGCGCCAAGCGCCTGATTATGATGACGGACGTTGCAGGGGTCCTGAGGGATCCTTCCGACCCGGATTCGATCATCCGGAAAATCACCGTAACGGAAGCAAAGCAGCTCAAGGAAGAGGGCATTATCTCGGGAGGAATGATTCCCAAAGTGGACTGCTGCATTGATGCCCTGAATCATGGAGTACAGAAAGTGATTATCATGGACGGCAGAGTGCCGCATTCCATACTGATGGAACTGCTGACGGATGAAGGCGCCGGTACCATGGTTGTTGGAGGTTAAGAATGAATCTGCAGGAATTGGACCGTGAATTCATAGCCGGAACCTATGCACGCTTTCCTGTTACGCTGGTTTCCGGAAAAGGATCCATCGTGAAGGATGATACGGGAAAAGAGTATATTGACTTTGGCTGCGGGATAGCTGTAACCGCCTTCGGGATTGCGGATGACGAATGGGTCTCGGCTGTTACATCCCAGCTGAACACGCTTCAGCACACATCCAATCTCTATTACACTTCCCCGTGCGTAGAGGTTGCAAAACGCCTTTGCGAGCGGACCGGGATGAAAAAGGTGTTTTTCGGGAATTCCGGAGCGGAAGCGAATGAATGCGCCATCAAGATCGCCAGGAAGTACCAGTCGGATGCCGGACACCCGGAAAAACATGTCATCCTGACCATCGAGAACAGTTTTCACGGGAGAACGCTTACGACCCTGGCTGCGACCGGGCAGGAACACTATCATGAACTGTTCCAGCCGTTGACCCCGGGATTTTCGCATATCCGGAGAAACGATATGGATCATGCAAGGCAGCTGTTCTCAAACGGGAATGTTGCCGGGGTTCTGGTTGAATGTATCCAGGGCGAAGGCGGTGTCATTACAATGGACCCGGCATTTCTGAAAGGCCTTTCAGAGCTTTGCCTGGAAAATGACGCATTGCTGATGGTGGACGAAGTGCAGACCGGAAATGGCCGTACGGGCACCCTTTACGCATGGCAGCAGTTTGACATTGTGCCGGATGTGTTTACAACCGCAAAAGGCTTAGGCGGCGGTTTGCCGATTGGTGCCTGTGTCATCGGGCAGAAGGCTGAGAATGTCCTGAAGGCAGGGGATCATGGGTCGACCTTTGGCGGGAATCCTGTGGTTTGCGCCGGTGCAGTTTCCATACTGGACAGGATGACAGAGGATTTCCTTGCTTCCGTCAGGGAAAAGGGCGAATTTCTGCGATCTGCCTTTACCGGGGCGCCGGGCATTGAGGATGTGAGCGGAATGGGGCTGATGATCGGACTGAAAACCGTGCGGAATGCAGGGGAAATCGTTACGGAATGCAGGGAAAAGGGACTGCTGCTGCTGACGGCAAAGGACCGTGTCCGCCTGCTGCCGGCGCTCAATATCCCGACAGAACTGCTGTCCCGTGCAGCCGAGATCATCCTCGAGGCCTGCAAAAACTGAAAAGAACACATTTGAAATATTCAGAGAAGTATGAGGAGGAAATAATCATGGATTTCAAGGGAAGGCATTTTCTTAAGCTGCTGGACTATACACCGGAAGAGATCGAGGAGCTGCTTGCTTTATCGGATGAGCTGAAGAAAAAGAAAAAAGCGGGAATCCCGCATAAAATGCATGAAGGCAAGAATGTTGCTCTTATTTTCGAAAAGAACAGTACGAGGACAAGATGCAGCTTTGAAGTCGCAGCGGCTGATCTTGGCATCTTTTCGACTTACCTGGATCCGTCTTCTTCGCAGCTCGGCAAAAAAGAGAGCATTGCGGATACCGCCAGAGTCCTTGGCAGGATTTACGATGGAATCGAATACCGCGGATTTGGCCAGGAAAGAGTGGAAGAACTCGCCAAGTATGCCGGCGTTCCGGTATGGAACGGACTGACGAATGAATTTCATCCGACCCAGGTGCTTGCTGACCTTATGACCGTCCGGGAGCACTTCGGGAAATTAAAGGGGATTAAGCTTGTATTCCTGGGAGATGCCAGGTTCAATATGGGGGATTCGCTGATGGTAGGCTGCGCAAAAATGGGCATGCACTTTGTTGCCTGCGCGCCCGAAGGGTTTTTCCCGGATCCGGAACTGATTGAAACCTGCCAGAAAATCGCTGCGGAAACCGGAGCGGTCATTGAGTTTTCCCATAATCCCGAAGAGGCCGTAAAGGGAGCCCATGTCCTGTATACGGACGTCTGGGTATCCATGGGAGAACCGGAAGATGCCTGGGCGAAGAGGATTTCCTTGATGCAGCCGTTCCGCGTAACGGAAAAGCTGATGCAGATCGCAGGCCCGCAGGTCCGCTTCATGCATTGCCTGCCTGCTTTCCATGATATCAATACATATATTGGGAAAGACGTCTACGAGAAGTACGGAATCGATTGTATGGAAGTAGAGAACCAGGTATTTGAAGGACCGCAGTCCATCGTATTTGACGAAGCGGAAAACCGGATGCATACCATCAAGGCGGTTATGGCTGCTACCCTGTAAGCTTGCAGCAGGATTCCTGACGCAAGGCGGCATGTCCCCCGTACGGGATGTTGCCGTATATCGAATAATCAAGAGACAGGAAAACTCTGGCCGCGGATTCAGGCGGCCAGAGTTTTTTTCGGGGGAAAAGCGCCCGCCTCATCCCTGCGGTCAGCGGGGGAAGGGGCCGGACATTGCCATTATTCCGGATTCCGATCAAAAAAACCGGGCAGGTTCATCTGAACCTGCCCGGAACGGTTATGAAAACAGGAACATTATTCTTCCGGCTCAATCAGGCCGTAGTTGCCGTCATTGCGCCGATATATGACATTGATCTGATCCGTTTCAGCATTGCGGAAAACGTAGAAGGAATGTCCAACCATTTCGATCTGGAGCATCGCTTCTTCCTCGCTCATCGGACGAATATCAAAACGCTTGACCCGGACAATTTTGGGACCTTCATCGGAAGTATCCTCTTCGAATGATTCCGAATAAACCGGGGCATCATACTTAAAGGCACCGCTCTTGAGATTCTTTTCCAGTTTTGTACGATGCCGGACAATCTGCTTTTCCAGCTTTCCTAGAACATTGTTAATGGAGGCGTACATATCTCCCGTAACTTCTTCACCGCGGATCACACCTCCGTTGTAGGGAATGGTTACTTCAACAATGTGGCGGTTCTTTTCTACAGAAAGCATCACGGATACTTCCGTGTCCTGCGGAAAATACCGCTCGAGTTTGGCGACCTTTTTTTCCACCAGATCGCGCAGATAGTCGGAGACTTCCAGATTCTTTCCGGTAATTTGGATTCGCATAAGATCACTCCTTTTTGGACAGAATTGGATAACTCATTGCCCAACTTTATTTTAGCATAAACCGCGGTTTCCTTCCATTCATTTTTGATCTCATCCGGGAAACCGACGGGGAAGGCCGGTACGGGAACCTGTCCGGATCGAACGGATTCCGGCAGGAGTCCGGGCAGAGGAACGAATGCGTATGCTCCGCGGCAGAGAGAAACCGGAGTATGTCCGCGGCGTTCCAATCCGGGGATACCGGGAGAAAGACTCCGCAGGCCGGAGTGAATAAACTGTAAAGGTTGCAGGGATGCCTTGACAGAAACCCATATTCTCATATAATTGAGAAAGACTAATCTTAGAACAATAAGAATCCATCGAGGTGGAATTTATGGATAAACGGCTGAAGGACAATGAATGGATCATCCTGAGTGCGCTGTGGCGCGAACATCCTATGGATATGAAGGGCATTATACAGTCCGTGCAGAAGGACAATCCTGAGATTAAATGGGATTATAAGACCTATCACAGCTTTTTCCGGATCCTTCTGGAAAAGGGATTTCTGAAAGCGGAGAAGTCCGGAAAGAATAATCTGTACAGCCCGGGGATAACCTATGAGGAGGCCATGTCGCTCGAAGCGGACAGCCTGATTTCAAGAAGGAATTATTACGGGTCTGTATCCGGATTAATGATCAACATGGCTGAGCAGGGAAAACTGACCGAGAAGGAAAAAAAGGAACTCATGGAACTGGCTGAGAAGCTGGCAAAGGAGAACAATTGATCATCAGCCAACAAACCGCTGTATCCATTTTGCTGCGCCTGCTTGAAATCAGCATCTATTCCTGCGTTATCTTTTTTGTCATATTGGGGTTTCGCGCTGTTTTCAAACAGAAAGCCAGTCCCGCGCTGAAATACGGACTGTGGTTTCTGCTGCTGATCCGCCTTTCCATGCCGATCACGGTATCCAGCGGAGTCCATCTGATTATTCTTCCATCCAAAGCGCCGGAAGCAGCGCCGGACCCGGGTGCGGTAAACGTTGCTGTCCCGCGGGAAGACCTGCAGCCTGCTCAGGCAAACGGCCGGATCCCGATTGCGGCGGATGATCCTGAGCCGGACACGATTCCGCATGGAAAGGAGAATCCGGCTGGCAGCGCGTTCCGGCGGCTCTCCATACCGCAGATCGCGGTGAGTGTCTGGCTGGCCGGCGGATTGTTTTTCATTCTTCGCGATCAGATCATGACATACAGACTGTGGAAACG
>JAEEGL015283226.1_pt1 | contig 11821 bp, 12 predicted proteins | sample 9134231 | NCBI WGS metagenome assembly JAEEGL01 (sample SAMN16246548, study PRJNA631951) | gut metagenome | biome: gut microbiome; feature: rumen; material: fiber-attached | host: Bos | place: Iran: Karaj | collected 2018-10 | reverse complement strand
TATACCATTAGGAATTTATCTTGAGGATGAAAATGGAAATAAACAAGCAGGTCTAACAGCTGATATCTTTGGTAATTGGTTATGTATCCATTATTTATTTGTTTCTGAAAGACTTCGAGGACATGGTGTGGGAAAAGAACTTGTAGTAGCTGCTGAAAATGAGGCAATTAAGAGAGGTTGTAAATATTCCTTTGTTGATACATTTTCCTTCCAAGCACCTGGATTTTATTCGAAACTTGGCTATAAAGAGGTCTTCTCATTACAAGAATATCCATATACTGGAGCCAGATATTACTACACGAAGGAACTATAAATGATAGAGTGCTGTACAATACTAATTATTGATAGGACTTGGAGGAATAAAAGTGAAGCTCATTGTGATAGATATACAAAAAGGGATTACGGACGAAAGATTATATGATTTTAATAGCTTCTTAAAGAATGTGACAAGTATTATTGATGCCGCAAGGAAGAATAGTGTTGAGGTTATTTATGTTCAACACGATGATGGTCCGGGGACAGGATTTTCTATTGGTGATATAGATTTTGAGATAGCTGATCAAGTTGCTCCGGAAGCTGGGGAGAAGGTTTTTGTAAAAGAGACTAACAGTTGTTTTGGAAATAAAGAGCTTGCCACGTATCTTGATAAACAGAAAGACAAGGTACTTATGATTGTGGGGCTTCAGACTAACTTTTGTATTGATGCCTCTGTGAAATCAGCTTTTGAAAGAGGATACAGAGTAATCATTCCAAAGGGAACGAACTCCACGTTTGATAATGATTATATGGATGGCGAAACGACTTATAAATATTACAATGAAATGATGTGGCCAAAGAGATTTGCTGACTGTATTTCTTTGGATGATGCAATTAAAATGATGGAGAAATAAAAAATTAATTTATTTTTTTTGACCACTTCCTTTAACCGGTTTACAAAGAACCGAGTATCTTTGTAGGCTGTCTGTAAAGTTCTTAAATTCGTAGGGCTCCACTTTTGAAGAAATTGATTTTGATTGCTACTAATGCTGTTTAACAGCTTGTTTTGCATTTCACCGTCTGTTTTTTGCCACTTACACCCAATGTCAGGACAGATTTTTCAATATATTGTATGATTGCATTATCAAAGAGAAAGGAGACCGAGGCATGAAGGTAAGTGTTGATATTTCTGCTGAATATAAGGAGCCATATGCAGTAATCTACACCGATAAGGTGACAGATGAAATCCAGCGAATGCTTGATATATTCAGTACAAGCGAGACGCCCATAACTGCCTTACAGAATGAAGAGGACCTTATCGTTCTGCAACCGAAAGAAATATACATGGTTAGAGTGGAGGATGGAGATACGATTATTTATGGTGAAAATCAAAAACATCGTTCCAGAAAACGACTCTATGAGATTGGCCGGCAATTAGGAAAACAGTTTATGCAGATATCAAAATCCACACTGATCAATCTGGCTTACATGGACAGCATTGAGCCGGGATTCAGCGGAACGCTTTTACTGAAGCTGAAAAATGGATGCAAGGATTATGTTTCGAGAACATATCTGCCGGAGTTCAAAAAATATCTCGGATTATAGGAGGAGAAAGCAATGAAAGATATGATAAATGATTTGGCAAAGAGCACGGTAATCAGTATTGGAATGGCAATGACTATTTTTTGTCTGGTTGGGATTGTATTTGATATAGGGTATAAAGGAAATTTCAGCCTTGAAAATTACAGATTTACAAAGATGGTTATTGGCTGTGTATTAGTTGGCCTTGGTTATGGAGTTCCGACTATTGTATATCGAAAAGAAAATCTCCCACTCCCTATCAGAGTATTGATACACATGGGAATAGGATGTGTGGTTTATACAATCGTTGCATATGCTGTTGGCTGGATAGGCGGTTCCGCTACCATTGGTCAGGGAATTATAATTGCAGTGATTCAGCTGGCTGTTGCGTTTCTTATCTGGTTCCTTTTTATGAGATATTATCGTGCAGAAGCAAAGAAGATAAATGACAAGATACAGGCAATGAAGTAAGGTTTGGGCTGATAAAAGATGATTAGTGGAGGCTTTGATTTATGTTAGAGGCGGCATATGAATTATTTAGACGAATTGTTTTTGCTACAGGATATTAAGTACAGAGATTTTATGGCAAAGCTTGCTCCGAATTTGCCGAAGGAAGTCTTTATCGGTGTACGTACTCCTGCGTTAAAAAAACTGGCAAAGGATATAAAAAAGTCCGGGGAAGAGTCTACTATATTAGAGCAGCTTCCTCATCGATATTTTGAGGAAAATCAGTTGCATGCTTTTTTAATATCTATGGAAAAGGATTTTGACAAGGCATTAGAACTGACGGAGGAGTTTTTGCCCTATATCGATAACTGGGCTACCTGCGATCAGCTTTCTCCAAAAGTGTTTGGAAAGCACTTATCTGAGGTTCGTAGTGCGAGTTATGGGTGGATGGCATCTTCCCATCCCTATACCATTCGATTTGGAATTGAAAACTTTATGCGTTACTTTTTGGATGATGCATTTGCGCCGGAGTATCCGGAGGCGATTTCAAAGATACGATCTGAAGAGTACTATGTAAATATGATGATAGCCTGGTATTTTGCCACAGCTTTGGCAAAGCAATACACTGCGGTGCTTCCTATGTTGGAAGAAAGAAAACTGGACCCCTGGGTTCACAATAAAACCATTCAAAAAGCGGTGGAAAGCTATCGGGTAACAAAGGAACACAAAGAATACTTAAAAACCTTAAAATGGAAGTCGTAATTGAAATAATCAGATGTGGATGTAATTACATATTGTGGAGCCTCCCTTTATTTTTAATTTTGGCAGTGGCTTATGTATGGTTGAAACCACCGAAGTTTTTGTTTCGAAAACTTTTACACATTACTGCCTTTACAGGGATGGTATTTATGAATGCAAAAGCAAATGTGTGGTATGAAACTGTGATTTGTTTATGCATTGGGGCAGTGGCTACCTACGGGATTTTGACTTTTATGGAGCAGCTGTCTTTTTACGAGGATTTTTTCGTAGAGAAAAGTCCTGGGGAAGTGAAGAAAAACCTATTTGGGGTTTTTGTAACGGCAGCAGGATTGGATTTTGTGTTGTACCTTCTTACAGGAGAAAAGAAACTATTTGATCTGGTTATTTTGACCTGGGGATTTGGTGATGCCATGGCAGCACTGGTGGGCATTCCCTTTGGAAGGCATAGAATTCCTTTGAAAGATGGAGAAAAGTCTTGGGAAGGTAGTGTGGCCTTTTTTGCGACGGCAAGTCTCATTGTTTTTTTGTATGGCGCTGGATTTTTTCCTATGGATTATTTTTCTTTCCCCTTTGGAAAGACCATGGTTCCCGTGGGGGTGGTGGCAGTTACCTGCGGACTTTTTGGAACCCTTGGGGAATTGTTTTCAAAAAAGGGGTGGGACAATATCATAGTTCCTCTTACAATTATGGTATCGATTCTAATTTTTAAAATATAAAATTAAATTGCGTAAAATTTAATTGACATAAAGAAAAAATGATGTTATGATATCATCAACATAAAGGTAAACAACCCCGAAAGGAGAAGATATTATGGCAGTAACAGTTTTAACAAACGATAATTTTGAAGCAGAAGTATTAAAAGCAGATAAACCGGTATTAGTAGATTTTTGGGCAACTTGGTGTGGACCTTGTCAGAAGCAGGGACCCATTGTAGAGTCATTTGCAGAAGAACAGTCCGATATTAAAGTTTGCAAGTTGGATGTAGATGAAGCTTCCGATATTGCAGAGAAGTTCAATATTATGTCTATCCCTACAGTGATTGCTTTTAAAAACGGAGAAGTAATTAACAAAGCAGTTGGTTTGACACCGAAGGAAGGTTTGGCTGCACTTTTCCAGTAAAAATTGGGAACACTCCCATACATAGATGAAACCGTATCCCTCTTAAGAAGACGGGGCCGATAAGCCCATCTTTTTAAGGGGGATTTTTTTGCCTCTTTTTGTTCACAATTATTACACACTTTCTTTTAAGTTTCTTTAAGGTAGCCTTGATATAGTTGCTACAACGAAACGAAAGTGAGGTAACAAAATGAGTACATTATTTAAAGGAATTTTTGACACAGCAACAACGACGGTAATCAGCGTCCCTAATTTTTTGCTTTGTGTATTGGTGGCATTGATTATTGGTGGATTTTTATCAGTGGTTTACACTTATAAATCCAGATACACAAAAAGTTTTGTAATGACTTTGGCAATGCTTCCTGCCATTGTATGTGTAGTAATTATGATGGTAAACGGAAATATCGGTGCAGGTGTGGCAGTAGCCGGTGCCTTCTCTTTGGTACGTTTCCGTTCTGTTCCCGGTACTGCAAAAGACATTGGAACTATTTTCTTGGCTATGGGCGCCGGTTTAATTTGCGGTATGGGATATTTAGGATATGCAATTTTATTCAGCGTGATTTTAGGTGTTGTGATGATGGTACTTACCACCATTATGAAAGGTGGAAATGGTGAGACAGAAAAGATTTTAAACATTACCATTCCGGAAAGCTTAAATTACACAGAAGTATTTGATGACATTATGAAAAAATATACCGATTCTTACAGTTTGAATTCCGTAAAAACCACAAACATGGGAAGCTTATTCAAACTTCAGTATGTAGTAGATTTGAAAGACACCAAAACAGAAAAAGAATTTATGGATGAGTTACGTACAAGAAACGGCAATCTGGAAATTAGTATTATGAAAAAGGAGGAGCCCATTAATGAACTATAAAAGTATAAAGAAAAAACTTAGCGTCTTTGGTGCAGTTGCTTTGGCTTCCGCGGTGATATTTGCAGGATGCGCTGGCACAACCTCCTCTGGAAGCTCCGACAGCGAAAGCACGGAAAGCACAGATAGTACAGAAAGTACCAGTGAAACCACAGTGGATGGTTCGACTATAGATACAACAGATCAGTTTACAGACAGGGATTTGGATTGGAGCTATGATGAATCTGAGGCGGTAACCATTACCTTGGCAGACTCCGCTTCTGAGGCCAGTGATTCTTCCGTAGTCATTGATGGAGATACCATAACCATTACGGAAGAAGGTGTATATGTTATTAGCGGAAGTCTTTCCAACGGACAGATCCAGGTGAACAATGAAGCCGAAGACGGAAAGATTCAAATCGTATTAAACGGAGTGGATATTACCAACGAAAGCAGTGCCTGCATTTATGTGGCAGCAGCAGAAAAGGTATTTATCACCACTGCGGAGGGAACAGAAAACAATCTTGCCGTTACCGGTGAATATGTAAATATTGATGACAACAATATCGACGGAGTTATTTTCTCCAAAGATGATTTGGTGTTAAACGGTGATGGAGTATTAAACATTGAAGGAAGCACCGGACATGGTGTGGTATCAAAGGATGATTTGAAAGTGACAGGAGGAACCTTAAACATTAATTCTTCCGATCATGGATTATCCGGAAAAGATTCCGTACGAATTACCGGCGCCACCATTTCCATTACCACCAACGAAGATGGTATTCACAGCAGTAATGAGGATGATGAAGAAACCACAGCAGGATATATTTATATTGCAGATGGTACCATTACCATTAATGCTGGTGATGACGGTATGCATGGAGATTTGGAAACCCGAATTGATGGTGGAGAGATCACCATTGAAAAAGCTTATGAAGGTATTGAAGGTCAAATTGTGACTGTGACCGGAGGTACGGTATCCGTTACTTCCGATGATGACGGTATCAATGCCGGCGGTGGAGCAGATGGTTCCGGAGCCACATCAGGATTTGGAGGAGGAAAAGATATGTTTGCTTCTTCCAACAGCGATTGTAAGATTTATATTTACGGTGGTGAAATCAGCATCAATTCATCTGGTGACGGCGTGGATTCCAACGGTGACCTTTATATTTACGGAGGAACCATCTACGTAGACGGACCGGAAAATGACGGAAATGCAGCCATTGACAAAGGTGATCAGGGAACTGCAGTAATCTCCGGAGGAACGGTCATAGCCACAGGCATGAGCGGAATGGCGGAAAGCTTTTCTGAAGATTCTACTCAGGTAAGTATCTTATTAAACTTGGAGTCTACCGTTAGCGGTGAAGTATCCATTACCGACTCAGAGGGAAATGTGCTTGCAAGTTACACGCCTTCCAAGAGCTACAATTCCATTACCATCAGCTGCGAAGGTCTGACCCAGGGTGAAACCTATACCGTGGTTACAGGAGATACATCCACAGAGATTGAAGTGGATTCCGTATCTGTAACAGAAGGTGAAGCTTCTATGACCGGTGGCATGGGTGGTGCCATGCAAGGCGGCGGAGGAAGAGGAAACTTTTCTGAGGACGGAAGTGCATCCGGAGAGATGACAGCTCCTTCAGACGGAGAGATGACACCTCCTTCAGACGGAGAAATGCCTTCGGCTCCCGAAGAACAAAGTGATAGCAGCAGTGATTCTTCCACATTATAAAACTACATAATGTACTCATATAAGGACAGGTTTACGGATTCGCCGTGACCTGTCCTTCTTTATTTGAAAAATTCGTGTATAATAATTTCGGAGGAAAAAACATGTCACTTTTAATAGGATTTGTAGATCATTTTTTATTTCGAAAACCGGAAAACGGATATACGGTTATGTCTTTGATTCCGGATGGATTTGTAGATGACGAAGAGCTAGAGGATGAGCCGGAAATTATCTGTACCGGTGTCTTTCCCAGTATCTCCGAAGGTGAAAATATAAAAATGGAAGGGGAGTTTGTCTCCCATCCCAGCTACGGAAGACAATTTCAAATGAAGAGCTTTGAGGTAATTGTGCCCAAAGGAGCAGCGGCAATGCAACGCTATTTATCCATGGGCGCCATAAAGGGAATTGGCCCGGCCTTGGCAAAGCGAATTGTTAAGACATTTAAAGAAGATACCTTTCGTATTATGGAAGAAGAGCCGGAGCGTTTGGCGGAAATCAAAGGCATCAGTGAAAAGATGGCGATGAAAATTTCCGACCAGGTGGTGGAGAAAAAAGATGTGCGGGATGCCATGTTGTATCTTGCAGATTTGGGATTGGGAACCACCCTTTCTATGAGAATTTACAATGAATACGGTCCAAAGCTCTATGATGTAATTCGGGAAAATCCCTACCGATTGGTAGAGGATATTGCCCATTTGGGATTTAAAACCGCAGATGATATCGCTTCTCAGTTAGGGGTGGCTTTGGACAGTGAGTTTCGTATTCAAAGCGGTATTTTATACGCATTGGGAAATGCAGCCTTAAACGGTCATACCTATCTTCCCATGGAAGAGTTGATACGAGAAAGCCAAGTGGTATTGGGGGTAAGCAGGGATGACATTCAGCGAAACATCAATGCTTTGGTTTTGGATAAAAAGCTGGTGCAAAAAGAGGATTCTATCTATACCTTTGCGTACTACCGATTGGAAGAAAATACTGCCGGTCTTTTATTGGGGCTGGATCAAAGGTTTGATGAAACTCCTGCGGTGATGGAAAAGACCATAGGGGAAATCGAAAGAGAAGAGCAGATGGACTTTGATGAAGTGCAAAAAGAGGCCATCATGCAGGCGGCTTCCCGAGGGGTGTTTGTCCTTACCGGTGGACCGGGAACAGGAAAGACCACTACCATCAAAGGTATTATCCGTTATTTCGAAAAAAATGGAATGGAAGTATTTTTGGCAGCCCCTACAGGAAGAGCGTCCAAACGAATGTCGGAAGCCACCAAGAGAGAGGCAAAGACCATTCACAGACTTTTGGAAGTAAACGGTGGTACGGAAGAAGAGGATGTGAGAAGACCTAAGCGAGGGATGTTTGAACGAAATGAGGATAATCCCTTAGAGGCGGATGTGGTGATTATTGATGAGATGTCCATGGTGGATATCAGTTTGATGCATGCCCTTTTACGGGCGATTCCTTATGGATGTAGGCTGATTTTAGTGGGGGATACCAACCAGTTGCCCAGTGTAGGACCGGGAAATGTGTTGGCGGATATTATCGCGTCCCATATGTTTCGCACTGTGGAACTAAAAAAGATTTTCCGCCAGGAAGATACCAGTGATATTGTGCTTTCTGCCCACCAGATTCAGGAAGGAATTATTCCTAAAATCGACAACGACAGTAAGGATTTCTTTTTGATGGATCGCCGTGAGGCGGGACACATTATTACCATTACAAAAAAACTGGTGGCGGACAATATGCCCCGATATGTGCAGGCCACACCTTTTGAGGTGCAGGTGCTCACACCTATGAAAAAAGGAACGGTGGGAGTAGAGAATTTAAACAAAGAACTTCAGGAATATTTGAACCCTAAGAAAAAGGGAACAAAGGAATATGTTTTTGGAGATGGAAAACTACTGCGTACCGGAGATAAGGTGATGCAGATGAAGAACAACTATCAGCTGGAATGGAAACAGGTGGGGAAGTATGGACTTACCATTAATTCCGGCACCGGAGTTTTCAACGGAGATGTGGGAATATTAAAAGACATCAACGAGTTTGCCAGCTTTATGACCATAGAGTTTGAAGATGGAAAAATCGTGGAGTATCCATTTAAAAATCAGGAAGAGTTGGAACTGGCCTATGCAATTACCATTCACAAGTCCCAGGGAAGCGAGTATCCCGCAGTGGTAATTCCTTTGATGCGGGGTCCAGAACTTCTTATGAATCGAAATCTGATTTACACGGCGATTACCAGAGCACAAAAATGTGTGGTTATGGTGGGACAGCCCCAGGTGTTTATGGAGATGATTCAGAATACAAAACAAACCGTACGATACAGCGGATTGGAATATCGACTAAGAGAAAAGGAGAAGATGAATTAATCATCTTCTCCTTCTTCTGTAGAAACCCTTGTAGTTTCGGAACCTGCCACATAGGTGGAAACAAATTCGTTATATTCGGTAAAGGATTTCGGAAATTCTTTTTCAAATAATTGTGCAACACTGCTTTGGTATAGCTTCTTCACATTTGCGGAGGGGAGTCCGATTTTTATCTCTCCGGGGTTTTCTCCGTCTACTACAATTCGTTTAACCAATTTGCCTGCCCGATATCCCATATCGTAGGGATCGCTGTACAGTGTTACGTAGGTATATTGACCAAGGGTCATGTCACCACCTAAGGTGGATACTCCTGCCCCGTGGGCATAGGAAGTAATGGTTTCAATCTGATCTGTTAAGGTGGAGCCTGCTGCAATGTACAAGGCATCACATTCGCTGACAGCTGTTTCAATAATCGAAGTATTGTCAGTAGCTTCTTCCTGGGTCGTTTCTTCTTGAACAGTTTCTTCTTGAACACTACCTTCCTCTTGGTCTGTGGCAGCCTCTTCGGAAGTAGTCCAGAATTTGGAAATCTTTGGACTTCTTGCAGAGTTGGGTGACAGGATATCGGAAAGGATACCATCATCACCAAAGGATTCCACATCGGATGCGGCACCTTCTTTGGCGGAAGCCAAGGCCTGTTCTCCGGCCAAAATAACGGAACCGGCATCTTCTGTTACGGCTTCGTATTCTGCAGCGGCGGTGGTACTGGAGGTAAGCTCATATTCCTTCCAAGGAATGCCAGCTTCGTCCAAATAGTTTTCTAAAATTTCATTTTGGTAAATGGAATCTGTATCTTCGGGACTGTACAAAATTCCAATGCTGTCTAAGGTTGGATTGGTTTCCAATAACAGGGATAGCTGATTGGAAACGGAAGGGGAACCGGAAATTCCTGTAATGTTTCGATTGGTATATCGATTCCAACTGTCATCCAAAATATGAAGGGTGGTTTTGAAATCAATCACACCTGCTCCAATAATGGGAGTCTCAACGGTGCTGATGGAAGCTGCAGACAAGGCTGCCTTTCCGTTGGCAAAAATCAAATCCACGTTTTCGTTAAGAAATTCCTGGATAATCGCTTCACCGGAGTGCTCTTCAGAAATAATCTGAGACTTTACGGTGACATTTTCTTCACCAATGGTATCGTAGACCGCATCTAAAAAACCGGTGGTGATGGAATTGTAATAATCATTATCTATGGATAAACATACGCCGATGGTATAGTTTACGGCGTCTTCAGGGTCTTCTGTGGAAGTGCTTTCCTTACTTGAGGAAGCGCTTTCTTTTGAGTTGCAACCCAAAAGGGAAACACAGGACACTGCCGCAATCAACAGAAATACCCCAAACTTTTTTAAGGTCTTTATTTTCATAAAATGCCTCCTTGTATTTAAGACTTTTCTATATTACCACCGACGAAAGGGATTTGCCATCGTAAAAATGAAAAAAGAAGGGGGAAATAATTAATAAATATTTAATAAAATCCTACGAAGATTCTTTGTATAATAAAAGAGCAAGACGCGGCGGAAAGGATGTTATGAGGCTCCTATTTCCAAAAAATTGTGTATGCTGCCAGAGGGTACTTCCTTTTCAAAAGCGAAGGGGAGGGATTTGTGATGCCTGCAGCCCAAAGGTCTTTTTTACCGGAAACTATACCTGCAACCGTTGTGGGAAACCCTTGCGGGTTCCTTTTGAAAGTTTGTGTAAGGACTGCAAAAAAAGAAGTCATGCCTTTATCAGGGGGCGTGCGCTTTTCGTTTATAGCGGACCTATGAAAATGGCCATGTATCGATTCAAGTATTCTAATTGCCGTTATATGGGAGACTATTTTGGAAAAGCGGCAGTGGAAAAGTATGGAAAGTGGCTTGGAGAAATGGCACCGGATGGGATTGTTCCGGTTCCTATGTATGAGGGAAAACGAAGGCTTCGGGGATACAACCAGGCAGAGGTTTTTGGTAGGGCACTTTCAAAGGAAATAGGGGTTCCGTTGTATGGAGATTTTTTGATTCGTAAAAAAAATACCCTTCCGCAAAAAGGCTTGAACCATCGGAAGCGACAAGAAAATTTGAAAAATGCTTTTAAAATAAAGGAAATTGATGTAAAATTAAATTGCGTATTAATTGTTGATGATATATATACAACGGGGACAACGATTGATGAAGTAACCAGAATTCTATTGGATTACGGTGTTCAGCGTGTATATTTTTTGACAATTTGTATAGGTAGTGATTATTAGGGGGCACGTGCTATGGATGTTAGAAACTGTCGAGTGTGCGGACGTATGTACAATTATTTGGGAGGTATTCCCATTTGTCCGGTTTGCAAAAAAGAAATAGAAGATAAGTTTAATCAGGTAAAAGAATATATTCGCGAGAATCCAAGAGCATCGATTCAACAGATTTCAGAAGACAATGAAGTTTCAGTTCAGCAGATTAATCAGTGGGTGAGAGAAGAACGATTGGAATTTGCCAAGGATTCACCTATTGCAATGGCCTGTGAAAAGTGTGGTGCTTCCATTCGTACCGGTAGATTCTGCGAGAAGTGTAAAAATAATCTCGCTTCCGAAATGACGGATGCCTTTGCAAAACCGATTCCCGTTGAAGAACCGAAAAAACAGGCGCATGACAGCGATAAGATGAGATTTAAGAGATTATAAGTTTTTAAAAGCCAATCATCCTTGGATGGTTGGCTTTTTCTTTGATTTACGCCATAAATATGATATATTATTCATAACTATGTTTAGCTGAGCTTATAAGGAGAACTATGCTTAACGAAGAAAGAGTTCGACACATGACCCATATGGCTATGATGGAGAAGAAAAAGTTAAAGGATTACGGCCCGGTTACAAATATAGCCAAAAGTGATTTTTTATCTTTAAACTCCATGTTGGCTTTTTTACTGGGAACAATCACATACGTGGCTTTTTATTCGGCGATTGTTGCCATATTGTTTAATACATTGCTTGATAATATCAACACAGTGGTGTTTGTGCTTTTGCTATTGATTGGT
>JAEEGL014827951.1_pt1 | contig 11821 bp, 9 predicted proteins | sample 9134231 | NCBI WGS metagenome assembly JAEEGL01 (sample SAMN16246548, study PRJNA631951) | gut metagenome | biome: gut microbiome; feature: rumen; material: fiber-attached | host: Bos | place: Iran: Karaj | collected 2018-10 | reverse complement strand
TCGGGTTGTTCGATCGCATCATTGAAGACCATGCTTAAAACAGGATGCTTTATCTGGTAGTTACGGAGCTTGAAACGCTAGCTCCCGGAAGGTTAAAGGAATTGGCGATCCTCTGCGATTCAAAGGCCAAAGCGAATGCAAAACAGATCAGGGTGACCCAAAGGGAAAGCAGTTTAATGTTCTATTATCAGATGCCAGGCGGCCTTTATATATATCATTGGCTATCGAGGCAACAGATGTTGGATCGCATCAGATGGTTCCTCGAGCAATATCAGATCCCACTCGATGCGTTTTGGGTTGAGGTCTGTTTTCCTTCAGATGAAGTCAGGAACGTTGATGCATCTGCTTCAAAAGCAGAATCGATCAACTCGGAGTTGCCGATGAATTTACCCTCATCGGCCATCAAAAGGCTGACGGTAGCGGATCTCGATCAGGTCTCTTATACAAGGCCTGTCCGCTTTGGGTTAAAGGATCATATCTCTGAGGTAAATGGTTATAGAGAGTTGCTCTATTCAGTGGTGAAAGCGCTGGAGAATGGGAAACCAGGTCATTTAAAGCAATTGGCCATGGAAGGAGATCGAACAGCCAAAAAAGATGCGCGCGTGTTGAAAGTGACCCAACGAGATGTATCACAAGAGTTTTATCTTAAGATGGGTGATGGGGTTTCGATATACAAACAGTTGAGTTCGATAGACATAATCAGCCGTATCCAATGGTTCCTTGAGCAATACCAGATCTCCCTCGATGCTTTTTGGGTTGAAGTGTATTCGATAAAAGGGTCCGAAGCGTAATCGATGGTTGTCTCCGCCCCGTTAAAATGTGGTGCTCAGGAGTTGAAGGATCACCGGCTGGGTATCGATATCGAGAGGGGTGTCACCTTTATCTTTGCCGGACTTCTTGTGATTGGACAGCTCGTAGCCGATAAGGCATCCTGCAAAGAAGGAGATGCCGGCTACGTAGGCAAAGCTCTTGCTTTCGCGCCATAAGAAAAGTAAGGCCAGGATGTCGACTCCCAAGCCGATGCCGGCGCCTTTTAATGTCCCTGCAAAGGTCCCGTGACCACCGGTGAACCGACCTCCAAAGTACACGCTGACGGGTGTCATCAGCACGCCGGTGATGATGCTAAAATATTCGGCTTCAGTTGAGATGACGGCGCAGGGGAGAATCAGAGGTTATGGATGAAGCATCGATCGGCATAGGGCGCATTCCTCTTTAAGATGATGAGTTAAAATGATGTATAAGCTTTTGTGAAATTCAACCCTTTTGAGGAAAATCATTTCCGATGGAGCTGAAAAACGAAGCCGCGAGGGTAAAAAGCCGTCCCCACCGGGGAAGGTGGCATCCGCGAAGCGGATGACGGAAGGGGATTCCTGGATAAAGATCAATTCCCGAGATGGTATTCATTCTTTCATGACAGCGACCATGATAGATCCCGCTTCGCTCGTCATTTAATCTCCATCCATCATACAAATTTCACGGCTTGAGGTTCATTCAATTACCCCGATCACGACATTTTTGTCGGCATTTTGGTGATTGATTGTCCGACTGATGGAGAAATTTCTCCTTTCGTCCGTCAATGAAAGATCATGCAGGCAATAAATTTGTCGGCTCAGTTGACTTTAGGAGACCCAATTGGGGGGATTGAATCTGGGCGGGGCTTTAAAAGGGGATGTTCAGGAGTTGAACGAACATCGGCTGGGCGGCGGATTTTAATTGTGATCCGGTGTTGTCCTCTTTGTCGGAGGCTCTTCGGTTGGACTTTTCGTAGCCAATGATGGAACAGACCACAAGGGCGGTTGTCGCGAGGGCGGCCCAATATTCATTGGGGCCTATGACTGGAAGTAAGACGAGACCTACACCTGCGCTGATGCCGGCATATTTTAATGTCGTCAGGAAGCGTCCGTCACCACCGGTGGACTGACCTCCCAAATAGACGCTGACGGGTGTTAATAACGCGCCGATGACAAGGGAAGGGATGAACGCTTCCTGTGGTAATGTTAAGGCAGCAGTTACACCCAATGCGGGGCCGCCAAGGATTCCCCAGACGGTGGCCCCCACAAGACCATGATTCTGATGACCACTGAAGGCTTCGTAAAAAATGGAACTCGTCAGGGGCGGCAAGGTTAAAAGGAAGGCCATACTCTTGGGATCCTCGATCTCGCCTGCAACATTCACGCTGGCCATGTAAGCGAGTGCTGTGCCCATGGTTGCACCCATGAGGGGGTAAACATACTCTGAATCTCCGCCGGTCAATTTTCCTCCGTAGTAGGTCCCTGTTGCTGCCAGAATGGGGGCTGCAATCAGGGTCGCGACGCCTGCCGTGAGGTAACCGTCGCCTTCACCCCTCGGTGATTCATAAAATAAACGTATCAGTTGTGTACCCGTAAAGACCCCGGCGGCGTTTCCTGCAAACCCGAGCCCGAATTCGGATCCAAAGCGGGCGGGGAAGGATCGATGTTTGAAGCCCTCTGCAAATGCAGGTGCCATCGATGTAAAGAAGGCGAGGAGCAGAATGAAAACGGGCAGTCGGCTGAAACAAAGGCGACGCTTTGGAGAAGGATCGCAGGGCTGATCGGGATCAATTTTCATGGTTTGGACTCCTCATGAAGCGTAACGGTTGTGATGATATTCGGCATTTGAGAAAAATCCATTAAACTGCAGTTTCGTAAAGTCGGCTGGACGAACGTTGCTTTTATAAATTCACGGAAATGCATTTTTTTGAAGGCGTAAACCCTTTTTTTTCTTCCCGTGAACCGATCCCCGATTGGGGGGCTCCTTCCGCCGCGCATTGCGCGCCTGCCGCCCACATTTGCGGGACGGCTTCTGGTTTTTTGGACATCCTTTTTACGATGAGCGGTGATCCAAATGGCGCTTTGGGTTCATAGATTGAGCTTTCAGCCGTCTTTTGATCTCCATCCATCCAACAAATTTCTCCATTCGCGCGACTTTAAATCTCCAACTTCGCGACAAAAATGTCGCGGTGAGGGTGATTTGATTTCCTTTGGGCGTTGATCGAATCTCGAATCCGGGGTCTCTTTTCTCCATCAAAGGGTCAATCAATCAACGCGGCGCGTACATTCATTTGGGTTGGAAGATACTCTTAATGTACTTACAGATTTTTTCGGTATCATCGCAGAAGAGGAAGTCTTCACGGATGCCGCATAACTTGAGATCCTCGAGTATCTTTTTCTTTGCGGTCGCGGGGACTGTGATCGAGGCGATGATGCATTCATGGTTTTTGGGCATCGAGTCGATTTCATTCAGAAAGGCCTTTTGATCACCCGAAATCTTATTTGGAAACAACAGGTAGCGGCCATATTGGATTTGCTGGCGGATACTGTGAATCGGTGCGTAAACGAAAATAGGCGAGCGGCAGGCCCAGGCAACCTCGGCGGCCTGAGAATTTTCATCCTCGGTGAAGAAAGTATCGGAGTACCAATGGCGTGTCGATCTGAAATAGGGTTGATCGAATGCCCCCTTAAAGAAGAACTCCAATGGCCATCGACTTCCACTGTTGTCGAGGAGGTTGGAACTATCCGCAATCGCCTGAATGAATGCATCATTGTCGATGTATGTTTTTAAGCTCGCGCGCGAGACAACCTGATTCCGCGTTGCAAACACAAAAACCTCGGCGGAAGCTTCAAACTGTTCCTTGCAGGCCATATACAATGCCACGAGTGCGTTCTCACTGACATCGAGGAGCCTTGTCGGGATCCCGTAATGCTGGAGTAACGCCAATATCTCGAGGGGTTGCATATCGCTCCGGAAGAACTCCGGAAGTCGCGCCTTGGCCATCCGAATGTATTCGCGCTCGTGATTGATCACTTCGCGGTTGACCTTATTACCCCGGGTCGTGCGTGCCAGAGAAGGCTGAAGCTTGAAATTCACATTCGCCTGGCCCCTGAATACAAGAAACGACTGCTGTGTCCGATCCTTCGCCCGGTCGTCTTTAATGGCGCAGATGCGATCTATAAATTCCGGCAGGCTGTTGACCGTATAAACCTGCGCGGGCAATGGATCGGACGCGTCCTGTTGATGATTTGCAGGTGCCTGGGAGTTTTCTTCCGACATTTTAAGGATACCCTGATTCTGCGGAATACTTTGAAAGAAGGGCTTGCGGTCTCTTTTTTAAGCCCTACAGGGAAGCAGAGATGACCGCCTCAAAAGGTTCTTTCGCCTTTGGGTCATAGCAAAGCCGGCCGTTACCAAATGTAGCGCTCGCGGTGCATTGAAGCATCTCGACCCGGCCGTCAAGCTGAGGCAGCCTGTAGGTGATCGCAACATCGTGCGGATCCCTTTCCATCGCCACCAGATCGAGAAGGCTTTGAAGCACGCGGTTCTCCAGTTCCCCGATCTGACCCGTCGCATTCTCGAGCTCGCGTTCGATGCGCGCCCTTAAGCTGTCCTTTTTCATTTGATGGAGCGGTGTTCTGTATTCCTGGCGAGCCGAAGGGATCATGTCCCAGCCGGGTGTATAAGGCTTGATGTCTAAGATCGGAGTCCCATCGAGAAAGTCCAGTCGACGGACATGCAAAAAACGACCCTCGCGCCGGTCGAGTTTAGTAATGGTCAGCGCGATGGGATTGGGACGGACCGGAGCCCTTATGGCGAACACCCCGCGGAGATGCGTGTCGGTGGAACATTTTCTGGGCATCACCTGAAGGCAGGATCGATCTGCTTTGTGAAAGAAAGGCAACACGATGATGTGGGTTGTGCTTTCAATGTCGAGCAATCCCTCTTCATATTCGGGGAAGATTTCGATCACCCCCGGCGCGCCTTGTGCAGGTATGCCCGTCGACTGATTTGGCCCGGGCCAGGGAAAGGGTGTATGCGCCACACCGATTGCATGGCACTCAAATGCAGGATCTTTGTCTGTCATCATGTGATTCCGGGAACAATGGGGAAGGATTAAATCCTGGGGTGGTCGAGTCTTTCTTTGAGGGTGCGGACAATGTAACTCGCCACGTCGTCTGCGTAAGACCCCCGGCCAAACCCCACATCAAAGCCGAGCTCGATTGCAAGTTTGTTCGAGATTCTTGGACCACCGGCCACGCATATGAATTTGTCGCGCACGCCTTCTGCCTCAAGCAGCTCGATGAACTCTGTCATATTGTGAAGGTGAATGTCTTTCTGGGTGACCACCTGTGACACCAAAATGGCATCCGCGTTTAATTCCCGCGCCTTCGCGATCAATTTCTCGTTCGGAACCTGAGCACCGAGGTTGTAGGCTTGAATCTCTCTATAGCGCTCCAACCCAAAATGATGGTTGTAGCCCTTCATATTCATGATCGCGTCGATACCTACAGTATGCGCGTCGGATCCCGTACATGCGCCCACGATGATCACTTTGCGGCCAATCTGCTGACGGATAAAGTCGTCGGTTTCATCCATCGTCATCGGCGCTTCTTTGCTTGCTTCGTCGGCCACGACCGTATCAAAGTCGATTGTGATTTCGGTTTGGGCGTAGGCGACAAAGAATGTAAAGCCCGCCGACAAAGGAGCCGAATGGACGATTTCACATTCCTTGAAGCCCCATTTGAGCACCAGCTCGCGGGCGGCTTCCAGGGCGCGCGCACCGTCTGGGATCGGCAGCGTAAACGACAACTGAACCTTGCCGTCGTTTAAGGTATCACCGTAGGGACGTATGAGATTCATTGAAGGCCCCCCTCGTTTGCTGACCCATCCGACAAGTGAAGTACGCGCTTCAAATGCGATTCAAAGGGATTCCAGTAATGATCCCCCTTTGCGATGAGTCCTTCCAATCCCTTGCCGCCATCCTTTGGCCGCTTGACGTCTGCAAAATCACCCTGCGCGATCGATTCAAACAACCCTTTTTGTGCAATCTCTCTTAAAAACGCCAATGTGCGATCGAGGACTTCAGCTGCCCGGGTCTTGACGATGCCGCCTTCTTTGAACTCGACCTCGTCTTCAAATCCCGCCATCGCGTTCATCACATATTGCGCGTTCTCTACCGCTAAGTACCGATCCATCATAAAGGGTGTATGGATCGCCTCCGTTAACATACCCAGCAGGTGAATCCCTTGTCCCGTCGCCTTAGATACAAAGCAGAACAGGGAATTCATGGCCAAACCCTTAAAGATGTCTCCTGACATGAACTTGGTAGGAGGCATGTACTTGAGCGGGTGATTGGGAAAGATCTCGCGCGCCATCTGAGCCTGCGCCAGCTCGAATAGGAATCCGTTGGTGATGGAAGGATCCATCTCGAAGGCGTGTCCCAACCCCATCAGATGCTCGGGCAATCCCGCCGCAAAGGCGAAGCGTTCATTTAAGAACTGACTTGCCAACACCGTGTACGCCTTTTCGTATGCATCCGATGTGGTTAAGTAATTGTCTTCGCCTGTGTTAATGGTGATGCCCGCCCATGCATCGATCATGCGGCTGAACTTCTGATCGACAAAGGTGCGATACATATTGATGTCGCGGAACAGGATGCCATACATCGAGTCGTTCAACATCATATCGAGTCGCTCCAATGCACCCATCGCCGCAATCTCGGGCATGCAAAGACCCGAGGCGTAGTTTGTGAGCTGGATGTATCGATGAAGCTTTTCGCCCACCTCGTCTAACGCAGCGCGCATGATGCGAAAGTTTTCCTGCGTCGCGTAGGTACCACCAAAGCCCTCTGTTGTTGCACCGTAGGGCACGTAATCAAGCAAACTCTGCGCCGTGGTCCGAATCACCGCGATCACGTCCGCACCTTGTTCCGCCGCTGCTGTTGCCTGCTTGACGTCTTCGTAAATATTGCCCGTCGCGACGATTAAATAGAGCAGGGGATCGTGATTCTTTCCTTCGGCCTGCTTCTCTTTTCTAAACGCGCGGTTCTTTTGGATGCGGGCTTCAGCGCGATCGATCAGCTGCCCGGCTTTGAGTTCCAGGTCGCGATCGGGAATGGGGGAAAACTCGGTGAGCTTTAATCCATCGGCGATCTTTTGATTCAGGGCCTCGGGGGTGAGACCCGTTTTCACCATCGCCGTCAAATAAGGTCGCAGCGCGCCGCCTTCGAGTCCATCGGGCGTAGAAGCCAACTGCTGCACCACTAGATTGGGGACCGGCACGCCGTCTTCATTGGCCAGATCGGCGCCGGCCAAACGCAACGTTGCGCGTTCAACCGTCACCGAACTGTGCCTGTCGATGAACTCGAGGACCGGAGTGCAAATTTGTTTGGAAAGCGCGCGGGCTTCGTCGATTTTGTCCTGAGAAAGTCCGAGCTTCTTGCGCATCAGGCCTGCTCTCCATTTTTGGCTTCAGCGTAGTCTTTCAGGTCCTGGGCGTAGCGTTTTTCCCATTCCTTTTCGGTCTTCTTGCTGATGGGGCCTAAGGTATCGATCGCCTGGCGGATGCGCGCGCGGGAGATGTCGCGGCCGATGATCTCCATGGTTTGGTAAAGCGGGGTCGAGACGGCCTTGCCGGTGATCGCGACGAACAAGGGTGCCAGCAGCTCGCGGAGTTTTAAGTGACAAAGCTCGGCGGTGTTCTTGAGCACGTTCTCGATGGTCGCGGTGTTCCACGCGGGTTCTTTTTCGAGCTCCCAAAGGATCACCGTCAGCAGGCGCTGCATCTCCTGAGGCTCAAGCTTCTTCACCGCAAGCTGCTCGGGCGTCAGGTTTAAAAGCCCCTGGAAGAAATGCGGTGTTAAGTTACCGAGATCGCTCAGCTTTTCGGTGCGCACCTGAACCAGCGGGATGATCTTGCGCAGGAATTCGCTGTTGATCGCCCATTTGGCGACGCGCTCTGCAAACTGATCCTCGGTGAGTTCGCGGACCCAGAGGCCGTTTAACCAGTTCAGCTTGTCGAGATCGAAGACCGGGCCGCCCATCGAGATGCGGTCGAGGGTGAAGTGATCGATCATCTCCTGCAGGGTGAACTTCTCGCGATCGTCGGGCATCGACCAGGCCATGCGGCCGAGATAGTTGAGCAGGCCTTCGGGCAAAATACCGATGCGCTCGTAATAGAGCATGGAGGTCGGGTTCTTGCGCTTGGAGAGCTTGCTCTTGTCGGGGTTGCGCAGCAGCGGCAAATGGCAGAAGACGGGCGGCTCCCAGCCAAAGGCTTTGTAAAGCAGGAGATGCTTGGGGGCGGAGCTGATCCATTCCTCACCGCGCAAAACATGGGTGATGCCCATCAGATGGTCGTCGACCACGTTTGCAAAATGGTAGGTGGGGAGTCCGTCGGTCTTCATCAGCACCTGCATGTCGATCTGCGACCACTCGATCTCGACGTTTCCGCGCAGGTAATCGGGCACGATGCATTTGCCTTCGCGCGGCACCTTCAGGCGGATCACGTGGGGCTCACCGGCGGCGATGCGCTTTGCGGCTTCTTCAGGCGGAATATGCATGCAGCAGCCGTCGTAACCGGGATTCTCTTTGCGGGCCAGCTGTTCTTTGCGCAGGTTGTCCAGGCGTTCGGCGGTGCAGAAGCAGGGGAACGCGGTGCCGTTGTCGATCAGTTTCTTGATGAGTTCTGCATAGATAGCGGATCGCTCGCTTTGGCGGTAAGGACCGCAGGGGCCGCCGATATCGGGACCTTCATCCCAGTCGAGTCCGAGCCAGCGGAGGGATTGCAGAATCTTTTCTTCAGATTCGCGGGTGCTGCGCAGCTGATCGGTGTCCTCGATGCGGAGGATGAACTGGCCGCCGTGATGCTTGGCGAAGGCGTAGTTAAAAAGGGCGATGTAGCCGGTGCCCACGTGGGGATCGCCGGTGGGCGAAGGTGCAATGCGCGTACGAACAGTCAAGATGTCACTCCTGGCAACAAAATAGGGGCCGATTTTGCCTTGGTTGCGTTCTCCGCGCAAGCGTCCCCATTTGTGATCAGCGATGTTTCATTCGATCACAAAAAAGAAAAAAATCGCGGCCTTGAGAAAACTTTACAAATCGCTTGAGTCACGGCGCAGGCGTGGTAGGTTGAAGGCGCTTTTGGCGGAGGGCAACTTTGGCGAACGACGAGAACCTCTCGGAATTATGCGCACCCAGCGTGGAAGTTGCTGGGCGGTATGTGTTGCTCAATCGTTTGGGTGAAGGCGGTATGGGTGAGGTCTGGCGGGCGCATGACCTGGTGTGCAATGAGGCAGTCGCGGTCAAGATGCTGCGTCCGACGATTGCCGGAGCGCCCGCAGCCGAGATTCGTTTCCAGCGCGAGATTCAGGCGATGGCGCGTTTGGTGCATCCCCGGATCGTTCCAGTGCTCGATGCGGGTACGGATCCTGTGGTGGGTCTGTTCTTCGTCATGACGCTGCAGCTCGGTCGTCCGCTCTACGAGATTTGCAAGGAGTGGAACGACTGGCGCCAGCTTTGGCCCGTAGTCGACCAGATTCTCGATACATTGGCGCATGCCCATGCGCGCGAAGTGATCCACCGCGACATCAAACCCGACAACATCCTGGTCAACGCTGACGGGCAGACAGTGCTGCTCGATTTTGGTGTGGCCCGCCTGAAGGATCACGCCAGAAGCGGGACTTCAGCCTACGATATGCTCGGTACGGTCGATTACGCAGCGCCTGAGCAAGCCACCGGGAGCCGCCGCAGGATCGGTCCCTGGACCGATATTTATTGTTTCGCCATCGTGCTTTACGAGATCATTTGCGGTCGCTTGCCGTTTTGGGCTTCGAGTCCCGTTCAGGCTTTAATGGCCCGCTTAAACCAGGGGTGTCCGCCATTGGAACCCAAAGCCGGCTTCGCTATCCCTCACGGTTTGCAGCAAATCTTCAATCGCATGATGTGTCCCGATATCTTCCAGCGCTACGGGCATGCAGCTGAAGTCCGCAGAGCGATGGCGGCTTTGGTCGATGGTGCATACGAAGTCAGGCTCGCTACGCCAGCTCCCAGTGAGGTGCAGTCACAGGAAACCTTCCCCGAGGAGACCACTCAGTTAACCGATAGCGAAGCAGAGAAGATCCTCCGCAGCAGGCAGGCGTGTTACGCGCATTGTGCCGACGGGTCGCTCGTGGTGCAGGCTTTCGAAGCGCCATTGCGACCGGCGCCGATCTCGGGCCGGGACGACTTACTCTTCAAAATGCAGCGGGCTTTGGCGCGCTGGAGTGCATCTCCAAAGCCGGGTGTGCTGGCCCTTGTGGGTGAAGAGGGCATTGGTAAATCGCGACTGGCACGCGAGGCTTTGTATCCAAGCGTGAAGGACGGCATCATCAACGTGCATCGGCATCGCTGGCGTCCCGATACCTCGGTCCGCGAAATCGCGCTTTCAGTTTGCGGGGCGATCGGTTTAAAGCCCAAGGTGTTTCGCGAGCATTTGCAATGGTGGTTGCAGGGGCACGGGCTATGCGATGCATTGGAGCGCGAGCAGCTGGTTGAATGGATCATGTCGCCCGCAGGGCCTACGACGGTCGAAACGGAGGGTCGAAACCTCGCCATCATCCTTCGGGGAGCGGCTTCCCGAATGAAGGAAGGCAACAACCACAAGCGCCCATTCGTGCTTTTGCTCGATGATTTGCCTTATTTGGATCCCGCGCTGCTGACGGTGGTGTGGGCCGTACACCGCTTTAATTTACCAGTGCTTGTGCTCTGTACGACGCGTTCAGTCGATATCGTGCCGCATTTGCCTCGTCCCAGGTGGTTGGATCAGGGCACGCGGGTGCTCAATCGGTTAGACGATGAGATCATCGGCGATATCCTCGATGCGATGGTTGATTGTCCCGATGAAAATCTGCGGGCAGCGTTGATTGCCGAGGCGCAGGGGAATCCTTCAAAGCTTTTGGATGCGCTGCAGGATCGTCGCAGAGCGGGTGTGCTTTTGCCGGCTTACCCGCGCTGGATCATCACTCCGCCCGAATGGGAGGGTCGGTTTACGCATATGAGCGCGCCGCGTTCCAACTACCCGCTGGCCGAGCATCCCGAAGATTCTTTATGGAACGACATCCGTTAAACGCATCGATGGCCGCATAAGCCGCCTTCAAGTCCTGTTCAGCCGCCAACCTCAATTCATTCACAAAAGATTCAGAACAGCGTTTCGCATCCGTCAATCCGGCTTCAAGGTGCTTGTCTTTGGGGCAAAAGATCGTTTACTGCTCGCGCATCGGTCGCTTTCAATGAGCGTTTGCGAGCATTTAAAGGAGTTTCAATGAGCGTTACAGAGACCGTAAGGGTAGGAGACGAAGAGATCATCTTAGAGACCGGTAAGATCGCAAAGCAGGCCCATGGCGCGGTGGTGGTGCGTCACAAAAAGACGATGATTCTGGCCACTGTGGTCTGTGCGCACGGTCAGCAGACGGCCGACTTCTTTCCTTTAACGGTGGAATATCGCGAGAAGATGGCGGCAGGGGGCAAGATACCGGGCAATTACTTCAGGCGCGAGGGGCGCATATCGGAGCGGGAGATATTGACCAGCCGGCTGATCGACCGCAGCTTAAGGCCCCTTTTCCCCAAGGGATTTTCAACCGAGACGCAGGTGGCTGTAACGGTCTATTCCGCCGATGCGCAGAGTGATTTGGAGGGGCTCGGTGTGATCGCGGCGGCGGCTGCATTGCAGATTTCGGACGTACCCTTTGATGGACCGGTGGCGGGTCTTCGCCTGCTTCGGCGCAATGGAAGGTTCCGGCCGCTGCCCAATCCCGCAGAGGCACAGTTACCCGATTGCGATATGGATCTCGTCATCTCCCAGTCGCGTGCGGGCGTAGTGATGCTCGAAGGCTCGGCTTTGGTGGTTCCGGATGAGGCGCTGATTCAGGCCATAGAGGCGGCAGGACAGTTCATTGCGCCCATTTTGAATGGGATCGAAGCGCTGCAGAGAGCGATCGGTAAGGAGAAAAAGCCGTTTACAAAGCCCGAAGAGAACCCGGAGTTAGATG
>JAEEGL013552365.1_pt1 | contig 11821 bp, 10 predicted proteins | sample 9134231 | NCBI WGS metagenome assembly JAEEGL01 (sample SAMN16246548, study PRJNA631951) | gut metagenome | biome: gut microbiome; feature: rumen; material: fiber-attached | host: Bos | place: Iran: Karaj | collected 2018-10 | reverse complement strand
CTGTTTGCCGCTCTCAGACTGATAGAACTCGGATTGAAGCCGGTGGTGCTTGAACGTGGCAAGAATGTGAGTGACCGCAAGCGTGACATAGCGCTTATATCACGTGACGCCACAGTTGACCCTGAGTCAAACTACAGTTTTGGCGAGGGAGGCGCAGGTGCGTTCTCTGATGGTAAGTTATTTACACGAAGCAAGAAAAAGGGTAACACAGACCGCATACTATCCATTTTCTGTACTCATGGTGCCAATCCAAACATACTTGTAGATGTTCATCCGCACATAGGCACGGACAAACTGCCTGTGGTCATTAAGAATATGCGTGAGCGCATACTCAGCTGCGGAGGTGAAGTGCATTTTCAGACCCGTGTTGATGACCTTATCATTAAGAATGGTGAGGTTTGCGGAGTGGTTACTGGGGACGGACGTGAGTTCCTTGGCCCGGTGATACTTGCCACAGGCCACTCAGCCCGTGACGTATATAAAATGCTCCACAGAAAAAATGTGGCTATTGAGGCTAAGGGCATCGCTGTGGGCGTACGCCTTGAACATCCTCAGACTCTTATTGACCAGATGCAGTACCATAGCCGTACAGGACGTGGTGACTATCTGCCGCCAGCTGAATATAACTTTGTGACTCAAGTTGACGGACGTGGGGTATATTCATTCTGCATGTGCCCCGGAGGTTTTGTGGTGCCGGCTGCCAGCGGTCCTGAGCAGGTTGTGGTGAACGGAATGTCGCCCTCTAGCCGTGGCTCCAAGTGGGCTAACTCCGGCATGGTGGTTGAAATTCACCCTGAAGATTTGGCTGGTAAAGATTTGCAAATGGCTGAGTATAGCAGGGTGGAGGCATCGGAGAGTGAGGAGGAGAAGAGACTATTCTCTGTGATGCACTTCCAGGAGGCTATGGAGCGCATGGCCTACATAAACGGCGGCAGAACTCAGACCGCCCCCGCACAGCGCATGACAGACTTTGTGAACCGCAAAATTTCATTTGATCTGCCAGATACATCATACGTGCCTGGCATAATATCCACACCGCTCCATTTTCTACTGCCGGCCGGTGTGTCAAAACGCTTGCAGCAAGGATTCCTATCCTTTGGTAAGTGGTCTCACGCATTCCTTACCCGTGAGGCAACCCTTATAGGCGTGGAAACCCGCACGTCATCACCAATCCGTATTGTGCGAGACAAGGACACCTTGCAGCATATACAAATTAGTGGCCTCTACCCATGCGGAGAGGGCGCGGGCTACGCCGGAGGCATAGTCTCCGCCGCCATTGACGGTGAACGCTGCGCAGAAGCCGTAGCAGATCAGTTATAGGGCTTAAACCAAAAGTTTATCAAGAATTATAACTTAGAAGCTTGTGATTTAGGCTCACGCCTTGTATCCCAAATGGCGGCGATGTGGATGGTTTCGCCATCAATGTAATATACCAGCTTACTTAATTTGTGGATTATTACACTGCGGTATGTTTTGCTGTGCTTTGAGAAGAGTGGGTCTATCTTGACGTATTCTGGAGTTTCAGCTAATATATCGGAAGTTTTATAATTTAGATAGCATTTTGGCGTGTCTTTCCTTTACTTCTTCGTTAGTAACATAGTCTCCATTTGCAAAATCATTTTCTGCGGCTATAAGCATTTCATCAATCTCTTCCATAGTGTATGGTTTTAGAGATTCTTCTTTATCGGCACATTCAATGAGATGTTCTCCAATCCATCTCATATTGCTTGGTGATAATGTCCCTTGAAGATAGTTTAGCAAATTTGTCAGAACCGCTTGTGTCATGCCTTTTGTAGTTTTATGATTATGCTACAAAATTATAATTTTGATTTGTATTTTGCAAATCAGTTAAATTTTTCTTGTGCAAAGTTAAAGACAAATATAACACTAATCAATAGACAATGAATGATTTATGAATTATTAACGTCAAATGTTAACGCACTGTAACTGCAAGTTACAATCATTAAACCATAAGTTACAATTTGGCTGATAGGGTAGTTAAAATGTGTTAAAATGCATAGGCTGGATTTATGGTTTTCTCTCTTGATTATTTTTTGAGAATGGCTGCTTGAGCTCGTTATGAATTTTTAACAAAACTTTCATGCATAATTGCAAATGTTTGAAAAATAATTTTCTAAATTTGCAAAATGAGCCTACGCTGTAACCTCTCAGCGTGAGAGTGGTGGGGTGGGCTTTAACATAACATATTGGCGTTTATTGACGCTTTGTTTCTGTATCTCAGAATCTGGTAAATTTTAGTTACAGTTGAAACACAGCAGCAATGAATGTCTGCGAGTGTGTATTCACGCATCTGATTAGCGTCAGTTGCATGCATACGGCGTGGGCTTCTTGTTGTTCGAACTTCTGTAACGGGCATACCAGAGCCTTGAGATGCGGGACGAGCAGCAATGTAAGTCCCGCTTTTTTTATGTTAAGTATAGAGGTAAAAGGAATATATGGGTTGTTGTCACACTCACACGCATATATTTTATGAACCAACTGTAAGAGTTTCTAGTCATTGAACATGCATTAAAAAAACTTCTAAATTATATTTATTATGGGAAAAACAATTAGTGTTTATGTAGCATTTGATCCTTCAATGGTGGAGGATAAGAAAGCTGTATTAAATGAAAAACAGGCTAACGCTCTTGCTTTTGGTCAGAGTGTTGCACGTTTATCTCCTGATTTGGTCTATGTAGTTCCAAAGCAGTGGGTTCACGCTCGTCAACTGAGTAGACCATTTAATAGTGTAACTCATTCTTTGTGTGTCTATGCTTTTGGATTTGATAAGGGAGGCAATCTTGTAGAATCTCAAGAGTTAAGTATATCTTCTCTTACTGTTCGTCATTATGGTTCTACGGATTATGATGCTCCGCGTATCATTGCTGAGCGCAATGCTAATAATCTTTGGAGAGTGAAGACTGGTCAGGGTCACGTTAATGGTGTTGTTAATAATGGTATGGTTCCATTTATTACTGTTCCTATTGACGACAACACTTCTAACGCTTATGTACCTAAGAACATTTCACTTAAGTTGAAGAAGAGAGGTGAGTTCTATGTTCTTGGGTTCGAATCTGTATCAAACGGTTATGATGTGAAGCATGTAGAGGATAATGGTGAGGATATTGTTAAGTTTGATGCTCGTGCTCTCAATATATATGACCTAGTTGATGCTGATTTTACAACTGATTGGGAAGATGTGAAAGGTGTTGCAAAATCAGTATTTACTGACTTGCCTAAGTAATTTTATCCCGTGGATGATACCACCTACGGGAACTAATTTTTTATAAGAACAAAAGTATGAGATCTACATTTTCCAAAAATGATAAATGGAGTAAGCCGAAAAGCCAGAAGTGAGTAGGCGAAACTTAAATTAATAAATATCGACAATATGACGAAAGAGGAACTTATCGCCAAATCTGGCGAAATGATTACTGAAGGATTTGTTAATATCTTGCTCCGAGCATACGAAGAAGGATATGAACAAGGATATAGTGATGGTAAGACAAATCAAATGAAGAAGACGAATCTAACTCGAGTGCGATTCTTTGATTTTAATCTGCCAAGTAATACTATTTGGGTTGCCTATATAGATGATGAAACAAGTATATATACTTATCAACAATCCATAAGTTTGGGACTGAAATTACCGACTGAGGAGCAAGCACTTGAATTATCAATGCTAATCGGCAAATTTGAGCAGTATGATGGTTCACATCATTTGCATATTATAGATTCCAAAGGACATGACAATGGCTTATTTTATTATTATCAAGGTTGGAAAGACTGCCCATATCATTATGAAGGAGTTGCTATTTGGTGGAAGCAAGAGCCAGATAATAATGACGAGGTATATGCTATGGTTCTAAAAGAAGACAAAGAAAAGCAAATATATTACTTTATAAAAGAAAAAATTAACATCAAGGATAGCTACTTGACGTCATTTGTTGCGCCTAAATAAATTCATAAATATGCAAGAACTTAAATTATTATTATGGGGCTTTGAAGCCGCAAAAAAAAGGGTGGGAAGTATTAATGACTTATACTTCATGGAACAAAATACCCGTAAAAATGAATTTTACAAATTAGTTCAGCAATATGATTTCTCAAATTGTAAAACAATGCACGAGATCGCTTTAGTGATGGATAATGTAGGATTCGATATCCGCAAAATTAAAGGAGATGAAATAACCGAAGAAGAAATTGAAGATGTCTGGACAGACTTTGTGGTTATAATTGCGTATCAAAATCATATTGAGTATAAAGAAGCTTTAGAGATTATACGTTACTCAAATAAATCATATATCAGAATGTTATATCGACAAGACCATTTATGGAGTATAATAACAAACGAATTACAGGAATGGGATATCATAGACTTCTTAGTGACAGAAAAACATAATTTAATAAAACTGCTGATGCAAACACCGATATATTGGTGAAATCAGTATATATTATTGCAAAAAAAAATTAAACATAATCAAATGGGAACCCTGATTTTAATGGAACGCAAGAGTTAAGAAATAATAAAGAAATCAATGACAAACAATAAAGTGTGCTCTGTATTGTATGAAATTATCTCGTAAACAAAGAAATAGGATTGCGCAAAAAAATCATTTGCTAAGGATGCAAAAAAGTACTAAAAAAGAGTGTGGTGTTGCAACTAGTAATGAGGAGAGCAAAAATGATGGGATGGAATTCAATAAAACTATTGATGACACGAATGATGAGCCAACTGATTTAACAGTTATAGATGTTGATGGATTTTCAAAGGAGAGGGATGTGCAGGAAAACACATCCGATTTAGAAATAGATATCCATAATGCGAATAATGCTAAAAGTCAAACAAGTATAGTTGAACTAAATTCTAAAGCTGAGGAACAAAACGAGAATGTGGATAGGTATAGACCAATGGTAGAAGATGAGTTCACAGAGCTTAAAACATCATGGCGTCACGCTCCTAAAGGTGCAAAGTTTCCTCAAAGCAAAGAAATTATGATACAAATTTGCGCATTCCTTAATAAAAACGGAGGCCGCATTTATATCGGAATTGATGATAATGGTAATGTAAAGGGAATTAATTCAGACCTAAATTATCTTGAGACGCATGATCATTATTTGAGGGATATACAAGATACGTCAGTAAAATACTTTCCTAGAGAACATAGGAATATATCTGTTAAATTGCAAGGCCTAAAAGGTGAAAACATGGTATGTATAGAGGTTACACCTCTAAGTTCTGGTATCGCGGAGGTTGATAATATCGCTTACGAGCGTTGGGGCGTAGAGTGCAGAGTTATGAGTGATGATAGATGCAATGAAAGGAAAAATTTATTAGATAGTATCTCTAGGTTGTCGAAAGACAAAAGAGAAAAGGTAAATCTTTTAAGACAGGCAATTTTTAAAAAGGTTTGCGTTATCTTAAAAAACTATAAATCTGGACATAGCTGTACTGTGAGAGACAGGTATTTAGAAGTGTATGCTTTATCGTATGATCATACTTGTGTGTTTGCTTATGATTCGGAATCTTCTAATTCCAATGAAAAAAACAAGCAATTTAAAATCGACCGTGTGGGAAGTGTTGTTGTAACAGAGGATCCGTGGAAATATGAAAGTGAACATACCACTATGCATAAAGATATATTTGGTTTTGCAGGGCCTCTTTCTTTAAGGGCTTTTCATATTCTGATACGTTTAAAGGTAAAAGCTTATAATCTTTTAGTAGAGGAATATCCAGATGCAAAAAAGTATTTGAGAAAAATTGACGAATCTCAATGGGAATTAGATACTAATGTATATCATCTATTTGGAATTGGACGATTTTGTATAGGGTTGCTTGATGATATTGAAGTTATAGAAGGAGATCCTTTAAAAAATTATTTAAGCGAATACATTGAGCGTATTTATAAGAATCATACTGCCCAATTGGAGAATGCGTTTGAAGATGACTTGAAATCGCTCTTTTTGAGTCTTTATAATATGGCGCTTTGTGATGGCTCTATCGATTCAAAAGAGCTGGATATGCTGTAACAGATTGGTTCAGAAAAAGGTTTTTCAAAAGAGGAAATACAGTCGTTTATCACAACTCCAAATAACATTTTGATAAAACCAGATACATACGAAGATAAAATCGCATATTTATATAACCTTACTCGCATCGCGTATGCAGATGGGCAAATAGTAGAGGAAGAAAAGGAACTTATAGAAAAATATGTTGTAAGATTTGGATTCCCTCAACAGATGGCAGCCTCAATTGTGGAACTCCTTATTAGAAGTATTAAGGATGGTACGTCGTGGGCCGAAATTTTACAGCAACTAACTTCGTACAGTTAATAACAGTAAATAATGTTTTTATATCATGATAAAATTAGATGATATCAAAGAATTCTTCAATGTTATATATTCTGATACAGAAGTTAACAATAGAGAGTACTCAGAGAGTACAATGATGGAGAAAATTAAAGATGGTAAAGCCATTGCGGGATTGCGTTTAGATGAAGAGTTCAAAAAAGTAAATGATGAAGACCATATTCGTTTACTTCATGTTGTGGAGAATTTATCAGAATTTAAAATAGGTGATGGGGTTATTTTGCAAATGGGAAAAGGAGGGGAAAAAATATGTGATTGTTCAATAAATGATTTTAGAGAAAATGGGGACATTGAAATAAGTATAAATCCGTATAATTATTCATCTTCCATAGATTTATACAAAAAAATCGATTTGGCACTCATAAAACAAAATATCTCTATGAGAGATTTTTATTCAAGTTTTTGTTTTTCGACTGAGTTTTTAAGAGATGGATATTTTGAAAATCATGTAATAAATGTTGTCCCACAACCCGAATTTGATGGAGATTTGTTAGATTTTCAAAGTCAAATCAAAGATGCACATTATAAGAATTTTAATGTGATTTTAAATAAAACCCAATTAGAGGCCGCTAGCAAAAGTTTTTTAACTAAGTCTTATTATTTAATTCAGGGCCCTCCTGGCACTGGGAAATCATATTTATTGGCGTATATTATATTAGCTAATATTTTTTCAAAACAAAAAATTGTAGTTGTTGCACCAACTCATACGGCGGTAAATAATTTGTTGTTAAAGGTTGCGGAATTATTTATTAAGTGTTGTAATAATAAGGACACTGCTAAATATTATATTGAAAATTTTATATTCAAGTGTGGTCAGAGTTATAATGCTAAAAATCTTCACATTGCGATTGATAATGAAAGTGTAAAAATAACAAATATACAAAATCTTAATACATCATATTTCAACTCTTGGTCTTATGTAGATTGCGATGGTAATACTGTTGAAAGGCAATATGGTTATGTTATAGGAATGACACCATATTCGTTGCAGAGTCGTCGTGCAAGAGGTTTAGAATTTGATAAGTTAATTATTGATGAGGCAGGTCAAATGACTATCCCAATTGCATTGATGGCGCTTGTTAAATGTAATAATTTTATTTTAGCGGGCGACCATAGGCAGCTGCCACCAATTGTTTCGGAGAACATTAAAAATGCTGAATTGAGACATTCTATATTTGAACATCTTATACGAGACTACAATTGTACGATGTTAGACGTTAGTTTTAGAATGAATGATGTAATCTGCACTTTTGTAAGTGATTTATTCTATGAGGGTAAACTAAAGTCGTTTAATAGACACAAAAGATTGCTAACATCCTTAACTGAAGAAGTTTATGCAGCTGAAAATCCTATTGTTTTTATTGATTGCAAGGATAATGGGAAACAATTCTCTAATGTAGAATCTCAAACCGCTATTAAGATTGCTATAAAATATATCAATAGTGGAATCTCCCCTGAAGATATTGCCATTTTAACTCCGTTTAGAGCGCAGTGTGCTTTAATGAGAAAAATGTTAATGCCATATTTTACTAAAGAACAAAGAGATAGATTGGTTATAGATACCGTAGATAGAATGCAAGGACAGGAGAGAGAGATTATCATTTATTCATTTACATCGGGAGACGTTGAGTATATGATGCAGATGGAAACTTTCTTGTATAATACGAACAAGTTGAATGTTGCTTTTTCAAGGGCAAAGAATAAATTGATACTTTTAGGAAATATTAAGGCAATAAAAACTATTAACAATGAACTTCTATGTCAGATTATTAATTATAAATCAATTTTAATTCGTTAAAAGTATGGAATATATAGTTAAAAAGTATTCAGCGTATAATAAGATATTTGAGTTTACAACACGTAATGGAGGGACCAATGTGTTGGTCGAGAGACGTGATAGTGGTTATGCTGATAAGTCAGAATCATGGTATATTAATCAAATAAAAAATCAAATAGAAAATGAATATGTTAATTTTTATCCATTTGTTAGTGGCTTAAGAAATATTAAAATCATTGGATTTAGTATTAATCAGGATGAGTGCGTTGCGTTTGACGAAGCTGATTATAATTATTTACAACGTAGTAAGGTTATAAGGGATGGAGGCTATGTTGTATTTTTTAATATGTATTATAATACCTCAGATATAGATTTAATTTATTATTTGTATTATGATTTTTTATTTGACGATGCATATCGTGGAATAATTGCATTCCTTAACAGTAAATTTGGAGATAGGTTGCGTATTAAAAAAGGGATATCTGATGAAAATATTAGAGCTTCCTTAGTTAGAAATGGCAAATTTAGTGCTGAAATAGGTGTTGACTCTGTAGATGTTACAATTTTTAAGATATCACTTGTCCCAAAATCTAAAAAGTAAGATCAACCGATTGGGGAAATTTATTGTTACATTCCGTTCCCTTTCTGGTAATTGATTAGTATCAAGATTTCTCAGTCTGTCACTGATGGTGTAAGTATGCGAGATTGTTTGCAGTAGTTCACGTTATTCCAAATATTTTTTTGTAGTTTGTGAAAAACAAATAGTTATGTATAAGATTCTTAGAAACGCACTAATGTTTGCATCGGTGGGAGCACTGCTGATTATGGTTTCTTGTAATAATGCAAACAGTGGGAAGGCGGAATCAAGCAAGGATGCAAAAATTGTGGCTTCTACAGATTCTACCATAACTGCAGAAGTGGATACGGTCGTCTCTGTTGCGCAAGACACAGTAGCTAAAGTTGAAAATGATATCTATGACTGGGAGGAGTATGAGAAGGGTGTTATGCTTCAGTTGTCTAAGACTTTTGATAATTTTAAGGATAGGCTCAGAAAACGTGATGTTGATTATTTGAAAAAGCATGTCCTGTATCCGTTAGTGATTGACCGCTATTTTGTGATAAAGAATGAGGCTGATTTTGCACGCTATTTTGACATGTTGTTTGATATGGGAGTCACATCCACTGTCCTTAAATCAAATGTAAAGTGGTATGATTTCTATCGCGATGTTGCATATATATATGATGGCAACGATAACCAGGTGCTTGCCTTAAATTATAAAGGCTCTATATGCACAATCTACCTTAAATCAGATGCCGTAAATGCTGAGATTAAAAAAAATCTGGAAAAGGACAGGCTGTCTCTGCACCCGTCATGCCGGAAGTTTGACTATAACGTTATTGAACTTAACACTGACTCTGCATACGTGATAGTTGATTGTTATAAGGATAAGCCAGTTTTGAGCGTCTGGTATAATAACAGGAGGCCGGACAAACGCCCAGATATACGTATTGAGAACGGTTATAAGTTTATCGAGGGTTCTTGTGGAAATATGTCTTGGGTGTTTCCTCATGATGGTATTGATGTGAGCGGGGGAGATTCAATTATAACTAAGTCCAATGCATTTTATGTTGATTTTGCATTTTGTGAATATGAATCTGGCTGCAGAGCGGGTTATGGCTATCTTACAGGGAATGAACTCTACACTGACAAAGATGGCTATACTCGTATCCTTGAAATGGGTAAGATGAAATGGTATAACTACGCCATAAAATATTATCCTCCGTACAGGGATGAATAACATTTAGACTCTATATCGCCGTATGTCAGGAAGCATGTCACCATAGTGCTGAGCTATCTTTCTGATGTGGCTACTGATGATAAATACAGGCTCGCTGTCTTTAGCATGAAAGAGTTCCTGAAACTGTATGATGCGCTGGAATGACTGTACGCCGAACCATAGTTGGTAACTGCAACAGCCAAAAAGTTCGGAGTTGGTTCCTTTAAAAATGGCTTGAATACGCTGTGAAATTTGACACTATAAACTATGTAAACTCTAATCACCAATAATCTTGCGGGTACAGAAGCTTAATACGTGAACCCAAACAGCCAGAGTGGTATTCGATTGCCGTAGCCTATCTCTGTGTCATCAATTGCCAGAAAACTGTCTGTAATATCTGCTATTTGGTCAAATGATTTGTTTTTTCCTCCCACCTCAAACAGATATTTCTCATCTATGAGAAAGTCTCCTTTGGAAGGATACGTGATGTTATGCTTAACTGTCAACTGGCTGTTGAAGAATGTTTCCCTCTCGTTACCTTTATCAACTAATGTACATAGTACATGCATAAGATTGGTGTTCCCTAAAAATATTTTATCTGGTTTATGTAGCTGTTTGTATTTTTTAGTTTTTGATGTAAGCAGTGACAGAATTTGAGCTTTGTCAAGTGAGTATAGCATTCGTAAGCCTAAGTCATTGTTTGTGGATAGACTATTCCATAATTCAGACATGTTGGGCTCAAATGGAACATTCTTGCTGATTATCATTAATAGTTTTTTTACTTTTTGTATTGTCTCAAATGACATTTTTTCTACGGCAGGGAGATCGCTGTCTATAACCACTGAGACTGATTCTCTAAGGCGTGCGTTAAAATCTTCTCCGGCTTCCATATAGAAAGGGTAGTATCCATGTTTAAGATAGGCTTCAAAATATGTTGCCACCTTAAACTGCTTTGTAATATTCATTGCTATCTGAACATGGTTCTGTAACAGCTCTGTAAGTGTAACTGCTTCAAATTCTCCCATCCCCTCAAATATTAGAAACTCACGAAATGACATTCCGTAAAGTGTGTATGTAGTCTGCCTACGAGACAAATCCACCTTGGCATTATCCATTTTTAGCAGGGAACTGCTTGTATAGATAATGCTCATATCGGGGTAGCTGTCATAGATGTTCTTTAATGTCTTTGACCAATTCTCATAGCGGTGTACTTCATCAAGATACAGGCGCATGATACCGTGCCTGTCTGCCCAGTCAACAAGTTCAAGAAGAGAATGGTCAGCAAACCATAAATCATCAAGTGATGCGTATAGTGTTTTGTATTTTAAAATGCAAAAATCCATCTTGTTTTTACATTTTGAAATGTAAAAATTTTACATGGGTAATATAAAGGCAGAAAGTCTGGAATTCATTATTTTTGTATCGTACTTTAATAATTGGCATTATGGACGAGAATAGATATTGTTACAAGTATCCGCATCCGGCGGTGACGGCGGACTGCATTCTTATTGGAAAGGAGAATGGCAGGCTGCATGTGCTTTTAATTCAGCGTGGTGGTGAGCCTTTCAAGGGGCGCTGGGCGTTCCCGGGCGGCTTTGTGGAGATTGACGAGTCTTGTGAAGACGGGGCTGTGCGTGAACTGGAGGAGGAGACTGGCCTGACTGGCATTAGCGTGGAGCAGTTCCATACATACAGCACCCCTGGGCGTGACCCAAGGGAGCGTATAATTACGGTGTCATACTGTGCTTTAGTTGACGGTCTGCCTGCTGTGAAGGGCTGCGACGATGCTGCGGCCGCCAAGTGGTTTCCACTTGAGGATGTTCCGCATCCGCTTGCATTTGACCACGATGATATGCTGCGTGATGCGCTGAGATTCCTCAATTTAGCATAATATCTG
>JAEEGL012783487.1_pt1 | contig 11821 bp, 7 predicted proteins | sample 9134231 | NCBI WGS metagenome assembly JAEEGL01 (sample SAMN16246548, study PRJNA631951) | gut metagenome | biome: gut microbiome; feature: rumen; material: fiber-attached | host: Bos | place: Iran: Karaj | collected 2018-10 | reverse complement strand
CTAAGTAAATCGATACAGAGATTATTCCGCCTGCAGAAACATCGCTCATATAATGCGCGCCTACAAGTATACGTGTGTATGCTAAGAAAAGGATATATGCGCATGTACCATAGAAGAATATTCTCTTCCACATTTCTGGTTTTTTCATTTCTAATAACATCGGAATATAAACGCTTAGGAACATTGCAGATGTTATTCCAACGTGACCACTAGGGAATGATTTGAAATCTTCTTTAGAAATACCATAAGTTTGAATTAAAGTATCTCTTTCTTTGCAAATCTTCCACCAAGGATAGAAATCTACATTTGGATTTGAAACAACAAGTCTATATCTTGGTCTATCTGGAATGTGCTTGACAATAGTAACTAATCCAATCGAAATACCGATAGCGACAAGACCAAAGAATGTGATTCTCCATAACTCTTTATTGTGTGCTTTGTTGCCGAAAAATAAGCCCGCTAAAACAGGAAGAATCATTAATCCTGTACCTACTAAAAGGCCTGGGAAAAGTGTCTTTTCTTCCATGTTGTAAGCATTGATGCTAAAGACCGCTTTTCCTTGGAAGTAAGCAGCACATCCAACACCTATTACTGCGGAACCCATAAGGACCCATCCACCCCAGACTTTACGGTAGTGTTTTAGGCCTAAAATGAATGTAAATCCACTGAAAAATGATAAAACTGCATAGCCTGGCCATTCACCAAAAGCTGCGAAGAATATGCCTAAACCATTATTTTTTTGAACTAAAAATGTGCTTATTTGATAGTCAAAAAATGAACCAATAATTAAACCGGCAATTAGTACTGCGATAACTATTGTGAAGGCTTTTTTGTTAATCATAATGTCCACCTCAATTTCAAATCTATGATAAATAAGTTTTTTAAAAATATAAAGGAAATGTAGAGTTTTTAAGGCTTAAATAGTATACTATCACGGGAACAAATTATGAGATTTAGAGATCCTATCTTTAGAGTTTACTTATTCATCTGGGTTGTAGTTTTACTCCTTAGTGGTGTAATACTGTTCCAAGGTTTTAGAGACCTTGGCGTCGACTATTTTTTAACCTTTGAATTCTACAAGAACCTTACGTATATGGTGTGTTTAACCTTACTGTTTATCGCGTTGATCAAGGGAATTCGATGGCTTATTATCGTGTCTTTTGCTGTCCTAATTACAGTCGAAACAATCGATGGAGTATTGTGTTTGAAGACTGCAATCGACTCTTTGCAATGGAATATGTTCAATTATTTGGATACTCAGGGCAAACTATTCTATGTCGTTCAAGGATTTGTCTATCCTATTTCAATTATCTCTTACACATTAACCTATTTAGTGTGTATGGTTTTATACTTTATGCGTAAGAGAATTAGACATAATTTGATACCAATTCTCTCTGGCTTAGGAGTGATTGTTTTACTCGCTTATTTGGGTGTAGTTGTCACAGATATCTTTTACGAGGAACCAAGACCAGACTTAATTTCAATTTTCTTAGATCTCGCTTTTGCGGTATTTTTCCACATAATTTACGTCACATTACCAAGAATGATGCACGGAACCAATTTATAACCGAATTGCATAGTTTTTTGCTTAAAATCGCAAAATAAAACAATGTTTTATGTAAACTTTGTCTATTTTTAAAGCAACTATGCATTTTTTTATATACATTGTCCTAGAAATGTACTAAAATAGTACCTACATAACTCAAAATCACTGCAAATATAGGATTATTTCTTGAAAAGAATAATCTTGACTAGATTTAGAGGGGTTATTATAATTTTTATTGAATAATAAAGGAGAACTACTATATGAAAGGTAAAAACATTCTCGTTACTGCCGCATGTGTTATTGGTTTCGGTGGAATTATTGGTAATACTTTAGTTGGTGTTGCTACTTCCAGAGAACTCAAAGCTAGAATCAATAACGTTGAAAAGAATGCTAAAGAAGCAGACGAAAGATATGATGCTTCTACTCGTCAAGAATTAACAAATCTTATCAACCAAACACGCGATAGTATCACAAGCACTTTCCAAGCTGCCCAACAAGGTATGCAAGCAAGTGTTGATGAAGCTTTAGCTAAAATCGAAGAAGCAAAAGCTGAACTCGCAAGAGATTTAGAAGGCGAAATGGATAGTAAAGATGCAGCTTTACGTACACAACTCGTTAACCAATTAAATACTCTCGCACAACAAATCGCAGGTACACTCACATCTTTAGGAAACGATGTCGCTGCATTAGATGCTGCTCAACAACAAATGGCAACAACATTAGCAGATATCGCTGATCGTACTGAAGAATTAGAAGGTAAAGTTGAAGATTTAGAAGATACAATGGGTGAAGTCATTGATTTCACTAATCAAATCGCTAACTTTGCTATCACATTGAACACAAAATTAAATCAAACAAATCAAGTGCTCACCGAATTACAAGCTAACTTAGCTGCAAATTACTACACAGCTGCACAAGTTAATGAATTCGTTACTGCTATTGGCAATTCGCTCAACACATTAACATCATTCTTTATGGTTGGTGGTAGTGTTAAAACAATGCAAGCACTTGTTGATGAAATGTCAGTCTTAGGTGGCGATATGGAATCATTCAATGGTGACGAAGCAACAGCTGCTAAGGCACAATACGTTGAAGAATTATTCGCTATCATTGCTGCTTATGACAATGACGTTAACAACACATACAACCAAATCGTTACAGGTTATAACCATCAATCATTAGCTGTCCCAGGTGCTATTACAACTATGAAAGACAACTTATTAGCATCTGCTGGTTTAGCTGCTCTTAAAGACAAAATGATGGTTGCTATGACAAAAATCATTCTTGCACCTACTAAAGAAGATGCAAAAGCTGTCAGAGACTTATACGCTGGTGGTGTTGAATACGAAATCGATGCATTAAGATTCGAATTAGACAGAATCAATGCTTCTAACGCAATCTTTGATTTAATCACAGATGGCTCATTAACATATAACTTCACTGATGCAGAATTCAACTTCTTCAATGATGTTATGGCTTATGTATTTGATAACGGATCTGTCGATATCGAAGAAAGAGCACAATACTACACAGATGCAAAAGCTGACTTAGCATTCAGAGTTGAACAAGCTAAAGGCTTAAAAGCATTACAAACAAAGCTCAATGCTAGATATGCTGCAATCTCTGCATTCAATGATGGTGTCAGATTAACAAACGGCTCAACAGTCGCTCCATACTTAGCAATCGTTGATGACTTAGCAAATGTCGCAACATATAAAGATGCTATCGCTGAACTCGATGGTACAGAATTAGTCTTAAGTGATGCTGACAAGATCGCTGCTTACGTCGACGCTGTTGACGCAGACGCATCTGTCGTTGAATACGCTGCAGACAAATACGAAACATTATTACAACAACAAAAATCATCCGATGATGTTGTCGCTGCATTTGATGACGCTGTTTTAGCAGCTTCTGTTAAAACAACTATCACAGAAGCTATCGCATTAGCTGTCAAAGATACAGATTACCAAGCTGCATTAGCTGCTGCTCGTGGTGATGATACACTCGAAACAGTTGCTGCTAGAAAAGAGGCAATTGATAACTACATCGCAGCTAAAGTTGCTGATTGTAAATATGAACAAGCATGCGCTCAATACTTATTCGATGTTAAGACAGCTGCAATCGCTGCAGATGCATACATTGATGGTCAAGCTCAATTAACAGCTAACCAAAAAGATGTCTTAAAAGGACAATATGCTGCTGCTAACGTTCCAGCATTAGCTGATCTCTACACAACAACAGGTAAAGGCACAGCTGATCAATATTCTACAGATGAAGAATGGGCTGCATTATTACAAGCTAATACAGCACAAATTGACGCTGTTAAACAAATCGCTCTTGCACAAGAAGGCCTCATGGAAGACCGTGGTGCTAAGCTCGGATTACTTGGTGCTGCTGCAGGCGAAGCAGGATTACCAGCTGACGTTGTTGCTTTAGAAGCTCAATTCGTATCATTCCTCGATGCTGTATTAGCAAATTACACATTCGTAACTGATACAGAAATCGTTGGCTTAACAGCTGAAAATGGTGTTGAAGCAATCGCTGCTGCAACAACTGATGCTCTCACAGAAGCTTATGCTGCTAACGGATTAGCACTCAATGCTTACAAAGATTACATCGCTCTTGTTAAAGCTGCTGATGACTTAAACGAACACATTACTGCTTACATGGCTGCATTCAATGCTAACTTCTATGCTGGCAAGAATTACAACTTAACTGATGCAGATGATGTCTGGGCTGCACACGCTACTGAAAGAGATTCATTAGCAAATGACTACACACAAGCTCATGGTGGTGCTGCAGATACACTCCCTGTCTATGCATTTGATAACACAAAGACATATGCTGAACAAAAGGCTGACTTAGATACATTCTATGCAGCATTAGCTCCAGCATTACAAGGCATCGCAGATAAGACTGCAGAATTTGATACAAAGGGTGCTCAACTCGAAGAAACAATGAAAGAAGAGTTCGCTACAAAAGAAGCTGCAAGATTAGCTGCAAATAAAGAAGCATTCAAGAATACACTTGATGCAACATACGCTAAAGTCGTTGCTGCTCTTGATCACGAAGTTGGTTACACATCTACAGACAAGACAGTTGCTCTTGCTTACTATGAATCTTGCGTTAACGCAATCAATAGTACAACAAGATCTAACGAACCTGAATTACGTTACTTAGAAACATTCAGATACTTCGCTACAGAAGCATTCCATCTTGCTGATGATCCAGATCCAACAGATCCAGGCTACAAGACTGCAGAACAAAAATTAGAAGCAATCCTCGCTGCATATTAATTCTTAGTTCTCCAGAATTAAATAAGCGAAAGATTCAAGATTAAACAAACAGACCTTTATTATTTGATTAATCAACATAAAAGGGCACGGGCAACCGTGTCCTTTTTATCTATTTTTAAGACTATTTTTCTATATTATATAAACGCATACGCACGAGGCAATTTTTGTGTTTTTCTTCTATGCATTGCACTCTTTTAGTGGCTAAAATATATTAATGTAATATGGAGGAATAATAATATATGGATAGCAATGTAAGAGATCCAAAAATGCAAAGAATTAACAATGAGGAACTCGCACAAGCTTTTATTGATGAACAAATTAAAGCTATTAAAGAACAAGTTGGAGATAAGAAAGTTCTTCTTGCTTTATCAGGGGGAGTTGACTCATCTGTAGTCGCTGCTTTACTAATTAAAGCAATCGGAAAGAACCTCACATGCGTTCACGTTAACCATGGTTTATTAAGAAAAGGTGAATCTGAACAAGTTATTAAAGTATTTAAGGAAGAATTAGGTGCTAACTTAATCTATGTTGACGCAGTTGATAGATTCCTTGATGCTTTAGCAGGAGTTGAAGATCCTGAAACTAAAAGAAAAATCATTGGTAAAATCTTTATCGATGTATTTGCAGAAGAAGCTTGTAAACTCGAAGGTATTTCCTTCCTTGCTCAAGGCACAATCTATCCAGATATCTTAGAAAGTAAAGGTATCAAAGCTCACCATAATGTTGGTGGATTACCTCCAGAACTTAATTTCGAGCTCGTAGAACCAGTTAAATTATTATTTAAAGACGAAGTAAGAGTAGTGGGAGAAACTCTTGGATTACCACACTCTATGGTCTATAGACAACCATTCCCAGGTCCAGGTTTAGGAGTTAGATGCCCAGGCGCTATTACAAGAGATAGACTTGAACTTGTAAGAGAAAGTGATGCTATCTTAAGAGAAGAATTTGCTAAAGCTGGATTAGAAGGAAAAGTATGGCAATATTTCACTGTTGTTCCTCCATTTAAATCAACAGGTATTAAAGATAATAAAAGAACATTTGAATATGCAGTTGTTTTAAGAGCGGTCAACTCTGTTGACGCTACTAGTGCAACTGTAGAAGAAATTCCATATCCATTATTATTCAAGATTAGAGATAGAATTTTAGCAGAAGTTAATGGTGTTAACCGTGTTTTAGTGGATATTTCACCAAAACCAGTTGCTACTATTGAATGGGAGTAATACCAATGAAACTCTTAGAAGAAAAAATCCTTAAGGATGGAAAAATCTTAAATAACGATATCTTAAAAGTTGATAGTTTTTTAAACCATCAAATCGATCCAGTTCTTATCGACTCTTTAGCAGAAGATATGATTAAATTCTTCAAAGACCAAAGAATTGATAAAGTATTAACTATTGAAACTAGTGGTATCGCTGTTGCTTACGCAGTAGCAAGAATTATCAAAGCTCCATTAGTGTTTGCAAAGAAAAGTAAATCCGCAACAGTGGGAGATGATGTATTTACCGCTGAAATTAAGTCATTTACCCGTAATTTAGTCAGTAAAGTTACTGTAAGTAACAAATACCTTAAAGAAGGCGAAAACGTGCTTATCGTGGACGATTTCTTAGCAGAAGGTAATGCTGGATTAGGATTATTAAGTATTTGTAATCAAGCAAAAGCAAACGTTATTGGTTTTGCAACCGCAATTGAAAAAGGATTCCAAGGCGGAAGAAAGAAACTTGAAGACAATGGAGTCAAAGTTTATAGTGGTGCAATTATCAAAGCGTTTGAAAATAATAAACCAGTCTTTGAAGAACAATAAAAAAGAGGTTTATTAAACCCCTTCAAAATCTACTAGCGTGCGGACATCAATGTCTGCCGCTTTTTTTAATGCCTCATCACCATGTAAATCTGGTAGGCCAATATAGAATAGTGCAAGTACTGGAATGCCACCTTCTTGTTGAACCATCTTAATCATCGCGGTAGCGCTTCCGCCTGTTGCTAATAAATCATCTAATACTAAGAATTTTTCACCTGGTTTAACACTGTCTTTAGGAATAACCATTGTGTTTTTACCATATTCCAATTCATAAGAATATGAAGCACCTGGTCTAGGTAATTTACCTGGCTTTCTAGCAACAACCATACCCTTATGCATTTTGTATGCGAGAGCGGAACCAAACATGAATCCTCTTGATTCAGCGCAGATGACTTTATCAAATTCATAATTGCTTGCTACTTCAGCAAGATCATTAATGACGTTTTGGAAAGCTTCTGCATCTTCTAATGTAGGAGTAATGTCTTTAAACATAATTCCTTCAATTGGAAAGTGAGGAACTGTCGCTATGAATTTTTCATAATATTCTTTAGTTTTCATGGTAAATCCCCTTTATTTTTGTGTTTTGATAAACCTTTTAACAACATATATTATATATTTTTCAACTGAAAAATTTATTACAAAAATTAGAAAAAATATCCATGCTAAAAGCATGAAAAAATAATTGCCATAAATTTCCTTTTTAGACTTTACAAAATGGGGTTTCTCTTTTATAGTATTTGCGTTGATAGAAATATCAACTTCGTATAATTCCCTAATTGGTGGGTAAGTCTCTACGCTACACCGTATAATGTAGCACTACGAATCAAATTGATTTGCGAAATAACCGTTCGTGTATTTCGCCGTTGATTTTAGTAGAGGCTTCCAGTTAAAGGAAGCTCATTTTTATTTTTTAGAAGATTTAGGAGGAGAAAAATTAAAATGAAAAAACCATTACGTACTCTTATGATTCCAGCACTCGCATTTGCAGCAATCTCTGGCTTAGCAGCTTGTGGTGGAGAAGGAAACGGCGAAGCAGTTAAAGTTGGTTTAATTTGCTTACACGATGAAACATCAACATACGACGCAAACTTCATCAAAGCTATGAATGAAGCTGTTGCTAAATTAGGCAAGAAAGTCGAATACAAAAAAGCATATTTAAAAACAGGTATTGCAGAAGAACGTATTTGTTATGATACAGCAAAAGAATTAGCAGAATTAGGCTGCAACGTTATCTTCGCTGATTCATTCAATCACCAAGATCACATGTTAGACGCTGCTAAAGAATTACCAGGCGTTCAACTCTGCCACGCTACAGGTACTAATGCTAAAACAGCTAACCAAGACAACTACCACAACGCATTCGCATCTATTTATGAAGGTAGATACTTAGCTGGTTATGCAGCAGGTTTAAAATTATTAACAATGGACAACGTCAATCTTGATAACAATTTCAAAGTTGGTTACGTTGGTGCTTATCCTTACGCAGAAGTTAAATCAGGTTACACATCTTGGTTCTTAGGCGTTAGAGCTGCTCTTAGAGACAACCAAAAAGATCCAAGCAAAGTCTCAATGGATGTTAAATTCACAAACGAATGGTATGATCCAGATGGTGAAGCAAGTGCTGCTGATGCATTAATTAAAGGTGGTGCAGTTCTCGTTTCTCAACACGCTGACTCAATGGGTGCTCCAGGTACATGTGAACAAGCTCGTGTTCCAAACGTTACATACAACATTGAAACAAAAACACAATGTCCAAATACATACCTCGCATACTCAAGAATTAACTGGGCTCCATATTATGAAGCAGTTATCAATGCTGTCTACAATAAGAAAGCAATTGAAGGCGAAGTTAATCACAACTGGACAGGTACAATGGCTACAGGTTCCGTCGAATTCAATGTTAACTGGGATAACTTCCCAGCTGATAAGAAAGCTGATTTCCAAGCAAAAATGAACGCTGTTGAAGCTGAAGTTAAAGCAAAAGGTTCTAAGAAAGTCTTCGATTGTTCCACATTCACAGTTGGTGGTCAACCAGTTACTTCATATATGGCTGATACAGATGGCGACTTCGCTGGCGATACAGAAGCAATCGTTACAGAAGGTTCAGTCAGTTACTTCAATGAAAGTGCTTACTGCTCTGCTCCTTACTTCGCACTCGACATCGATGGCATTAACTTACCAGCTCAAAACTAATTTAAATTAATTTAAACTTAAGACTTGCTGGAGAAATCCGGCAAGTCTTCTTTATTATTTATGGACGCAATTAGATTCGAAAATATTACTAAAACATTTGGCAAAAAAGTTGTTGCAAGTAACAACGTCTCTTTTTCAATTGAAAAAGGAAAGATTTATTCTCTTTTAGGTGAAAACGGTTCAGGTAAAACATCATTAATGAATGTCCTTGTTGGTATTTATAAACAAGATTCAGGAAAAATTTATGTTAATGGTGAAGAAGTTGAAATCAACTCTCCTAAAGATGCTTATAAATATAGAATCGGCATGATTCACCAACATTTCAAACTTGTAAATGTTTTTACCGCTACAGAAAACGTATTATTAGGTCTAACTCGTTCTGATTATAAACAGTTTGCTAAAGACCAAGAAGAAATCAATGGTCCGCTTATCCAAAACTTACTAGATCAAGGTGCTTCTAAAAACGACAAAGAAGTAAAAAGACTTAGAAAAGAAATTAAAGATGCAGGAAGATTCAACATCAAAAGCGCTGCTAGAAGAATCACTGCTATTTGTGATAAGTATGGATTCCAAATTGATCCTTACCAAAAAGTTTATGATATGTCAGTTTCTCAAAAACAAACTCTTGAGATTGTTAAGTCACTTTACCGTGGCACTGATATTTTAATTCTTGATGAACCAACAGCGGTTTTAACTCCTCAAGAAACAAAACAATTGTTCAATGTCTTACGCAACATGCGTGCTAATGGCAAAACAGTTATTATTATTACACATAAACTTAACGAAGTTATGGAGATTAGTGATAAGGTTGTCGTTTTAAGAAAAGGTGAATACGCTGGTGAAGTTGAAACAAAGAATACAAATGAAAAAGAGTTAACTAACCTAATGGTGGGTCGTAAAGTTGACTTACAAATTAAGAGAAGTACACCAAAGAATGTTGAAAATAGACTATTTATCAACAACATTTCAGTTACAAATATAGATGGAACAGTTGCTTTGGATAATGCGTCATTCATTTTAAGAAGCGGTGAAATCTTAGGCGTTGCTGGTATTTCCGGTAGTGGACAAAAAGAATTGTTAGAAGCTATTGCTGGTTTAAGAAGATACCATGGTGGAGATATTATTTTCCATAACCCTAAGAAAGAAAAACCAGTTACTTTATTCCATCACTCAATTGCAAAGATTAAAAGAATGTCAAAAGAAGGCTTCTTCCATGATAAGAACGGAAACAAACTTGATGTTTCCAACACTCCAAACAAGATAGTGGAAGAAATGGTCAAAAACGAAGAAATCATTTTCTACGATGATGAAATTATCGACTTAAAAGATAAAAAACCAATCGAAATTAGAAATCTTGGCATTAAGCTATCCTTTGTTCCAGAAGATAGGCTTGGTATGGGCTTAGTTGGATCTATGGATATCGTTGATAACATGATGCTTAGAAGTTATAGAAAAGGTAAAGGTTTATTCTTCTCAAGAGAAAAACCTCAACAATTAGCAGAGGAAATTGTTGATGAACTTGAAGTTGTTACTCCAAACATTCATACAAAGGTTGGAAAACTTTCAGGTGGTAATATTCAAAAGATTCTTGTTGGTAGAGAAATCTCTTCTTCTCCAAAAGTATTTATGGCCGCTTATCCAGTTAGAGGTCTTGATATCAACTCCTCATATTTAATCTATGATTTATTAAATCAACAAAAAGAACGCGGAACTGCAGTCCTTTTCGTTGGTGAAGATTTAGACGTCTTGATGGCGTTATCTGATAGAATCCTTGTTTTATCTCAAGGAAAAGTCGCTGGAATCGTTGATCCAAGACAAGTTAGTAAAGAAGATGTTGGTTTATTAATGACAAAAGGAGGGCACAACAATGACTAGAACTGAAACTAGAAAGCACTTTAAAATGCCTATCCACGTTGTTAAGAAACTAGATTTATCCAAAAAGAGTTACTGGACAATTAAAGTTGTTGGTATTTTAATTGCATTCCTATTATCTGGCTTATTATGTACAATTTTCGCTCCAGGTACATTTGTTACTTACTACGAAAAAATGGCGTATGGAATTATTAATCCTAAAAACTATGAAACGTTTATGTTGTTCTTAGAAACAGCAGGATTGTTATTACTTATTGCGTTTGCTTTAGCACCTGCATTTAAGATGAAATTCTGGAACATTGGCGCAGAAGGACAAATATCTATTGGATGTTTAGTTACCGCTGGTATTATGTTCCACATGACCAAAACTGGTGACAACTCAAATCAATTATTAGTTGTGTCCCTTTGTTTACTCTTCTCAGTTTTAGCGGGTATTATATGGGCTTTAATTCCTGCTCTATTTAAAGCATTTTTCAATACGAACGAAACATTATTCACATTAATGATGAACTATGTCGCAATTACTCTTATTTCAATTTTCATTTCTATTTGGATTAAGAGTGGCTCTCAAGCATTCCCTTCAATTCATGAAGGCCAACTTGAAGACTTGTTTGGAATGAAAATTAAGTATTTATGGAACCTCATTTTTGTTGTGGTAATTGTTGCATTAATGATCGTCTACTTAAAGAAAACTAAACACGGTTATGAATTAAGTGTCGTTGGTGCTTCCTTAAATACTGCTAGATACGTTGGTATTAACACTAAGAAAGTTATTATTAGAACAATGATTCTTAGTGGTGCTATTTGTGGTCTAGTTGGATTCTTATTAGTTTCAGGACATGAACACTCATTAAATCCAGGCATTGCAAATGGTAGAGGTTTTACTGGTGTTTTAGTTGCTTGGTTAGGACAATTTGAACCAGCTTCGATGGCATTATACGCAATTTTAGTTGCTATGTTTCAATGTGGTAGTGGTAAAGCTGCAAGCTATGTTGGTATTTCAAGAGCAGAATTCTCCGCAATTGTTACAGGTATGTTCTTCCTCATCATTATTGCTACAGAATTCTTTATTAACTATAAGGTGCTCGTAAAGGAAGATTCTAAACTAAAACCAGT
>JAEEGL012750358.1_pt1 | contig 11821 bp, 7 predicted proteins | sample 9134231 | NCBI WGS metagenome assembly JAEEGL01 (sample SAMN16246548, study PRJNA631951) | gut metagenome | biome: gut microbiome; feature: rumen; material: fiber-attached | host: Bos | place: Iran: Karaj | collected 2018-10 | reverse complement strand
TCTTTCTGCCCTGCTGTGCCCATTGATCGGTGTGGTCAGCCATAGGCGAGGACGGTGTGATCGGGTAAATAGCGGCGTTCTCAGTAAAAGCGTACGAAGTATACGCAGCAGCCTCGTTACCGTCCATGGTTTTCTTTGTCAGTTCTGCCATAAACATGATCTCCTTTGGAAAATTCTTTGCGTTCCTCTCCCGGAGGAGAGTTCCGCTAATAATAACTGAATAATTATAAACTATCCGACGCAAAATGGGGGCAAAAAACAAACAAATTATAAGTTTATTTTTTATTAAAAGAGCTCTCTTCACAAAAATGAAGAGAGCTCATGACGTTCTATAGTGTTTTATTACCCGGTTAGGATACAGTAAAGCAGTTACTCGCCGCCTTCACCGCCTCCACCGCCGTTTTCCGGAGGCGGTGTATTATCTTCCGGCGGAGGTGTATTGGTATCCTCCGGAGGCGGAGTATTTGTATCTTCCGGCGGAGGTGTGGTCGTATCCGGCGGAGGTGTTGTAGTGTCCGGCGGAGGCGTTGTCGTATCCGGCGTAGGTGTCGGCGAATCAGGAGATACAGTCGTGGTAGGCGTCAGATTAGGATCGACCGTCGGTGTCGGTGTCTCGGAAGGAGATGTGTATTCTCCTGTCTTCGGATCAATAGTCGCATAAGTTCCGTCTTCTTTAAGAACACCTACGGCAATACGCTTTCCGAATGCCCTGTAGTATCTCGTATCATATTCTTCGCGCTTGATCTCATTGCCGTCCTTATCCTGCCAGATCTTGTAGACCTTTGCAGTCTGGCCATAGTGAGCAGATCTTACGGTCTTTGTCTTTCCTACTGCAAGTGTCTTGTCTTCAACATACTCATCAGGACCGGGATTGGAAGATCCGACGATCTCCGCATCTAGAACGATAGTCTCGCCATTGGGGAATTTCTTACCGTAGATCTCGGCATGGACCGTACTGTCGGAAGAATCCCACCATGCAACGACGATTACCTGATAATCAGAAGAGTTTTCAAACTTGAAGTCAAGTGACGGCCAGTCAACCGTAGCATCAAGTCCTGTCAAAACATAATCCGAAGGCCATGCGTGAGGATGAGCCTCAATAACTTTAAGGTCAGCCTTGAGCACTGCATTATAAAGAGTGGAACTTACCTGGCAGATTCCTCCGCCAAGGCCCTGCTCATACTGTCCGCCCATGATGACCGTTGCTTCTCTGAAGCCGTTAGCATAGGTTCTCTGACCTACTATCTTGTTGAATGAGAACTGATCACCGGGTTCAAGGATCGTGCCGGTCATATTCTTGCAAGCCTGGCTAATATTGGTGTTACGGTTGGAATTGTTTGATGTTTTTGTCGAACACTCGCCGATCAGACCGAAGTTCTCATTGATCATCTCGGCTGTGACCTCGGGTTCCTTAAGTTTTGTCGGAACATCGACTGTTCCGGAATATGTCTTTGAGTCAAAGAGAGCCTTAACTGCATCTGCGGTTCCGTCGATATCAAGGATATATCCTGTCTGCTCGGGAGAGATGACAAATGTCTTGGTCTCTGTATCAAAGCTCTCGATGGAGGCATCCTTGACAGTGGCATACTGAAGGATCAAGGGATCCAAAATGCTGTGGACCTTGGAAGATACGCCCTCTATCTGAACCGTATAAGCAGTCTCGAACGTCTGGGGTGTGATCTTGAGCTGCTGCATACCGTTATAGCATTCGGTAAGCTGGACAAGATCTGTATCATTTAAAGGTCTGAACTTTGAAAAAGCGTCGTTTATGACGTCGCGTGTATTATATTCAAAAGTCGCATCCGAGAAATCGACAGGGAATTTCTTGCCTTCAAGATTAAGTTTGATATCTATCGAAAGAGGGGCTTCAGGCAGTGAGGCGGAAACGGCATTATAAGCTTCATCAACCGTCATTCCTCCTACATCGATCCCGTCGATGACAGTTCCTGCGAAGAACTTATCTGTCATAAGCTCGGCATAAGCTTCCTCTGCTTTGATCTTTTGGACAGTGCCGTCAGCCATGCTGACCTGGATCTGAGGCTTAAAGAAGCCCGTGTAGTAAAGTCCTGCAAGAACAGCGCCTGCAACAAGGATAACTGCGGCAACCACTGCGATTACCGGACCGGCCTTCTTTTTCTTTGACTTTGAATGTTTTGTCGTCGTCTTTGCCGTTCTTACTGTTGATTTTACCGTATTCGAACTGCCGCTCTTCCCGGAACTGCTTTTATCTGAACTTTTAGATACGCTCTTTGAAGAACTGCCTGAAGAACTCTTGGAAGTCTTTCCGGCAGTATCTGAAGTCTTTGAAAGCTCTGATTTATAGATCATCGTATCATCCGAGACCTTGGGCTTATTAGAACTGCTGTTATTAACAGGCACAAGGGCTGTGCTTCTTGTCTCAGAAGCCCTGGTTGTGCCGGATGGCTGGCCTGCCTTTTTCTTCATAACTGTCTAACCCCTTTAATAAAACAAAGATATCTTTGAAATCCTACACAATAATAAACGTAGTCAAGTCAAACTTCAACCGCAACAAAGGTACATAATATAAAAAATCCCGACTGTTTTTTCAGGGCTTGTTGTAAAATCTTTTATATTCTCTGATGGAGTGAAAAACAATGGAAAAGAATTACAGAGCCATTCTTGCCGCAGACATGGATTTTACGCTGCTGAGCCCCGGCAAAGATGTGCCTGAAGGCAATAAAAAAGCCATAAAGGCATTAAAGGATGCGAATATAGCATTTACGATCGCCACCGGAAGGTCCTCTTTTCTGGTCGGAAAATTTGCCGAGGATCTCGGCATAGATGTTCCGTTGATCACAAGCAACGGAGGTTCCCTTTTTGATGCTAAAACCAGAAAACAATTTGCTTCCAATGATTTTGAAGACTCAAAGATCCGGAGATTGCTGAGATATCTTTTGGATAATTCGGCTGATGCTACCCTGTATTCTGATGAGGGCATCTTTTTCGCACCCTGCTCTTCGAGGAAATTCTTTGTTGAAGGCTATAATGTCGGTGTCGAACCCTCAAAGCAGGCTCCGATCATAGATATCGGCACTGACTTTCCCGATCAGGATAAGATACCTGCATTCAATAAGATCCTCCTGATCAGACCAAACGACGAAATCCGTAAAATGGTAACTTCCGATCCCGGACTTGAAGCATTAGCTTCCGGTGAAGACCTTTTCGATGTCATGCCGAAAGGTACGACCAAAGGCAAAGCTTTGCTCGGGCTTGCGGATTATCTGGAAATTCCGGCATCACACACTTTTGCTATCGGAGATAACGAGAATGATGTTTCCATGATAGCTGCCGCAAAATACGGAATTGCCATGGGAAATGCGACAGAAGGCGCCAAAAAGGCTGCATATTATATCACCGCAAATTATGACAGCCTCGGCTTTGCCAAGGCTGTCTATGATTTCATAATTCCGTTGGTTGAAAAGTTTTAACCGAGCTTTGATTTAACGTATCCTTCAACCTGACCTTTAATTTTCTCGAACGAAGCTTTGGCTTTGGCCTCATCAGAATCGTATACTCCCATGTAGATCTTGAGCTTAGGCTCTGTGCCTGAAGGTCTTGCGCAAGCCCAGTCGATTCCCTTGTTGCCGCCGAGTTCATAAAGGAGAACATTAGACTTCGGAAGTGTGATCTCTTCAACCTCAACTCCTGTGGCTGTAAATACGTAGCGCTTAGATTCCTTATAGTCTCTGACTGCAACTACCGAAGCTCCGCCAAGGAGATTTTCAGCCTCAGCAAGATTCCTGCAGTCTGCAAGCTCGTTCCTGAGCTCGACCATGCACGCACCGATCTTCTCAATTCCTTCTTTGCCTTCCAAAGTGCAGCTGATCGTCTGCTCAACGCCGTAGCCGTATTTCTCATAAAGGTGATCAAGTCTGTCAGCTAATGTCTCACCCTTCTCGAAAGAAGCTGCAGCCATGTTGCATATGAGCATTGCCGCAACGACAGCATCCTTATCGCGGACATCAACGCCGGACAGATAACCGTAGCTCTCTTCGAAGCCAAACTGGAAGTGCTTGTCACCGAACTCGTCGTCAAGCTTGATTCTCTCGCCGATGAACTTGAAGCCGGTAAGTGTCTCCTGCAGTTCTACTCCATAGTAGTCACAGATGCTCTTAACGAGCTTGGAAGAGACGATAGTCGTAACGGCAAAGGATTTCTCGGGCAGTGTGCCGAGGTTCTTCTTTGCGTCGAGGATGTAATCCAGGAGCATAAGGCCCATCTGGTTGCCGGTGAAGCACTTATATTTGACTTCACCGTTCTCGATGACCTTTGCAGCAGCTCCGATACGGTCAGAATCAGGGTCTGTACCGAAAACCAGAGAAGCGTCTGTCTTCTTGGCAAGCTCGATAGCCATTGAGAGAGCCTCGGGATTCTCGGGATTGGGAAGGCTTACCGTCGGGAAAGAGCCGTCAGGAAGTTCCTGCTCTTTTACGATATGGATATTCTTGAATCCGACAGCTTCAAGGATCCTTCTTACCGGCTTATTGCCTGAACCGTGCAGAGGGGTATAAACGATGCTCATGTCTGCCTGTCTGTCGATGGCCTGCTGGTCAACAACAAGCTTTTTGAGCATGTTCGTGAATGCCTCATCGATCTCAGGTCCGAATGAAGTTACAAGGCCCTTAGCCTTTGCTTCTTCAATATCCATCATCTTTATGGTCCTTATATCAGAGATAGCCTCGATGTTGGAGAGGACTGCATCAGCAGCTTCCGGAGGGACCTGTCCGCCGTCTTCACCATAGACCTTATATCCGTTGTACTTTGACGGATTGTGGGAAGCCGTGATCATGACACCTGCAAAAGCCTTGAAATATCTGACTGAGAAAGAAAGAACCGGAACAGGTCTTAATTCATCTGAAAGCTTTGAAGGGATCCCGTTGGCTGCAAGGACCTGAGCTGTGATCTGTGCAAACTCGGGTGAAAAATGTCTTGAATCGTAAGAGATCACCACGCCTCTTTTTACCGCTTCTTCTCCTTCGGAGAGAATGTACTTTGCAAGTCCCTCGGAAGCCTTAGCCACCGTGTATACATTCATTCTGTTCGTACCTGCACCGAGTACACCTCTTAATCCTGCCGTACCGAACTCCAGATCTCTGTAGAATCTGTCCTCGATCTCCTTTGTGTCATCCTTTATGGCGATCAGTTCATTTCTGGTTGCCTCATCAAAATAAGGATCCGTTGACCAGAATTCATACTCTTTCATAAAATCCATGACTTAATACCTCCAAAGCACTTATTCTATCTTTCAATATAAACGATACTCATACCGTCATTGTTTTTCTTTCATTTTCGAGCGCTTTATATCTATGAAGATAAATGCAGCAAGGAGCACGATACCTGCGCAGGATACTGCTATGCCGCCCTTTGTTCCCGGAGCGGTGAACACGAGTTCGGCAGTATGGTTTCCGCTTCCGGGATCGAAAGCGATGAATGCATCCTGGTAAACCTCATGATCACAGGGAGCACCGTCGATATAGAGCTGCCAGCCGTCTTCTGCGGGAATGGTTGTTATCACCATCTCATCGGCTCCGATATTTCTGATATCGAATCTGGCATATCCGTCATATACCTCATCAAGATATACCGTTCCTATATGAACATCAGCATAAGATCTCCAGAACGAATCAGTGTCAAAACTTGCAAATCTTATATTCAGATAAGACCAGCTGTCCTTGTCGGATAAGAAAGTAACCTTAACATTTTCCCCCTTATTAAATTTTCCGATACGGAATATCTGGGAGTAGTAAGCGTTAGATGCAAAATCATAGATCCTGATTCCGTTGACATAGATCTCTGTTCCGTCCGCGATCCTTCCGGTAACGAGACTGCAGTATATTTCATTCTCATCAGGAGCCTTGAACTCATACTCGATTGCGATCGGTATATTCTTATTCTCTCTGTAAAGTGTCGTGATGTTTTCCTGAAGTCTGCCATAGACCGTATGCTCAAGTCCGAAAGGATCTTCAACACTTCCCTGCGCCGCTTCGCTGTCTTCCGCCTGCTTAAGGATCACATCACTGTTGGTAAGATAATCACTCCTGTTAAATGATATGCCGTTCGTGATCTTCGGCTCGCCGGTAACTTCAGGTATTATCTCAATAAAGAAAGGCTCGTTAAACGACTGAGGGAACAATGAGTGATACCATTCGTTCTGGAACTCAAAATAGTTTTTCTCATCAGCATCACGCTCAAGTCTGTAGAAATCAAAATCCCCGGCACTCTTGCTTGCGGCAAAACCCAAAGGAAGTACCTTGGGGTTATTGTAGAATTTCAATCCCGATGCGTAGGAATCCTCGCCCTGCAGATTATAGAACGAGATATCTCTCCTGGAAGATACCGCTCCGATCGAGAAGAAAGTATCGATCGAAGGACACGCAAATGTGTGGTTTACAGAGAAATAATTATAGTTTGTGGGAATTCCAAGCTGCTTCATGAAGCGCTGCATCTTCTTGTTGGAATTCGAATTAAAGAAGGAAAGGCCGTTGTAGTTGCCATAGAACGCTTCGCCCTCTTCAACATAGTATTTATCCGTATATTCCGGAATATGTTCGGTCTCGGCTCTGAATCCCATGTTATCTTTTCCGGGACTCAGGACTTCAGCCATCTTTCCGAACTGGCTTGTAGCTCTTATAGAATCACTGTATTCTTCAGCCGCTCCGCCGAAAAGTGCCAGTGTCTCGATTCCTGAAGTAAACATCGGGCCGATAAATACCAGCTCAAAAACCATGATACCGGTCATTATCGGAGATAGAAGTTTGGGCATATCGCGAAGCTGGTCAGGCCAGTTCTCGACTCCGAAACCGGCAATAAGTCCTGCATAGACCGTAATAATAGCAAGATTATATAAAGTAGCCTTAGGCTGTTCCTGAAGGCCGCCGAAAGAACAATCAATAATGACCATTACATACATTATCAGCATTGCCTTCAAAATGTCTTTTCTTGCAAGTTCCTTCAGTTTAAGCAAGACCCTCATTGATATGACGATAAATAACGGCAGGAATACAAAAGCATGTCTGTGCCAGAACCAGTTGGGATCATCGAAGACCTGCCATGCCTTATCCACCGGATAAAAAGCCGTTGATATCAGAACACCGAGCATACAGAATGCATGGATGTTTCTTTCTCTGCCCTTAAATACCGGACTGATAAAGTAGATCAAAAGCAAAAGGGTAACAAACAGACCGATAAACAGGAACGGATAATTACCTGCCAGAACGTCGGAAAAATCTTTTGCTTCCCCAAGCACAAACATATGAATAAGAGTGAGCGGAGTATATGTGAGGACATTATCCCCTCTTGAAGATACAGTCTGATCAGCATTCCTGATCGTATCGAGTCCCACAGGCACGAGCATCGCGGCAGTGATAAGCGCGGTAAAACCTGCGGCAAGCACATATCTGATAACTATTCCCAGAGCTTTCTTAACAGGAAGTTTTTCTACTGCCATCCTTATGCATAAATACAGGAAGCAGGCCAGTCCTGCCATATAAGCAATGTAATAGTTTGACACGAACAAAACCAGCAGTGAAATAACAAGACCTGCATACTTCTGTTCTTTTATGAATCTTTCAGTGAAATACAGTATCAGCGGCAGGAGCATATATCCGTCAAGCCACATCATCTGAAAGATAAATGCCTGGGAATACAGGGAGAATGCATATGCAATGCCCATCATCACAGGCCACAGAGTCTTCCTGTTATCAGAACGCTGTCCCAGGAAAAGGCACATAAAAGAAGAAGACAGACTGAGCTTTAATACAACTATCACGATGACAGCAAAGTCTATCTGCGCCTCTTCGAAAAGCAGATAGAGCAGATTAAACGGACTTGCAAGATAATAACCGAAGGTTCCTATGAAATTCTTGCCCAATCCCAGCTTAAATGAATAAGACAGATATGAAAGCCAGTGATCATGAGGAATGGTGGAAAACTCAGCTATCTTGCTCCTCAGTAATGCAAGAAAAGGAGCATACTGGGCTTTAAGATCACTTTGAAGAAAGGAGTATTCTCCCAAAGGATACTTGTTGCATAAAAGCAACGTGATCACATAAAGGACTAAAGCGGAGATGAACGCATATAAAGGACGGAGATCATATCTGCTGCCCGCTTTGGATGCGTTTTTCAGTGCAGGTTTGGCGGCAGGTTTCTTAGTCGTTCCTCCGCCAAGACTTGAGAGCTCTTTCATTACCGGTACGCCCTTTCTTCGGCTTTTTATTGTACTGAACTACAATTTTTGATTATAATACAAACAGAATCATTAATCTATTTGCGGCTGTGTCTGTCTTGAGTTCGCACTATTGACGCAAACAGATTAATGATCCCGGACAAAAATGTATCAAAGGAGAATCACGGTGCTGATAAGTCTTATAGTTCCCTGCTATAACGAGGAAGCTTCCCTTCCGATACTATATGATGCGCTGTGCGACGTCAGAAAGTCTGACACTTCCGACAGAAATTACGAGTTCATCTTCGTAAACGACGGCAGCCGTGATAAAACAGCCGATATCATCAGAGATCTGGCTGCGGGCGACAAAGGCGTCAAGTACGTTTTCTTCTCGAGAAATTTCGGCAAGGAAGCGGCCATGTATGCGGGCATGCAAAAAGCCAAGGGCGATTATATCGCCATTCTGGATGCCGACATGCAGGATCCCCCTTCGCTTATCCCCGAGATGATCAAAGACCTTGATTCAGGTGAATATGATATAGTTGCCGCAAGACGTGTAACACGCAAGGGCGAGCCTAAGATCAGGAGCTGGTTTGCGCGCCGCTTCTACAAACTCATCAACCGTATGTGCGATGTCGAGATCGCAGACGGTGCAAGAGACTTCAGACTGATGAAGCGCGAAGTCGTTGATTCAATATTAAGCGTTACCGAGCGTCAGCGTTTTTCAAAAGGTATCTTCGCCTGGGTGGGATTTCGGACAAAATGGGTCGAGCACGAGAATGTTGAGCGTGTTGCCGGTGAAACAAAGTGGAGCTTCTGGAAGCTTTTTAAATATGCGATCGACGGTATCGTGGCATTTACCATAGCGCCGTTGCGTATCGCAACATATATGGGATTATTCTTCTCTTTCGCGGGATTTGTATATCTCCTCTACTACTTCATCAAGGCGATAATCAGCAAGATCTGGACTCAGATCGCCGGATATCCTTCACTGCTTTGTTTCATCCTCTTTATCGGCGGACTTGTGCTTATGTGCCTCGGAATAATCGGTGAGTACATCGGACGGATCTACATAGAGGCCAAGGGCAGACCGATCTATATCGCATCAGAGGAATCCAAAGACTAAATCAAAAAGGCGGTCAATTTGAAGTGAAGTGTGAAGTGAACCGCCTTTTATTTTGCAAAATACCTGTAGAAGAAACTGTCTTCGTATCCTTCAGCGAAGAACTGCTCCTGAACTACCTCAGCATATTGAGCCTTATTGATATTTCCGAAAGAGCCGATATCTTCTTTGTCGCCCGGATCTCCCTGAATGACAGAACCGAAGATAACAAACAGATTCAATAATGTCGGGAACATCATGAGGATAACTGTAAGCATGACGGCAGTGGATTTAGCCCAACCCTTTTTGGTTTTCGGCGTATTCTTCTCATCCATGACATCACATATCACATCTGCCAGACATATGCAGAAGAAGAAAAGAGCGGGCATGGATCCTCTCATTGACAGATCGTTCATCTCGGTGATCTGATAGACGGGAATGATCAGCAGCACCGTGATCGAAGCCCAGAATACCGGATCCGTCTTTAAGCGTTTATAAAGAAGTATCACAAAAGGCAGGACCTCTATCGCTATAAACACGATATAGGCAGGGATAAACATAAGAGGATAGTCATAGAATTCCCATGCAAAGCCTTTGTAGTTTGTGGCAGCGGAATTAGACAGATAATAACTTCCGAATATTATCAGGATAAGGACCGCAGATGCTATATTGACAGGGCTTAACGCATTCATCACGGTCCTTGAGATCTTATCCGCGCGGTGCTTCCTGCCGAACAGATAAGCTGCTGTCAAAGGAAGTATGCCGAACACCGCCCACGGGGAATAGCAAAAAAGTATTCCCGCGGTAAGGCCCATGGAACGAGTGTTATGTGAAAGCATGAGGATCGCGATTATAAGGAAACAGGGTATCATCTGGTTGTATACGCTTGCCAGTTCCCTGAAGTTGCTTACATAAGACATCGAAGTAACCCAGCCCTCAACCCAGCGCCAGCTGCTGTAACCGGTAAACAGATATACAGCATTCGGAATAACATCAAGACCCGAGAAAAAAACAAACAGGAACGGAACCCATGCAGTAAATCTCCTGATGACAGCCGAAGCCGATACAAAGCATAAAAATATGCCCAGGGCATTCCACAGGAAAAGGACAAGATTACCGGCTTCAAAACCCAGCATCTTCCCCGCAAGTGCAGCAGGCATCCAATAAATGAAATAATACGAGAATGCCCTCTGCCCTGATGCCATTCCGAAGATCTGTATTACTTCGGGATTGGTCTGGGTCGAATAGTTATAGATAACCGGCCAGTCGTAATCAATAAGATCTCTTAATATAGCCCGTCTGAACTGGTGATCCTGAAGAGTATAGATATATTCACCGGTACCGGAGATGAAGGATACCGCAAGAGCGGCAATAATAAATCCGATCAGATAGGAGACCGGGATCTTTATATCGGTATCTGTCTTTGAGAGCTTATTGCCGTTCGGATCATTAAGACAATCGGAAACACAGAATAATACTATTCCGGCAAAGATCAATGTAAGAGGGACTCCGACAGAAAGACGGAGATATCCCAGAAAAAACATAAACAGCGGTACGGTAAGGAAAAGGACTATTGAAGTGTAAAGCCAGGCATATGGCACCGTTATGTATTTGGCATCATGCGAAGATCTCTTTTCAGGCCTGACCTTTTCTATCCTGCCTTTTGAACTATCTCCGAGCTGCTTTACTTCCTTCATTACCTTCTCCTGTACCCCCGCTGTCTGAAAGACCGTTATGAAGTCTTCTTATTAAAGCTGAACGGTCATAAAGTCGATCTGCTGAGGCTCCAGAGGTCTGTCATTGTAGTCAGTTCTTACGGAAGCGATCTTATCAACAACCTCAATACCTTCAAAAAGCTTTCCGAAAGCGGCATACTTTCCGTCTAAAGAAGGATAGTCTTCATGCATGATGAAGAACTGTGAACCTGCGGAATCAGGATCCATTGCGCGTGCCATCGAAAGAACGCCCCTTGTATGCTTAAGATCGTTTCTGAAACCGTTTTCAGTAAACTCACCCTTGATGCAATAACCCGGACCGCCTGTTCCGATTCCGTCAGGATCTCCTCCCTGGATCATGAATCCGGAGATGACTCTGTGGAATATCAGGCCGTTATAAAAGCCTTTGGACGCAAGGTCTATAAAGTTCTGAACTGTTACGGGCGCGATGTCCGGATAGAGCTCGGCTTTCATGATGCCGCCGTCTTTCATCTTGATGGTAACAATAGGATTTGCCATTTTCTTTACTCCTTATCTTCTTCTGTAAGATCTTAAGATGTCGTCCTTGATCTTCCAGAGCTTGGGTGAAAGATCGACATAATAGTTATGAGGATTCTCGAATCTCTTTACCGAATCCCACAGGGAATCGAGTTCCTTGGTGCAGTAAGCTCTGATCTCGCTGATGGACGGCTTGTCATAAACAAGTTTTCCGTCCTTAAAGATCTGTACAAGAAGCTCTCTTGCCGTATAGTTTTCGAGCACTTTGGATTTCCATGTGTTGTCAGGATCGAAGATCTCATAAGGCTCGCCGTTCGGGAT
>JAEEGL012457211.1_pt1 | contig 11821 bp, 6 predicted proteins | sample 9134231 | NCBI WGS metagenome assembly JAEEGL01 (sample SAMN16246548, study PRJNA631951) | gut metagenome | biome: gut microbiome; feature: rumen; material: fiber-attached | host: Bos | place: Iran: Karaj | collected 2018-10 | reverse complement strand
GAATTTGAAGGAAATTTAAATAAAGCAATTGAAGTAATGACAAATGATATTTTTAAATTTTTTGATGATACTTATAATGAATTTAATCCTCAATTATTAGAAAAATATAAATATTTAAAAGGAAGAATTAAAGAACAAAAAGATGAAAATGCTAATTTATTAAAACAAATTGATTTATTATTACAAGAAAATACTCAAATTATGGATTTAGTTTATAAAGTTGGATCAAGATTAGAAAATTTAGAAAAAAAAGTTGGAATTGAAAAACCTATTGAAGAAAGTGAAGGAAATAGTAAAAATGGGGAAGAAGAAGAAGAAGAAGGAAGTGAAGTTGAAGATGAAGAAAATAAAAGTGATGGAGAAGAAAATGAAGAAAAGGAAGATAATGAAGATAAAGGGAATGATGATGAAGAAGGAGATTAAGTTATTTTTTTTTTTATTATTATTAAGGTTTTTTTTTTAATTTTTTTTTATTTTTTTTTTTTTTTTTGTGTTTTTTTTTTAATTTTTTTATTTTGGTTTTTAATTATTTTTATTTTTTTTTTTATTGTTTTTTTAAATAAATGATTTGAATTTTAAATTCTTTTTTTTAATATTTGTTAAAGTATTATATATATTAAAATATTATAAATAATTAATATTATATATTCAAAATTTAATTTCTCTATATAAGTCTTCAAAATATAATTTATTCAATTTTTTTTTATCTAATTTTAAAAAAAATAAATTAATTCCAATTTGATTAGATACATTATTTTCTAAATAATTATTCATAAAAATATGTAAATCATCATAAATAATATAACCTTTTTTTTCTTTATCAATTAAATCAAAATATTCTTTAATATTTTGTTTATGAACATTCATTTCTTTTCTCATTCTATCTAATTGGTTTTCAAATTCAATATTATTTCTTAATATTTGTTCTATAATAATAGAAGTTTCATTAGTTATTGATTCTGTCAAATTTTCTTTTTTTAAAATATCATCTCTATATTCTTTTTCATAAGGAACAAAAATATTAAAAAAATCTTCATATATTAAATAACCTTTTTGTTCAATATCATATTTTTTAAAAATAAGATATAAATCTTTATTTGATAATTCAATATTAAAATTAATTGATGCTCTTTTAAATGATGAAATACTAATTTTTTCAGGATAAGTTTTTGATTCAAAAATATTAAATAATGTTTTAATATTAAAATCTTCTTTTTTAGATAATATTATTTTAGTTTGTTCAATTTCAATTTCCATTGAAATTTCTAATTTTATATAACCAGTTATTATAATTGATTTATTTATTTTTCTTTTTTGTTTCCTTTTATTTAAAATTATATTAAGTTTTTCTTCATTACTAATTTCAGTATCTGATTTTAAATTTTTAAAATCATTTTCAAAATATTCTTTTTTTACTTTTCTATATGTCTCTGATGTTATATTATTTATATTTGTTAATAATATTGAATTATTATCATAAAAAATATTTGTGGATAAATTATTAGAACTATTTGGAGTATTTGAATGATAAAAATTATTTAAATTATTCTTTATATCTTCTAAGGTTGAATTATTTATTTTATTATTTGCATTTTTTATATCATTAAACACCGAATTTTTTTTTATTTTTTCTATTTCTTCTTTTACAAATGATTTATAATTTGAATTATTATTTAAAAATCTTTGTGTTTTATTATTTGGAGTTAAATTTAAATCTTCAGAACAATCATCATTACTATCAATTTTTAAATTATTATTTATTCTTTCTATTATTTCACAACTTTGATTATTTCTTTTACTTTTTCTAAAATCATTATCATTAACATAATCATTAATTATATTTTTTCTAATAGGTGTTCTATTTCTTATTGATTGATTTAAATTATTATTAATATTATTAGAATTACTTAAATTACTTAAATTATTGATATTAGTAATACTATTTTCATTTGAATATGAATTATTTTTTTTATTATAAAAATTATTTTCATATGAGTTATTATTATCATCTGTAATTTTTTTATTTAATTTATGTTCAATTCTTCTTTCTTTTAATTTATTATTGTTATTTATATTAACTTTCATAAAATTTTCTTTTTTATTTTTTTGAATTTTATAATCAGAAGACAAATTTATTTTTTTATTATTATCATAAATAAATTCTTTATTTCTAATTAAAATATCTTTTCCATAATTTAATTGTTTAATTTGAGCTAAATTCATAATAATAACAAAATCTTCTAATTCAATTCTACAATCTCCATTAATATCAAATCTTCTCATAATATTTTGAATAGAAGAATTTGAAATTTTAATATCTTGTTCATCTAATATCATAATAATAGAACCAGGTGTAATAAAACCATTATTTTTAATTCTATCAAAGATAAGAGAAGGATTAAAATTTTCAATTTGATATAATTGATTTTCAAAATTTTCTAAATTTTGAATTAATTCAATTTCTTTTTCAACTAATCCATTAAATAAAATAATAATATTATTTGATAATTCATTTTTATTATCATCATTATGATTAATATGAATTTTTCTTCTTAAATTATATTTTGTTTGACTTAAAACAAAAGAAATAAATTCACTATAAGATAATTTACCATTTCTATCTTCATCATAAAAAAATATTATTTTTGTTAAATATAATTCTAATTCTTCAGTATTAATTTCTTGTTCATCTGAATATTTTATATAAAAATCACATAAATTAGTTGTATTTACTGAATTATTAGTTGATAAATGTGAAAATAATTGAACTAAATCAAAATTATTTTCTGAATTTAATTGTATTCTTATTTGTTCTATTTCATCTTCATATTCTGATATCATTAAAAATATTTTTGATAAAATTTGATATATTGACATATTGAAGTTTAAATTTAAAAAATTATTTTTTTTATTTTTGAAAAAATATTATATATTATATATTTTGGCTTTAATAAAGTAATTCATAAATATATTTTTTTTATTATAAATATAAATATATATTTTTCTAATATTAAAGTTTTTACTTATAAATTTTTTGATAATTCTAACCAATAACCACTTTCTCCATATGTCCATATTAATTTATTTTCAATGCAAAAATTAGATGAATTTTCATTTAAAATTATTTTATTTATTTTTGATAATTTAAACTTATCTATACAAATATATCTAATCATTTGTAAATATTGATTTATTTTACTATATCCAATGATCAAAATAAAAATTAAAACAGGATTAAAGATAAATAAAAATATAGCAATAATTGAAATTATTAAATATAACAAAACAACAATAAGATATAGAATAAATAATTTAGAATTTTGCCAACATGATGGATTATAACTTTCATCTAATTTGAATAAATCTAATTTATTCCATTGATTTAATTTTGACAATAAATATTCTTTCTTATCATAAAAGGCAATCTCATTTTCTTTTATATCATATTTTTTAAGTTCAAAATCATATGGAATTATTAATTTATTTAGATTATCTATTTTTGGTCTTTCAATTGATGATAATATATTATTTTCTCTTCTTTTAAATTTATTAAAATTGGTAATATTATTACAATCTTCTATTAATGGATTAAAATTTTTATCTAATTCTTCCATAAATTTAAAAATAATAAAATTTTAAATTTTAACAAGTTAAATTTTCATTAAATATTTTTAATATTAAAAAAAGAGAAAATTGAAAAAAAAACAAATATTTAATTATAATATAATTCAATAGCAGTGCCATCATTAATTTCATAATCTTCTAAAGTTATTTTATCTTTATATATTATATTAGCATTTTGTAATTTAATTTTTTCTGGTTTAGTTCCAATATGAGCAGCAATTAATTGTTTTAAATTAAAAATTGTATCTGTTGGAAAACATTTAACTCTAACTTTTTTTCCTATTCTATCATTTGCAATTATTTCTATCATTTGTCTTTTATTATTATCCATTTTTTTTAATTGTTTTTATATTTCAAATTTATTTATATATATATTAAAAAATTTTATTTGAAAAAAATAAATAAACTATTTTATTATATATCATATAAAAAATCTTTTATTTCTAAAGAAGCTGATTTTTCTTTTTTATATAATAATATTTTTTCTTTTTCTTTTTTTATTTTGTCAATATAATTTATACTAATTTTTCTATAAGGAAGAAAATATTTTTTATTTATTCTTTCTTCAATTCTTTTATTAATTTCTTTTCTTTTTTCTTTCATTTTTTCTATTTGATTTAAATATTTTCTTTGTTTATTATCACTATCAACAATTGAACAAGCCTTTTTATATTCAATAAATAATATAGGATTTGATTTATAGTATCTATATTGAAAAATAAGATAATTTATAAATTGCTCAATAAATTCAAGCATACAAATCATTTTTGATTCATTTGAATTATCAACTTTATAAAGAGAAAATAAATGATTTATATATTTTGAAATTTTATTTTTAAAAGCAAAAGAAGTTTTAAATATTTCAAATATTTTAATATATTTTTTAGAATATTTTTCTTTTTTTGGAAATTTATTTTCTAAACAATCATTAAATAAAGATTGAAATAAATTTATTTTTGATATTGAATTTATTGAATCATGAAATATAAAATAATTTTCATTTATTTCATAAGAATTTTTTCTTGATGTATAATTTGATTGTTTTTTCATTATATTTCCAATTCCAATTCCTTTATATATTATTTTAACAAAAATATTCTTTAACTCTTTAAGTTTTTCTTCTTTTTCTTTTACTAAATTTTTATTATATAATTCAAATTTTATTATTGATTCTTGTAATTCCTTTTTATATTTTTTTAATTCATAAATTTCATCTTTTATTTTTTCATATTTTTTAATATTCATTATTGTATTATCTTCTATCCTTTTAAATTCATTTATAAAATCAGATATATTTTCATATAATATTTTATTATTATAATTTTTAATTCTATTTATTTCATTTTGATTAATTTTATTTAGAATTTCATTTTTTTCATTTTCTAAAATTAATACATAATAATTTGGAAGTGAAGTTAATTTTTCTTTAACTTGGATTTGTAAATAAAACCATTTAACTATTGCTTTTTTATTTACTTGTAATTTTGTAATTTTTAAATTAATAGCTTGTAAATCATTTTTTAATTTTTCAATAATTCCTAATAATTTATTATTTTCAAAAATTTCTTTTTTATATTGTCTATCTAATTTTTTCATATATTCATTATATTTTACCATTATTTGGGTTTTAAATTGAGAATTAACATAATTTAAATATTTAATATGATTTTCAATATTTGAAATTTTACTTTGTCTATCTTCAATGTAACTATTTAATTTTTCCTTTTTAATATCTAAATTATATTTCATTAAATTTATTTCTTTTGTTTTAGATAAATAATCTTGGATTGATGTTTTATTTACTAATTTTATTTTTTTATTTTTATTAGTAATAGGAATATATTTTATTTTTGAAACTTTATCAAAAAATGATAAATCATCATTTATATTTTTATTGATATTTTTATTTTCTTCTTTATTTTGTTCTAATGATTTATTTAAAAATATATTTTTGAGATTTTCAGTTATATATATTTTTCCTTTCATTAATTTAAATGAATAAATGTTCTTTTCATGATATTTTTTCTTTTGAGGAAAAGGAAATAAATCACTATTATGATATTTAGTATTTAAATCATTTGAACTCTTGTTAGAATTATATAATTTACTGTTATTAAAACTTGTATTTATTTTTGAAGTTTTAAATATTTGAGAATTTGTAAAACTTGAATATCTTTTGAGTATTGGAAAAATATTTTGTTGATTTAAAACATTTTTTAATATATTACTTTCTTCAATTGTTGTTATATTTTCTGATTGGCTATTTTCATGAGTTTTCATTTTTTTTTCCTATTGAAAAAATTTTAAAATTAAAAATATATTTTTAAATAAATTATATACTCTTTTTAAAATCAATATAACAAAAAAATAAATAAACTTTTATATTTTTTATTTTTCTTTTATAAAAGTGTGATTATTCAACAATAAATTGATTATCCCAATTTTTTAATTTTTGTAAAGCAATTTGACTTTTTTTTTGTATTTCTCTATGATGTTGTTCTTGACTTTCTGAAAATCTTTTCATATTTAAATCATAAAAATCATCTTTTTTTTTATTATTAGTTTTCTTATGACCTCTTTTTAACATTACTTCAAATTTTTCTAATTCAGACATTAAATAATAATTAGTAAAACCAAATTGACTTTTTTTAGTTTTTCCAAGTTCAATTTTCTCATTTTTAGTTTTTAATAAAAATTTTGGATTTAAACCTAATAATCTATTATTTTTCTTTTTTTTAACAGTTAAATAACTTTTATTAGATTTTTTTTGTAAAATTGGTGATTCATATAAAGTATTGAAATAATCATTATTTAATGAAACTTTTCTTGGAGAATTTAAGGAAATATTATTTTTATTGTCATTTGATTCATTTATTCTATTTATTGCATCCATTAACTCTTTATATTTATGAGCATTTCTTCCTTTATTTTCAAAGTTTATTTTTCTTAACATTATTGTATTCATTTTTTTTTTATTTTCAATTATTATTAATTAATTTAATATTTTAATTATTAATTTTTATATTATTTTTGAATAATTATCCATATAATATAAGAAATTGTAATATTTTTAAACATAAATAATTTTTGAAATCAAATAATGAAGATAAGTGATTCAGATAATTATTCAATGAAAACACCTGAAAAAAAAACAAAAGATGAAGATTCTGAAAAAGTAAATATGAAAATTAAAGAACAAAATAATATAAAACAAACTAAAAAAATAAATAATGAAAAAATTAATATAAATAAAGAAATAAATTTTGAAAATATTGAAAATAAAGATGATGATAATAAAACTGAAGAAAAAAGTAGTAAAAATATAATTGAACAACAAAATTTAAAAGGAATAAATGATGTAAATTATGATAAATTAAATAAAAATGAAAATAAAAAAGATGTTGAAGAAATTATTAAAGAACAAACAAATAATAAAACTGAATTAAATGATAGAAATAATATAGAAAATAATGATTCAGAAATTGAAGAAAAAAGTGAAAATAATATAAATAATAATAATATTGAAAAAGAGAATGATAATAAATCTATACTTATTGAAAACATAAGTACTGATAAAAATAAAAACAATAATATAAATGATGAAAATGAAGAAAGTGAAAAAAGTGAAAAAATTGAAAAAAGTGAAGATGAAACTCTTCAAGAAATAAATATTAATAATGAAATTGAAAAAAATAATGAAGATTATGAAAATGATGATAAAGATAGTGAAAAAAGTGATACTGAAAGTGAAAAATTAATTAATAATTTTAATGATAAAGAATCAAAAGAAAAAAGTTTTAAAAATGAAGATTCTGATGATTATGAAGAAAGTATACAAGATAAAGAAATATTAATTGATAAAAAAAAAAAAATTAAAAAAAGGATTATTGGAAAAAATGAAGTAATAAATATTAACAAAAGCAAATCTGAATTTTTAAGAAATTTAAAATTAAAACCAAAACCTAAACCAAAAAATCAAAATAAAAATAATAATAAAAATAAAAATAAAAATAAAAAAAAAGATTATAAATATGAAGTAGAAAAAATTTTAGATATTAAAAAAATAAATGGAAAAACATATTATAAATGTAAATGGGTAGGATATGATATAAAAGATAGTAGTTATGAACCAAAATCTAGCTTTGAAGATCCAAATATAATAAAAGTTTTTATAGATGAGTATTATAAAGAAAATAAAATAAAAAATAAAACAAAAATAAATAAACAAAAAAAACATTTTCAGACAAAAATTAAAAAAAAAAAAATAACAATAAATAATCAAAATATTCAAAATAAAAAAATTTTAGAAACTAATATAATAATGCCTAATATAGATGAAGTAAATGAATTATATAAAAATAAAAATTCTCTTATCACAAAAAAACAATTTATAAATAATATAATAAAAGGAGATATTGAAAAAGATATTCCAAATAAATTTATAACTGTACTTCAAAATAATGATGATCCAAGTTCTTTATTTATTGAAATTGAATGGAAAAAAAGAAATAATGGAATTCAACCTTTAAATTCAACTTATACTAATAAAAAAATCAAACAAAAATTTCCTTTATTACTTTTAGATTATTATGAAAGTCAAATTTTACTTCAACATAAAAGAGAAAGAGAATTGGCTATGAAAATTGAAAATGAATTTCTTTGATTTATCTTATAAAAATGATATTTTTATTAATTTTATATTTTTGGATAAAAATTAAAAATTAAATAATTTATATTAAATTAAAAAAAATTTAAAATAAAAAAGTATTTGAGTATTTATTAAATTTAATTATATAAATAGTAAAGTTTCAAAAAAAAAAAATAATCAAAAATAACAAAAGAAAAAAAATATTTTATTATTAAATGTTTTATTATTTATTTGAATCAGTATCAATTATATTTTGATTAAATATTTTTTTTTTAACATAATCTTTATCATCAATTTCTAATGTATTGAAATTTTTATCTATTTCACTACTTGGAATTTTAATAAATAATTTATTAAAAGGACTAGTCATACTTAAAGGAATTTCATTAATAGGAAAAATAATATTATTTCCAATATTTCCAGTATTCATTAAATCATCATCAATATTAGGTTTAAATGAAGTTAATTTAATATTTCTTAATTTAGTTATATCATCATCTTCTTTTAAAGTAAGGTTTTTTTTTCCTCTTAATAAATTACTTTTATTACTATTTGAAGTGAGATAATTATTTAAATCATTTGGTTCTGTTTCAAATCCATTTTTAATTTTATATTCTTTAATTAATTGATTACTATTTCTTGGTTTTTCAGGATAAATTAAACCTAAAGGACTTAATTTTGAATTTTTATCTTTAAAATCTTCATCATTTCTTTCTATTGTATTAAAATCTTCATCTTCATCTAAATTTAATAAATTTAATCTTTTATTTGGACTTGTATTTTTAAATCTTACATTATATTCTAAATCTGAATCTTTATATAATGGATTTTTATTTTCATTTATTTCTTTTAATTGAGGAAATAATTTATCAAAACCTTCACTTTTAATTAAAGTTAATCTATCTTTAAAAGTATTTTTTGTTTCTTCATTTTTCATATTTAATATTTCATTATTTAAATCTTCAATTTCTTTTAAAATTTTTTCATTTTCAATATGAGTATATTGATAAGGAGAAGGATTATCAATATTTGGTGATTTAATTGCATTTATTTCATTTGATAATTTTTTACTCATAATTTTTCTATTTTCATTAAATTGATCTATATTAATATCAGGATGTTTATTAATTAAATTTTTATTTAAATTATGAATTTCTTCTATTTTTAAATCTAAATCAAAATCATTTCCACTTATTGATTGATTATTATTATCTAAATTTAATGATAATTCATTTTTTTTTCCTTTATTATTAATTGGATAATCAAAATTAGGTGAAAAATCATTTTTTTTATATAACTTATTATTATTTGAGAAATTAATAGGACTTTCATCTGATAATTTTATATATTTATAATCTTGATTTATATATGAACTTGGAGTTATTTGGTCATCTATTAATTCTGGTTTTTTATTTTTAATTGAATGTAATTGTATTTTATCTATTGTTTTTGTTGGTTTATCTTTTTTTATATTTTCATTTGAAGAATTATCATTATTAATTATATTATTTAAATTATCATTCATATTATTATTATTAATATTTATATTTGAATTTAATTCATTTGGTTTTATATTTTTTTCATATTGATTAATATTTAAATTATTTTTTGGATTTATAATATTTGATTCTTGTTCTTTTTGAGGATTAAATTCATTTCTTTTTATTAATTCATTATTAATATTTGATTTTAAATTTAATTGAGGAATATTTTTAATTTCTGGTTCAAATTCAGAAAAATCAACTTTATTATTGTTTTTATTTTCATAATTATTTAATGGTTTAATATTAATTTTTTCTGAATTTATATTATAATTACTTTTTGGTATATTAAAATCAATATCAGTATTCTCAGGTTTTTTATTCATTGATGAATATTCACTTAATTTATTTTCAAATGGTTGAGAATTATTTATTATATTATCTTGTTTTGATATTATTTTTTTTTTGTTTTCAGGTTTATTTAAATTATTATTTAAAGTATTATTTATATCTGAATTTATGTTTTTTCCAGAATTATTATTATTAGAAATTTCACTATTTGGATTAAATATATTATTATAATTTGAAGTATTATTATTAATATCAGATATATTTGGATTTATATTATTATTATTATTTGATGTTTTATTATCTGAAATATTATTTATTTCATTAATTTTATTTTCTGGAATTAAATTATCTTTTTGATTTGAAATAATTTTTTTATTATTTGATATATCATTTAATTTATTTAATTCATTTATATTTTCATTTTTATTTATATTATTATTATTTTCATCATTTTTTTCATTTTCTGGTTGAATAATATTCTCTTTTTTATTATTATCTGAAATAACTGATTCTATAAGATTTTCTTTATTTTTATTATCTGATATTGGGATATTTTGGATATCATTATTTAATAAATCTGGATTAATTTTGTTATCAATTTTTTCATTTAATTCTTGAGTATTATTATTATTATTTAATTCTGAATTAAAATCTGATTTTTCATTAATATCATTTTTATTCTCTTTATTTTTTTCAGGTATTGTATTTTCATTATTATTTTTTACAATTTCATTATTTATCTCATTATTAATTTCATTTTCTTTTTTTGAATCATTTATTGGAATTTTATTTATTTCTTCTATATTTGGTTTAAATGAACTATCATCTTTATTAAATATTGGATTTGAAATATTTGCATTTTCCTTATCAAAAATTTTATTATCTGAATTTAATTTTTCATCACTTAAATTTTTATTATTTAATAAATTAATTGATTTAGAATTATCATCTTTTTCATTAAAAGATTTATTATTTATTTCATCTTTTTCACTATTTTGATTTTCTTTTATTTGATTTAATAAATTATTTTTATTATTTGGATTAATGTTTTCTTCTTTTGAATTTTTATTTAAAATATTTCCGTTTTCATTATTATTTAATATATTTTCATTTTTATTTTGATTATTATTATCATTCATATTATTTAATACTTTAGATATAGGTTGTTTATCATCTTTTTTTTGAATTTGTTCAATACTTTTATTATTTGTATTATTTGGTATATATTTTGTTTCTCCATTATTGTTTGTATATTTAATATCATTTAAATCCTTATTATTTATATTAAATTCATCTTTTTTATTTAAATCATTATTATCTTTTTTTTTGTTAATATCTTCAATATTGTTATCATTAATATCCTTATTTTTATTCTCTTCATCAATATTTTTATTTTCATTTTCTTTTATTTCATTATTTTTATTATCTTGTTCTTTAATTTCATTATCTTTAATATTCTTATTTTCTTTTTCTTTGATTTTATTTATTTCATTTTTATTATCATTTTCTTTTATTTCATTTATTTCATTTTTATTTTCATTTTCTTTTATTTCATTATTTTCAATATTTTTATTATCATTTTCTTTTATTTCATTATTTTCAATATTTTTATTATCATTTTCTTTTATTTCATTTATTTCATTTTTATTTTCATTTTCTTTTATTTCATTATTTTTATTATCTTGTTCTTTAATTTCATTATTTTCAATATTTTTAT